>Ga0105046_10019295_pt1 | contig 10346 bp, 7 predicted proteins | sample MAT03_FD_78385 | JGI IMG/M metagenome (GOLD analysis project Ga0105046, IMG submission 78385) | Freshwater microbial communities from Lake Fryxell liftoff mats and glacier meltwater in Antarctica - MAT-03 (megahit assembly) | ecosystem: Environmental > Aquatic > Freshwater > Ice > Liftoff... | reverse complement strand
TCGGCGGGGTGTCGTTCGCCGTCCAGGCCGGCGAACTGTTCGGGTTGCTCGGCCCGAACGGGGCGGGGAAAACCACCCTCATGGGCATTCTCGCCGGCCTGACCGACGCCACGGGCGGCGAGGTGCGGCTGTTCGGAAAGCGGTTCACGACCGCCGACCGCGACGCCCGCCGACGGGTCGGCATCGCCACCCAAGACTTAGCACTTTATCCGGAGTTAACCGCGCGAGAAAACCTCCGCTTCTTTGGCAAGTTGTACGGCGTGCGCGACCCGGCCTTGGCGGATCGGGTGGCCGAGTTGCTGGCGACGGTCGGCCTGACGGAGCGCGGCAACCACCGCGCGGGCACCTTCTCCGGCGGCATGAAGCGGCGGTTGAATCTGGCGATTGCTCTGGTTCACCGGCCGGACCTGCTGCTCTTGGACGAGCCGACGACGGGGGTCGATCCGCAGTCGCGGAATCACATTTTCGAGCAAGTGCGGGCGGCGAACGCGGCCGGGCTGACGGTCATTTACACCAGCCATTACATGGAAGAAGTGCAGGCCCTGTGCCCCCGATTGGCGATCCTGGACGGCGGCACCGTGCGGGCGTGCGACACGCTGCCGCAGTTGCTCGGCCGGCTCGACGCGGTCGCCACCCTGACACTGCCGGATGTGCCCGCTGACCTGCCGGACCGCCTTCGCATGATCCCCGGCATTACGGACGTGACGCGGGCGGGAAGTGTGGTCCGGGTGTCCGCCGCCGACCTGCCGCCGCTGCTCCCGCGCGTCATCGCCGAGTGCCGGGAGGTGACGGCGTTGGACCTCGCGCCGCCGAGTTTGGAGCGGGTGTTCCTGTCGCTCACCGGCCACGCCCTGCGGGACTGACTCCGACGACCGGGTTCGCCCCTCATCCGTCGTTTTTCGCCCCCGGCAAAGCTATTGACACTCGCCGTTACCGGAATTGAGCGCGGGCCGTCGCACGTCTCGACACCGGGGCCGTTCGCCCGACGGAACCCGCCACATTCGCCGACGACCCGCGCGGACGCGAGGTAGGCTTGCCCGATACCGACGGCGTGCCATCACCTCCGCGCCGCGGGTTTTCCGCCGGGTGTCCCCCATGAATATCTGTCCGATCTGCCTGTTCGTGAACCCGTCCAGTTCGACCGCCTGCGGGCGGTGCGGCAAGCACCAGTTCGACGGCCGCGTCGCCGGCTTGTCCACGATGACGGCGGACTCGCCGGCGGGCGACCCGCTGCCGCTGTCGGACCCGTGCGCCGCCACCACGACCGACGCGGTGTCGCCGTCCGGCCCCGTCACCAAACGGTCCAGCCGGTTCCTGACGGCGAACGCCGTGCGGTCCGAGCCGCCGCCGACGGTGTTCGTGCCGCACGAGCCGAGTGAGCCGGCCGTACCCGGCACCCGCTCGACCGGCACGCGGGTGGCGGTGAAGTTCGGGCTGGAGGTGGTGCGCGGGGAGAAGACGGGCAAGTTCCTCCCGATCTTCGAGGGGCGGAACGTGGTCGGGCGGGCGGTGACGGAACCGGTGGACATCGACCTGGGCGGGCAGGAGCCGGTCGAACGGGTGTGGGTGTCGCGGAAGCACGCCGTCATTCACTACGACGGGACCGAACTGATTCTGGAAGACCTGAACAGCCTGAACGGGACGTTCGTCAACCGCTCCCGCCTACCGGCCGGCTCCCAGCGGGCGATCCGACCGGGCGACGTGGTCCAGTTCGGCACCGTGCAGGTGAGGGTCACCGAGCCGCCGGCGTGAGGCCGAGTTTCGGCCTTTCAAACATCGGCCGCCCACCCGCCCGGAGAGCGACGCTCTCCGGGCGGGTGGGCGGCGATTGCACGTCCGGCCGGGTCACACCGACACCCCGCCCATCAGGTAGCCGCGGAGTTCGATGAACAGCCTCTCGCACTTGGCCCGCCAGTCGCGGTCGCCCAAGAGCGCCACGTTGACCGGCCGGAACAGGACGTGAATGTGCAGGTGATTCTCGCGGCGGGCGTCCGGGCGGGACATCCGCAACTCCACGTCCACCGGCCCGCCCCGCCGGCCGAACCCGAACCAGGTGCCGGACGTCTGCCCCCGCGACTCGGGCAGCCGCAGCACCACCAGCCCGTTCGCGTTTTGCAGCACTTCCCCCCGGCAGTCGCGGACGTACCCGCTCAGTTTCATGAGCGCGATGGTCTCCGGCATCCACGCCTCCATCACGAACGGCAGCCCGTTGTGCCCTTCCCGCTCGCCGTCGGCCAGGGGCCGGGGGGGCGGCGTCCGCTCCGGCGGGCGGACCACGCCGGACGCGGTCAGCAGCACCGGCGGCGGTTCGGGGGTGGGCGGGGGCGGCGGGGCGACCGTCTCCAGCAGCACCACCGACCCTTCCGACACCAGTTCCGAATCCGGCCGCACGCCCCGCCCGCGGGTGGCCGCCTTCGCCTCCTTCAGCGCCGCCGCGAACTCGTCGGCGAACTCCTTGGCCGACTGCTGGCGGTCGTCCGGGTCTTTCATCAGGCAGCGGCGGATGACCGCCTCGACGACCGCCGGCACCCACCCGGCCAGCCCGATCTCGGCGAACGTGGGCGGCTCGTCGGTGGCGTGCGCGAGCAGCACGTCCATGCCGGACGTGCCCAGGAACGGGGTGCGGCCGGACAGCAGTTCGTAGGCCATGACGCCCACGCTGTACAAGTCCCCCCGGTGGTCCATCGCCTCCCCCCGCACCTGCTCCGGGCAGATGTACGCCGGGGTGCCGACGGCGAAGTCCACGGTCGTATCCGTCACTTGCCGGGCCGGCCCGTCGATCATCTTGGCCAGCCCGAAGTCCATGACTTTAATCCGCTCTTTGGGCGTGTCCGGCTCCGTCACCATCAGGTTGGCCGGCTTCAAGTCGCGGTGGATGATGTTCTCGTCGTGCGCCGCTTGAAGCACCTCGCACAGTTGGCCGACGATCCGCCCGACCCGCAGCGGGGTCATCTTGCGGGCCTTCTTGAGCAGGTCTTCCAGGTTGCCGCCCTTGACGTACTCCATGACGATGCACGGGCCGGCCGGGTCGTTCAGGCTGGCGTCGAACAGGGCCACCGCGAACGGGTGGTGGAAGCGGGCCATGAGGAGCGTTTCCCGCTGGAACCGCTCGCGGAACTTGTCGTCGGCGGCGATGTGGTCGTGCATCACCTTGACCACCACCTGCCGGCCCAGGTCGGTCTGTTTGGCCAAGTACACTCGCCCCATGCCGCCCTCGCCGAGCAGCTTGGTGACTTCGTACCGACCCAGGAATGTGCGGCCGATCATGAATACACCACTGCCCCGGTGCGGAACGGACGGGTCCGGCGGGCAAGTGTAGAACGGCCCCGGCCGCGCGGTCGGGGCGGAGCGCGGTTTCGGCCGCGGGTGAAAGTTGAGGGGCGAGTCTTTTCCGGCGCGGCCCGTCACCCGCCGGCGTCGGCGGACAGCAGCACCAGCCGCGCGGCCGGCGGCAGCGGGTCGCCCAGGGGCACGTCGAACCGGCCGCCGTCCAGGGACAGCAGGTACTCCGGTGACAGCCGGCCGTCAGCGGTCAGCAGTCCGCCGAGGGCGGGGACCGCGCGGGCCACCGCCGCCAGCGCTTCGCCGGCCGTATCCGCCGCGACCGTCAGTTCCGGGACGCCGGCCCGCGCGCGGGGGATGCCGAAGAATTCGACCGTCACCGTCGTCATGCGCGCGGCTCCGGTTCCGGGGCGGCGCGGGGCAGCGACACGCGGAAGGTGGACCCGACCCCTTCCCGGCTCGTCACTTCGACCGTGCCGAGCATGGCTTGCGCCAGGTGCTTGACGATGGCCAGCCCCAGGCCGGTGCCGCCCATCCCCCGGCTGCGAGCCTTGTCCACCCGGTAGAACCGCTCGAAGATGCGGGGCAAGTCCCGCTCCGGGATGCCCAGCCCGGTGTCCTCCACTTCGAGCAACACGTCGGCCGGCGTCACCTTCCATCGCACCGTCATGCGGCCGCCCGGCGGGGTGTACTTGATGGCGTTGTCCACCAGGTTATCCAGCAGTTGCGCCAGCCCCTCTTCGTCAGCCCGGACGGTCAAAGTCGGGGCCACGCCGGCCAGCGCCACCCCGTCCAGCCGCTGCCCCTTCGCCTCGGCGCGGGTGCGGTGCCGGTCCAGGCAGGCGTGAATGGCTTCCTCCACGTTCACCGCTTCGAAGTCCAGCCCGTTCTCGGTGGACTCGATGCGGGCCAGGCTGAGCAGGTCTTCGATGAGCATCTGTTGGCGGTCGGCCTGCTCGGCGATCTCACTCAGGAAGTTGCCGCGAATGGCGGCGTCCTCGACGGCCCCGTCCATCAGCACTTCCACGCTGGATTTGATGTTCGCCAGCGGCGTCTTCAGCTCGTGCGACACGTTGGCGACGAAGTCCGCCCGCATCCGCTCCAGCCGGCGCAGCTCCGTGGTGTCGTGCAGCACCAGCACCGCGCCGGGCGAGTCCGGCCCCGGCAGCCGCGACACGTACACCGCCAACGACCGCTCGGCTTCGCCTTTCCAGTCCAGCTCCTGCCGCTGCGGGGAGTCGGCGGCCAGCGCCTTCTCCACCAGCTCGCGGACGGCCCGCTGGCGGGTCGCCTCCCACAACTTCTTGCCCACCACTTGGGCCGGGATGAAGTCGAGCAGTTGGCCGGCCCGGTCGTTGGCGAACAGCACCCGTTGTCGCGGGTCGATGGCCACCACCCCCTCGATCATGCCGGACAGGATGGCGCGGAGTTGCTCGCGGTCGCGGGCCAGTTGCTCGAAGGTGCCGGACAGCCGGTCGGTCATGCCGTTGAAGGTGACGGCCAAGTCGGTCAGTTCGCCCGACCCGGCGACGGGGATTTTGTGCGCGAAATCCCCGTCGGTGATGCGGCGGGTGCCGTCGGCCAACTCCTTCAGCGGGCGGGTCAGGCGGCGGGCCATGAAGTACGCCGGGACCACCGCGAGCAGCGTGAGGGCGACCGCGGCCGGGATCACTTCGCCGGCCAAGTCGAGGATCAAATCCCGACCGTCCGGTCGGCGGAGGACGACCAGCCCGACGGCCGCCACCGCGAGGACCACCAGCAGCAGGTATGTGACGAACAGGCGAAGGAACATGGGGGCCGGTTACAGGTCGAGGGGTGTGAGCGACACCCCTTGGTTTACCCGAAACCTCAACCCCCGGCCCGTGTCGGTCGGAAATGTCGTTCGCGGCTGGGCGACTCAGCCGGAAAAGGCGACCACGGCCCAGGCCAGTAGGATCGCCAACACGAACCCCCCGCCGCCGACGGCCAGCAGTAGCGGCCACAGCTTTCGCGGGGTGCCGTCCGGGTGGGGTCGCCGCATCGGGGCGGTGGCCGACGCGCGGCCGGTCGGGACCAGCGCCTGATGCGCGCCGGAGCGGAGGACGGAACTGCGCGGGGCGGTACTGCCGCCCCCCATCCGCGCCCGCACGGCCGGGCACAGGGTCGGCATCTCGGCGACCGGCGGCGGGTCGATCCGCTGGTCCGTCCACGGCTTCAGCGCGTCGATCACGTCTTCCGGCGTCTGATACCGGTCGGCCGGCTTCTTCGCCATCATCGTGTTCAACACGGCCAGCAACTTCGCCGGCACGTCGGCGCGGAACTCCGTCACCGGCGTCGGGTCGTCCCGCTGCTGGCGGACCAACTTCTGGGCGATGTCGCCGTCCGGAAACGGGGACGACCCGGTGAGCAGGAAGTACAGCGTCCCGCCCAGCCCGTAAATGTCGGTCCGCACGTCCACCGGGTCGTTCATCGCCTGTTCGGGCGCGAGGTAGTCGGCGGTGCCGAGAATGCATCCGTCGTCGTGCCGCTGGGTGAGATGGTCGTGCCGGTGGTCGAAGAAGCGGGCCAGCCCCATGTCCAGGATTTTCACCACCCCGCTTCGGTCTAGCAGCAAGTTGCCCGGTTTGATGTCGCGGTGGACGATGCCCATGTGGCTGGCGTGGGCCAGGCCGGCGGCCGCCTGCGCGACGTAATGCGCAGCCCGGATCGGGTCGAAGTGCCGCTCCTGTTGGGCGTACTTGGCGACGATCTCTTGCAGGCTCAGCCCGTCCACGAACTCCAGCACCAGGAAGTGCAACCCCTCGGACTGATCGAGGTCGTAGGCGTGGACGATGTTCGGGTGGTCCACGGCGGCGGCCGCGCGGGCCTCCCGATAAAACCGGGCGACGGCCGTCTTGTCGGTGGCGATCTTGTCCATCGGCAGCACCTTCACCGCCACCAGCCGGTGCATGAAGGTGTGTTCGCACAGGTACACCGCGCCCATGCCGCCGACGCCGAGCAACTCCAGCAGTTGGTACTTCCCGGCCAGGGTGAACTTCTTGTACCGGCCGGCCTTCACCTGCTTGGCCTGAAAGCGGGTGAGCAGGCCGGCGCGAACCAGGTCGGCGGCCAGGTACTCGATGCCCGCCTTCGGGGCCCGCACGGCGCGGAGGGCGGCGGTCAGTTGGTCCTCTTCGACCAGCCCGCTCTTGCGAACCATGTCGAGGAAGTCCGGGACAGTGGCCGGCGACGGCATGTGGAAACCCGTCCGGTGGGGCTGGCGGTTCGGTGATCCGTTCGCGGGTGCGAGTCCGCAGGTTCCAGTTGACCGAACCGCGCGGCGGAATGCAAGAGGCTGGTGAGTGAGAAGTGAGAAATGAGAAACCCCGCTGCCCCGCGCGCCCGCAATCCCGACACCTTGAAAAGATTTCTTCGCACAACTCGCCCGGCCAAGGCAACATATTGGTGACGAGATTCCCCAGAGGGGCCGCCGTGAATCCGAGTCTGTTCCGCGCCCTGATGCAACGGGCCGCCGCGCCATCCGAGTCCGACGCCGAGTTGCTCGGCCAGTTCGCCGCCACCCGCGACGAGCCGGCGTTCGCCGAGCTGGTCCGCCGGTACGCCGGGCTGGTGTCGGGGCAGTGTCGGCACCTGCTTCCCAATGAAGCCGATGCCGAGGATGCGTTTCAGGCGACGTTCCTCGCGCTCGCCCGGCGGCCCGGCGCGGTGCGGACGGCCGTCGGCCCATACCTGCACGGGGTCGCGTACCGGGTGTGCCAGAACGCCCGACGGCTGGCGGGCCGGCGGAAGAAGCACGAAGTCGCGTCCGCGACTTCGGAAGCCACGCACCCCGTCGCCGATTCCGCCTGGGACGCGGCCCTGGCCGCGGTGTATGCGGAAGTTCACCGGCTGCCCGAACCGCAGCGTGTGGCGTTCGTCCTGTGCGTCCTCGAAGGGCGCGGGCTGACCGACGCGGCGGCCGAACTCGGCGTCAAACTCGGCACACTCTCCGCCCGGTTGAGTCGCGCCAAACGGGTCGTGATGGACCGACTGGCGGCGCGCGGCATCATCGCGGGAATGGCGGCGGTGTCGGCACTCGCTCCGGTCGGGGCAACGGCGGCGGTGGTGGACAAGGCGGTTCAAACGGCAGTCGGGGCGGCGGTCGTCCCGGCAATGGTTCAGTCCCTGACGCACGGAGTCACGAACATGGCGGCATTCAAATTGAAGGCGCTCGCGGCCGGCGTGCTGCTCGGCTGCGGGCTGACCCTCGGCGTCGGCTCTGGTTGGGTGGCGAACGCTCAGGACAGGGGCGAGAAGGGGCCGCCGAAGCCGCTCAAACAAGAAGTGCCGAAGTGGTCGCCGCTCGATGACGAACTCTTGGCCTGGCCGATTTCCGAAGAGGAACAGCGGTCGTTCGATGAGGCGAAGCGTCGCATGGCCGAGGCGGAAAAGCTGATCGGGGTCGCGGTTCGTCTCCGGGAGCAGGCCGAACGCGAGAAGGCGGAGAAGAGCCGGCCGGAGTTCCAGTACGTCCCGCTGCCGGACGGTCACATCGGCGCGGCGGACTTCGAGAAGTTGGTGAAGGCCAGGGACGCCAACGGGTACACGTTCGTCGGCTGTGTGCCGATGAAGGGCTTCGAACCACAAAAGGTGGCCGTCGTGCAAACGCTGGTGTTCCGCAAGTCGGCACCCACCCTCGCCGCGAAAGTTCCGGAAAAAGCGAAGTGGGTCCGCATCGACCTGGGACCGGCGGGAGCGAAAGGGCACGAGGAATTATTCAAAGCCATCACCACGCTCGCCATCCGGAAGTACGGCGGCAAGGCGAACGCGCCGCAGATGCTCTTCAGCGGCGAGGAGTTCCAATTCTGGGGCGAGCCGGAGGCCATCCGGTGGGTGACGGAGTTGGTCGAGAACCTGAAGAAATAGTCGCCGTTCACCCCTTCGGGGCGGCCAGGAACAGCTTCCACACCAGCAGCACGGTGGCCAGAACCCCGCTGGCTCCGAGCAGGCCGTAGAAGAGCATCTTGCGGGTCTGCGGGCCGGTGTCGGCCGGCGGCATGGCGATCACCGGGAAACCGCCGGGCATCGGCCGGTGCGTCGAGGTGCCGGGCAATTGCGGGGTGTCCTCTGACTGCCGGTTCTGGCGGGTCTCGCTGGCCAGCGGGGCGAACGGGTTCGGCCGGCCGAAGCGGGACGGCGGCTTCGGTGGGGTGAGCGGTTCCGGGGTGAGGGTGGCGGTGACCGGGGCCGGGGCGAACGGGGACGGCTTGCCCGACGAGCGGGGCCGCAACTCCGACCGCGGCGCGGCCGGCACCGACAGCGGCGGCGCGACGTGGGCCGCGGACGGCGGCGCGGCGGACAGTTCCACCGCCGCGATCTCCGTTTGCGCGGCCAGGCTGAGGGTGGGCATCTCTTCGGCGGCCGGCAGCGGCACGTTCGCCGGCACCCACCGCTCCAACTCGGCGGCCACCTCGGCCGGCGACTGGAACCGCAGCGCCGGGTCCTTGTGCATCATCTTGGCGACGACAGCGGCGATCCCGTCGGACACCTCCGGCCGCACCTGCCGGATGGGGGTCGGGTCCTTCGTCCGGTGCCACAGCAGCTTCTGCGACACCGTCCCGCTGGGGAACGGCGGGTGCCCGGCGAGCAGGAAATAGAAGCTCGCGCCGAGTGCGTAGATGTCCGCCCGGATGTCCACCTCGTGGCTGTTCGCCACCTGCTCCGGGGCGACGTAATCGGCCGTGCCGAGGACGATCTTGTCGTCGTACTTGATCGTCAGCATGTCGGTCTGGTCGTTGAAGAAGCGGGCCAGGCCGAGGTCCAACAGCTTGGCGTGCCCGTGCCGATCGATCAGCACGTTGCCGGGTTTGATGTCCCGGTGGATCAGGCCGGAGCGGTAGGCGAAGTCCAGGCCGAGGGCCACCTGCCGGATGTAGCTGGTCGCCCGGCGGATGTCCATCGGGCCGAACTTCTTCACCACGTCCAGCAGGTTGGTGCCGTCCACGTACTCCATGACGATGAAGTGCAGATTCCCGTCCTGGTCGATGTCGTGGGTGCGGACGATGTGCGGGTGTTCGAGTTGGCCGGCGGCGCGGGCCTCCCGGTAGAACCGGCCCAGCGCCGCCGGCTGGTCGGCTTTCGCCGGCGGCAGCACCTTGATGGCCACCCGCCGTTTCATGAACATGTGCTCGCACAGGAACACCTGCCCCATGCCGCCCACGCCCACCCGCTCCAGCAACTTGTACTTGCCGATGGTGAACCCCCGCCACTTGCCGAGCAGGAACTGCTCGCACTGGAAGTCGGTCAGCAGGCCGTCCTTGACCATCGCCTCGGCCGCCTCGCGGGGGTCGGCCGACAGCCCGCGGCCGGACTGCCGCCGGTGCAGGTAGGTCGTCAGTGCCTGTTCGTCCACCATCCCGCTCTTGCGGATCAGTTGGATCAGTTCATCGACGGACGACGGGACGGACATGGTGGCTCACCCTGGGAAAACGGCCGCCCCGGCACCGACTCGTGCGGGGCGGGCGGCGTTTCTCGCGCAACGGTAGAACAGGGTGCGGGCGGACGCAACCGACAACATCAGTTTGCGCCGTCACCCGGCCTTGACGGCGCGCGGGCGCGGATATGCTGAAAGTGCGGGATGCGCCGCGCATCGAGGAATGCCAAACCATGTTTGACAACCTGCTCCTGCCGCAACCAGCCCCGCAGCTCGCATTGCAGGCGACGAACGGCCACGATATTGCCAACAGCGTCATGCCGGCGGCAACGGAGGCGGACTCGCGGAAATTTGAACTGCTGCTGGCCGCCGCCAAACGGCAAGGCCACCCGTGGGAGGTCCGCAAGCCGGCGACCGGCGGGTACAACTGCACCGGACATGTGTTCGCCAACCGACGGACGGCGATCTTCGAGGGCAAAGGGGGCGAGTCGTTCGAGGAGCACGTTCGGCTCATTCTCAAGTGGGACGGATACCAGCTCACCGACCAGCCGATTGTGGGAGACGTGGTGCTTTACTGGATGGACCGGCGACGAATCGAACTCTTGCATGTGGCCGTGGTGTGCGAAGTCCGCCGCGTATTCACAGGGACGGGGACCGCGACCGGAGCCGGGAT
>Ga0105046_10019293_pt1 | contig 10347 bp, 8 predicted proteins | sample MAT03_FD_78385 | JGI IMG/M metagenome (GOLD analysis project Ga0105046, IMG submission 78385) | Freshwater microbial communities from Lake Fryxell liftoff mats and glacier meltwater in Antarctica - MAT-03 (megahit assembly) | ecosystem: Environmental > Aquatic > Freshwater > Ice > Liftoff... | reverse complement strand
CTCTTCTTCAAGGAGAGCTACAGCCACTACCGCATCCGCGTCGAGTACCGCTTCGTCGGCGAGCAGGTGAAAGGCGGGCCGGGCTGGGCCATCCGCAACAGCGGCATCATGATCCACGGCCAAGATCCGAAGACCATGGCGAAGGATCAGAAGTTCCCCGTCAGCATCGAAGTGCAACTGTTGGGCGGCAACGGCAAAGAACCCCGGCAGACCGGCAACCTCTGCACCCCCGGCACCAACGTCGTCTTCGATAGCAAGCTGCACCTGACGCACTGCACCAACTCGAAGTCCAAAACCTTCCCCGCCGACGAATGGGTGACGTGCGAAGTCGAAGTTCACGGCTCCGGCAAAGTGGAACACTTCATCAACGGCGACTCCGTGATCCAGTACGAAAAGTGCCAGTACGACGAGCGCGATCCCGAAGCCAAGTTGCTCATCAAGGACAAGAAATTGCTGATCGAAGGCGGCACCATTTCCTTGCAATCGGAGAGCCACCCGATCGACTTCCGCAAGATCGAAATCATGATCCTCAAGAAGTAGCGCCGATGATTTGCCCCGTCTGTGGCCAGCTGAATTTGCCGGGCACCGAGCAGTGCTCCAACTGCCTGTACGACCTCGCGGCCATCGACCGGCCGATCCCGGCGGATCGCTTGGAAGAGAGCCTGCTCCGCGATCCCGTCTCGGTGCTGCAGCCCAAGCCGCCGGTGACGGTGGCGGTTCACGCGACCCTCGGCGAAGCCATCGCCAAGATGATTTCGCAGTCGGTCGGCGCACTGTTGGTGCTCGGCGCCGACGGCGAACTCGTCGGCATCTTGACCGAGCGCGACTTCCTGACGAAGGTCGCCGGCGCCGCCGACTTCGCCACCCGCCCCGTCCGCGACTTCATGACGGCCCGCCCCGAGACCGCCGCCCTCGGTGACCCGCTCGCCTTCGCGCTCTCCAAGATGGACGGCGGCGGCTACCGGCATTTGCCGATCACCGCCGCGGGCAAACCTGTTGGTGTGGTGTCGGTGCGGGACATGCTCCGGCACCTGGTGCACTTGTGCGGGTGAAGTAATCGTACGCGACGCGTGACGTGAGCCGGCCGCGAGAGCTGCCACCGACTTGGTCATTCCGAAGAGTTGAGTGCTTTCTTGGCTTTCCACCGTGGGGAGTCGTCGGAATGAGCCTGCCGGTGGATCTGTGCCAACACCTCGGCGTCGCTCGGGCTGTCCGTCTCCAAAAGCACTTTCAACGGGATCGCCACTTCATCCATGCGGTACGCCGTGCCGGGGCGGTGGATGCCGTATGTGGCGGTCGGGAAATAAACGACGGTCCCCCGTTGATCGCCATTCTGGATTCGTGCTCCGCCGAGCGCAATAATCGGTAGCTCGCGGAGAGCGATTTGCGCGTCCGCTGGAAGGTCGCGAATCGTTTCGGAACCGAGGATCAGGGCGGCATCGACTTCGCCCTTCGCCAGCAATTCCGGCGCGGTGAATTCACCGGGATTGTAACGCGGATACCCGGCCGCAAAGTTGACGCCGAAGGGGTAGCCGGTCTGCCATGTCAGCACCGAATCGGCCCCGGCGATGTCGCCGTAGCGGCGCATCCGCCGCGCGTAAAAGCGCCGGCGCGTGTCGGGCGCGCTGTGGTCGTTGAGATCGGTGACGAGTTGCAGCAGCGCCTCGACGGTCCGGTGCGCCAACCGACCTTGGGTCAATCCGGAACCGAAGAAAACCACGCCGAAGTGGCAGGTTTTCATCCGCTCCGCGAGGGCCAGCAACTCCGGACTCGCTTGGCAGGGGATGCCTTGCACCAGCATCCGCAGCGTCCAGAAGGCGTCCCAATTTTGCTCGGCGGGGATCCGCACGAACAACCCGGCCCGCGCCGCCGTCGCGGTTTCCACGGAGTCCACCACGACGATCGTCGCGCCGGGCGGGCAGTAGCGTTCGATGTGGCGCGGGTGGGTCGTCAGGGGGTCGCAGCCCCAAAAGAGGACGAGGTCGGCGCGCTGTTTCACTTCGCCGAGTGTGCAGGTCGATTCGCCGACTTGCTGCAGTGCGACGATCGACGGGGCGTGCCCGCTGCTGGCGGTGGTGTCGATGGTCGCCCCGAGGAAATCGGCGAGTGCCACCGCCGCGCGCTGGCCTTCCGTCGTACTGCGCGACAGACCGTAAATCAGCGGTGCGCGCGAATCGCGAAGAATCGCGGCGGCGCAGTCGTAGGCGTCGACCCATTCGACCGGCTCGCCGTCGATCTCCGGACGATCGCCGATAGACGATGACTGCCCGAGGAACCACGGACGGGCGAGTTCGCACGCCCCGGCCGCGTCGACGATCCGTCCGCCTTCGACGGTGACGCGGAGGTCGTCGCACACGCAGCCGCACACGGTGCAGGCGACATCGGCGAAAGTCGGCACGCTACTTCTTCTCCGGCGCCGCGTATTTCTTCTTCGCGTCTTCGGTGACCTTCCAGATGTGGATTTCGTAATCCAGCCCGTCTTGGCCGACGACTTTCTTGGTATCGTCGGGTTTCCAATCTTTCATCGGGAAGCGGTGCGAGACGATGCGGGTGCCGAGCTTCAGATCGCGCAGGAGCGTCGGCCGGACGAGCACGTTGAATTCCTCGCCCATATACAGCAGCACGGCGGTCGCGTCGGAGTAGTCCTTCACTTCGAGGGCGTCGCCTTCGCGGATTTCGATTTTGTCCACGAGGTTGGCCGCCTTCACCGCCGCCTTCGATTCCTTGACCCGCTCTTTGTCGAGGTCGATGCCGACGCCTTTCTTGGCCCCGGCCTTCACGGCCGCGATGACGATGCGACCATCCCCGCAGCCCGGCTCGAAGACCACGTCGTCTTTCGTGATCTTCGCGAGCTTCACCATTTCGTCGACGATGTCCTCCGGCGTCGGCAGGTAGCGGATCTCGGCTTTGTCTTTGTCGGTGTCTTTGGTGAGGTCCACGACGACGTCCTCCCCGGCGGTGAACTGCACCGTCCGCGGGCGGGTCATCACGGTGTAGTTGTTCGGGCGCCAGCGGGCCGTGAAGGTGTATTCGTAGCGTTTGCCGGCTTCGAGTTCGGGCGTGTCATACTCGCGGGTCAGCCCGGTCGTCTTGGTCGCTTTGTTTTCGATCAGCAACTCGGAGTCGTCCTGCGGGACGATGACTTTGATCTTCGATTTCACGGTTGTGGGTTGGGCCGCGGCGAGGGGGATCGGCGAGGATCCGGAGACGGCCAGAACCAACAGGCCGAGGCCGACGAGCGCCGGGAAACGCAAACGCATAACGGTATCCATCGGAGTTCGGGCGGGTTCGAATTAGATAAGGAATTGTCGCAGACGGCGCTCAGTTTGGCAACGGAGGCGTTAGAAGTGCGTCGATCCGGATTCCCAAATCAGCCGCGCCGCAAAGCGGCGCGGCGACTGACGGCATTCCTAATCCCGGCGGTCCCGGCGGGGGCGATCGCCGCCGCGGCCACCGCGATCCCCACCCCGGTCACCGCCGCCGCGCTCTTCGCGGGGGCCGCCGCCACCGCCGTTCGGCGGTGGGCCACCGGAGCCTTCTTCGCCTTCCGGCTTCGGCGCCAGCAGTGCCTTGCGGCTGAGCTTCACCCGGTCTTGGTCGTCGATGGCCACGACCTTGACCTGCACGCGGTCGCCGACCTTCACCACGTCGGACGGGTGCTGGACGTAACCGTGGTCGAGTTCGCTGATGTGGCAGAGGCCATCGCGACCCGGGCTGATTTCGATGAACGCCCCGAATTCCTTGATGCTCGACACCTTGCCGTCGTAGATGGCGCCGACTTTGATCTCGGCGCAGAGGGCTTCGACCTTGCCCTTCGCGGCCATCGCCGCGGCCATGTCGGCGGCGGCGACCGTGACGGTGCCGTCTTCTTCGATGTCGAGTTTGGCACCGGTTTCGTCTTGAATCGCGCGGATCGTCTTGCCGCCAGGCCCGATGAGCAGGCCGATCTTCTCCGGGTTGATCTTCACTTGGAACAACCGCGGTGCCGACGCGGCGATTTCCGACCGGGGTGCGGTCAGTGCGGCGAGCATCGCTTTCAAAATCTTGATGCGGGCGCCGCGGGCTTGTTCGAGCGCCCCGCGGATGATGTCTTCCGTCACGCCGTCGAGCTTGATGTCGAGCTGGAGCCCGGTGATGCCCTTCTGCGTCCCGGCGACTTTGAAGTCCATATCGCCGTAGTGGTCTTCGTCCCCTTGGATGTCGGTGAGCAGCACGTACTCATCCCCGCGGGTGCAGAGGCCGATGCTGATCCCGGCGACGGGGCGTTTAATCGGCACGCCCGCGTCCATCAGCGCCAAGGTGCCCCCGCAGACGGAGGCCATCGACGAGGATCCGTTCGATTCGAGGATTTCGGAGACGAGGCGGATGGTGTACGGGAACTTCGCGGGCGGTGGCAGCACCGCTTTCAAGCTGCGCTCGGCCAACATGCCGTGGCCGATTTCCCGGCGACCGGGGGCGCGGATCGGTTTGCACTCGCCGACGCTGAACGGGGGGAAGTTGTAGTCGAGGAAGAACTTCTTCGAGATCTCGTCTTGGAGGCCATCGACCTTCTGTTCGTCTTGGCCGGTGCCGAGGGTGACGACGACCAACGCCTGGGTTTCGCCCCGTTGGAAGAGGGCCGAGCCGTGGACGCGCGGCAGGATTTGCACTTCGCCGCCGAGGGCGCGGATTTGATCGGGCGCCCGGCCGTCGATGCGGGTGCCGGTCATGGTGATGTCTTGGAAGAGCTTTTCCTTGAGCGCGGTGAACGCCCCGGAGAATTGCTCCGGGGTGTACTTCGTGTCGGTGGCGCCATCGGGGAAGTAGTGCTTCTTCGTCTTGTCTTTCAGTTCGTTGATGGCCGTGTAGCGGTGGATCTTCACCGGGTTGAGGTAGGCTTTCTTCATCTCCTCGCCGATGGTCTTGTAAAGCAATTCCGCCATCGGGTTTTCGGGCGGTGCGGGCGGGAGCACTTTCTCGCCGTGGCCGGCTTTGATCCGCAATTCTTCGATGGCGTCGATGACGGTGAGGATGTGGCCGTGGGCGAAAACGATGGCGTTGGCCATGATGTCTTCGGGGAGTTCGCGAGCGAAGCCTTCGATCATGCAGACGGCGTCGCGGGTCGCGGCGACGACGAGGTCGAGGTCGCTTTCTTCCATCTGCGTCTGCGTCGGCATCAAGATGAAATCTTCGCCGATGCGGCCGACGCGCACGGCGCCGATCGGCTTGGTGAACGGGATCGGCGAGATGTGCAAGGCGGCGCTGGCGCCGATGATGCCGAGGATGTCCGGATCGTTTTCTTTGTCGGAGGCCATGACCGTGGCCATGACTTGGACTTCGTTGAGGTAGCCGACGGGGAAGAGCGGGCGAATCGGCCGGTCGATGAAGCGGGAGACGAGCGTCTCTTTGGTGCTCATCCGCGTTTCGCGCTTGATGAAGCCGCCGGGGAATTTACCGGCGGCGTAGGTGCGCTCGCGGTATTCGACTTGGAGCGGGAAGAAGTCGCGGCCGGGGATCGCTCCGCCGGAGGTTGCGGCGGTGAGGACGACGGTTTCGCCCAGTTGGGTGACCACGGCCCCGTGGGCTTGTTTGGCGAGCTTGCCGGTTTCGAGAACCAGCGTGGACGAGCCGAACGGACGTTCGATGCGGGTGACAGGCACTTTATAAGACCCCTTTGCGACCTTGCGCAAATTGCGGCGGGGTGTACGGTGGCCAGCAGACCCGACAAGTGGGTGTTGCTGGCGTTCGGATGGTGTCGGAGGGAGCCGAGGTTACTTGCGCAGGCCGAGTTTGGCGATGACTTCCATGTACTTGGGGCGATCCGTCTGCCGCAGATATTGGAGCAGACCGGCGCGTTGACTCACCATTTTCAGAAGACCGCGGCGACTCGAGAAGTCTTTTTTGTGGGTCCGCATGTGCTCGGTCATGTACAAGATCCGAGCGGTCAGCAGCGCGATCTGGACGGGGGGTGAACCCGTGTCGTTTTCGTCCTGCTTGAATTGCTGAATGAGGCCCGTCTTCTGTTCCTTGGTGGTCGCCATGTCCCGCTATTCCTCGTGTAACTCGGACCAACGAGCCGAAGCCGGTTTGGTCGAGCATCCCTCCGTTGGTCTCCGCCGTACACCGACGCCAACGGTTGTGTTAAGCCATTTTGAGATTGAAGTAGTCTATCAGGATCGTCATCGCTGACAAGAGACGGGCGAGAAATCGACGATTCTTGGAGGCTTTGTCGGTCAAAGTTGGCGTGACGCCATTCCCGTACCGGATTCTCACCGCCGTCACGCTGAGCGCGACCTACGAGAGCGAGCAAAACTATCGGCAATGTGGTTTAGGTTTCGGTTTCGGAGCTTTCGCTGCTTTCGCTGCTTTCGCTGCTTTCGCTGCTTTCGCTGCTTTCGGCAGGGGGGGTGTGCAGAACGACCGAAACCTGAAAGCTACGAAAGTCCGTTCAATGACCTACAAATCCACCAAGAATCGTTGCCACACCCGAGAAATCGCCAAATTGGGTGCCCGGCAAGTGTCCGCATGATAAAATTGTGCGAATTCCGGAAATATTCACAACTCCGTCGCCCGCATAGTCCTACCGCCGTCGAAACAGGCCAATGCCGATGATCTTAGCCAAATGCTCGCAGAAGGGGATGATGAACCCATGAAGACGACTTGGCATTCTTGGGCTTGACCACAAGTTAGTTGCCCGGGTCGCTTGACTTTGAAAACCGCCCGTCTTTAGAGTGGAAATGTTGTTGAAATTGCTGCTGTACTCCCCGGCACACGGTTCGCGGACGCATTCAAGGCTCGATTCCCATGCTGGTTCTGTCCCGCAAGAACAACGAGTCGATCGTCATCAACGACGACATCGTCATCACGATCGTGGAAATCCGCGGGGATAAAGTCCGCTTGGGTATCGTCGCGCCGAAGGATGTTCCCGTTCATCGCCAAGAAGTCTACGAAGCGATCCACGGTGTGAAGATGCAGTCCGCACTGCCGACGGCCGGCGCGGCGGGGTGAGACTCACTTCTGCTCCCGCACGTTGAATTCCAGTTTCCATTTCTGTTTCCCGTCGCGGCTTTGGCACCACAACTCGAGTTGTCCGACTTCGGTCACTTTGCTGTGCAGGTGAACCGTCACCAATCCGGTTTTTGCGTCCCCGTCGAGTGTCACTTTCACCGGGGCGAGTTCGTCGATTTCGCCTTGCCAGTCTTCGATTGTCGCGCCCGGTTTGTCGTCGCGGCGGGTCGTCGAACCGAGGAAGCGGAACGTCGCTTCGGAGCCGACGGTGAGGCCGAAGGTCTGCTGGGGGATGTCGGCTTCGGTGCCTTCTTCCATGCCGAACGGCGCGACGCAGAGCGCCTTGTATTCGTCCGGGATGCCGGGGATCGCGGGCCGCGCGACCTTCACGCCGATGTAGTAGGCGCGGGCCGTGCCGCCGCGAATGCGGACGCCTTTGCCTCGGCGAACGAGGCCGTAGTAGGCCGCGCCGCGGGCCACGGCTTGGTCGAGGTCGGCGCCAGACATTTCGCGCACGCCCTCGGCCTTCACCGATTTGGCCCACGCCCCGAGGACAGCGAGGAAGCGGTTCCGCAACGGGTCGGCTTTGAAAACGCCACCGTTGAACAGCACCGCCGTGGGCAAGATCACGCCGTCGGCCTTCTTCTTTTTCCCCGTAGTTTTTTCGCGCCCGGCGAGCGCCTCGGCTTGGCGATTCAAGAAATGGGCGAGGTGCTTGGTGATCCCCGCATCGGAGACGTACGGCAGGCCGAGTTCCTGCAAACCGGCGTTGGCATCGCGGGACGGTGCCGCATCGCGCGGACACTCGGGGAAGAAACCGTCGACCAAGACCTTTTCCACGGTGGAGCGAGGAAGATCGTACTTCACTGCCCCACCGATCACCGAGCGACCCTTGCCCAAGACGGTGACCGCCGCCGATGACAACGACTGGTCACCGAGCAGTTGCTCCTTGGCCTGCCGGGCGGCGTGCGTCATCTGCAGCATCTGCCCGGCATCGAGCTTCGTGCCCGCTTTGCCCAGTTCCGCCGAGACGGTGTAGGCGAGCGCCAAGTCCATGTTGTCGCCGCCGAGCAACAGGTGATCGCCGACGGCCAGGCGCGTGAGGGCGAGGTTGCCCGCTTCTTCGCCGACTTCGATCAGCGTGAAGTCGGAGGTGCCGCCGCCGACATCGGCAACGAGTACGAGATCGCCGACGTTCACTTCGGCCCGCCACGATTCGCCTTTGCGGTCGAGCCAGGCGTAGAAGGCGGCCTGCGGTTCTTCGAGCAGGGTCAGATGTTCGAACCCGGCGGCGCGGGCGGCGTCTACGGTGAGTTCCCGCGCCGCCGCATCGAACGACGCCGGCACCGTCAAGATGATTTCCTGCGCTTCGAGCTTGTGCTCGGGGATCGCGTTCGTCGGCAGCGCGTTCCACGCCTCGGCCATGTGCTTCAAGTAGCGGGTGCAGGCATCGACCGGGGAAATCTTGCGGTCGGCCTCGCCGGCGCGGAACGGCAGGATCGGCGCTTTGCGGTCGCACCCGGAATGACCTAGCCACGATTTCGCGCTGCTGACTAACCGCGTCGGCACCTTCGCCCCGAAGTTCTTGGCGAACTCGCCGACGCAGAAATCGCGGTTGGCGTCCCACGGCAGTTTCAGCGCCCCGGCGGGTTGTTCATTCGTCCCCGGCAAGTAGAGCGACGACGGTAGCAAGCTGCGGTCGGCGACTTCGCCGGGGTTCACCACTTGGGGGATGGCGAAGGTCTGGCAGCGGAGATCGCCACCGCTACCGGTATCGACAAAGGCGAGGGCGCAGTTGGTGGTGCCGAGGTCGATGCCGATGACGAACCGAGTTTGCATCGCGGAGTCCACGGAAGAACGAATCGAACACCGCTATTGTACGACCGTCACGGCGCGGCGATTCGCAAGAGTTTGCCGCCCGGTAGGGCGAGTTGCCAGCCTTCGAGGACCCGTTCGATCTTCTCGCACGGGTAGAGGCGCACGATCTCGACCGCCCGCAGCACATCCGGGTCGGGCCATTTCTGCCCGGCCGAAACGTTCATCGGCACGAGGCGGTTCACCAACAGCGGCAACTTCGAGCCCTTCGCCTCCTTCGGTAGCAGCACGCCGGTGCGGTCGAGCACGCGCGGCTCTGGGTCGGTGCCGATCTTGATAGCCAGTGCCGACTCGCGGAATGTCAGCTCGACGCGGATCGTGCCCTGGGCCGTAACGGTGACCGCCCCGACTTCGAGAACCCACGGGTGCTTGGCAAAGGCGGCTTTGAGGTGTTCGCTCAACTTCGGATCGACCGATTGCAGCGTCTCGGGGAGATCGTTGATGAAACGGACTTCGGTGAGAAACGGCTTTGCCTCCAGCCCCGGCGGGGCGTCGCATTCGATCTCGGCGAAGGCGACCGTGTAGCGGGCGTTGGGGGCGACATCGTTGCCGGCGCGGGTGCCGAGCCACGCCAAGCCGGCGAGGGCGCCGAAGCCCAGCGCCAGTGCGAGGATCGCCTTCGCGGCCGTTTTGATGAGGTGCCAACCTGGGCCGTACGGCGGAGGCGGCTTGTAGAATTTGGGTTTCGCCATGCGCGGCTTCGCTTCACCAGACGTTGAGTTCGCGCTCGAGGGTCACACCGGCGGCGTCTTTGACTTTGGCCCGGACGTGATCGATGAGCTTCAGGACGTCCTTGGCCGTGGTGCCGGGGTGGGCGATGGCGTAGTTGCCATTGCGGTCGCTGACCTCGGCGCTGCCGATGCGGAACTTGGCGAGGCCGGCGCGCTCGATGAGCGCCCCAGCGGTCTGTCCGGCGGGATCGCGGAACATGCGGACGCCGGCTTGGAAGCTCAGCGGCTCGGCCGCTTTGCGGATGATCCACGCCCGCGTCATGCGCTTCAAAAGCGCCGCCGGTTTCGCGGGTGTCAGTTCGAACTCGACCCAGAGGATGACCGGCTCATCAAGGTCGCTGGTGCGGTCGCCGAAGGTGAGTTCGTCGCGGTTGCGGACGACTTCGCTGGCGTCGTCGTGGAGTACGGCCACGCGGCGGACGCACGAACCGATTTCGCCGCTGCGGTCGCCGACGTTGCAGCGGACGCTGCCGCCGACGGTACCGCGGATGCCGACGAGCGTTTCCAACCCGCCCAGCCCGGCCCGCACGGCCTCGGCGATCAAGTCGAAGAGTTGGGCGCCCCCGGCGGCGCGGACGGTCTTACCTTGGGTTTCGATCGCGGAGAATTCGGGGCCGGTGAGCCGCATGACGACTCCCGGAATCGGGTCGTCGTTCACCAAAAGATTGAATCCGCCGCCGAGCATCCGCAGCGGGATCGATTTGGTTTTGCAGTAGCGCAGGACGGCTTTGAGTTCGTCGGTGGTGCGCGGCTG
>Ga0105046_10019290_pt1 | contig 10347 bp, 8 predicted proteins | sample MAT03_FD_78385 | JGI IMG/M metagenome (GOLD analysis project Ga0105046, IMG submission 78385) | Freshwater microbial communities from Lake Fryxell liftoff mats and glacier meltwater in Antarctica - MAT-03 (megahit assembly) | ecosystem: Environmental > Aquatic > Freshwater > Ice > Liftoff... | reverse complement strand
TGGGCGGCGGAATGGGCGGCGGAATGGGCGGAATGGGTGGAGGCATGGGCGGCATGGGCGGTGGAGGCATGGGCGGTGGCGGTGGCATGTTCAGTTTGCCTCCGGAATTGCTTGTGAGCCCCGCACCCAAAGCGAGCGGCGGAATTTCCAACCAGTCACTGAACGACATCAAAAAAAAATCGGCCGCAAAATAGAACCAGTGACTTCGGCCGCTGATTCCTTATCCAAACACACGGGTGTGCATGTCGCAACAACAGCGATGAGCACGCCCGTTTTTATTGAGCCTATCGTAGGAAGGGTCTCCAGACCCGTCCAGACAGCTCAGTTCAGGACGGGACTGGAGTCCCGTCCTACATTGTCGTTCAATCTCCATTCCGCGTTTCAGCCGTGTGCCTTGATCCTCGCGGAACCTCCAACAGCCAACGCAAAATCGCTAGTGGAAAAAGTGCTTGCCGATTCGCGACCACCAGCACATGCATGGGACGATGTTCTGAAAACGAATACCGTCACACCAGAAGTTCTTGTCGAAGCGGTTTCGATACTTCACAACGACAAGAAGTACGACGTGGCCGTTGAGGCGATTCAGAGCGGTATTCGCAACAATCTTGCTGCTGCCTGGATGTACAATGTGCTGGCCATGGAAATGAAATTGGCAAAACGGCCTGCCAAAGACATCGCCCGTGTACTGGAATCACGCATAGATTTTTCCGTCGCGGATCTACCGCAACTGTTGATTGCTGTGGCATTGTTGTCTCGATTTGAAGCCTATGATGAAGCAATACATGTGTGCCGTGAAGCCACGGAGTTAAATCCGCAATTGACTGAATCATGGTTGCTGGCACGCAGCGTCGCCGACAAATCAAAGACTCCCGAACACCGTGTGTGGGCGCGATGCGGAATCCTGATGCACGTCTGGACCGATGATTCCGCAGCGATCCATGACGAGGCTCGCAAAGTGATCACTGAAATAGCAGCTGAATTGGATGCCGCCGGAGAATCTTCCAGGGCAGAGGCCTTTCGATCTCAACTCCGTGAGGCATCTTCCATCGACCTGATGCTTATCCTGCGCTGGGTCGGTTCGGCAGATCTGGATTTAATGGTCACTGGGCCGAACGGCGAAGTCTGCAGCTATCGCAATCGCATGACAACCGATGGAGCACGTTTCACTCACGACGATCCAGGATCTGCCACTGACGGCAGTGCCTCGCGGTATGAACAGTATGTGTGTCGCGTTGCTGGTGATGGAGACTACACCGCTGCCGTGCGATTTGTTCTGGGAAAGGCAGTCGGGGGCATCGCCAAGTTGGAGGTGATTCAGAGCGCGGGTACACCTCAGGAATCTCGCTCGACTCAAACCATTAAGCTCGCAAGGGAAGACATAATTATCATTATTCCGGTGAAAGCCAGGTAAACCCTGCGCGGCCGAGCTTCATGAATCATGAATTTAGTTACCTGGGGCGGCGTTCATCCGAATTGGCGGATTCACTTGCCCCAGGCTGACATGCTGAGCCCCGTTGGGGCGAAACGCAATTTTTCCGGCCAGAGAGGCCAACGCTGTTTGTGTTTCGGCCTGAAAGGCCATGGCATGTCAGCCCAGGGCGTTGCCTTGGGCTGACTTATGGCCAACCAGTTGGGCCGGAACGCAAATTGAATTGCACTCAAACGCTGCATACTGGGCCGCATGGAATTTCAGCAACACACACTGCGGATGATTCAATCACGACTGTAATTCTTTGAGCAACGCCTCGCCGTCGAACGGACGTTCGCTCTTGTGGTTCGCCTTCCGGCAAATTGAAAAACCCTCCTCGGCAAGGACAACCTGCCAAAATCCGCGACTGCACCCGTTCCGCCAGTATTCTCCAGTGAGTTGTTTGTTCGAGTTGCAATTCCCACAATTCATGTTTGTGGCTATTGGAATTCGTCTGTTGTAACTCAAATTGGAGTGGTGCTGATGTTGAGTCTTGTCCGGCGGTGCATCATTGCGGTGGTCTTGAGTGCGTCGCCTGTTGCACTGGCCGATGACTTCTTTTTCAAGGACGGTGACAGCGTCGTCATGATTGGCGACAGCATCACGGAACAGCACCTGTATTCCAACTATGTGGAGATGTGGACCTCGACGCGGTTTCCAGCCTGGAAGTTGAAGTTTCGAAATGTTGGGATCGGCGGAGATCGCTCGGTGGGTGGCAACGCGAGATTTACTCGCGACGTTTTGCTGCACGAGCCCACAGCCATGACAGTTGACTTTGGCATGAACGATGGCGGCTACGGTGGTTTCAGCGACAAAGTTTTCAAGCCTTACATGGACGGCTTGCAGGGAATGGCAGATCAGGCCAAAGCGGCAAGCATTCGAGTCGCATGGATAACGCCTCAACCTCTGGACAATGGGGATCAGGGACCAACAGCACTTGTTGGCTACAATCAAACGCTGGAGAAATTCTCTGACGGTGTCAAAGTCATTGCAGAAAAGAATGATGGACTATTTGTCGATCAATTCCATCCCTATCTTGCAGCACTGGACGGAGCTCGAAGCAAGAACTCAACCTACACTCGAATCACCGCTGGTGACGCTGTTCATCCAGGTCCGCCAGGTCAGGCATTGATGGCTGCGTCCATTCTAAAGGGACTGCATTTCCCGGCACTCGTGTCGGGCGTAATCATCGACGCTGCTGGCAGCAAAGTTGTCGCGGCGAAGAACTGCACGATTGATAACATCGTGGCAAAAGACGGCGGTCTTAGCTTTTCGCGGATGGATGCAGCTCTGCCGTTCTTCCCTGCAGAGGCCGCAGCAATTCTTCCTTACGCGCCGATTCTGGAAGAACTCAATGACTACCACATTCAAGTGAATGGTCTCTCAGCCGGGAAGTACGAAGTGCGAATCGCTGGTATCAAAGTGACGCAATTGACTGCTGAAGAACTCTCAGCCGGAACAAACATCGCTGCCGCTGTGCTGGAAGCCGGCCCAATCGCAGGTCAGGTGAAATCTGTACGAGAAGCCATCGAAAGAAAGAATCGATTCCATCACGATATCATCTTTCGCGGAATCGTGCTGAGCAGTGTTCCGGGCTGGGTCACTAAAGCTGTGTCTCTGGACAAGCTGGAAGAAGCGAAACAGGCGGCCATTCAGGAGCAACTGGCAAAGTTGCCCGCTATGGACGCGGAGATCGCTCAGGCACTGACGATGAAGCCAAATGCTTTCGAAATTGTGCCCGTCAAATAGATGTTCACGAAGCTGAGATCGCATCACTGTGCATTGATGCCGTGACAGTCGGCGGCCTATGTGATGGCGTAAAAAAAGCCCGTGTTGAACACACGGGCTTGATCTTCATTTCGGCAGATTCGGCAGTTCTAGTTGCGTCCCCTCGCGGCATTGACCTGAATGTCTTCAGGAATCGATTGAGAGAAGAACGGCTTACCTGGGGCAGAAGATGTTTTTAGGATCGACGCCAAAAGCCCGCGACTGGTGCCCGTTTGTAAAGATATCCGGGTTGTCCCCATTGTATGGTGTCTAACGGCAGCGGGAACCTGTCATTCTGCACCATTGACCGCGCGTTTGGGACAAACATTGCCGAAACGCGACCGCCAGACCTCGGCTCCTGTTTCATGACAGGCTTCATGTTGGCGAGCCCAACCACAGAACAAGGAAATTATCATAACCCGACGCGTCAGCGAGGGATCTTTGGAAACGCAGCCGAAATGCCCAAGCTCAATCCCTCACTTACGTGTTGGGTTGTGATGTCAAGACACTGGAATATCAGGAAGTTACTCCGGGGCTGTTTCTTACGGAACAACGGGAGCATCGACTGTTCGAAACGCTGCTCGTAAAACGCCATTCGCGGATTCGATTCGCACCATGCGAAGTTTTACCGACCCCGCAATCTCGTTCGGCGCATCGAATTCTTTTGGCAGAATCACGGGGGGTGATTGTTTCAGGATTGACTGCGTGGCATTCTTCACGATGGTCATCCACACCGTACCAGATTCCACCGTGTTTTGCTGCGGACTCTCGTTCCTGGCAGTCTCTGGCGTAGCACCATTCGCATCATTGTCCACAGCGAATGTTGATTCCACCGGTATTCGCAGTTCCTGTTGCGCGACTCGCAATTGTGATCGTTTGATGCTGCCAACAGGGATCGATTCTTCAAGATCGCTGACGTCCACATGCTGCAGCGTCACGGCCCATTGATCATTGGAGATTCCCTTGCCTCGCAGCCGCCAGGTAATTTTCATCCATCCACTGGGTGTTCCGACCTTTGGAACAATCTGGAATGACGTTTCGATACAGACAAAACCGCGATCGAATCGAACGGCCAGAGGCTGCACATTCGCAAGTTGAATCGAAAACACCTTTGGTTCCGCAGCTGAGTTTCGCTGGATCTCGATATACAGTTGAGCAAGCGATGCAAACGACCATTTGTCTTCGCCTGACTGATTCCAGACCTTCGATGCCGATTCTATGTGCGCGTCGGACAATATCAGTCCGGCTGGCACGAAACGTTCCAACAACGCAGTTGTAACAGACTCTGAAATTGAAAAAGTGATTTCTTCGTCGGCCGCCAACTGTGGAAACCTGGTTATCGTGGTAGTGGATTCCGTTGCGCCCGAATCAGACATCTGGGGAACTGCAGCAACTGACATCAATGTGTCCGTCGAGCGAGCGGTCCAACTGATCGGCACTGCGGAGAGATACGATTCGGCCTGCGTCTGAATCTGAGTCAATTGCTTTCCCAGCTCCGCGAATTCGTTGTCCACAATACGATCGACTTTGGGCAACACGGTGCGGGAAACATCTTTTGCCACAGCTTGATTAATTTGTGCCTGACGCCGATGCACTTGTTCCCACGCCATCCTGTCCGACAATGGACGCAGCAACGGCATGTTGGCTCCCACAGCACTGACGACTCGTTGCGGTGCCTGTGACGCACGAATTGTGCCATGCCCCGGTTGAGTCAGAAAACGCGATCCATCAAACCAGAATGGTTTTGTGATTTCAAATTGATGCTGACCAGTGCTGTCAATTGTCGCTTGCCGATTGAATCCCGTTGTTTGACTCTTCACACAACCAGTGCTGATCAAGTCAAATCGCAGTCGCGTTGCATCGGGCAAAATTCGAATGCGTGTTTCGGTGGTCGTCGATTGCTGGCCCTGAACATCGCTGTTCAGGATGTTCGTCACGACAGGTTCTTCCTCAGTGCGAATTCGCACAAACCGTCGTTCCAGCATCGCATTGCCGATTGATACCGCCAACAGCGGCTCGTCGTCAGGCTGAGCCGCTGCTTGTGGCAGCGAAACAAGAAGTATCGCCAGCAGATTGCTGATGTTCGAAAGTTTATGACCAATCATGGGTTTGCCGGTTTGCGTACGGAACGGTCTACATTCATCCTCCATTGTTGCCAGTCGCCATCCAAATTTCTACATCTGGATTGAAGTTCTGGCAATCTCTTCGAACAACCTGCCGGTGAAACAGACAAAAACGGGCGACTGTCACATTTTCTGGAAAGATGCCTGGTTCCGGATATCTATGCTGAATTTGCAAAAAATGCGGCAGGCGGTCGGTTTTGGCAATCCGCATACAGGGACTGCACGTTCGCGGCGAACCACTCCTGACTTTGGTTTCTGTCAGGCAGCAATGCTACAATTCTGGTGTCGTGGTAATCTGTCGTCAGCAAAATCGTCGTTCACCACTATCATAAGTTGTCAATACGGTTCAAAGCTCCGCTGCAATTGATGTTTTTGTACAATCAGGATTGTTCCCATGCGATGCACCACTGCGACTGCTTCACTGCTGGCAGGCATCTTTTTCATAACGCCGACGCTGATCAATGCACAACAGGGAGACATTGATGCTGGAAAGAAGAATGCTGTTTCCGGTCCTGACGTCGCTGATGTGCCGAATGCCGAAGCTGTGCGCAAACCATTTGGTCAGTTTTTAACCGTCGATGGCAAAGTAGACGACGAGTTGATCAGTCGCGTCACCAGCCTCACGAAGGAACTGCAGATCAAAGCAGTCCGCGAGAAGCGTCAGGCGATTCTGGTGCTGGAGATTTCTGCTGGATCGAGTCGTCAGGGGCAAGTGCATGACCTGGCCAGGGTTCTCGTTTCTCCGGAACTCAGTAATGTTCGCACGATCGCATGGATACCGAAGACGCTTGATGGCAATCATGCGATCCTGGCATTGGCCTGTCATGAGATTTACATGACGCCGACCGCCGCATTGGGAGACATCGGCCGAGGTAAAGCGTTGTCCAATGTGGAGCAGAATTTCGTGTTGGACATCGTTGATCGCGGAAGAAATCTGCGCATGTCGCGAGCTATCGCGAAGGGTATGATGGATCCGGCCAACGCGGTGATGCGAGTGACACTGGAAGACGCTGATGGGAAAACTCGACAGCAGTTTCTGACCGAACCGGAATTGCGGGATTTGCAGAATCAGAACGTCGCGATTCTGCAAACCGATACCGTCAAGGATCCTGGCCAGCCTGGATTATTCCGAGGCAGCGAAGCCGCCAAGGCTGGATTTCTTGTCGCAGCAACGCCCGCCAATCGCAACGAAGTGACTGCCGAACTCAATCTGCCGCTCGAAGCGATGCGCGAAGAAGGTGGTGACAACACCAAAGTCGTGGCACGCGTGATTGCCATCAACAATGTCATGGGAAAACAACTTGCAGATTTCATCGCCAGGGAGACGCAACACGCGATTTCTGATGGCATAAATATGATTATCTATGACATTGATTCACCCAGTGGAGATAAGTTGCAGGCTCAGCAGGTGGCGACCGTGATCGCGGAACTCGATCCGGCAAAAGTGACGACGGTGGCGTGGATTCGAAAAGAGGCCACTCAAGCGGGCACGCTGGCGGCGCTAAGTTGCGATCGAATCTTCCTGGCAGATGACGCGACGATCGGCAACATCGATTTGAAAGCCATGCGGCTAAACAACGGTCACCGTCTGCGACCCGTAGAAGAACTAAACGCTGACGATCAGCAGAGATTACTCACGGTGATTGCTTCAATTGCAAAGCGCAAGAATCGATCCCTGTCACTGCTGCAGGCCATGGCCGATTCCACAAAGCCAGTCTTTGAAGTGACGCAAAAAGAATCCGGTCGAGTTGCATGGATGAACGACGCAGAACTGGCAGCTCAACCTGACGAATGGGTGAAGGGCGCTGCCATTCCGGAAGTTCGCGGTGGAGAGCTGCTGGTACTCAACGCAAAACGAGCCCACGACCTTGGCATCGCGGAATCTCCCTGTCACGACATGGAACAGCTGCGAACTCGATTGGGTATCAGCGAAACCACAGATTTGCGTCCTGTTGCGAAGACTTGGGTTGATAATCTTGTGACGGCTTTAAATTCGGGATGGGGCGGTTTTTTGCTGGTGACGATTGGAATCATCTTCATCTATCTGGAACTGCATATGCCAGCCGGGCTGTATCTCATTGGTGCAATCACCAGCTTCTCGCTGTTTTTCTGGAGTCGCTTTTTGGGCGGTTCGGCGGGTGGTCTGGAGATGACGCTGTTCATCCTGGGAATAGTTCTGCTGGGTGTCGAATTCTTTGTTGTTCCGGGTTTTGGAGTGTTCGGGGTGACGGGAATTTTGATGACCGGAGCCTCCCTGGTAATGGCCGGCAATACTTTTTCTGGCATGTCCGCGACAGAGGGTTTTGAGCAATCGATGAATAGCCTCGGATCGCTGGCTGCGGCGTTGATGGTTGTGATGGCTGTCGCGGTCGCGATGAATCGTTTCCTGCCGTCGATTCCGTTTATTAACCGGCTGATTCTCACGCCTCCGGGATACGTCCAGAATCATGGTGAAGGAGTGATCCTGGATCCATCACTGCAAAGTCAGCCAGCAATGGCTGGCCTCATTGGCGTGGGCATGGTCGGAATCACCGCGTCGTCTTTGCGTCCAACCGGGAAGGCGATGTTTGGCGACAAATATGTTGACGTCGTGAGTGATGGAGCTTACATCGATCACGGCACAAAGATCGAAGTCATTCGCCTTGCCGGCAATCGGATTATTGTGCGTTCCGCTGATGGCGTGAGCGAGGCCTGAGGTAACGGGATTTCGTCACTTTTGAGGATGCAACTCAATACTGTCCGTTTCTTCAAGCGTCACGCCATCGGCTCCAACTGTTCTGGTCGATTTGTTTGAATCGCCTTGCGGTGACACCAACATCGATTTATCGATGTTGGGAGAATCAGTCGGAGGATTCAGTAAACCGTTCGCAATCGTACTGCCATTCGAAGGCGGTGAATTGTCTGCTGAGATCACAACCAGAACGGCCATCGCCATTGCAGCAACAGACGCCGCCACCGCCACAAATCGCACAGAGCGAGGACGTGTCAGTTGGTCCTCAAGTTCAGCGGCCACAGTCAGGGTTGTCACCGTTGAAGGCCGCAGCTGCAGAGGCTGATTCAACTCAACCGGAACTTCCAGGCGAAAGAAGTCACGCAGCAAGGAATCCATTTGGTCATCAGACAGTAACTTGATCTGAGGCTCATTGGTGGAAGAATTGTCATTCATAGTCAAATCCTTGTTCCACAAGTATTTCTGCGAGACGGCGTCTTGCCCTCGACAATCGCATATCGATCGCAGCCGGGCTGCAATCCATCACAGTCGCTATCTGAGCGGCTGACCAGTCCATCGAATATTTCATGACCAGAACTTTCCGGTCGTCATCATTAAGTTCATTTAACGCTTTGCGAACCTGCACCTGTCGTTCAACAAGTGCAAACTTGTCTTCTGCAGAATTTCTGTTGCCTGCAAAATCATCCAGTCCCGGCAAAAGGCGACAGGAATTGCTCTTCTTTCGAGCCACATCCCGCAACCAGTTTTGCCCAACACGCAACAACCACGCCCGCAAGTCGCGAACGGGTTCCCCTTTGTAGTCGTGAAAACGTAAAAAGGATTCCTGTACCGCGTCGTACGCACGTTCTGGATCACTGCACATGCCGTAAAACAATGCCCACAACTCGCGGGAATGCTCACGGTAGAACTTGTCAATCATCTGATCCCGATCGGGTTCAGAACTGTTGTTTTGTTCAGAATTTGCGACCGTCATGCATCAATCCTGCAAGCGGTACGCGAACTCAGTTTCTTAATATTTGCTGGCATTTTGCCCTGCTATGGGGAAAGACGAGCCAAAATCCGGGATCTAACAGACATTCATCTCGAACCTGAATAACAGCCAGCAGTCTCTACGCTTCTGCCCCTAAGTTCAAGCAACGCCGTCGTCTGCCATACTGCAAGCGGATAGATTCGTGACTGCAGAACGCTGCAAATCCCAACCAGGACAGCGGCTAATGAATACACAAAGCCATCCGGCGAGCGGTGCGGCGTCAGCCCACCGGTACGACCTCGCTCCATCCACGACCGTCTTCAAAACACGTTTGAAGCCGTGTCGGATCGCGGTGCGCGCTGACATCAAAAAGTCGAGGCCATCAACGGAAAAACGACCCCGTTTTGCTGCGATCTGGGCTACACTCAGCACTGACCTGAGTCGAATTCTGTCACTCGGAGTCGCGCCTTTGCGATTCTCTGCCCACTGCCGTCTGAAAACTGCCGACTCGGAGCGAAGCAGCGAATTGCTTTTCCCAATTGGCACGGGCCGCAGCAACTGGAACGGGCTTCTTGAACACATGCCTTGAGCTTCGGCTCGGCTGGCTCGTACCGCCACAACCCCACTCCGCCCAACCGTCAATCTTTTACCGAGGAATTCGTACGCACTCGCGAAGTCAAAGCCTTGTTAGTTCGGCAACACCGTGACCAGCCTGCGCAAATCTGCTCGGCTCCCGGCTTTTCCCAATGTGCCTGCAGTTGGATTGCGTTCAAGAATCTTCGTCGGCATCCAGCTCGTCTGGATCGATACCCATCCGTCGCAAGTTTTCAACCATCTCGGGCGTCAGTTCCGGGCCTGTGGCTGACTTCAGCTTTTGAAACGCCCATCTGAGAGACTTCCGTCGCAACACACGAATCAGAGCTTGAGCCGCGTCACGTACCACCAAGTGCTCAGGAGACTTAGGATCATATTGGTCCGCTACGGATTCAAGTATAGAACACGTCCTGAATATCTCCGCTTCGAACTCTTCAGGAGTAGTGTCAGGTTGCATCTGTTTCTCAGGTTTCAACCGCGAGTATTGTTGGCGAACGAATTGCGATCACCCGGCGGCAGGATTTGACGAGCCATTGCCAGAAACTGAGCTACTGCCGATCGGGTGCATCGCGTACGCCCAACATGGGCGTGAACTAATGGGGTGCAAGTGCCCTGTACGAAAACGGGAATTGAGAAGGAGATAGTATGCCAAATGTTTCCACTTAATTGAAGTACAAGGCGAGGGCAACTGCGG
>Ga0105046_10019288_pt1 | contig 10347 bp, 8 predicted proteins | sample MAT03_FD_78385 | JGI IMG/M metagenome (GOLD analysis project Ga0105046, IMG submission 78385) | Freshwater microbial communities from Lake Fryxell liftoff mats and glacier meltwater in Antarctica - MAT-03 (megahit assembly) | ecosystem: Environmental > Aquatic > Freshwater > Ice > Liftoff... | reverse complement strand
GATCTGATCCGGAAGAAATGGCTACGCTTAAGTCCCGAAGAATGGGTCCGGCAACATGTTCTTTTCTGGTTGATCCATCATACCGGCTATCCTGCTCCTTTGTTGTCTATCGAACGAAAAGTGCAGGCAAGATCGGGAAACCGGGCCGATGTAGTTTGTTATGGTAAAAATGGAATGCCTTTGTTGTTGGTGGAGTGTAAAGCACCCGGAGAACTGATTTCTCAGATTACGGCAATGCAGGCCATGAAATACAACCGCCATTTGCAGGCAACTTTCATTTGGCTTACCAATGGAAAACAACATAGAGTGCTACAATTCAGCGACATGCGAAAGCCTCCTCTGGAATTGCCCATCCTACCTGGTTTTATTGAGATGGAGTTAAAATCACTTCAATTCCCGGTTGATCCAAACGAAAAAACCTGAAATCAGAATTTCACTTTTACCCCGTGATAAAATTCCTGAGGCATATAGTCTTTCCGAAGTGGAAACCCTTCCCAATTGGATGGAAGTAATAGTTTTCGAAGATCCGGATGATTTTTGAAATGAATTCCATACAACTCAGCCGTCTCTCTTTCATGCCAGTTGGCAGATTTCCAGATGTCTGAAACAGAATCAAATTCGGGTATTTCCTGCGGATCCGAAAGAATCCTTTCCGTCTGAATATGAATTACCCAGCCTTTGGTAAGACTTGTGACGTGGTAATGTATTTTAATAATACCTTTCTCTCCTTTCACATGTTCGCCAGAGAGGGAAATTAGATGATCGCACCAGAAATTATTATCACGGAACAAAGCATCCAGCAAATCATGGCAGCCATCCGGTTGAACCAAAATTTCATAGCAGGAAGATTTTTCTGAATACCCTTTGTATTGGCCATTCAGGTTTTCTACCAGGGTTGAAAGAAGTAAAGGATCCCGTTCCATCCGATTTTACGATGCTTTAAGATCGGTCCGATACAATATTTTTACCCAATATCTTTTCCTGAAGTTTGAGGATTCCACCAATCAGTGCTTCCGGACGGGGCGGACATCCAGGCACATACACATCAACAGGAATTATCCTATCTACCCCTTTTACCACGTGATAGCCGTGTTCCCAATACGGGCCACCGCAATTGCTGCAACTGCCCATGCTGATGACGTACTTTGGTTCTGCCATCTGCTCGTACAATCGCTTAACCCGATCGGCCATTTTAAAGGTAACTGTCCCTGAAATGATCATCAAATCCGCTTGCCGGGGCGAAGCACGGGGAATCACCCCAAACCGGTCGGCATCAAAACTGGATGCGAATGTCCCCATCATTTCGATGGCACAACAGGCAAGTCCAAAGCTTAATGGCCAAAGGCTGGACGAATTCGCCCATTGAAGAACATCGTCCAGTTTGGTTAGGATAAGTCCGGATTCACCTGTTTTTTCACTCATAGAATTGCGTTTGTTTTTATAGTTACTGAGAAATCATCTCCAACTATTTAGAGTATTCCTCAAAGAATACCGGAATGGTATTAATCCCGTTAAAATAATTGACCACTCCATAATGCTCATTGGGCGAATGAAGTGCATCGCTGTCCAGACCGAATCCCATCAGCACAGAACTCAATCCAAGTTCCTTTTTAAACAAAGCCACAATCGGAATACTGCCTCCTCCCCGAGTTGGAATCGGCTTTTTACCAAAGGTTCGCTCAATGGCTCTGGCTGCAGAAAGGTATTCTTTAGAATCGGTTGGCGTCACAACCGGCTCTCCACCATGGTGCGGTTTCACTACCACTTTTACCGAGGAAGGTGCAATTGATTCAAAATGCTTCTGAAACAAGGCAGTGATTTCATCCGAACTTTGATTTGGCACCAAACGCATCGAAATTTTGGCGGATGCTTTGGAAGGAAGAACGGTTTTGGAACCTTCACCCGTATATCCACCCCAAATGCCATTGACATCAAGTGTCGGACGAATGCCGGTTTTTTCAAGAACGGTATACCCTTTTTCTCCCCAGGTGTCACCCACATGCAAATCTTTTTTATATTCTTCCAGATCAAAAGGAGCCTCATTTAGTTCCTTTCTTTCTGAAGCCGTTAATTCGGCAACTTTATCATAAAAACCAGGAATGGTGATGTGGTTGTTTTCGTCGTGCATACTGGCAATCATTTTAGCCAGAATATTGATTGGATTGGCCACTGCCCCTCCGTAAACACCGGAATGCAGATCACGATTCGGACCGGTTACTTCCACTTCCACGTAACTCAATCCCCGCAGACCCACATCAATGGAAGGCGTGTCGTTTGCAATCATGCTGGTGTCGGAAATAAGCACCATATCGGCTTTCAATCTTTCCTTATTGGCAATACAAAATGGCCCGAGATTGCCGGATCCAACTTCTTCTTCTCCTTCAATCATAAATTTGACATTGCAGGTGAGGCTGTTGGTTGCCATCATGGCTTCAAATGCTTTTACGTGCATGTAGACCTGGCCTTTATCATCGCAAGAGCCACGGGCAAAAATGGCGCCTTCCGGATGCACTGCAGTTTTGCGGATAACGGGCTCAAAAGCAGGCGTTTCCCATAATTCATCCGGTGCAGATGGCTGCACATCGTAGTGGCCATACACGAGTACGGTAGGCAGTTTTGGATCAATGATTTTTTCGCCGTAAACAATCGGATTTCCGGCAGTCTCGCATAATTCAACCTTATCGGCACCTGCCAGAATCAGTTTTTCTTTGATGTACTCCGCCGCTTTCCACATATCCGACTTAAAAGCGGAATCGGCAGAAATGGAAGGAATTCTAAGCAATTCAAAAAGCTCATCCAGAAATCGTTGACGGTTGTTTTGAATGTATTCGGCAGTAGTCATAATATGATGTTAAAATGCAATGATTGAATGTTTTAAACGGCTTTTGAAGAGCCCGATTTGATGAAATACATCTTGTTTTCAGTACCTGCTACGAGCTTTTTGATGTTTCCCCGGTGGGTATAAATCACCATCCCACAAAGAAACAGGGATAAAACGACGGCAGGTACACTTGCTTCACCGCAAAATCCGGAGGTCAATAATCCTGAAAATGTAATCCCTCCTGCCATCGACCCGACCGATACAAAGTGGAAAATGAGAAACAAAACCAGGAAAACCCCTACACAGATTAGTCCTGCCAACCAGGAAATACTAAAAACCATACCTAATAATGTAGCCACTCCTTTTCCGCCTTTAAATCCGGCAAAGACCGGGTACACATGCCCAAGCACTGCCAACAAACCAAAAACGAGTTTGAAGAACAAAAGGTTTTCACTTTCAATGATTTGGTTGTTTAATAAAACCCCGGCAAGTGAGGCAGCAGCCCAGCCTTTGGCCACATCAAAAAGAAGCACAAAAATACCGGCCTTTTTCCCCAGAACGCGAAAGGTGTTGGTAGCCCCTGCATTACCGGAACCCTGCGAACGAACATCAACCCCAAAAAACAGTTTACCTGTCCACACGGCTGCAGGAATGCTTCCCAGCAGGTAACAAAAAAGAACTGAAATAGTGATCCAAATCATTTGGTGCAGAGGCTCGCTAACAAGGCGACAAGATTATGGAAAAAAGCTGATGAAGGAAAGAAAGATGGGATATCAATTGACGGGATCTATTTTTTTAAAATCTTCGCAGGAGTTGACTTTGCAGAAAGCGCATCCCAATTTCTCATCCCCAATCACTTCCATCTACCTGTTTTTTTTTACCCGTTGCCACTTTTTGATCTACACTAAACTTCGAACCTATATTTTGCGCCTTTATTAAACACACCTTCTCTTATTCAATGAAGCAATTTTGTGTATTCATACTAACCGTATTTCTGACCCAATCGGTTGTGGCTCAACCTTTGTGGCTTCGGTACCCTGCTATTTCACCCGACGGAAGCCAGATTGTATTTGTTTACAAAGGCGATTTATATAAAGTGCCCACTGTGGGTGGGGAAGCCATTCCTGTCACACTACACGAAGCGCATGAGACTACTCCGGTTTGGAGTCCGGACGGAAAGTCAATTGCTTTCTCATCAGACCGATACGGAAATTTTGATGTGTTTGTTATTCCTTCTACCGGCGGAGAGGCGAAGCGATTAACCCAGGCATCCAACCCGGATCAACCAACGGGTTTCAGTCCGGACAGCAAGTCGGTGCTTTTCCAATCGGGTCGGCAGGATCCGCATACTTCAGTACAGTTTCCGATTAAAATGTTGGGAGAAATTTACTCTGTGCCCATATCGGGTGGAAATCCAAAACAAATTATAGCTGCCTCCGGAGAACTGGCGCAGTATTCGCCTTCCGGAAATCTGATCGTGTATCAGGATAATAAAGGCTACGAAGATTATCACCGGAAACACCAGACTTCCAGCATTGCCCGTGACATCTGGACCTACGATGTGGCCAAAAAGAAATACACCAAAATTAGCAGCTTTAAAGGCGAAGACCGGAATCCGGTATTTGGGTCAGAAACCGATGTTTTCTACCTTTCTGAGCAGCCCAATTCATTCAATATTTTCAAGTTAAACCTCAATAATCCAACACAAAGTCAGCCCATTACCAAACTGGCTGATCATCCGGTCCGTAACTTATCGGCTTCAAAATCGAACCTTTTGTGTTTTTCATACGACGGTGAAATTTACACCGTTCAGGAAGGTGGACAGCCAAAGAAAATCAACATCAACATCAGCATCGATCCAAGATCCAATGCCTATAAAAATTTTCCGATTCAGGGAGGTGTAAATGAAATGGCCATTAGTTCTAACGGAAAAGAAGTAGCCTACATCGTTCGTGGTGAAGTATTTGTGAGTTCAATGGAAGGCGGAATTACAAAAAGAATTACCAACACGCCGCAACAGGAACGCTCTGTATCCTTTTCACCGGACGGCAAGGCAATCATGTATTCTGCGGAGAGAAGCGGCAGCTGGGATATTTTCCAAACCACTATTGTGCGCAAAGAAGAGCCCTATTTCTATCTTTCAACTCTGCTCAAGGAAGAAGCCTTGGTTTCTACAGCCGCTGATGAGTTCCAATCTCTCTATTCGCCGGATGGAAAAGAAATTGCGTACTATGAGGAACGAACAACACTGAAAGTTTTAAATCTGGCTTCCAAAGCAAGCCGAACCATATTACCTGCAGGAACCAATTACTCGTATTCGGACGGCGACCAGTTTTTTGATTGGAGTCCGGATGGCAAATGGTTGTTATTCAATTTTTTACAACCCAACCACTGGATGGACGAAATTGCCCTTGCCTCTTCGGATGGAAAGGGAATTATTCATAATATTACCCAGAATGGATATGACGAAAGCACTCCCCGATGGATGGCTGGTGGCAAAATGATCGTGTACCAATCCTGGAGGGATGGAATGAAAAGCCACGGAAGCTGGGGTTCAGAAAGCGATGCCTATGCTATTTTCACCACCCAGGAAGGATACGATAGGTATAATTTAAGCAAAGCGGAATTCGCTTTGATCAAGGAAAAAGAAGAAAAGGAGAAAAAAGAAAAAGATGAGGCTGCCGCCAAAGCAAAAGACGATAAAAAGAAAAAGAAAACACCGGTAGAAATAGCCAAAGCCAAAGCGGACAGCAGTGAAAAAGCGGCGGTTAAGATTGAGCTGGATGGCATTTCGGATCGAAAGGAAAGATTGACCCTCCATTCTTCGTATTTGGGAGATGCCATCGTGAGTACGGATGGAGAAAAACTCTACTATACCTGCCGTTTTGAAAAGGGATTTAACCTTTGGGTAACCAATCTGAGAGAGAAAAGCACCAAAATTCTGGCCCAATTGGATGCCAAATTTGCCGGTGGATTGACGCTTGATAAAGAAAACAAACACCTTTTTCTATGGGCCGATGGCAAGATAATGAAAGTAGAAACGGAAAGTGGCAAAGTAGAACCCGTTCTAATAGGAGGTGAAATGCAATTGAATCTGGCAGCTGAACGAAGTTATATGTTTGATCATGCATGGAGACAGGTGGTAAAGAAATTCTACCGGGTAGATCTGCAGGGTGTACGATGGGATTTTTACAGGAAGTCCTACGAGCGATTCCTTCCCTACATCAGCAACAATTACGATTTCGAGGAAATGCTTAGTGAGCTTTTGGGTGAGTTAAATGCCTCGCACACAGGAGCCGGATATCGTGGATACAAGCCCGATGGCGACCGTTCTCCTTCTTTAGGGGTATTGTTTGATCTTACGTTTGATGGACCCGGCTTAAAGGTGGCCGAAGTTCTCAAAAAAGGTCCGCTTGATAAAGCAGGCATGAATGTAAAACCAGGAATGATTCTGGAGAAAATTGACGGTCAGCCGCTTCCCACTACTGAAGAATGGGTAATGCTGATTCGAAACAAGACCGGACAAAACACCTTGTTGAGTTTTAAAGATGAAAAAGGCGTCACTAAAGATGTAGTGATGAAGCCCATAAACGGAGGCGAAGAAGGCGAGTTGATGTACAAAAGATGGTGCGAAGCCCGAAGGCAGGAAGTTGAAAAGCTGAGTGGAGGACGCCTGGGATATGTACACGTGCGTGGCATGGACGACGCAAGTTTCCGTGTGGTGTATGAAGAGGTTCTGGGCAAAAATGCAAATAAAGAAGCTCTGATTGTGGACACCCGTTTTAATGGAGGAGGCTGGCTTCACGACGATCTGGCCACCTTTCTGAGCGGAAAAAAATACGTTGATCTGCAACCAAGAGGACAAAAAATCGGTTTCGATCCGCAGCGGAAGTGGACCAAACCGAGTTGTGTTTTGGTGGGAGAAAGCAATTATTCAGACGCTCACTTTTTCCCTTTTGTGTATAAGGAATTAGGCATTGGAAAACTGATTGGTATGCCGGTTCCGGGAACTGCGACTGCCGTTTGGTGGGAGCCGCAAATTGATCAGTCTATCTATTTCGGTATTCCTCAGGTTGGCATTGTGGATAAAACAGGCAACTACCTTGAAAACACCCAATTAGAGGTAGACGTCCAACAAGTACAGGATCCGGAGATATTGATTTCGGGCCGGGATCAGCAAATTGAAAAAGCGGTTGAAGTGATGTTGAAGGACTTAGGTTCGAAATAACCAACAAACCAAATCTTCTTTAGAAAAGCCACCTGTTAAACCGGGTGGCTTTTCTATTCTCCACTAAATCAATTCGTTGGGCGGGTATTTCGGGCTATCCGTTTCTGGGCCTCAGCATGCCAGGCCCTGGCATGGGGCCATCCACTACTATCCCGACCGCAAATCCTTTTTTTGGATTAAATGCCAATCGGGTTTCAAATAGTGAACTAATATTGTATGCTTATAATTCCCTCAAAATCAAACTGGAACGACTACATGGTGAAGTCGTTCTTAGAAAATCATCCGATTGATAAATGAAAAACCCGGATTAAGGATCTGATTGGCTTCGGTTGAATCAGGAAAAAGAAACAGTTTTGTATTTCTGCTTTCAAAATGAATTTTCAGGAATTGATCATCACTAAAGCCAATGGGCAATCAGAAAATTTTTCCATCGAAAAGTTCAGAACTTCGCTCTTTAGGGCAAAAGCAACTCCGGAGGAAATTGAAAGGGTCGTAGAAATCCTGCAGACCAAGCTGTATCCGGGAATTAAAACCAGGGAGATTTATAAAATGGCTTCCCAAATTTTACAGCAAAAATCACCCGGCAACGCTTCCCGTTTCGGTTTGAAAAAAGCGATTAAGGAACTCGGACCTTCCGGCTTTCCCTTTGAACGATTTGTAGCCGCACTTTTTGAACAACAGGGCTTTAAAACGGAAGTTGGCCAGACTCTTCAAGGCAAATGTGTGACGCACGAAGTGGATGTGATCGGTAGAAAAGCCGATCAGATTATGCTGGTTGAATGCAAATACCACAACCGTCCCGGTTTTACTGTAGATGTGAAGATTCCACTATACATCAATTCGAGGTTTCAAGATCTGCTTGAGAACCACTTTTCAAGTGGAGAACACAAGCAGTTCACAGGTTGGATAGCTACCAATGCCCGCTTTTCTGACGATGCCATTTCGTATTCCCTCTGCCGGGGCATACAACTTTTGGGTTGGGACTATCCAAGAGGAAATGCACTCAAAGATTGGATTGATCGATCGGGTTTATACCCTCTTACCTGCCTTGGAAGTTTAAGTTCTGCTGAGAAAAAATACCTTTTGGAGAAAGAAGTCGTATTAGTAAAGGAGCTTGAAAATCAGGATCATTGGCTGCACAAAGCAGGAATTCCAGAGGTGCGGATGAATAAAGTTAAAAACGAAATTGCCTCTCTTTTACAGGACAACTAAAAAATCAATAAACCAAAACCGTTACGTATAAATACATGGAAAAAACATTCTGCTTTATTGGATTGGGCCTGATAGGTGGATCCATGGCATTGAAAATCCGGAAGACAAATCCCGGTATCGTCCGTATCGGCACCGAAACCAATCCGGAACACGCAAAATTTGCTTTATCCACAGGGATCGTCGAAGAAGTGCTGCCAATGAAAGAGGCAATTGATAAAGCAGATCTCGTTCTCATTGCTCTACCAGTCAATCTGATATCCGAAGTTCTGCCTTCGATTCTGGACCAGGTTAGCGGTACAAAAAAAGTGGTGATTGATGCCGGAAGTACCAAGGCCGGAATTTGCGAAAGAGTCAAAAACCACCCCGGAAGAGGAAATTTTGTGGCAGGCCACCCGATTGCAGGAACCGAAAATTCGGGTCCCACCGCTGCCTTCGATTCTTTGTTTGACGCAAAGCGGTTTATCATTTGTGCTGAAGAGCATTCTTATCCCTGGGCATTAGAAGCTGCCATTCAATTTGTTGCGATGCTGCAAATGGAAGTTACCTTCCTCTCTCCAACCGTGCACGACCGGAGCTATGCCTACGTTTCGCATTTGTCGCACGCCATTTCCTATTCACTTGGTGTATCTGTTTTGGAAATGGAAAAGGAAATTGAAGGCCTTGTTGAATTGTCCGGCACAGGTTTCTCAAGCATGGTTCGTTTGGCAAAATCGTCTGCCAGCATGTGGGTTCCGGTTTTGATGCAGAATCAACTGGAAACCACCAAAGCCATTGACCGCTTCATTTCAAGACTGGAAAAAGTTAAACAGCTTATAAACGATCGGGATGAAACGGGCCTGAGGGATTTTATACTTCATGCCAACGAAATTCATGAACTGCTTGTGCAGAAAGAAAAGGCCCAGGCTAAATTAAAACTATGACTGTGTTTGGAGGGAGATCTTTAAACAATACTATTCAGGTTGGGACGAAGCATAGTGGTTACGCCACATTTGTCTCTGCTTTTCCCTTTGAACAATCAGGATTGCAATTTTCCCGGCCCATTTATCGGGAGTTTCCTGTTGAAAAACCATTTTCACTTTCGATTCCTGCACATCCAATCTGTATAAGATCTGCATCAACCGTTCGGTTTGGTTTTTCAACATAAAGGCAACCTGCCGTTGAATGGCGATCAACAAGGAGTCCCAATTCCTGATATCATCCCCTTCTGGAATTTCGAGCTCCTGAATACTTTTCGTAAGAAATGGATCTGGATTGTTGTTTTCAGGTTCTTTCATTAATCCGCAAAGTGTGTTTTTGGTGTTTCTTCCCTTTGTTGTAATAGAGGCTGATTGCGTTGGCTTCGATTTTCGACCATCCAAAATCATTTTGTAAGTAACGAAAATCTATTGAAAAGATATCCTGATTTTCCTCAATTTTCGGACCTGAAAAACGGTCCATGCCGGCAAGTATAAATCATTCAAAACCATGCATTCGGGTAAATATTATTCTTTTGGTGAGGTCCTGCATTGGACACGAAAAGATATCTATGCTTTATTGATCATCTCTGCTGTTCCTACCTCCTGCTATATTTTGTTTGGATGGACCTGGCTTGTGATTCCCTGGCTTCCAATTGCTTTATTGGGCACAGCAGTTGCTTTTGTAGTCGGCTTTAAGAATAACGCCACCTACGACAGACTGTGGGAAGCCCGTAAAATTTGGGGATCTATCACAAATGGAAGTCGGTCGTTTGGTATTATGGTCCGTGATTTTATCACCAACCAGCATGCAAGCCACCCCATTTCTGAAGAGGAATTGGCCCGTATCCGAGCCACTATTTTTAACCGTCACTTTGCCTGGCTCACCGCACTTCGTTTCCAACTTCGGGAGCCGAGAACCTGGGAAGCTATCTACAAACCGCACAATGCAGAATACAAGAACAAATGGTTCAGAGTGGTAGAACACGACCACCAACTGGCAGACCATTTGAAGCAATACCTTTCGGAGGCTGAGTTTGAACAGGTGATGCGTACATCAAACCGGGCAGCCCAAATTCTGGCATTGCAATCCAGTCATTTCAAAAAACTCCGCGAGCTGGGCCTGCTGGAAG
>Ga0105046_10019287_pt1 | contig 10348 bp, 6 predicted proteins | sample MAT03_FD_78385 | JGI IMG/M metagenome (GOLD analysis project Ga0105046, IMG submission 78385) | Freshwater microbial communities from Lake Fryxell liftoff mats and glacier meltwater in Antarctica - MAT-03 (megahit assembly) | ecosystem: Environmental > Aquatic > Freshwater > Ice > Liftoff... | reverse complement strand
GCCGATCCGCTCACCCGTATCCGCCAGGGCACCGAAGCGAGCGTCGCGTTCATGGCCGAGCACCGCGCGTACTTCGCGCTGCTCGACGTCGAGCGATCTCACGATGAGGTCGGGTCCGAGCTCACCGACGTGCTCCGCGAGGGTAGCGACGTGTACGCCAACGACGTGGTCCGCCTCGTGCGCGACGCTCAGGCCCAGGGCCTCGTACCCGACGGTGACCCACGCCTGTACGTCGTGGGGGTGCTCGGCGTGGTGTCGTCGTTCAGCCATGCGTTGCGCAACGGCTCACTCGAGGTCGACGTCGGCGAGCTGGCGGCGTTCGTGGGCGGCTGGGTGATGCGAGCGCTCTCGGGTGAGCCGGTGCGAACCGGCGACTGACCGACCACTGAACACCGGGACACTCGACCGGCGTCTCGACCGATCAGGTCGAGGTCAGGGTCAGGAGGCGATCGACGAGAGCTCGCCGGCGAGCTCGGGATGCATCCGACGCATCACGTGCAGGAAGGCATCGACGACACGAGCCTCGAACTGGGCCCCACGAGCTCCGACGATGTAGTCGATCGCCTCGAGCGGGGTCCAGGCGTGCTTGTACGTGCGATGACTGGTGAGCGCGTCGTACACGTCGGCGACGGTGACGATCCGGCCGCTGACCGGGATCTTCTCGCCCGCGAGCCCCGCCGGGTAACCGGTGCCGTCCCAGCGCTCGTGATGGTTGAGCGCAACCTCGGCGGCGAGCTGGATCAGCGGCGACGAGCTGCCCGAGAGGATCTCCGCGCCGATGGTCGTATGGGTCTTCATCACGTCGAACTCCTCCGACGTGAGCGGACCCGGCTTCAGCAGGATCGAGTCGGGCACGGCGACCTTGCCGATGTCGTGGAGCCGTCCGGCGAGCCGCAGCTTCGCGGCCCACTCGTCGGGCTGGCCGAGTTCGAGTGCGATGTTTGCCGACAGGTCACCGACGCGGATGGTGTGCTCGCCGGTGTCGGTGTCGCGGAACTCGGCCAGCACCGCGAGGCGTTGGAACGCCTCGAGCTGGTACTCCTCGAGGTCGTAGGTGCGGCCCCGCACCAACGCCTCGAGTTCACCGGTGCGCAGCCGCAGGATCTCGGCCTGCTGGCGTGCCGCCTCGGTGTCGTGCGCGATCTGCAACGTCTTGATGCGCAGGTCGGCGCCCTCGCTGAAGATCGCCTCGTGGGTGCGGAAGCGCTCCTCCTGGTACTCGAGCGCCTCCTCGAACAGGCCGAGCCGCTTGCAGATGGTGGCGAGCTCGGTGTACGCCGCGAGCTGACGCGGCAACGCTGTCGACTCCTTGGCAGTGCCGAGCGCGAGCCGGTAGTGCTCGACCGCTCGGGGCAGGTCGCCACGCGCGAGCGATGCCTTCCCACGCGCCATGGCGAGCGTGTAGGTCGTGCGGGCACGGTCGATGTCACCCGGATTGTCGTCGAGCAGCTGCTCGGCCTCGTCGATGCAGCGGTCGGCCTCGTCGATCATGCCGAGTTCGCAGTACGACGCGGCGAGCAACGCGAGCAGATCGGGGGCGTACTCGGGGGCGTTGTCGCGGCTGATGTCGAGCGCCTCGGAGGCGAGGCTGACGGCGAGCAGGTGCTCGTTTCGTCCAGCACGCACCTCGGCCATGTTGTGGAGGATGAGCACGTGGTGCATCGGCACCTCGTCGGCGCCCTGGTTGCGATGTGCGGTGAGTGCCGCTTCGAACGTGACCAGCGCCCGATCGGTGTCGCCGAGCTCTTGATGGATGAGCGCGATCGAGTTGAGCAGGTTGCCCTCGTGCACCCGGTCGTCGGTGAGCCGGTAGAGCTCGAGCGCCTTCAGCCCGTACTCGAGCGCTTCGGTGAAGTTGCCAGCGCTCTGATGGACGAGACCGACGACGTTGAGGGCGAACACCTCGGTGACCGTGGCGCCGGCCTTGCGCGCGAGGTCGCGGGCTTCGAGCGCGAGAGCGAAGGCGTCGTCGGGATGACCGGAGGTGAATGCGATCGAGCCCAGGCGATACAGGGCCTCGGCCTCACCGACTCCGTCGTCGAGCGTTCGTGCGAGCACGCGCGCCCGTTGTGCCATCGTGCGCGCCGCGACCTCGTCGCTCGACTGACACGAGCGCGCATCCTCGAGCAACTCGCGGACAGACCTGGCCACCCCCGAGTCCTCGACCAACTGCATCACCCGAATCGCCAACCGTGTTCCCTTCCGATGAGCGCCGGCGCACACCCCGACCGATCGGACGCCAGGACGCTCCGCCGTCCCGATGGTGCCGATGGCTGACCATCGACATCACTGGGCGCGACAGACGCTCCCTTGACCCAATCGGGCGCGACTCGCGCGGCCCGTGGCAAAGGGTAATGAAACACGACCCTCGATGCACGGATCACCAGCGCTTCTTGGCCGTACCTTGAGCACGTTCGCCACGCAGCGTGGCCGTTGCAGTTGCGCATCGTCGACGCCCCTGCATCTCGACCTCACGTCGAGACCTCGTGTCGCGGTCGCCCCACGATGAACCCGTCCGTCGGGCCGCCCGGGGGCACACTCCGTGGTCCGCCGACGCGGAACGCGGTCGTGGCCTCGGCTCGTATCGTGTGGAGATGCATGTGGGAGGGCGACGCGTCGAGAGTTCGGCTGTCGCCGCGCTCGTGCCCGTCCTCGTCGTGCTCCCCGTGTCGCTCACCGCACTCGCGCTCGTGTGGCTGCTGGTCCGCCTTGCCTGGGACGTGTCGTACACCTGGTTCGTGCTCGGCTACCTCGCCGGCGCCGTGTTGCTGTTCGTCCGACCGATCCAGTCCGCGATCCTGACCCGTCTACTGGGAGCCCGGCCCCCCACCCGCGACGAACGGGTTCGGCTCGACACCGCGTGGCGCTCGGTGCTGCAGGCGGCCCGGATGCCACGCGACCGATACGTGCTGGCCGTGCTCCCGGCCGACGAACTCAATGCGTTCGCGTGTGGCGGTCACCTCGTGGTGGTCACCACCCTCGCGGTCGAGACGTTGCCCCGTGACGAATTGGCCGGGGTGCTCGCCCACGAGCTGAGCCACCATCTCGGATTCCACACCGTGGCCCTCACGATCGCCCAATGGCTGAGCGTGCCGGTGTTGACCATCGCCCGGATCGGTTTCTTCCTGCAGAACGTCGCCGCCGCAGCGACCAGCAGCTACGCCAGCCACTCCGCCGCCCTCACGTTCATGGGCCGCCTCGTGAGCACCGTGCTCACCGCGGCATCGTGGGTGCTGCTCAGCGGGTTGCTCGTCGCGAACGCAGCGGGCAACGTGGCCGGTCGGGGTGCCGAGTTCCAGGCCGATGAGCGTGCCGTGATGCTCGGCTTCGGACCACAGCTCTCGAACGCATTGCGACGCGTGGTCGCGATGGGGGGCGGAGAACGGCCGCGTTCGTGGCGCGAGCACCTAGCCGCCACACACCCCCCGGCACGCACCCGGGTCGCGAAGATCGACGCCATCCGCCGGACGCGCGACGAGCTCCGCGCCTGAGCGTTCGCCCGCGCCCCTCGCTGTGGGCGGGGGCGTGCCGCACTCGCCCATCTCGGAGGAGAACCTTCCTCGACCGTCGGAGGCACCGGCGGCCATCGCCTACGTTGTCCGGATGCTGCTCGCTCACGACCGTACCGGTACCGGGCCCGCCCTCGTCCTGATCCACGGGATCACGGAGTGTCGTTCTGCTTGGGACCCGTTGCTGGCCTTGTTCGCCCAGCACTACGACGTGTTGCGGGTCGACCTGCGCGGCCACGGCCAATCGGCCCCGGGCGACGTGTACGACCCGATCACGCTCGCGACCGACGTTGCACAGACGGTCGATGCGGCCGACATGCACAGCCCACTCGTGGTGGGTCACTCCCTGGGGGGAATCGTCGCCAGTGCGTATGCCGCCGTGGCGCGGCCGAGAGCGGTGGTGAACGTCGACCAACCGCTGCGGCTCGCCGACTTCAAGGCGGCGCTGTCCCAGCTCGAGCCGATGCTCCGGGGCGACGGGGCCTCGTTCGAGACGGCGATCGATCTCGTCTTCCGATCGATGATGGGCCCGCTGCCCGACGACGAAGCGGCTCGTGTGGGCGCGCTGCGTCGAGCGGATCAATCGGTCGTGCTCGGCATCTGGGGCACCGTGTTCGAGTCGACGGCCGCAGAACTCGACGCCACCGTCGCCGCCCTCGCGGGCGCGATCACCGTGCCGTACCTGTCGCTGCACGGCATCGATCCGGGCGAGGCGTACGGGCACTGGCTGCACCACCTGGTGCCGACAGCCACCGTCGAGGTGTGGCCCGACCAGGGCCACTACCCGCACCTACTGCACCCCGACCGGTTCGTCGAACGAGTCGTCGACTTCGACCATCTGCGCTGACGACCCAGCAGACCGCGGTCACCACATCGCTGTCACCACATCGCTGTCACCACATCGCGATGGGTGCCACCGTGGCCTGCAACACCTCGACGAGCACCGCCGGTGCCAGCTCGAGGTCGAGCCCACGACGGCCACCACTGACGAAGATCGTCTCCGACAGCTCGCACGTCTCGTCGATCACCGAGTGCAACCGTTTCTTCTGTCCGAATGGGCTGATCCCGCCCACGACGTACCCGGTGATCCGTTCGGCCACCGCCGAAGCGCACATCTCGGCTCGCTTCGCGCCCACCGCGACGGCGATCTCCTTCATCGACAGCTGGGCCGTGACCGGCACGATGCCGACCACCTGGTGGACGGCGCCGCCGCTGAAGGTCGCATCCGCGAGCAGCGTCTTGAACACCCGGTCGGCCTCCACCCCGAGCGCCCGTGCGGCGGCGAGGCCGTAGCTCTTGGCCGCCGCATCGGCCGGGTCGTGGACGAACTCGTGCACCTCGAACAGGGCACCCGCCCGCTGCAGCTCGACGATGGCAGGGGTCACGCCGGCGATGGTACCGATGTCCGTCGCTGGCATCATCGCTGGCGCTGTCGGGCCAGGCGCTCGACGGACCAGTGCAGCGATGGGAGACTGCCGCCGTGGTCCTCCTCGATCCGGGCGCCCCCGAGGCGCGAGCCCCCGGTACTCGGTACCGGCTCGACGACCGGTATCGAAGCGACGACGGAACCGTGTTCCTCAGCGGCGCTCAGGCGCTCGCCAGGCTGCCGTTCGAGCAGCTGCGCGTCGATCGTTCGGCGGGCCTGCGCACCGCCGCCTACGTCACGGGCTACCCCGGCAGCCCGCTCGCCGGGTACGACCGCGAGGCCACGGCCGTGGCGCGACTGGCAGCGGGCGACGGGCTCCACCTCGTGCACCAACCGGCACTCAACGAGGAGCTGGCCGCCACCGCGGTGATGGGCTCACAGCTCAGCGTCACGCTCGACTCGTGTCGTTACGACGGCGTGATCGGCGTCTGGTACGGCAAGACTCCCGGCCTCGACCGGGCCAGCGACGCCATGCGCCACGCCGTGTTCGCCGGTACGTCCGAACACGGTGGCGCTGTCGCACTCGTGGGCGACGATCCGAGCGCGAAGAGCTCGACGCTGCCGTCGTCGAGCGAGGCCACCCTCGCCGGATTGCACATCCCTGTGCTGTTCCCGGGCAACGTGCAAGATGCTGTCGATCTCGGCCGGCACGCAGTCGCGATGTCGCGGGCATCGGGGCTGTGGACGGCGATCAAGGTGGTCGAGTCGGTGGCGGACGGCACCGGCACGGTGGAACTGCACCCCGATCGGATCGTGCCGCTGATGCCCACCTTCGTCGACGGTCCGCACGGACAGGAGACGTTGCGATCGCAACCCACCGGCAGGCTGGTCACTCCGTTCACCCTCGACCTCGAGCGCGAGCTCGAGGTGCGCCTCGAGGTGGCCCGTCGGTACGGCGTGATGAACCGTCTCAACGACGTGGCTGTCCGCGGCCCGAGCGACTGGATCGGGCTCGTCGCGAGCGGCAGCACGTACGGCGAGGTTCGCGAGGCGCTGCGCCTGCTCGGGCTGCGCACCGACGATGAACTACGAGAGGCCGGTGTGCGGCTGCTGCGGCTGCGCATGCCGATCCCCCTCGACAGCGACGTCGTCCGCGAGTTCGCAGTGGGGCTCGCCGAGGTGATGGTCGTGGAGGACAAGCACCCCGCACTCGAGAGCCGCGTGATCGAAGCCCTGTACGCCCAGGCCGAACGGCCGGTGGTGACGGGCAAGCGGGCGCCCGACGGGTCGGCGCTGCTGCCGTCGGCCGGATCGCTCAGCGCGGACCTCATCCTGCCCCACCTGCGCGCCCGGCTCGCCCAGCGGCTCGCCCCCGAACGCCTGGCTCCGTTGCCTGCGCCGGTGGCTGATCGCCGGCTCATCCCGCTCAGCGTGAACCGCACGCCGTACTTCTGCTCGGGTTGCCCGCACAACACCTCCACCCGTGCGCCTGAGGGTGCGCTCGTCGGTGGGGGCATCGGCTGTCACACGATGGTGCTGCTGATGGAGCAGGGCCCGTTCGGTCATGTGGTGGGCGTGACCGCGATGGGCAACGAAGGGGCGCAGTGGTTCGGCATGTCGCCATTCGTCGACGAACCGCACCTGTTCCAGAACATCGGTGACGGCACCCTGTTCCACTCGGGCATGCTCGCCGTGCGCGCAGCGGTGGCGAGCGGCACGAACATCACCTACAAGGTGCTGTACAACGGTGCCGTCTCGATGACCGGCGGCCAGCTGCCGTGCGGACAACTCGACGTGCCCGCACTCGCCTCGGTGTTCCTCACCGAGGGAGTGCGCCGGGTACTGATCACCACCGACGATCCGGGCCGTTACCGGGGGGTCACGCTGCCCATCGGGGTCGACGTGTGGTCGCGTTCGAAGATCGTCGATGCACAGCACGCGCTTGCGGAGGTGCCAGGCACCACCGTGCTGATCCACGATCAGCGCTGCGCTGCCGAGCTGCGCCGCGATCGCAAGCGTGGCCGGGTCGAGCAGCCGAACTGGAAGCTGGTGATCGATCAACGGGTGTGCGAGGGATGCGGCGACTGCGGTGCGGTGAGCAACTGCCTCAGCGTGCAACCGATCGACACCCCGTTCGGACGCAAGACGAAGATCGATCAGGCGAGCTGCAACCTCGACGCGAGCTGCCTCGACGGCGACTGCCCGTCGTTCATGACCGTGCGCCCATCGGTGCGCACGACTCGCGCCGCGCGCCGGACGAGAGCGGGGAAGCTGAACGAGACGTCGAAACCGTCGAAGCCGGGCAGGGCTCGCCCGGGGTCGGGCCGCGTGATCGACGTGACGTTGCTGCCGGCGCCGATGGTGAGCGTCGATTCCGACGACTGCACCATCCGCCTCAGCGGCATCGGTGGCACCGGCGTGGTGACCGTGAGCCAGATCCTCGGCACCGCGGCGATGCTCGACGGCTTCCAGGTGCGCGGCCTCGACCAGACCGGTCTGTCGCAGAAGGCCGGCCCGGTGGTGAGCGACGTACGGCTCAGTCGGGGCGACCCGCGCGCATCGAACCGGGCGAGCACCGGGTCGGTCGACGCACTGATCGCCTTCGACCTGCTCGTCGCCGCGAGCGACATGCACGTGGCCGGCGCGTCACCCGAACGGACCCGTGTGGTGGCATCGAGCTCGGCCGTGGGCACCGGGTCGATGGTGGTCGACCCGGGCACGCCGTTCCCGCGCCGCGAAGCGCTCGATCGACTGCGTGCCTCGAGCAGGTCGGTGGCGACAGTGGATGCGATCGCGGCCACGACCGCCGCGCTGGGCGACCCAGCGATGGCGAACGTGTACCTGCTCGGTGTGGCGGTGCAGCAGGGGCTGGTGCCCGTGACGCCCGAACACATCGAGGAGGCGATCATCCTGAACGGCGTCGCCGTCGACCAGAACATCGTCGCGTTCCGCACCGGTCGCGTCGATGCGCACGCTGGGCCAGTTGGCAGCGGGGCGCCGACCGACGCGTCGACACCCACCGTGGAACCGCTCGATGCGCTGATCGACCGACTCGCCGACGACCTCCGCGACTACCAGTCGAGCCGCTATGCCGACCGATACCGTCAGGTGCTCGATCGCGCTGCGTCGTGCAGCGACGACGCCCTCTCCCGATCGGTGGCCGTGCACCTGCACCAGCTGATGGCCTACAAGGACGAGTACGAGGTGGCCCGGCTGCTGCTGCTGCCGTCGTCGCGTGCAGCAGCCGAAGCGGTTGGCGGGCCGGGCGCGCGGGTGCACTGGCACCTCCATCCGCCCGTGTTGCGGGCGTTGGGCCTGCAACGCAAGCTGCGCCTCGGCCGGTGGGCCACGCCGATGTTCCGGGCGTTGCGCGCCGGCCGCCGCCTGCGAGGCACACCGTTCGACCTGTTCGGCATGGCAAAGCTGCGCCGCATCGAGCGGTCGCTCGTGACGGAGTACGTGGCCGTCGTCGACCACCTGGTCGCCGGGTACTCCACGGCTCGGGCCGCGGACGCGGTCGCGATCGCGTCACTGCCCGACCTCATCCGCGGCTACGAGCACCTGAAGCTGCGCCGAGTCGAGCAGTACCACACCGAGCTGTACCGCACCGGGCTGTACCGCACCGAGATGGGCGAGCCCCTCGCTCGTCGCGCCTGACCGGGTGGGCATGCTCGAGGCCGGCCCGCCCACCCCTGCATCCGTGGCCACCCGCGACGACGGCATCGGACTGGGTCACGTCGCATCGAGCTTCGCTGTGCTGGGCGTGGCCGACGACCTCGTCGAGGCGTTGCGGCGAGTCGGCGTCACCGAGCCGTTCCCGGTGCAGGTGCTCACCATCCCCGATGCGCTGGCCGGGCGCGACGTGAGCGGCAAGGCACCCACGGGTTCGGGCAAGACGCTCGCCTTCGGTATCCCGATCGTCGAGCGCACTGTGCGAGCCGCTCCCTGTGCGCCGCACGCGCTGGTGCTGGCACCCACACGCGAGCTGGCCCGTCAGATCGGTGACGAACTCGCCCCGGTGGCAGCCGCTCGCGGGCTGCGGGTGCACGTGTTGCAGGGTGGCGCGCCGTTCGAGCCGCAGATCGCCGCCCTCCAGGCCGGCGTCGACATCGCCGTCGCCTCGCCCGGCCGGCTGCTCGACCTGGTCGGCCAGCAGCTCGTGTCGCTCGCCGCCGTCCGGATCGCCGTGGTCGACGAGGCAGACCGGATGGCCGATCTCGGATTTCTCCCACAGGTGCAGCAGCTGCTCGACCTCACGCCCGACGATCGCCAGACGCTGCTGTTCTCCGCCACCCTCGATGGCGCCGTCGACGTGCTCGTGCAGGCCTACCAGCGCGACCCGGTGGTGCGCGAGGTCGCGATGTCGGAGACGGCGTCGATCCGACACCTGTGGTGGTTGGTGCACGACGCCGCCCGGCCCGAGCTGTTGGCCAAGGTGGTGAAGCGCTCCGGAGCGACCGTGGTGTTCGGCAGCACGCGCCACGGTGTCGACCGCATCGCGAGCCGGTTGACGAGGGCCCAGGTGCGCACCGCCGTGCTGCACGGAGGCAACTCGCAGCTGAAGCGCGACGATGCCTTGTCTCGGTTCAGGCGGGGCGAAGTGCAGGCACTCGTGGCCACCGACGTGGCAGCCCGTGGGATCCATGTCGATGACGTCGCCTGCGTGGTGCAGTACGACCTGCCGACCGATCCCAAGGACTATGTGCACCGAGCCGGCCGTACCGGTCGCGCCGGCGCCGTGGGCACGGTGGTGGCGTTCGTGTCACCGTTCAACGCCGACCACGCCCGCCGGCTCATCGCCGAGACCGGCATCGATGCCGAACTCGGCGAGCCCGACCTCGCGCTGCTCGAGCCGGCCGCCCTGCGCGCTGCCATCGACGAACAGCTGGCCGCACTCGCCGAACTGCGCCGACCCGGCGCGATCGGTGGGGTCGACCTCTCGGCGCTGCGCTGACCCGGCCGACCGCCCGGCTACCCGACCGGGGTGGAGGCCGGCCTGTGACGGAAAACAGCTCAAACAGGGGGTTCCCTACGCCGATGACTTCATTGCGTGTTCGCGTCGCTGGTCGCTCGACCCAACAGACCGGCAACCTCGACGATCACGCTCGAGCAGAGGACCAATGGTGACGAGCGCGACCATCGCCGACGAGCGGCGAGCGACAGACGGGGCCCAGCCCTCGACGCCACGCGCCCGGTGGTCGTTCGTCGCACTCATTGCGTTGGTGCCCGTGATCGTGGCTGTCTACGTCGGTCTGCCGGCCGCCGCGGCCGAGGCATGGTTCCAGGTGGTGGCCTGGACATCGATCCTCGCGTTCGCCGTTGGGATGCGACGCCAAGCTGCGGCGAGCACGGGATGGGTGCTGGTGCTCACCGGTTTCGTCATGTTCGCCGTGGGCGACCTGCTGTTCGCGTTGAACGAGCAGGTGTTCGGGATCGATGCGTTCCCGTCGACGGCCGATGTGGCCTATCTCAG
>Ga0105046_10019284_pt1 | contig 10348 bp, 8 predicted proteins | sample MAT03_FD_78385 | JGI IMG/M metagenome (GOLD analysis project Ga0105046, IMG submission 78385) | Freshwater microbial communities from Lake Fryxell liftoff mats and glacier meltwater in Antarctica - MAT-03 (megahit assembly) | ecosystem: Environmental > Aquatic > Freshwater > Ice > Liftoff... | reverse complement strand
TCTCTTACCCCAATCGTGTAAAGCCCCATATCTGCTACAATTGCAAAAAACGCCATAAAATCGTACACTGATTTGTAGAAACCATAGCCACTTTTACCCAAATAAGTAGTCAAAAGTTTCACGGTGATAATTCCAAAAACGCCAATAATGGCTTTGCCAATAATTTGTGCAAGCGTATTCATTAAAATTTTTCTCGCCGTAGACATGAATTCAATAACAGAAAATAACTGTGCTCTAAAGTAGCAGGAAAACGAATGGAAATCCAGTAAAGCTCAACAAAAAGCAGGGTTGACATATGGCGGCGCCATGGTAAGTTGTCGGTCTCTTTCATCAAATTTCATTAAAATCAACATGGCTCAGAAGAATCGTTTTGCCACAGAAATTAAAACCAAAGATCAAATCGACTTACAGCTAACTCAAGAACTTACTGAGGTTAAAATTGATTTTATGTATGATATTTTAATCGTCAATGCTCAAATACCGGGCCGCAATCCAAGTATTGATAAAACACTTACTGATTCGCATTCAGTAAACCTTTTCGCTCCAAATTTCGAACTCAACCAACTGATTGCCGAAATAGTTTTAGAATTAAATCCAATTTCGCCACCCAACCTCCCAGAATTTGAACGATTTTATCCGCTCTATTTCCAAAAATTTTACGGCGGCCAGAAAATGATCGATCAAAAAATGAGCTTATTAAAAAGAGTAAAACCAACCCCCGCCGACCTTGAAGAATGGCTGAGTAACCTGAGAGCCCTCGCGATTATTCTAGAAAAATTCCACGGGGAAAAAGGCCAGGCATATTTACGGGAAAAATTCCTCAACCGCTACATCAAAGCCCTCGCCCAGCACTATTTGCGCATAGATTTAAGCGTCATAAAAGACTCCAATGAACGCCGTTACATTGATGGATTAAGCTCTTCCTATTTCGATTATAACGTTAGGCAAAAGATCTATGCCGTGTTCGCGAGGATGGACCGCGGAGAAAAAGATCAAGCCATCAACGAAATTTGCCTGCCGCAAGTCTCCATCACCAAACTGTATTTTTCCGCCCTCAACTTAAAATTTCCAAATCCCGCAGACCTCCTGGACCTGCTGATTTATAAAGACAACCCAAAGGTCCAATAAACTTTACGGCCCCCTCTTCCTCATAGCTTTCAATTGCGCCGCTCTTCCCTCAAAATACGAGCGCATCCCAGCAACAAATGCCCTCTGGTCTTCTTCCCGAAGTTCAACACCCCCCCCGCTAGGAGCCAAAATATCATACACTTTCACTGAACCAAGCGTGGCATGTTGAAGAATGAGTTTGCCTCTGTGCTTCACTAATTCATGCGCCATCGCTTCATCAATTACAGAAATATCGATTTTCAAAGTCCCAATATGATTGGCCACAAGCTCTAAAAGCACCCCCCGATGCCCGTAAAACAAAAAAATGTTAATATCTAAATTTTGTCGTTGAAAAAGTATTCTCATCGCCGAAATATCTAGTTTTTCCTCCATCTGAGGCTGGATATTGATTTCTAAATCCCCCTGAAATTTCACCAAAGCTTTGGCAAAACCTTCATTCATCTTCCCCCCCGAAACCATAAAAGTTTTTCCTTTCCTGCTGGAAATTTTACTCAGAAATTGCTCAACCAGGCTCACATCAAGCGAATTCAATCCCCTAATCCTCAACTCACCTGGCCTCGCAATAACGCCCCGAACAAATTCCTCATTTTTCAAAAACAGGTTATTCATGGTTACCTCAGCAAAATTGGTTCGCGTCATCAAAATTTTAGCCGCATTATCAACCGTCTGCTTCGCAGAATGATCGTACCCTAAGTCAAGGTATAATTTCCCCCCCGATCTCAGCAATCTGTTGGGCTTGTTCTGAGATCAAACCATCATGGATACACATTCTCGCCGTAGTCCAACTTTTCCTGTCTTTGAGAGCTTGAAGAAACTCAACGGAAAAATTGCCGGAAAGATTTAAATATTCATAGGGAAGAATAGCTTTTCCAAATTCTAAGCTTAATTTTTTGCCATTCGTAATAGTAAAATTCACCTTTTCATCAACAAAAATTTTCCCCACCAATGGATCAATAGAACCTGGATCAAGAAAATCAACATAAAACTTGGAGCCAATACTTGGCTTGGTATTGGTCGTCTGAATTTTTGTGGGTTGAAAATCAGCTTCGCTCGGACTTTCTGGCGGGAGAAGCTCAATATCTTCAAAAAGATAATTTGAGAGTTGTGGTGGAACAAGCTTTTTTGCCGCCTCAACCGTAAAATTTTCCACCTGCGTAAAAAAAATAATATTAAGATTGAGTTCCTGGACAATAACATCCACAATCTCACTGGTAACATTTTTCATTTTGAATCTGACCCCGTCTTTCTCCTTCAATCCCTTCAGCTGCTGAAGCGCCGCCACGGGATTTTCAAGTTCAGCATGATCAAGACCGACAAAGACGCTACGTGTACTTTGTGCTGCATCAATTTTACTCACCAGCATACCAATTTGCTCAGCTGACGGAGACTTGTCTCCTTGAAAATGAACAAAATCAGTCGCTTGAGTAATCTTTCCAAGCTTTGCTTCAAATTCCGTTCTTGAAGCAAGCTGTCTTCCTCAAAATTTACAGTCTCCTCAGTATCCTTCTGCTCATTTTCCACTTTTTGATTTTCCCCAGGAGACGGGAGGCCATTTTTTAAACCAGAACTCTTCGGAAAACCCGAAGAACCCGCTGCTCCACTTGAACTACTCATCTCCAAACCAGCATCCACCGGCTTCCCCTGGCCACTCCCATTTCCACGATTAAACCAAGAATTCGCATCTCCCACATTCCCCAAATCACCCCCATTCACCACCCCACCAACTAAATTATCCGTAGCTCGCACATAATCTCCAGTTTCCTTAGTCGTAGCTTTCCCATGCGTTTCAATATACGGCGCAAATTCACTTTCCTTATGTCCAGCATACATCGCCAACCAAACCCAAACCGGAAAAATTTTATTGCGCACTTTCAAAGTCCTTTCATCCGGAAAAGCCCGCACTTCATCGTTTTCCAAAATATAACGGTTCCCCTCAACTTCCATAATCATCACCATATGGTCACCAAATTCCTGGAAAAAGATTTTCTCTTTCAATTCAGGATATTTCTTCGCCGCCACCATCGCCAATGTCCTTCCACTTGCCACGCAACTCGTAAAATCCGGATTCAAATCATGGTTCATCGCCACCACCACAGAACTTTTCGTCGGATTCGGCCGCCCCTTCTTAAAAACCGCCCCCCGAATTTTCTCCAACTCCCAAAAATACTTCACTGACTGGACATCAACCTGAGTTTTTTCATTCAATTTTTCCAATCCCGCCCGCGCAATTTCCATTTCCTCATCACTCACACCTTGGCTAAAATATTCCACCAAATAAAAAATATCATCATAAGAAATCGATTTATACTCAGTGAACAGCTTCTGCTTAAAAACCTTCGCCTGCTCCGCCCGCTCAGCAATACGCAGCATTTGCGCCGCCTGAACTTTCGCAATCTCCTCTTTATCCACCCCAAGCTGCGCCCCAGCATTTTCCGGCAATTTCTCCACTTCCTTTCGGGCATCTCGCTCCGCCAACCATTCCCGAACCGGTGAAAAAACATAATTATCCAACCCAGCCTGCAAAGGCGCATCATACAATTTTTCATCAGCAGCAAGCGAAATAACTCCAGCCGCTACCAACGCCCACTTACTATTTGGTGAAGGATTTTGCTTCATAAATTTTTTAAAAGAGTTGTAATTACGATTGGTAAAGCGATTTTTGTCAAATTCCCCATATCTCCCGGCTATCTCACCAAAATGAATCACTTCAAGCTAAGATCAAAAGCACCACTATGAGACTAGTTCACTAAATATGGTTGACTATAGCTAGGTAGCTATAGTATAATATAGCTAAGCATTTAAAGCATAAATATATGGCTCATTTAAAAGGGTTTTCAGAAGAATACTATTCCAACATCATTTTCTCAAACTCTCCTTGGCTAAAAGATCCGGAAAAAATTCCCAAGCCTCAGGCATTTAGAAGAGAAGCATATTACCGAGTTCAAAAACAGCTGAAAGCAAAGCATCAAATGGCCGTTCTTATAAAAGGGCCACGGCGGGTTGGTAAAACTGAAATTCAAAAACAGCTCATTTATAGTCTCATAAAAGATGAGCAGTACGCCCCAACCCACATTCTCTATCTTTCGCTGGATGATGTACAAATTCAAGCAGCTTCATCTGAGAACCGCTGGAGGATTCTGAATGATTTGCTCAATAATTGGGCAAACTTTCTAGGTTTTGATACTTTTGATGAAATAAACGTACCAGCATTTTGCTTTCTTGATGAAGTCCAAGCAGTAGATAATTGGGCGACTTTCATCAAAAATCGCGTAGATCGAAATCCGCATGTGAGAATCATTCTTTCAGGATCTGCTGCGCATTCAATTTTTAAAAAGGCCCTAGAAATTTTATTAGGGAGAGTGATTTCTGAAGATATTACAACTTTCTCATTCCGTGAATTTCTCCAAAAAGATCAATTTTTGCCCCAGAGTTTTTTTGACCAAGTAGCCCAAATTGGTAGGGAGTTTGAACGTGATCTCTCTGCCCCAATTCTCTATGAGGCCTTAGCAAAAATTACCAAAGAATTGGACGCAGAGCTTATTCAAAAATTACTCCAATCTTTCTTAATTCTTGGCGGCTTTCCACAGATTTGGCAAATTGAAGAATCAAATATTATTGAAAAAGCCCGTTTAATAGATGAAAACTACGTAAAAAAAGTAACTTTAGAAGATTTGATGCTCTTAAGGAAAATCCGTAAACCTGAACTATTTGAAAGGCTCCTCCGCCATCTTTTCGCCCGTCCAGGTCAGGAATATAACCAGAAAAAAGTCGCCAGCGAACTCGGAACCACGATTATCACTTTAGCTGATGCAATTGATCTTTTAAAGCAAACCAATCTCCTCCTTTTTCTAGAAAAATTCTCTTCAAAAGCTGAGCCGTTGCAAAGAAAAAATCTCAAAATTTACCCAGTCGACCTGACGCTCACTTTTGCCATGACCAAAAAAGTTCCAAGTTTGGAAGGTGATGACAAAGGATACGTAGCAGAATCGTTAGTAGCGCAAACGATTTTCCGTCTTAAAGGAATTAGTAATGTAGCCTTTTTACAAACCGACAGTGCCACTGAATCCGGAGAAATTGATTTTTACGTAAGATCCGACACGCTCGATTGTCCAATTGAAGTCAAGTACCAGCCAAAAATACACGCAGAAGATGTAAAACTTTTGCGAAAAATTATCATAGCGAAAAATCTGGAAGGGGGAATTCTCATCACCCCTGACCAATGGCTGAAAGACAAGCAAATTTATTCAATCCCTTTATGGGCTTTTTTGTTGATTGCCTAGTATCAATAAACCCATAATTATGCTAAAATAAAGTGGTAAATAAATATTTCTCCGCCTCACCATGTACGAACACAAACAAAAACTCGAAACCATCAACCAAGAAATCATCCAAGCTCTCAAAGCCATCAATCTTGGCTCACTTCAACTGAAAATTAAAGATCTGGCTACCCAAACTGAACAGGCGGATTTTTGGAGTAATCCGGAAAAAGCGCAAAAAATCAGCAAAGAGCTGGCCGCAGCTCAAAAAGAGCTCGCCGACTGGGTAAAAATTCAAGAAGCATGCAAAGAACTCAGCGATTTGTTTCCAACAATTAATGCTGAAGAAGAACCAGAATCAGCAGAAGAAATAAAAACAATGATTGATCAGCTGGAAAAAGATTGGCGCAAGCTGGAAACAAAAACCTTCTTAAGCGGCAAATTTGACGCGAACAACGTAGTTCTCAGCATCCACGCCGGCACAGGCGGAAAAGACGCCGCAGACTTCGCTGAAATGCTCCTCAGAATGTACCTCCGCTACGCCGAAAAAAATGATTTCACCGCCGAAATTTTAGACAAATCCGAAGGTGAAGAAGTTGGCCTCAAAAGCGCCACAGTGTTGATCAGCGGCCCCTACGCCTACGGTTATTTGAAAAAAGAAAAAGGCGTCCACCGCCTGGTCAGAAATTCACCATTTAATTCCAAAAACTCGCGTGAAACTTCCTTCGCGCTCGTAGAAATGATGCCCGAAGTTTCCGAAGAACACACCGCAAAAATCCGCAAAGACGACCTACGAATCGACACCTACCGCTCAGGCGGCGCCGGCGGCCAAAACGTCAACAAAGTTTCCTCAGCGGTCAGAATCACGCATATCCCAACCAACACGGTCGTGGCCGTACAAAGCGAACGCAGCCAACACCAAAACAAAGACCGCGCCATGAAAATTCTCACCGCAAAATTAATCGACCTCGCCGAAAAACAACACGTCGAAGAACTCAACGAACTCAAAGGCGAACCTGTCCAAATGAGCTGGGGCAACCAAATCCGCTCCTATGTCCTCCACCCCTACACCATGGTCAAAGACCACCGCACCAACCACGAAGAACACGACGTCTACAAAATCCTCGACGGCGAAATCGAAGGATTTTTGGAGGCGGAGTTGAAGGCGAAATTAGTCTAGGTTATTGAATGCTTCCATTTGCAAGTGGTTGAAAACAATGACTAAACAATGATGAAGTAGTAAGTATTAAATGGAAAGTTGTTGTGTATTTTCATAATAGTTTGTTATGATTGAACACTTACTTTGTTGAGTTAAAATATTTATGAAGAAAAGCGGCGAATTTTCTAGCTATGTTAGAGATACAGAAACTTTCGAAGCAGAATTCGGCGTTCATCCCAATATCGTTATTCCTAATATGGATAAAAATGGTGATGATATTCCTTACCAATGTCCCGAAGTTGCGATCGAAATTCCTCAAGCTGGGGTAACAAGAGATCATGTACCTTTACACATACAAAATCCATTCGATCAAAATGAGTCAACTCAATTGAATGCAAGAATAACATTAGAAACAAGGGTACCAGCCTCACATCGTGGAATTCACATGTCAAGGGTGGGAAACATTATTGCTGAAGTTTCTACAAAAATGTATTCCAACCTGCAAGAATGTGCCATTGATTTAGCTGAATTATTAAGTGAATCCCAGTATGAAGGTGGAGCAGCGGTAGAAATTACCGCACCATTTTCATTTGTAGAAGAAGTAATTGGATGGAAAGATCAGGTAAGTAAGAAATCATTAGAAACAATTCGCCTATCAGTAAATACAGGCTTAAATGGTGAAGAGCTTATACAAAATGCCGGTATTGAAGTTTCTAACATTACTGCTTGCCCTTGCGTGCAACAAACCTACAAACATGTCCTATTGGCAAAGGGAATTACAGATTCAACAATGAATGACCTTGATCCTCTTCTAACACATTCTCAGCGCTGCAATACAAAAGTCACCTTAACAAATCTTCCAGAGACTTTGCCAATTATTAATTTGCTTAAAATTATTGATAATACAGTCGTCCGTGTCCAAAATACTTTGCCACGTGATCAGGAACTGCTCATGGTCTATAGAGCACATAAATCACCTCAATTTATGGAAGATGTTGTAAGAAACCTACTGGGAACTACCTATAGTTATTTTAGTAGTAAATATTCTAGCAGTGGAATAGAAGTTACTACCAAAAGTATTGAATCTATCCATGATTTTGATATTCACGCCAAAGTATCATATAGCTTTGCAGAATTAAAAAATATTCTTAAAAAATAGTATTTATGCGAATACTTTTCAATCCGATAGTTATGGAACATCCGGGCAATGCTCAAGAGGGACCATCGAGAATGGAAGGATTTAATGATGTAGAAGTCACAGAAGTTGACAAGGAAGCTGCACAAAAAGCAATTAATGATTTATACAATAATAACAAATTGAATATTCGAAAGGTTATGGGTATGTGCAAAAGTAAAAGTAGAATAGCTGAATCACAATTATCAAAAGGAACTCTTGATGCAATTATCGCATCAGTAAGCCTATCCTTGAAGGCTGCAGACTCTCAAGATTTTGCCATAGCTCGCCCTCCAGGACATCATGCAAATTTATATGTTCCCAAGGGGTTTTGTATTATCAACAATATAGCTGTTGTTGTTCATAAACTGGTAACCCAAGGGCATAAGGTATGTATTATTGATATTGACGGTCACCACGGAAATGGCACGCAAGATATATTTATTAAAAATCCAAATGTTCTCTACTGCTCTCTCCATCAAGAAAATTCTTACCCTAATACAGGAGGATTAAAAGATAAAGCTGTAGGAGAGGAGACGGTAAATTATCCAATTCCCCCTGGAAGTGGCGATGATATTTTTGAAGTTGTTACTGAAAGAATTTTGAAACGAACCCAAGAGTTTTCTCCGGACATTATTGCGGTTTCCGCAGGTTTCGATGGGCACAAAGACGATCCTTTATTGGACCTAAATTTCACCGATCATTCCTACTACTTTTTTGGAAAATCATTAGCAAATTTAAATATTCCTACTTTTTCTGTATTGGAAGGGGGGTATCATAACAAGCTTAGAAACTGTGTAGATAGTTTTATAAGTGGCTTTAATGGTGAAAAATACAATTTTCAAGATGAAAAAACTGATTCACCACAATTAATATCAGCTATAATTAATAAATTTATATGAATATTCCCAAAGATGGAGATTTTGAGGAGATTACTCTGGAAAAACTTCAGTTTTTAGAGCAACTTGCAGAACATCTGAGAAGATCTTCATTTTCCATCATCCAACAAGCAGGAAGCGGCCATCTTGGGGCTTGCTCCTCTTCTGCAGAACTCATGGCCACTCTATATTTTGGAGGCATACTTAAATTTGATATTAATGACCAAAAAAATCCTAATAGGGATTTAGTTCTTGTAAGGGGACATCTGGGACCTTTGAGATATAAGATTTTTGCAATTCTTGGTCTTATTGAAGACGGTGAATTATCGAATTACAGAAAAATAAACAGTCGATTAAAAGGGCACGAGTCAATGCAAGCAATGCCAGGTGTAGATATAACTCCAAGTGGCTCTCTTGGGATGATATTGTCATATGCGGTTGGAGCTGCAATTTTAGCAAAAAAATCTAATTTAGATACAGCCCAGTACATTTTTTTGGGTGATGGGGAAGAGCAGGAGGGAAATGTCAGTGAGGCTGCAAGACATGCCGCAGCTATGAAATTAAATAATATAGTTTGTATTTTAGATAAAAACGGCAAACAACTGTCACGTGACACCAATCATTCGGATGGAGCTACAAATATTAAAATGTTATGGGAAGCGTATGGATGGGATGTCCTTGAAATTGATGGACATAATGTAAAAGAAATTTACGAAAGCTTGACTCGCGAAAGATCAATAGAAAAGCCAACAATGATTATAGCAAATACCCTAAAAGGAAAAGGAATTCCAGGTTTTGAACAGCATTATTCTGGGTACCATACCATAAGTACTTGTAAACCTGAAGCTATTGCAGAAGCTGTAAATGATAATACTGGATTAAGCACGGAAATTATAAAAAAACGTATTCATAAAGATATTAGCAACGTTCTCATAACTCCTAGGCCAAGCACAAACACACCATCGCCTCAATGGAGTATTGATGTCAGTGTAAATCCATCAAGTAACACCAATCTTGACGATTCTCAATTCCATTATTTTACTTCCCTAAAAAATCTACTAGACACAGTACATGGCACCAATTTTTACATGTTAACAGCAGATTTCGTAAGAGCAGATATTGTTAAGGCGGTGAAACTAGATAAATTTATGAAATATATTGATGTAGGTATTAGGGAGCAGCACATGATTGCAATGGCTCATGGAATATCCGTATCAGATCCTCAAGCAAGAATATTAGTGAACTACGGGGATGCTTTTTTATATCGAGCATCGGACCAAGTGAATGCTGCTGCACAAGGGGGAAGTAATATAATAATACTTTCAGAATATGCTGGCCTTTCACAGGGGCAAAATGGCGAAACACACCAATCAGTTGGTCAGCCAATATGCTTATCAACCATTCCTGGCGTACACTTTTACGAACCAGGAGATGTTCAAGATTTATACCATGTTTTAAATCATACTCTCACAACGAATAATGGAATAAATTATATCCGTATTCATAGGGAAAACATTTCACCTTTACCTAGAGACAACACAAACAATTGGAAATATTATTCCGTTCATAATTCGGAAAATCCAGATGTCACCTTGGTTTCAAGTGGATTAGTAATTCAAAATACTCTAGAAGCCGCTGAAATATTAAAAAAAGATGGGATTGGTTGTAAAGTCGTAAATGTAGTTGACCACCATGCTTTAGATAGTAGTTTCGTAAAAGAATCTGTGTTGGAAAATAAGCCAGTTTTTACCTT
>Ga0105046_10019282_pt1 | contig 10349 bp, 5 predicted proteins | sample MAT03_FD_78385 | JGI IMG/M metagenome (GOLD analysis project Ga0105046, IMG submission 78385) | Freshwater microbial communities from Lake Fryxell liftoff mats and glacier meltwater in Antarctica - MAT-03 (megahit assembly) | ecosystem: Environmental > Aquatic > Freshwater > Ice > Liftoff... | reverse complement strand
TCGGGTCGCAATCGCGTCAACGGGAAGATGGCCCAGGCCTTTTCCTCGGCGTCGGTCACTTCGTGCTCGCTGGCGCTGTCGAGTTGGAAGACTTGGGTCGAAGCGATGATGCGGATCAAGCGGCGGAGGTCGTAGCCGTGGGCGGCGAAGTCGGCGGCGAGGATGTCGATGGCCGGGTGGAGCGCATCGCCGTCGCTGGCCCCTTCGGGCTCGAGATTATCGATGGGCGATTGCAGCGGTTGGCCGGTGAGGAAGGCCCAGACGCGGTTGACGGTGGCGCGGGCGAAGTACGGATTCTTCGGGTGTGTGACCCACTTGGCCAGCTGCTCGCGACGGGTGCCGTCCTTCGGCATCAGCTCTTCGGAGAAGGGTACTTTCGGCGCGACAGTCCGCATCACTTCGCGCTTCTTATCGTCGACTTGGTATTCGCCGGGGCCGTCTTGAATGCCCGCGAAGCCGAGGTGGGTTTGCCCGAAGAAAGCGGAGAGCGATTCGAAATCGTCCTGCTTCCACGAGGCGAACGGGTGGTTGTGGCATTGGGCGCAGTCGATCCGCAAGCCGAGGAAGGCGCGTGTCACCCGGCCGGCGAGGCGGACGGGGTCGGGCTTGTTGTCCATTTCGGGCTGCGAGGTGACGCTGACGAAATTCGTGGCGGGGTTGTCGGTCCAGATACCGCGACCGGCTATCAGCTCGCGGACGGTGCCATCGTAGGGCCGATTCTGGGCGACTTCGTTGGCGAGCCAAGTCGTGAAGCGCCGGCGCCGGTAGAGCAGGAACGGGCCGTCTTCGGTGCCGACGTAAGATCGCGCCAATCGCTCGGCGAAGTAGTCGTGATAGCGACCATCTTGCAGGATGTGTTCGATCCACCACGGCAGGCGCTCTTCCGGCGGCAGGCTTTCGAACTGGCGGATTTCTTCAAGCGACGGCACCGTGCCCATCAACCCGAGACTGATCCGGCGGGCGATTTGCAGGTCAGACGCCGGCTCGGCGACTTTCAAGCCGTCGTCCGCCCAACGCTGTTGGAAGGTAGCATCGACGCGTTGAACGGTTTGGCGGAAGCCGGGCTCTTGGTAGACTTGGGCGTTGTGGCGGGCGGCCCCTTGCGGTCCGGGCGGCGGCATGAGATTCATGCCGAGCGCGACCGCCCCGCCGAGCACGACGCTGCAAAACAGGAGGTTCTTGGCCCACAGCATGGCGGCGGCTCATTGTGGTAGGGTGTACTCAGTTTACCGCACAACCGCAGCGGCGGTTTCAATCTTCCGAATTCCGATGCCGAAATCGAAACCGGTTCCCGACGCGGGGGTAACTTCTTCCATGAGCCGCCGCACCGCACCAACACCGTTCCCCGCAGCTCAGCAGGCGCCGTTCGAATTTCTGCCCGACGACGCGATCATCCCCGTCGCCCGAATGATTCCAACCGTACTCCCCGTCCACGACATTCCGACGGTCGATCCCATCGTCACCGTCGAACCCGTGCGGAGTTCGCAGCCGCTGGATTTTTCCGACCCAGCACTGTTATTCGTTCGGCTGCTCCAAGGATTTGGAAATTTCGTCGAATGGTGTTTCGGCTTTGCGGCCTTGATGGTCGGCTTGGCGTTTCTGGCCGCGATCCCCGTCGTGCAGTTCCTGACCCTCGGCTACTTGCTCGAAGCCGGCGGCCGGCTGGCCCGCACGCGGAAATTCTCCGAGGCGTTCATCGGCATCCGCGTCGCCGCCCGCCTCGGCGGCATCGCCGGCGCCTGTTGGCTCTTCCTGCTGCCCGTGCGATTGCTCGCCGACTACACCTACACGGCGTCGATCGTCGATCCCGGCGGCACGCAAACGCAAGTCTGGCGCGCCGGCTTGTTCACGCTGATCGTCCTCACCGGCTTGCACCTCGGCATGGCCATCGCGCTCGGCGGGAAACTCCGGCACTTCATTTCGCCGCTCAACGGAGTCTGGCTGCTGTTGCGAATCTTGCGCGGCGGATACTATGCGAAGGCCCGCGATGCCGTGTGGGATACCGTCATCGGTTTGCGACTGCCGTACTACTTCTGGCTCGGCCTGCGCGGCTTCGCGGTCGGGGCGATTTGGATTGTGCTGCCGGTGTCGATGATCGCGCTCGGTAGGATTGACAACCCCGCCATGAAGATCATCGGCTTCATCGGCGGCGGGATGCTGATCGCGATTCTGCCGTATGTGCCGTTCCTGCAAATGCGGATGGCCGAGCTCAACCGCTTCGCCGAAGGCTTCAACTGGCTCGAAGTCCGCCGGACGTTCCGGCGCTCACCGTGGCTGCACGCCTTCGCATTCGTGATCACGCTGCTGTTCGCGGTGCCGCTCTACCTGTTGAAGATCGAAGCGGTGCCGAGCGAAGCGGCGTGGCTGCCGAGCTTGCTGTTCGTGTCGTTCATTTTCCCCTCGAAGATCCTCACCGGTTGGGCGTTGGCCCGTGCGAATCGCCGCACCGAACCGAGGCATTTCTTCTTCCGCTGGACCGGCCGCTTGGTCTTCTGGCCCGCCGCCGCGGCGTACGTGGTCGTGGTGTTCTTCACGCAGTTCACGAGTTGGAACGGCGTCTGGAGCCTGTTCGAACAGCACGCTTTCTTGGTGCCGGTGCCGCTGTTCAAGACGTGACGAAGCTCGAGCGACGGAACATTAGGGTGGGCGTGTGGAACTCAGATTCGGTCGATATTCCCGGCCACGCGCGTGGCGAGGACTTGCAGCCCGCCATGATGCAAAGCCTCGACATACTCTTCAGCGGACTTTGCCGGCCGAGTCAAACTCGCCCGGTGCTCGGCCATAACAGCTAGTATCGCCTCCGTACAGTTGTCGAAGACTTGGACGAGGAACGGATCTGGAGCGAGTGCGATGATCCCGTCCGGAAGTTGTTGGGTGGGGAAGTCTTTCAAATTCAGCGTGAGAATCACCTCGGCCCCGCACTCGATGGCCGCAGCTAGGACATGCCGGTCGTCCGCGTCCTGTAGAGATATTGTCGGCACCAAAGGCTCGTAGCCCGTCACCATAGCGTCGGGGACGGCGCGATTCATCTCGGCGCAGGTGCGCTCCAAGCGCTCGCGATTCAAGTCGGGTCGGTTGCGGAGTAAGTTCTCCGTCCACTCCCTCAGGATTTCCTCCGACCATCGGGCAGACAACATCCCCCGGCTCGCGGACCACATCAACAAGTCACGCAGTGGTGCCGGGTACAGCACGCAGGCATCCAGTAGAACGATGGGCCGCACGTCAGTAGCCCATGTCGAGTTCTTGCGCTTCGGCGACGAGTTTTTTCAAGGCATCCAAGCGGTCGGCATCGAGTTCGCTCTTGTAAGCGAGTACGTCGTCCAAACGAACGCGGCGGTGTGTGCCGACTTTGTAGGACGGAATTTTGCCGCCATCGAGTAAACGGACTACGTACGGGCGGGAAAGGTTGAGCAGTTCGGACGCCTCTTGGGTGGTCAGCTCGGCGTGCACAGGCAGCATCCGAACCTCATTCCCCTTGGCCAATTCCGCAAGGCCATCAATGAGGATTTTTGTGGCGGAGGGCGGAAGCGTGATTGGCTCGGCCGATGGACCGACGGAGATAGTCAGCGCCGCGTTCGGTTTCGAAGAAACGGCTCGCGCGAGCCGCTCGCCGGAATCCCGAGCGAGTGCGCTGTCTCGCCATTTGGATTCAGCGGATGTCGTCGTGGCCATGTCTTTCTCCTCGTGACTCTCACATCATATCGCGCAATCGAAATAAACGCAACCGTTTCGTGGGAACTCTGTGAGCTTGTCCCCGACACCGAAATAGCCATATAGAGAATGGAAATAGCCCGACGCGGAGTCGCCCATGTCTCGCCCCAAAGTTTTTGTCGCCCGTGAAATTCCCGATGCCGGGTTGAACCTTATCCGGGCCGCTTGCGAGGTCGAAGTCTGGCCCGAGCGATTGCCGCCGTCGCCAGAAGTCTTGCGCGAGCGCGTCCGCGATTGCGACGGCCTCGTGTCGCTGCTGACCGACAAAATCGACGCGGCTCTGCTTGCGGGGGGGCCGAAGCTCAAGGTCATTTCCAACTTCGCCGTCGGCGTCAACAACATCGACCTCGCCGCGGCGACGGAGCGAAAAATCCCCGTGGGGAACACTCCGGGCGTGCTCACCGAAGCCACCGCGGACATCGCGGTGACACTGCTATTGGCCGCGGCCCGACGGCTTGGCGAAAGCGCGACCGATGCGAAGGAAGGTCGCTGGCTGACGTGGGAACCGAAGGGTTGGCTCGGGGCCGACCTCGTCGGGCGCACCCTCGGCATCGTCGGTATGGGCCGTATCGGCCACGCCGTGGCGAAGCGCTTGCACTTCGGCTGGGGCATGAAGGTGCTCTACACGGCCCGCAGCCCGAAGCCGGAGATCGACGCCGAACTCGGCGCGACCGCCGTGAGCTTGGAGACATTACTCGCCGAGAGCGATTTCGTTTCGGTCCACGCCGATTTGAACCCGACGACCAAAGGGATGTTCGGCCCCCGCCAGTTCGCCGCGATGAAACGCAGCGCCGTCTTCGTCAACACGGCCCGCGGGCCGCACGTCGATCAGGTCGCACTCGCCGGTGCCCTACGATCGGGTACCATCTTCGCGGCCGGCATCGACGTTACCGATCCGGAACCGCTGCCGAGCGATCACGAGCTCTATCGACTGCCGAATTGCGTCATCGCCCCGCACATCGCCAGCGCCACGCACGACACCCGCAATGCTATGGCGACCCTGTGCGCCGCGAACTTGCTGGCGGGCGTTCACGGCAGGCGACTGCCGAATTGCGTCAACCCGGACGTGTACGGTGACCAATGATCGGCGTTCGGCCTGAAAATGAAAAAAGACCCAGCTGAGCTGGGTCATCTTGGCCGACCACTGACCACTGACCACTACTTCTTACCGACCACCGCAATGGCGCCGGTCTCGGTGATGAACAAGAAATGGCCGCTGTTCTTGTCAACGAAGACTTCGACGCCGTACTTGTTGGCCTTGGCGAATTCGGGGACGCCGCCCGGGCGGGCCTTCAGGCTCATCGCCTTTTTCCATTCCAGCCCTTGTTTTTCCTTGAGGTCGGCCGGCAGCGGGGCGACGGCGATCGAGCCGGTCTCGCTGATGTAGATCATGCCGCCGGTGTTTTCGTCTTTGAAGACTTCGATGCCGAACTTCGCGGTCTTGCCGTCGACGAAGTCGGGTTCGTCGGCTTTGCGCACCCGGCAGGTGAGGCCGTACATCGGCTTGGGCGCCTTGACCTTCTCCGGTTCCGGGGCGACAGCGGGGGCCGCGCCCGTGCTCAGCAAACCGGCTTCGGTGATGTACACGAGACCGCCGGTGTTTTCGTCTTTGTAAACTTCGACGCCGAACTTCTTGGTGTCCTTGCCGAAGGCTTCTTCGTTCGGGCCGCGCACCTTCAAGAGGAGGGCGTGGTGCCAGACGGGGCCTTTGTCTTTGGCGGCCGCCGCGATCGCGCCGTAAGCGAGGCCCCCGGCTTGGCTGATGTACACGAGCTTGCCGTTGGCGGTATCGGAGAAAACTTCGACGCCGTACTTCGTGGTGTCTTTGGTGAACTTGTCTTCGTCGGCTTTGCGGGCGCGCATGTCGTGGGCGAACTGCCACTCGGCCTTTTTGGTCGCGCCCGGTTCGCCGGAGGAGACCACGGCGATGTGGCCGGTCTGCGAAATGGCCAGCGTCGCTCCGCTGAGCGGCTCTTTGAAGAACTCCACGCCGAACTTCGTGGCTTTGTCCCAATCGGTGTCGCCGCCCTTGCGGACTTTCAAATCGTGGGCGTAAACCCAGATCGGCTTCGGTGCGGCCGGCTGTGCGGAAACCGCGGCGTGGAATGCCAGACCGGCGACCAGTGCAATCAAAACCCGAAGCTTCATGGTGGCGATCCCGAGAAAGGTGATGGCGGTGCGCTTGCCTAGATTGAGCATTCAATGGAGACGCTTGTACCTTGTCAACTTAACACCCCCGGCCCGTTACAGATGAGAAAATCTGGGCGAATCTCGGATTTCGTGATGAAAGCCGCTTGACCCACTCCGAACCCCTGGCTATCAACCCGCCGCTTACACACAGTCTCTTTCGCTGTCGGCCGCATTCCGGCCGGCGCACGAACGGATCGACCGCCCTCGGCGGATCGCGTCCGGGGTCTTGTGATGCAGGGTCGGGGGACACTGCCCACGGGGCCGGGGATGTGCTGGTCTTCGCATTCGGAGGGGAACGGGGCCATGAAGTCTCAGGCGAACAAATGGGGTTGGAAGGCACTGGCGACACGGTTGTTGCTCGCGCCCGTATTGATGGCCGGCCCGTTCGCGGTCCCGGCCTTTGCGCAAACCGGCACGAAGCCGACCGATGCGGGCAAGACCCGCATGACCGCCCCGGCAGCGGCCAAACCCGCCGGCACCGCCGACCCGAAAGAACTCCTCAAGCAAGGCCGCAAGGCCCTCGCCGAAGGCAAGTTCGACGCGGCCCAGGATTTCGCCCGCCAAGCGGACGCGAACAATCCGCAAGGCCGCTGGGGCCTGCTCGGCGATACGCCCGAGTCGCTGGTGAAGGACTGCCAGTCCGCCCGAGGCAAGGCCGGCAAGGTCGAAGCCGAGCGATTGGTGAAGGAAGCTAAGGACCTGTACAGCCGCCCGGCGAAGAGCGAAACCGAACGCGCTGCGTTCCTCGATCAAGCCGCCGCGAAGATTGACCGGGCTTGCACGCTCTGCGGCCCGGCCGGGCTCATCGACGAACTCAACCCGTTCGCCGAACGCCCCGAAAGCCTGAAGCGCGAAATCGACTCGGCCCGCGGCAAGATCCGCCGCACCGTGCCAGCGACCAACGACGCCCGCGCCACCTACGCCGCTGGCGGCACCAAGCCGGCCACCGGGATGCCCAAGCCGACCTTCGATGGCATGCCACTGCCGACGCCGTTGGAAGTCCCGGCGACAGTCGGGGCGACCGCTCCGGTGGCGACGACGAACAGCCGCACCGCCGCCGTCAAGCTGATGGAAGAAGGCCGGGGCCTCTTGGCCCAAGACTTGGTGCTCGAAGCCAAGGCCAAGTTCGACGACGCCAACAAACTGAATGTGCCGTTCGCGTACAACGAAGAAAACCCCGACCGCTGCCTGCAAGACGCGGCCTCGAAGGGTAAAGAGCGGATCGAATCGCTCTGCCGCATCGCCCAAGAATTCGCGTCTCGCAAAGATGTCGCCAAGGCCGAAGCCAGCTACATCGCGGCCGGCAAACTGGCCATGGCCTTCAACATGCGGACGCGGACGATCGACGCCGACCTCGCCGCGCTGAAGTCCGGTAAGATCGAGCTTGCTTCCGCACAACTGCCGGACGCGCCGCCGCCGCTGACCATCGAACCGATCGTTCCCGACGCGCCGAAGCCGGTCGAGAAGATCGAACTGCCCGGCCTCCCGATGCTCCCGGCGACGCCGAAGCTGGAGTTGCCGAAGCTCGAAACACCGAAGCTCGAAACACCGAAACTGACCGTGCCGGACGCCAAGCCGGTCGATCTCGACGTGCCGGCCATCGGCCTGCCGGAATTGCCGGTGCTCCCGAAAGCCGACCCCGTCAAGCCGGCGAAGCCGATCGAATTGAAGCCTCTTCCGGAGCCGAAGCCGACGATCAACGCCGGTCGCAAACTTCTGGACGAAGCGGCTGCGGAACTGAAGCAAGGCCAAGTGGAAATGGCCCGTAAGCTCGCGGTGCAAGCCCACAACGGCGACTTCGGCGTCAAGAAGGAAGCCCAAGAGCTGCTCCGCGAAATCGACGCCGAGATGCACACGGCCAAGAAGAAGGAAGCCGCGACGTCCTTCAAGGCCGCTTCGGAACAATTCAACTCGAAGCAGTACGAGGGCTCGGAAAAGCTCCTCCTCGAGATCGATCCGGCCCTGTTGTCGGTCGAGCAAGCCAAGGGCCACGCCGCGATGCTCCGCATGAGCGGCGCGGCGATCGCCAAGGCCAAGGAGCCGCTGCCGGGCGCCGCCCCGACGACTCCGCCATCGACGTTGATCCCGAGCACGCCGACGGCGACGGGGCCGAACCTCGCCGAGCAAATGAAAGCCATGACCGATGTGGAGTTCCAACAACTCCGCTCCGAAGGCCTCCAAGCCGAATCGCAGGCGCTCGATAACTTCAAGAAGGGCGAGACCGACGTGGCCATCACGACGCTCACCGACTTCGTGAACAAAGTGAAAATGTCGAAGCTCTCAACCGCCCGCCAAGCGCTACTGTCCGGCCCGGCCGAACGCCGCCTCGATACGTTCCGGATCATGAAGAAGCAGATGGACTTCTACACGAAGGAAGCCAACGAGAAACGCGACCAGCGCGACCGCGTCGTCATGAAGTCGCAAGCCGAGCAGCAAAAGCAAGACGAGATCGCCAAGCGCGTCAAGCAGGTGAACGGCCTGTTGAAGTCCCAGAAGTACCGCGAAGCGGAAGCCTTGGCCCTGCAAACGAAGCAGCTCGACCCGGAAAACCCGACCATCGCGCTGATCTACGAACTCGCCAAGAACAACCGCCGCGTCAACGATGCGAAAGAGCGGAAGTCCGACCGCGAAGTCATGGTCCTCGAAGGCCTGAACGCCGCCGAGAAGCAAGGGCCGTTCGTCGATTCGACCAACCCGATCGCCGTCGCCCTCGAACGCTCGCGGAACAATCAACTCCGCGGGCCGGGCGATGAGTTGTTCATCAAAACCCGTACGCCGATCGAACGCGAGATCGAACTGAAGCTCGAGAAGCCGCTGAGCTTGAAGTTCGAGAACGTCTCGCTCCGCGAAGCGATCCGCGAGTTCGCCAAGACAGCGACGATGAACATCGTCACCGACGATCCCGCCATCACCGACTTGAACATCGACCTCGACAAGGTTCTGGTCAACGAAGCGATCCTGCAGCCGATCTCGCTCCGGAACATCATGCAGCTGATCTTGGAGAAGTCGGGCCTGCAATACGTGGTGCAGAACGACGTCGTCGTGGTCACGTCGAAGAAGAAGGCCACGGGCCGGATGCACACGAAGGTGTTCTCGGTCATGGATCTGGTCACGCCGATCCCCGACTTCGCCCTGCCGGAGCACGCCTCGCTCAGCAAGGCCCTCGAACGGCAGCAGAACCCGACGATGCCGTGGATGACCGACACGAAGGGCACCAGCAGCATCAGCACGCCGAAGGGGGGCTTGGGCGCCGGCGAACTCGCCAGCGGCAACACCCCGTGGCAGAACGGCAAGGGCTTCGGCCAACCGACCGGCACCCTCGACAACCAGCCGGGCGGCGAACAGAAGAGCGCATTGTCACCGGGTGCGTTCCTCGCCCCGAACAAGGCGAACCACTCCGAGCAATTGAAGAGGCTTATCACGGGCATGGTTCGGCCGTACTCATGGGAAGCCCTCGGCGGCAACGGCAAGGTCGATTACTACGACATCGGCGGCGCGCTCGTCATCAACCAAACGGCTGACGTCATCAAAGAAGTCCAAGACTTGCTCGAATCGCTCCGCCGGTTGCAAGATCTCTCGGTGGCGGTCGAAATCCGCGTCATCTCGCTCACGGAAAGCTTCTACGAGCGGATCGGCGTGGACTTCCAACTGAACCTGAGGACCAACAACAGTCCGCAATTCGAATCGGCCCTGACGACCCAGGCCTTCCGCCCGGAACCGTTCATCAACAACAACGTCGGTCGAGGCGTGGTCGGCTTCAACCCGGCGGCCGGGGGCTTCACCTCCGACCTCAACGTTCCGATCCGCCCGAACACCTACGGGTTCTCGGTGCCTCCGTTCGGTGGCTACCCCGGCAACGGCAACGGCGGCCTGAACCTCGGCTTGGCGTTCCTCAACGACATCCAAGTGTTCATGTTCCTCGAAGCCTCCGCCGGTGACCGCCGCGTCAACGTGATGCAAGCTCCTAAGATCACGCTGTTCAACGGGCAAACCTCGACGGTGTCGGTCACCGACCTGGCGTTTTTCACGCTCGGCCTGCAGATCATCAACGTCGGCGGGCAGTTCGTGTACATCCCGCAGAACACGCCGCTGCCGATCGGGCAGGGTGCCGCCCTCGGTGGCGGCCAGGGCGTCAGCGTGACAGTGCAAGCTGTCGTCTCCGCGGACCGCCGCTACGTGCGGCTGAACTTGGCGCCGCAACTGTCGGCCCTAGCCAGCGCCACGGTGCCGCTATTCCCGGTCACGGCGTTCATCACGCCGGTGTTCGAAGGCGGCTCGCAAGGTCAACCGATCCCGTTCACGCAGTTCTTCCAACAACCGGCCTTCACCAGCATCACCGTGCAAACGACGGTGGCGGTGCCGGACGGCGGTACGGTTCTGCTCGGTGGGTTGAAGACTCTCGAAGAAGGCCGCAACGAATTCGGGCCGCCCGTGGTCAGCCAGATCCC
>Ga0105046_10019281_pt1 | contig 10349 bp, 11 predicted proteins | sample MAT03_FD_78385 | JGI IMG/M metagenome (GOLD analysis project Ga0105046, IMG submission 78385) | Freshwater microbial communities from Lake Fryxell liftoff mats and glacier meltwater in Antarctica - MAT-03 (megahit assembly) | ecosystem: Environmental > Aquatic > Freshwater > Ice > Liftoff... | reverse complement strand
TCGCTTCTTAAAGGGATAACTTTCATGATTTTTTCTTGCTTGCACCAATTACTTTTTGTTTTTAATCTTCTCTATAAGGATGCCCATTCATCTCAGCCTTAAAAGGCTAAGTTTTCTGGGCATTAATAAATCTATATGATCTTATTGATTTTGATAAAATCAAAACAGATTTGTGCCCAATTTTCCATTAATGGGTAATCAAATTCACCTTCATCAATAGTTATAAGTTTTCCGCTCGTAAATTCTGACTTAACCTGTATGTTGTCCGAATCTGCAATAAGTAGAAATACAACTCCTAGATGCACTTCGCCCACTGGATTAGAGTCATCATTTAAGAGACCAATAGGTTTAACTTTGTAGCCACCTTGATAATTAACTTCTTCTTCAAATTCTCTGGTTGCCCAATCAATAATGTTGTTTGTTGTTAAATCTTCTTCTCTGATGTGGCCACCAATCCCCAGAGTAAGTTTGCTTTTAAGTCGTTGCTCGCTTGCTTTAGCTTGTCTTTGCATTACGAAAAGCTTGTCTTGATAATTGAAAATGAGATAGGGAATTATTTGTTTATAGTGAGGGTCATTTTCCATTAAAGATCTTGGATGGAATTCGGCCTCTTGTTCTACGATTGAAGCAAATTCCGTAAAGTTTGCCTCTTTTAAGCCATGCCAAGATTCTTGGACAACTTTTTCTCTTTTAACGACCAGTATGATTTCATCGTTTTTTTGAATGTCTGGTTGTGGATTTAAATTTTTTTCTAATGCCATAATGATTGTCTTTCTATAACTTAAGTTTGACATGCTCCAGAACAGCAGGATGTATGTAGTTGTTCTAAGCATTGATAACGGTATAACGTACATGATATCATTTGGTTTAGTTAGATCTTAATAAATTTGGGAAATTGTATGAACAAAACTATAAACCAATATTTAGATTCCATCTTAGATGATATAAAATTTTTTCACAATCCCTATTTTAAAAACTTAAAAAACGGTGATTTTGAAAAGGTCGATTTTATTGAGACACAGATTCAGCTTTATTCAGTTGTTCATGTTTTCCCCCAATTATTAGCTGATCTTATAGCTAAACTTCCTGAAGGTGATGCTAAAATGACTATAGTCGAAAATTTATATGAAGATCATAATCAAGATTCTGCCGAAGATGATCAGAGTTTATTAGTATTATTTCTGAATAAGCTTGGTATTTCAAAAGAAGAAATACAGCGGCGTGCCTTATGGCCGGAATCACGAATGTTTATCATGGCAGCTCGAGGAACTTGTGCGCTTGATTCCTATATAGTTGCAGCAGCATTTCTTGGAGCTATAGAGTACATGTTTTTATCCGTGGCCAAATGGACCGAGTTCGGCCTTTTAGAACGTGGTTGGCTTACTGATAAAGATTTGCTTTACTATGCTAATCATGAAAAATTAGATAAAAAACATTCTCAAAACTTTTTTAACTTAATTGATAAAAGATGGGAATTATCAGAGGTGGATAAATATTATATCAAACAAGGTCTTCTTTTAGGCGCTTTTGCCTTTAATGATCTTTATGGGCATCTCTACGAAGACAGAACTCACCGATCTTTTAGAATAGTCACTCAGCAGCATATTGCATTTGAAAAATAAGCTGAGTCTTAATTTATAATTAAGGGACATAAAAATTTTAAACTTTTTATGTCCCTTCTTATTAAAATTATTCTTTGGAAAACAAAACGTTAAAAATATAATCCCTTTTCCGGGAGAATATCTTCGGCTGTTTTTCCATTATCAGCTTGAATATTAGGATTACCGGCATTTTGTAATAAAAGGGTTATGATCTCACTGCAATATGCTGTCGAAACGGTAAGTAATACGGTTAAGAGAGTCGTTTTTATAAAATTCATATTTTTCTCAATTTAAGCCCCTAAGGTCTTATTGTTTAACTTTTTAAGTTGTTGATACTATCTTGTAATTCAGCAGGCAAACTATTTAGTTGGCCTTCAAATTGAGGTAAATTTGTTAAAATGTGCAGTAAGCAGATTTTTTTAAGACTATTTTGTGAATGCTTTCTGACTAAGTGAGGAAATTCATTAAAATCTTTTTCTTTAGCGATATCAAAAGCAGTTTTGCCTTGATTGTCTTTAACATTGGGATTAGCACCGTATTGCAATAAAAGCCTTATGATATCATTATTATTATTAGATTCTAATGGTCCATTATCATAAACAGCATGCATTAACGCGGTTTTACCCTTAATGTCTTGGATGTTCGGATTGGCCTTGTATTGTAACAAAATTATGATTATTTCATGCATATTTAACTTGACGGAATGATGAGATTGAACACTCCAGCATAAAGGAGGAATTCCATGTTTATTGTGACGATCGTGATTAGCACCATGTTGCAATAAAATCTTTATGATCTCTCCGTTATTTCGATCTATAGTATAATGGTTTACTAGAGCTATAGAAAATGCGCTCAATACATCTTTTTTTTCTTTTGTGTTAGGATTAGCACCATGTTGTAATAAAAGGATTATGATTTCAATGTTATTTCGTTCTATAATATGATGGTTACATATAGCCGAATATAAAGGGGTTTTGCCGGACTCATCTTGTAAATTAGGATTAGCACCATATTGTAATAAAAGCGTTATGATCTCACTATTGTTTCGATTAGCAGGATGATGATTCGATGCAGTCATATATAAAGCAGTCTTGCCGTCGTCATCTTGTAAATCAGCATTAGCACCGTAAAATAATAGTAGGGTAATTAATTTTAAATGAGCATGAGGAGTGTCATTAGAATATACGACATCTACCATGGTATTATTTGACATAATCCCTAATGCTAAAAATGCAGCGGTATCGTTATTGATTGTGGTGCCTTCGTGCCATTCACCATTTTTTGGATAAAGCCCTTCTTGGCCTTGGTGTTGTTCTAAGAACTTTTCATTGAGATGGGTAATATAAAATTCTCTAAGTTGTTCTTTGAATGTGGCCCACTGACTTTGGGTAATGTTTAATGCTTTAAAGGTTTTACAAACAAGTGGCATTGTTTTGGAGCAGTTTAAAATATATTTCTTAACTGCAGCTATTCCTTCATGAATATCATCTGCTTTATTTAAAATAGTTGGATCAGAATAAACATGTTCTAAGATTTGAGCCCACATTTCATTGGGCAGGCCAAGATCTTCAAGGGCCAAGGGTCCTTGCTGTTGGCTTTGTTCTTCCATTGAAAATGTTGTTATACTTGTGATCAGGAAAGAAAACAGTATCAGTTTTTTATATAGTTTTTCATGAGTATTTCTCCATTTTGAATCAAAATTCTGTGTCTATATTGTTATAAGTAAACTATTAATTGTATAAAATGTCAAAATAATACAAATGTGATTATGCGGCAATAAAATTGAGCACTTATGCTTGGGTTTATGTATAAAATTGTACTCAGTGCTTTTCGCCAAGTTGAAGCAATGATCCTATCTCTTGGTTTTTGATAACTCCATTATTTTGATATAATTAAAATATAATTTTGATCATTACTGTGAGATAAAATATGGCTTATAATTTTAAGACTATCGAAAAAAAATGGCAGGATTTATGGGATCAAGATCCTGTAGCAAAAACTAAACCTACCGATTCTGGTAAAAAGTATTACTGTCTTGACATGTTTCCTTATCCTTCTGGTTCAGGACTTCATGTGGGTCATTGGAGAGGTTATGTGCTGTCTGATGTTTACGCAAGAATTAAATTTCTAGAAGGGTACAATATTTTGCATCCTATGGGCTGGGACGCATTTGGTCTACCTGCTGAAAATGATGCTATCAAAAAAGGTATTCAACCTGCTGTTGGTACTGCTGCAAATATTGCCACATTTAAAACACAACTTAAGCAGCTAGGTGCCATTTACGATTGGTCTAAGGAGCTCAATACAACTGATCCTGAATTTTATAAATGGACACAATGGATCTTTATTAAGATGTTTGAAGCGGGTCTTGCTTATGAGGCTGATTTTCCCATAAACTGGTGTCCTTCATGTTTAACTGGTTTGGCTAATGAAGAAGTGACTGCTACAGGATGTGAACGCTGTGGTACTGAAGTGGAACAAAAAAGAATTCGGCAATGGATGCTTAAAATTACCGCCTATGCTGACAAATTGCTTTCTGGTCTGGATACTCTAGATTGGCCAGAAAAGGTGAAGTTAATGCAGCAACATTGGATCGGTAAGAGCGAGGGAGCAGAAGTAATTTTTGAGTTGATCGCTCCAGATAATTCAGTGATAGATTTACCCGTTTTTACCACTCGTGTGGATACCATTTATGGCGCAACTTTTTTAGTTTTAGCTCCTGATCATGAACTATTACCTCTTATTATAAAACCTGAATATGCTGAAGCGGTCCAAGCCTTTCAAGAAAAAGTCCTTGCAGATGCTAGTGCATCTAGTGATAGACCCGAAAAAATTGCAACAGAAAAACTGGGTGTATTCACCGGTGTATACGCTATCAATCCTATAAATGATGAACAGATTCCCGTTTATTTAGCAAATTATGTTTTAAAAGAATACGGTACTGGCGCAGTAATGGGTGTACCTGCTCATTGCGAACGGGATTTTGATTTTGCCAAAAAATATCAATTGCCAATTATCCAAGTGATCGATTCATCTACTATTAAATTAGATACAGATGGTCAGATGCGAGTAGGTTATGAGGGTGGTGATGGCGTCTTAATTAATAGCAGCCCCTTTAATGGCATGGAAGCGTTAGCATGTGGTAAAAAAAACATTACTGATTTACTGGTCTCTAAGGGCAAGGGCGTCATCAAGGTAAATTATAAACTGAGAGATTGGGTTTTTTCCAGACAACGTTATTGGGGTGAACCGATACCTGTTATACATTGTTCTCAGTGTGGTATTGTAACTGTTCCTGAAGATCAGTTGCCAGTTACTCTGCCTGAAGTTGAAAGTTATAAGCCTACTGGTACAGGTGAATCACCATTAGCTGCAATTGAGAGTTGGGTAAATGTGAGCTGCTATCAATGCGGTAGTCCATCCAAAAGAGAAACCAATACAATGCCTCAATGGGCAGGGTCTAGTTGGTACTTTTTGAGATACCCTAATCCAAGCTTGCGTGATAAGCCGTTTGATAAAAAAGATATGGATTACTGGTTACCCGTAGATCTTTATGTTGGTGGTATAGAGCACGCAATTTTGCATCTTTTGTACGCTCGGTTTTATGTGAAATTTTTAAATGACGCAGGGTATTTACCATTCGATGAGCCATTTAAGCATTTATTTAATCAAGGCATGGTTGGCAAATTTTCTCCCAAAAGTGGCAAAATTGAGAAGATGTCGAAGTCTAAAGGGAATGTGGTTAATCCAGATGATATTGTTGAGGATTATGGTTCTGATGCACTCAGAATGTATGTGCTCTTTATGGGACCGCCAGAGCTTGATTGTGAATGGCAGGATACTGGTTTAGAAGGTGTAAAAAGATTTTTAAATAGATTTTGGATCTTCTTAAATGATAAGCACAGAATCAGCTCTCAAGAACGTCTTGAATCAAAAAAGAGACTTAATCGTTTAATTAAAGAATTTAAAGATCGGATACATGCTTTTAAGCCAAATACCGCAATTTCGGCCTTTATGGAATTCTTAAATGATGCGCAAGCAAAAGATATGGTTTTTGAACGGTCTAGCATAGAAAAATTATTGGTTATATTTTCGTGCTTAGCACCGCATTTTTCTAGTGAATTACTTGAAACACTTTGTTTAAAACAGCTTAAAAATTGCACGTTGCCAGATTATGACCAAAGTTTAATTTATGAAGATACTATGACGATAGCAGTTCAGATAAATGGCAAATTAAGAAAAGCGATCGAATTTTCTGCACTCGCTACCGAGAATGAAATTCTAGCTCAGGCAAAATTAGAAGTTGCTAGATGGCTTGAAGACAGATATGTAGTTAAGTATATATACGTAAAGAACAAACTTATTAACTTGATAGTTGCTGATTCAAATTCTAGAATTGAGGTTTAAAAAATAGTTAAGAGTTGCGCCCTTATTTTATTATGGGCGCAATTCATTGATGTTGTATTAAAACTAAAAATTTTAAAAATTGATTAATGATTTACGATTTCCCATTCTTCCAGTTCTTTTTCAAACTCTTGTTCGGATCGTTCTAGCTCCTTTTGCCCCGCTGCAGCTTGATCTAAGATTATACTTTGATCGAGAGGTAATGATTTTTTAAGTTCTGGATTCATATCTCGATTGAGAATTATCAGAGCTGAGGTTATCTGTTTCATCGCGGTTCTCAACGGCTTAACTATTTCTCTTGTGGCGAGACCTGAAGTCATTATTAAGCTAGCTAGCTCCTCTATTTGAGATGCAACATTTTTTCCTCTCATGGAAACTTCAGGCGAAAAGGGCTTAATTAACTGCGAAGAGCTTCCTACTGCTTTGGATGTAGAGTACAATAGATTAACTAAATCGTTAATCAGAATTGATTCCTCATCTATCATTTTCAAGGCAGTATCAATCTTTCCAAAAACTTCTGGTGCTGTTTTTATTTGGTCAACATAATTTGTTACATTTTTAAATGACCTTTTGGCGCCCCCATAAGCTTGCCTCGTATCAGATACTAGCGATGATATGTCTTTATTTAGGGTTATTATATTATCGCTCAGTGCGCTGGCAAACTCTTTGATTTTAGAAATTAAGCTCTTTTTATCATCCATAGATAAGAGATCATAGGACTTACATAATAACAATAGAAATAGTATCTTCTTCATAAATTACTCCATTTTTAAACTCCATTATTTTTATCGTACCATATTCGATAAAAGTATTTCAAGTATGGCTTTCTGTTTATCTTGTTATGAGCAATGTTTCTTATTATGATTTTTTTTGGGGGGGGGTGAAATGATGAAAGTTCTAAAACGTAATTGCGGATAATCGATTGAAAATTTGGCTTAATAGTTGAAATGATAATCTTAATTCGGACTTTCGTTCAATTTTCTTTTGCAGCCATGCCTTTCTATCTTTATAGGCATTTTCTGCCGGATCTTTTTTTGATTGTTTTTTTATAGCCTCTTCAATGGCCTTAAGATTTCTTTTGTCTTTTTGATTATTTGGTTGTGAACTGTATTTAGAGGTGTTTTTTAATGGCTTAGTTATAAAGAATTTTTGTAAATTAGCAAGAGAGCTGAAATCTGAAGCTGTTAAAAGATATTTAATATTTTTATATAATGATTGTTGAATTATAAATCGTTGACCGTTTTATTCAAATTTTAGTCTAAATGCAGGTTTTATGAAGATCGGTCTTACTTTAATGGTCACATTATTGAAGGAGACTGTGGGGCCTAATGGTTTATTAAGCTCCCCTCGTGAAAAAAATACTTTAGAAAATATTTGTTGATCTGCTCTGGATCCAAGGTAGGGAGGAAGCTTTGAATCGCGATTCGGATTTTTTACGGTCAATGAATTAATATTAAATATTCTTGTGGTTACTTGAGTGGGCAGTCCCATTAATTTTAAGGCTACCTGCGATAAGGAAAAATCTCCGGCATCGATTGATGAAAAATCATATTTAGCATTCACTGGTTCTATCGGTACAAAAAGAGGTATGTTTTTGTCCCTTAAGAGAAGAGTTGGTCTTATGGTGATTTGTGCTTTTATTTTTGATGGGACAGTTGCTTGCTCTTCCGTTGAGGTTTGCTCGTATTTATACATTGTATGCAAAAAGAGTAATCTCTTTTCTGTTATGCTGATGGGTTTTTGATTATGTTCATGAAGGTCTAAAAATAATTTATTTATGCCCAGAAAATTTAGTCTTTTAAGGCTGAGATGAATGGGCATCCTTATAGAGAAGATTAAAAACAAAAAGTAATTGGTGCAAGAAAGAAAAAATCATGAAAGCTATCCCTTTAAGAAGCGATAAGCATATGGTACAATAGCCTATATGTTTACCATTAAAACTAATGCTCTATGACCACTATTCAAAAGACATATAAATTAAAATTAGCTCCCAATAAAGCATTAAAAGAAATTTTTGCACACACAGTATGCTGGATGCGCTAGATTTGTTTACAACTATGGTTTGTCATTAATAAAAAAAGCATTAGAGGCAAAAAGCAAAATTCCGTCTTATGCCGATATTGCCAAGGTTTAAGAATAGCGAGTCTTTTCCCGGCGCTATAGCATGATGTGACAAATGCGCTATTTGTGTTAATTTTTGACTGAAAAAAATTAAGAGCGGCTATAAAAGTCTGTTCGTTCATACCGATTATTGTTGGCATTGCGCTGGTCGATTTTGAACCATGACCAGACATGTATATATTCCATAGGTAATCTGTATGTATATTCCTCAGTTCTTGATCGGCGGTAACTAATGGTTTATGTACACTAAAGAACAGTAAGTTTAATATTTTGATGAAAGCATTATCAAGGTAGGTATAGTGCCAGTCTTCAAAGCGGTTCCGATTATATGATCGCGGTTCGGTATATTTTTGAATGATTTTAAGCTTTTTATACTTTAATCCTATGCATATTTCATCTATCAAGTCTGGCGCTTCTGCAGTTATCTTTGGAAATTGTGTTTTAATATTCTTCTTTTTTTGCTCTAGATAATTGATAGGAATAACAAGCGCAGTAAATTCGTCCAGATCGCGGACTTCAAAATTTGAGGATTTTATTTTTTCATCAATTATATAATATCTGAATAACAACTTGGCGAATTGAATTATGATGGCGGTAAAGCCTTCAGGCAATGAGGACATTTCACGATAATGTGAAACATTGTGAAGGTTCTTCTCATTAAGTTCTTGTTCTAGTTTTTTGATATCGGAAGAAGGTGCGGTAGCATCTTTTTTTAAATCATCAAAATCTTTGTTCAATTGTTTAATTATTATTGATAATGTTTCGGTTGTCTTTTTGTCGCTAAGAATAGTTGTTTTGAATGCTTGAGTACTTTGGTCATAGTTTGTTTCATTTAGATTGAGTAATAGGCGCGCTAAATTTGCTAGCTCAAAAAAATTCTTGATTAATGAATGGCTTACTAAAAAGGGCATGGCTCATAATAGAGCATTTCGCTTAGCGTGTCTGTTTGAAATAAATGAAATTGGGCTTTTTTAAATCGTTCTTTGTTTAAAGTTTTGTCTATCTGTTCACTGCTATCTAAAATAATTGTAAAGTCTCTCATGTAAACTTCATTATAGAAATCGGGATAACATGAATAAATAGGTGATATGAGTATAAATAGAGTGATTAAAGCTTGTTTCATATAACTATACTTTTTGATTTTTAGTGTATAAAAAAGAGCTCCATAAAAGCAATAAATAAAAAACAAGAAATGGTATTAAGTAGGTAATTTATGAGATGCCAGATAATTTTGGTTTAAGATAGTAACCTGAGTTAATAATTCATTAGTTGCTTGAGTAATTTTTTTTATAGAGATATGTTCGTATTTTTTGAGCCAGGTATTCGCTTCTCTTTGATCTCGTTTGTATATTTTATGGGCAGCTGATTTTAGCCATAATTGATTTAAAAAGTCATAAAACTCTTTTTTGATAATTTTAGGCCATGAAGCAAAAGCATTTTTTTCGGTACTTTTAAATTTTTGGTAGTTATCATTTACGATTAAATGTTCTTTAAATGCCGCTACTTTGTAAAAAAATAAAATATCTTTTTTGGGGTAACATAATAAAAGACCGGTAAGGCAATGATTGTCTGATTCGGCCCACGATCCGGGGTTATAAAATTCATTTAAATTTTTTTCCGTGTCCCTTAAAAAAAGTAAAAAAGCTTGTTTTGTTCCCTCTTTATTGTATAATATTGTTCTATTTTCTGCCTCATAATGCGGAATCATTATAATTTGTTGATTGATCGCAACAGGTTCAGATAAAAAATACTGACGATAATCAATTCTTTTAATTTTGGGTAGATGGATTTGTAAGATGGGGTCCAATTTATTTAAAATATGTCTTTTTGAGGTGAAATAAATTTTTTTATAATTCGATATTAAACATGCAATTTCTAAATTTGTTCTGTCAACGCAGTTGTCCACTTCTTCGTTCACTGTAGGCTTACAGCTATGCAAGTTTAGTTGAAATTTGCCTTTTATAGCTCTGATTATTTTTTTATTAAACATTCTTAAAATTATATTTTAGGATTTATTTCTAGATATATTTGAATTATTATGTTAAAATATTTCTAATATGATAAGACACACAGTGTTTATTTGTCTTATTAATAAGCACCATCTTATACTAATTTAATAATAGCAACACTTTCTACAATCTTTAGGAAAAATTGAATGTCTACTTTCAAAGAAATGAATTTAACACCCGAAATACAAAAAACTCTAGAGGATTTAGGCTTCCT
>Ga0105046_10019280_pt1 | contig 10350 bp, 8 predicted proteins | sample MAT03_FD_78385 | JGI IMG/M metagenome (GOLD analysis project Ga0105046, IMG submission 78385) | Freshwater microbial communities from Lake Fryxell liftoff mats and glacier meltwater in Antarctica - MAT-03 (megahit assembly) | ecosystem: Environmental > Aquatic > Freshwater > Ice > Liftoff... | reverse complement strand
CTCATAATCCCTTGGTCGCTGGTTCGAATCCAGCCGGGCCCACCAGTCAATCATCGGATGGTGCGACGTTCGCGCCATCGTCTGCTTTTCGATATCACTCACCAGGACCAGCGCACATGGCGCATGCATTCGAACGAGGCCGACGGTGACGTTGCGCGTCGGATTCACCGGCGGCGGCAACATCACCGACACGCATCTGCGCGCCGTCCAGGGCGTACCCGGCCTGCAAGCCGTCGGCGTGTGCGGTCCCAATGCCGCGAAGGTTGGCGCGATCGCGGCCAAGGAAGGACTCCTGACCGCACCGTCGCTCGCCGCGCTCCTTGACGCGACCAAACTCGACATCGTCTGCATCGGCTCGCCCTCCGGCGTGCATGCGGACGAAATTGCGCTCGCGGCATCCCGTGGCTGTCATGTGCTGTGCGAAAAGCCGCTCGACGTCACGCTCGAGCGGGTCGACCTGGCCATCGAGGCGGTGGAGCGCGCCGGCGTTTCGCTCGGGCTTTTCTTCCAGGATCGTTGCACGCCCGCGTTTCGCGAAGCGCGCGACGGCATCGCTGCCGGCCGGCTCGGGCGCATTCTGCTGGTGGATGCGCGGGTGAAGTGGTGGCGCTCGCCCGAGTACTACAAGAGCGCCGCGTGGCGAGGCACGCCATCGCTCGACGGCGGCGGCGCGTTGATGAATCAGGGTATCCACACGATCGACCTGCTGCTCTTCTTGCTCGGTGACGTGAAGGAAGTGCAGGCACGCACCGCCACGACGCTGCATGCGATCGAGGTGGAGGACACGCTGGTCGCGACGATGGTGTACGCGTCGGGTGCGCTTGGCACCTTCCATGCCACGACGGCGGCATGGCCCGGTTACCCGCGCCGCATCGAGATCAGCGGCACCGAGGGCACGTTGCAGCTCGAGCACGACCGGATCGCCGGTTGGGACCTCAAAAGCGGGCATGTGGCCGGCGCCACGCTGACCAGCGCGTCGCAGAATGCCTCCACCGCCGTGGTCGCCGACGCCACGCCGCATCGCCGCGTCGTGGAGGACTTCGTCCTGGCGCTGCAACACGGGCGGCGTCCGGCCTGTGACGGGCGTGAGGGCCGCCGCAGCATCGCGCTCGCGCAGGCGTTGTACGAGGCCGCGCGCACGGGCAGGACGACCCCTGTCGCGAATACCGCCGGGGCGGCGCCCACTGGTTGACGACCCTGTTGCGCGACCGGTCGACCGCTGGCGACACTCGAGGCACTTTCGGGTAGTCTCTTTCCCACCGTGCTGGTGGCCCGCCTGGTCGGACTCGAGATGGAATGGCGCGAAGCGCAGCGCGAGCGACGGCGCAATGTCGATGACACCACCCAACAAGACAATCGCTGACCCGCTGCACCTCTACCGCGCCTCTTCGCGCGGCACGATTGCGCGCGGCCTCGTCCCCGCCGCATGACGCGCAATCCACTCGTCTGGATCGGCTTGGGTGGGGTGACCGCCGAAGACAACCCGCGCGCCCACCTTTGGCAGCAGCGACTGCACTGGGCGATGGTGCTCATCGCGCTGATGGGCGTTCCGGCCTACATGCTCGACTCCGCACAGCAGAGTGACCTGTCGCACCGCATTGCCGGCATCCTCGACGTCTTCATCCTGGCCGCATTTGCGGCAGAGATGGTCTGGATGCTGTGCATCTCGAGCTTCCCGCTGCGGTACCTGCTGGAGAACTGGCTCAACGTGGTGATCGTCGCCGGTGCGGCTGCCGCGGTGTGGGGCTCGGACACCGGCTGGATCGCGATCGTGCGCGGCATGCGCGTCGCCATCGCGGTACTCGTGGTGGTGCGCACGGCCGCCGAGTTCCACATCCTGTTCACGCGCAACGGCGCGCCACTGCTGGTGGGCGTCGGCGTGATCACGTTGCTGCTGGCGGGCGCCGCGCTGTACGGGCTCGACCCCAAGATCACGACCTACGGCGACGGCCTGTGGCTGGCCTTCATCACCGCGACCACGGTGGGCTACGGCGATGTGGTGCCGACCACCGGGCCTTCCAGGATGGTCGCCGCGCTGATCGTGATGGCCGGCTTCGCGCTGATCGCGCTCTTCACCGCCAACATCGTCGCGTTCTTCATCGGCCGCGACGATACGCGGCTGCGCGAGGACCTGCACCACGATATCATCGAGCTGCGCAAGGAAAACGCCCGCCTGCTGGCGGCGGAGGAGTGGCGCCTGAGTCTTGAGCTCGACGTGCAGTTGAAGAGCATGCGCGAGGAGGTGGCGGCGTTGCGCCGCGACCTTTCCGCGCTGCATTCGACACTGCCCGCAACGCGCCAGGACAAGTAGTCGCAACGACCGCCACACGCGGATTGGCGGCAGGGACGTGCGTGGCGCACCTCTCGAAGAATGCCTATTCCTTGGGGGCCTTGTGCTGCAGCAGATCCTCCTCACCTCCCCGGCGGTCGGCGGCGATCTGGTCGTCCAGCTCGTCGCGCGGGGCGATGTCGATGGCTTGTGCCGGTTCCGCCGCTTGCGTCGATGCGGTGTCCGGAGAAAGCGGGGATGCGCGGTCCGGGTGTTGCGTGTTCGCTGAGTCGGCGGACAACGCGACCTTGCCGAACGTGCCAGGAAGCTGCCCGAAGCGCACGTTGTAGATCGGCTCGGGCATGACGATTCCGGCGCGATCGAACGCGCCCTTGACCAGGCGGATGGCCTCGCTGCGCACTTTGAGGAACTCCGCCTCGCGCTGGTCCACCCAGCCGAATACGCGGAGGACGACGTTCGAGTCCCCGAGCTGCTGCACCGTGCAACTGGGCGGCGGATCACGCAGCACGCCATCCATCTGCACGACCGTTGTGGCCGCAAGCGCCTGCGCCACGGCCAGATTCTGCTCCGTATCGACACCAACGTCGAACTGGAAACGTCGCTTGGGATTGCGCGTGTAGTTGACGATGACTGCCTTGTACACCGTGGCGTTGGGAATACGCAGGTGGTTGCCATCCAGCGTCATCAGGATCGTGGCGCGGGGTGTGAGCCGTACCACGCGTCCTTCCATATCCTCGATCGTCACGAGGTCGTTTCGATCGAACGGCTGGCGCAAGCTCAAGAGCAGGCTCGCGATGTAGTTCTCGACCGTGTCGCGCAACGCGAAGCCCACCGCGAGACCCAGGACGCCGGCGGCACCAAGAATGGAGCTCGCGAGCGTCGACGCATCGAGAATCTCCAGCACGAGAAGCAGACCGACGCCAATGATGGCGATCCGGACGAACTGGCGTGCGAAGTCGCGCAGGAACGGATTGCCTTCGAAGCGGCGACCAAAACGGGCATTTGCGGCAATTCGCTGCGCGAGCCACCAGAACACGCCGAGCACGACCGCGGCTACGATCAGCAGCGGCAGATACTGGATGAAGCTCGTGATCTGCTCGATCAGGCGGTCCAGCATGCGCGACATGCGTTCGCTCAGGTCGCGCGATTGGGTGACGTCGTCGCGCACATCCACGACATTTTCGATTCGACGTACCAGTTGCAGCGCCTGAGCGTGCGCCGCCTTGGATGCGGCCACACCCGACAGCTCCACGACACCTCCGCTTACGTTCACCACCACCTCGCTCAGTCCGTCGACGGTCGCGAACAGCTGTTGCGCCCGCGTCCTGATCCTGGCGTCGGTGGCGGGGTCCGACTTGACGGCGATGGTCGTCTCGACCTTGGGCGCACCGCCGGACGTTGGCTCCTCCGCGGCGCGGGAGGGCAAGGGCGCCGCGGCGACGAACAGCGCGACGAGGGCAACCACCGCTGGTAACCGCTGGTACGTCATGATGGACATGAGTCGGGCCACGGGAGCATCCTGTGCTGATTCAAGGAAATCAGCGCTAGCGTAGCGCATCGCCGATGCGAGTCCGCCTTCCGGTCAGTGCGCCTTCCTCGCGGCCGGGTCTGACTGCTGGGCGAACGCGCCACCGCGCAGTCCGCGGAGCAGATTCTCGACGTGCGATCCGTCTGCCGGCTAAACAGCCAGCAACGACCGCACGTTGTCCGCCTCCTTCGTGGCGCCGAGTCCCTGTGCCACCACTTCACCACGCGACAGCACGACGTAGTGATCCGCCAGTGCCCGCGCGAAATCGTAGTACTGCTCGACACACGGCCGGGCGCCATTCCGATGCATGTCGGAGGTATCAAAACGGTGCGGCGAAAAGCTCTACGCACCATTTCGGGAGCCACCCGTTGGCAGCTTTTGCGCCTACGCTGTCCGCGCATCCGCGCGCCGTCGCCAATGCAGGACCAGCGCCGCGACGCCTGCCACCACCAGGACACCGACGGCGATGGCAGCGGACATCGCGTCCGCAGTCTAGCAGTCGGCGGAACTGATTCCGTGGTGCCGCAGGAACGCCACGACCGCGGCCGTCAGCAATGCCGGTTGATCGCGGTGTGGGGCGTGTCCGGCAGCGGCGAGCTTGACCTGTTGCGTCTGCGGCACGCGCTGCGCGATGCCATCGATCTGCGCCATCGTGCCGTACTCGTCATCGTGACCCTGCACCGCCAGCACCGGACACGCGATCGCGCACACCTCCGCTTCGATCGACCATGACCGGAACGCCGGATCGAGCCACACGTCATTCCAGCCACGAAAGGCCGAGTCTGGGTCGTCGTGATAGCGCGCCAGCCGCTGCCGCAGGTCCGTGTTCGCGTAGGCGCGCCGCGCGGCGTCGATGCTGGTGATGGACACGTCCTCCACCATGATGTGCGGCGCCACCACGACGATGCCCGCCGTGCGCGCCGGCAGTGCAGCCGCGAACAGCAATGCGATCGATCCGCCGTCGCTGTGCCCGAAGAGCCACACGGGCGCATGGACGCCGAGTGTGTCGAGCAGCGCCGGCAGGACGATGCGCGCATGCCGGTGCATGAAATCCACGGGCCAGCGGTCCTCCGCCACGCGCGGTGTCGAGCGCCCGTAACCCGGCCGCGAGTACACGAGCCCGCGCATGCCGGCGGCTGCGCACAACGCTGCGGGGAAATCCTTCCACATCGAAAGCGACCCCAAGCCTTCGTGCAGGAACACCAGCAGTGGCGCATCGGCACGCGCCGCGGCGATCCACGCGTACTCGATGCGCAGCGCACGACCGTCGACGACAACTTCGGCGAACGCCGTTGGCGCCGCGCGTGGCGGCGAAGCAGTGCTGCTCAACCGACGCTGCCGTCGCGCAGCCGGAAACGCTGGATCTTGCCGGTGGCGGTCTTCGGCAGTTCCGCGATGAAGCGCACGTCGCGCGGATACTTGTGCGGCGCCAGTTGCTGCTTCGCGAATGCCTGCAGCGCCTCGGCCAGCGTATTGTCGGCCGTGACGCCCGGCTTGGTGACCACGAAGGCCACCGTGCGCGTGAGTCCGTCGCTATCGGGCCGTCCCACCACCGCCGCCTCCAGCACGGCGTCGTGCCGCATCAAGGTCGTCTCGACCTCGAACGGCGAAACGTACTGGCCCGATACCTTCATCATGTCGTCGCCACGCCCGGCATAGACGTAGTAGCCATCGGCTTCGCGGATGTACTTGTCGCCGGTCTTGGTCCACGGCCCCTGGAACGTCGCCAGGCTCAACACCCGGTTACCCCAGTACATCAACGCGGCACTGGGGCCGCAGGTCCACAGGTCGCCGATCTCGCCATCCGCCACGGCGCGGCCATCTTCGCCGCGCAGTTCGACCTCGTAGCCGGGCACCGGCATGCCGGTCGTGCCATAGCGCACCGCCCCTGCGCGATTCGACAGGAAGATATGCAGCATCTCGGTGGACCCGATGCCGTCAAGCACATCGCAGCCGAAATGGGCCGCCACACGCTCGCCCACCTCGCGCGGCAAGGCTTCACCCGCGGAGATGCAACGGCGCAGCGCCACCGCATCGCGCGTCGGCAGTTCGGAAGATGCCAGCAGCGCCGCGTACAGCGTCGGCACGCCGCAGAAGAGCGTGGGGCGGTGCTCGCGCAACCGCTTGCTCACGGCTGCAGCCGTGGGCCGCTCGGCCATCAGGATCGTCGTCGCGCCGGCCGTCAGCGGAAACGTCAGCGCATTGCCGAGGCCGTAGGCGAAGAAAAGCTTGGCGGCGGAGAACATCACGTCGTCCTCGCGCACGCCCAGTACCGGCGTGCCATAAAGCTCCGCCGTGCGGTAAAGGTTGCCATGCGTATGCACGGTGCCCTTGGGCCGCCCCGTGGAGCCGGACGAATACAGCCAGAACGCCATGTCGTCCGCGCCGGTGGCCGCATGCTGCGCGAGCGGCGCGTGGGCGATGCACGCGGCAAAGTCATCGTGACCCGCAGGCACCGTCGTGCCCGGCGCACTGACCCACACGGTCTCCACTTCGTGCGGACCCGCTGCCATCGCTCGCTCGATCAACGGCAGCAACGCCTGCGACACGATCACCGCACGCGCCCGGCAATGCGCAAGCATGTAGGCGATGTCGTCCGCGGGAAGCAACGTATTGACGGGAACGGGAACGATGCCCGCATGCAGCGCGCCCAGGAATGCCACGGGGAAGTCGACGGTGTCATGCAGGCACAGCAGCACGCGTTCCTCGGGCCGCAGGCCGCGCGCGCGCAATCCGCCGGCGGTGTTCCTGACGCGCTGGGCCAGGTCCGCATACGACAGCGTGCCGGTGTCGTCGATGTACGCCGTCTTGCCGCCTCGCGATGCATTGAGATGCAGCACGTGAGCAGCGAAATTGAACGCGGGGGGTAGCGGCGTGCTGGGCGGCGGCATGCCACCTCCTCGGGGTGCCAGTCTTAAGGGTTGCACGCGCGGGTTCCTCCGTTGCCACGGATTTGTCGTCCCGCAAGCGCTCTGGTAACTTAGTGCAATGGATTTCCGAGTGTCAAGCACTTTACTTCATCGTCCTCACGCCATCACCCGAAATGCCTGACACGACCATCCCGTCGCCGCCGAACCCCACGGCCTCGCCGACGCGCGATCCCTTCCTGACGATGCTCGGCGAGCGGGTACGCCTGTTGCGGGCCCGGCGTGGCCTGTCGCGGCGCGCGCTGGCGGGAGCCGCCGGCATCTCCGAACGCCATCTCGCCAATCTCGAGACCGGCCTCGGCAACGCGTCAGTGATGCTGCTGCGGCAACTGGCGGAGGCGCTGCGTTGCACGATCGCGGAACTGGTCGGCGAGGAAGGCACGGGTTCGCCGGAACGCGCGCTGATTCGGGAGCTGCTGCGCGGGCGCGACGAGGAGTCGCTGCAACGCGCGCGGCGTACGCTGGCTCTACTCTACGGTGCCGGTGGTCCCGATCCTGGGCGGCGCGGGCGCATCGCCTTGATCGGCCTGCGGGGTGCAGGCAAGTCGTCGCTGGGACGCTGGCTGGCCGAGGACCTCGAGGTGCCCTATGTGGAACTCAGTCGCGTCATCGAGCGCATTGCCGGCTGCGACGTGCGCGAGATCCACGCGTTGTACGGGGCGGCCGCCTTCCGGCGCTACGAAATGCGCGCACTCGAAGACACGATCGCGAGCCGCCCCCGTGCAGTGATTGCCACCGGTGGCGGCCTGGTGGCCGAACCCGCGACCTTCGATCTGATGCTGGCGCGATGCTTCACGGTCTGGCTGCGCGCCACGCCCGAGGACCACATGGCCCGGGTCGTGGCCCAGGGCGACACCCGGCCGATGGCGGGCAACACGGAGGCCATGGCCGACCTGAAGCGGATCCTCGCGGTTCGCGAGGCGTTCCATGCCAAGGCCGACCTCACGTTCGACACCAGCGGCAAGTCCGTGCGGGACGCCCAGGATGAACTCGTCACCGCCGTACGCGCACGCCTCGAGGCCGAGCTTTAGCCGCAAGCTTCCAATGAATATCTATGCATTATAATTCTTGTACACCAACAAAAGTGTGCATTATAGTGCGTTACGCCATCCGCATTCGACAACGCTGACCACGCGGCCAAAGGGCTTTCCATGCCGACCAATCCCGACGTCGACTACCGTACGCATCCTGACATCTACCGGCACTGGACGCTCGCCATCGATGGCCCGGTGGCCACGCTGGCGCTGGACGTGGCCGAGGACGGCGGGATCCGCGATGGGTACAAGCTGAAGCTCAACTCGTACGACCTCGGCGTCGACATCGAACTGCATGACGCCGTGCAACGGATTCGTTTCGAGCATCCGGAGGTCCACGCCGTCGTCATTACCAGCGCACGCGATCGCATCTTCTGTTCCGGCGCCAACATCTTCATGCTGGGCCTGTCGTCCCATGCGTGGAAGGTCAACTTCTGCAAGTTCACCAACGAGACGCGCAACGGCCTCGAGGATGCCAGCCGCCACTCGGGCCTCAAGTTCCTGGCGGCCGTGAACGGTGCCTGTGCCGGCGGCGGCTACGAGATGGCATTGGCCTGCGACGAGATCGTCCTGATCGACGATCGATCATCGTCCGTATCGTTGCCCGAGGTGCCATTGCTGGGTGTGCTGCCGGGGACCGGCGGCCTCACCCGCGTGACGGACAAGCGCCGCGTGCGCCACGATCGCGCCGACCTCTTCTGCACGCTCACCGAAGGCGTGCGCGGCGACCGCGCCAAGACGTGGCGGCTGGTGGATGAAGTGATCAAGCCGGCCCAGTTCACGGCGGCCATCCGCACGCGCGCGCTGGAACTGGCGGCGCAAAGCGACCGCCCCGCTGCCGCGAGCGGCGTCACGCTGACCCCGCTCCGCCGCAGCGTTGACGCCGAGGGCTATCACTACGAGTACGTGGACGTCGCCATCGATCGCGCCGCGCGCACCGCCACGTTCACGCTGCGCGGCCCCGCCGCGCCGCCCCCTGCGGACCTGCGCGACATCGAGGCCCAGGGTGTCGACTGGTGGCCGCTGCGGCTGGCACGTGAATTGGACGACGCAATCCTGTCGATGCGCACGAACGAACTCGGCATCGGCACGTGGCTCCTCAAATCCACCGGCGATGCACAGCGCGTGCTGGCCGTGGACGCGACACTCGCCCGCCACAACGGCCACTGGTTCGTGCGCGAGACGACGGGGTATCTGCGCCGCACGCTCGCGCGGCTCGATGTGACGTCGCGCACATTGTTCGCGCTGGTGGAGGAAGGCTCGTGCTTCGCCGGTACGCTGCTCGAGGTGGCGCTGGCCGCGGACCGCATCTACATGCAACGCTGGCCGGATACGCCGGCGCGCGAACCACGGCTGACGCCCTCGGCTCTCAACTTCGGCACCTATACGATGGTGAATGGCCGCTCGCGCCTGGCGCGGCGATTCTGCGACGAGGCCGCCGCGCTGGCGGCCGTCGAGGCGAACCTGGGCGTCGAGTTGCCGCCCGAGCGCGCCGACGCGTTGGGCCTCGTCACCGCGATACCGGACGATATCGACTGGGGTGACGAGATTCGCATCGCGATCGAGGAGCGCGCGAGCATGTCGCCGGATGCGTTGACGGGTCTCGAAGCCAACCTGCGTTTCGCAGGTCCCGAGACGATGGAAACCCGTATCTTCGGCCGACTATCCGCATGGCAGAACTGGATCTTCACGCGGCCCAACGCCGTGGGCGAGCGCGGTGCGCTCAAGGTCTACGGCAAGGGCGGCAAGGCGCAGTTCGATCTCGAACGCGTCTGATCGCAATTCAATCGGCACCAGCGCGGCGACGTCGCCGCGATCGACAGGACCCGGAGCATGAACGCCATCAACTACAGCGAAAAGATTCCCAACAACGTGAACCTGTCCGGCGATCGCGCGCTGCAACGCGCGCTCGAACACTGGCAACCCAACTTTCTGCAGTGGTGGGCGGAGATGGGGCCGGAAGGCACGCGCGACGCGTCGGTGTACCTGCGCACGGCGGTCAGCGTCGACGCCGGCGGCTGGGCCCACTTTGATCACGTGCGGATGCCGGACTATCGATGGGGCATCTTCCTCACGCCCGCGGACGCGGAGCGCCGGATCCACTTTGGCGAGCACCGGGGAGAAGCCGTCTGGCAGGACGTGCCGGGCGAGCACCGCGCCAACCTGCGCCGGATCATCGTCACGCAGGGTGACACGGAACCCGCGTCGATCGAGCAGCAGCGCCATCTCGGGCTGACTGCACCCTCGCTCTACGATCTCCGCAACCTGTTCCAGATCAATGTGGAGGAAGGCCGCCACCTGTGGGCCATGGTCTACCTGCTGCACCGGCATTTCGGCCGTGACGGCCGCGAGGAAGCCGACGCGCTGCTACAGCGGCGCTCGGGTGACGCCGACAATCCGCGCATCCTGGGCGCCTTCAACGAACGCACGCCCGATTGGCTGGCATTTTTCATGTTCACGTACTTCACCGACCGCGACGGCAAGTTCCAGCTCTGCGCGCTCGCCGAGTCCGGCTTCGATCCGCTGGCCCGCACGACGAAGTTCATGCTGACCGAGGAAGCGCATCACATG
>Ga0105046_10019279_pt1 | contig 10351 bp, 8 predicted proteins | sample MAT03_FD_78385 | JGI IMG/M metagenome (GOLD analysis project Ga0105046, IMG submission 78385) | Freshwater microbial communities from Lake Fryxell liftoff mats and glacier meltwater in Antarctica - MAT-03 (megahit assembly) | ecosystem: Environmental > Aquatic > Freshwater > Ice > Liftoff... | reverse complement strand
GGGGCGACGCCCGCCGCGGACACGCCGCCGCAGCAGGCGCGGCGGGCCTTTCTCGACTCCAAGGTGGGCTGCAAGATCGACCTGTTTTTCGGCGGTGGCGCCTACGACTTCGAGCAGCAGGCGAGGGCGGGGCGGCTGGTCGATAGCGGCTTCGTGCGGGCGCATCCGGAGCTGTTCAATGATCGCGTGATCCCGCAGACGCTGGGCGGTGAGCCCTTCTGGGATCCGAAGGGCCGCTGGATCGGCAGCGTCATCTCGTCCTTTGGCATCTGCTACAATCCCGACGCGCTGGCCCGCCTCGGCATCACGCCATCGCCGACGCGGTGGGCCGATCTCGGCGATCCGCGGTATCGCGGCGGCATCGCGCTCGCGAACCCGACGCAGAGTTCCTCGGTGAATCGCTCCTTCGAGATGCTCATCCAACAGCAGATGCAGGAAGCCGGCGCGCTGACGAAAAGCTCGCCCGAAGAGACCAGCGCCGCGGTGGCCGAAGGCTGGCAGCGCGCGATGCGGCTGCTCATGAAGATCGGCGCGAACGCCCGCTACTTCACGGATTCCTCGACCAAGATCGCGCTCGATGTCGAATCCGGCGAGGCGGCGGCCGGGATGACGATCGACTTCTACGGGCGCTTCCAGAGCGAAGCGGTGCGCAAGCCGGATGGCAGTTCGCGGCTGCAGTACGTGAACGCGGCGGGTGGGACTTCGGTAAGCGTCGATCCGATCGGGCTTTTCCGCGGCGCGCCGAATGAGGAAGTGGCGAAAGAGTTCATCGCCTTCGTTTTTTCGCCCGATGGGCAGAAGCTCTGGAACTGGAAAGTTGGTGTGCCCGGTGGGCCACGGCGGTATGCGCTGCGCCGATTGCCGATTCTCCCCGCGCTTTACGCGCCGGAATTTTTCCCGCAGCGCTCCGACCCCGAGGTGGCTCCCTACGAAGTCGCCCGCTCCTTCCAGTATCGCGAAAGCTGGACCAGCCCGTTATTCCGCCCGATCGCCTTCATTTTTCGCGTGATTTGCATCGATGCGCACGAGGAGCTGAAGGACGCTTGGACGACGCTCGCGGAGGCGGGTTTTCCGCCCGAGGCGATGGCGGTTTTCGAGGATGTGCGCGCGGTGGATTACGCGAAAGCCAGCGGGCCGATCCGCGAGGCGCTGGCGGGCGACAAGATCCGGGAGGTGCAGTTGGCCAAGGAACTGGCGGACCACTTCCGGGCGCAGTATCGGCGCGCGGCGGATCTTTGCCGCCGCCGCTGAAGTGGCCATATTGCGCCAATAAACGGTTCGATTTTGCAAATTATCGGCCAGTTAACCGCCGAAGATGGCCGGGAACGACGTGGCCTTCGTTGAATCACAGGCACTTATCGAAGCGGGCATCGCCCTTGCTAACTACGCGGGCATGCTAACCGACTGGCCTATCTCACCCTTATTCATGACCCTGAGTTTCCCGCTGCTTTGCGGCGCGCTCATGGTTTATGTGCACGGGATTGTGGAATTCGCCCCCCGCACAATCCGTGCACATCGCGTCAGCTATCGCGCCATCCAGACCCGTGTCGCGGATTGGCTGCTCATCCTGCGTCTCGTGCTCGCGCGGAACTAATTCGCCGCTGTCGGCGGAACCGTCGCGTCGCTGGAGTAAAGATCCATGCGCGCCCGGCTGCCCGCCCACTTGAGCGATTCGTTGCCGATCCGTTTTACGTTCTCGCCTTGCGTGTCGAGGATGTGGAGCTGGTGGTTCGACTGGTAGACGCTCGTCCCGTAGATCACCGACATTTTGGAGTTGGTATTCTGAAAGATCGGGCGGTCCTCCGGGATCGTTCCGATCGGGTAGATGAATGCGCCGAGGATCTCCGTCCGCGCGCCGGCTTCCGCCCACAGTTTGCTGCTCTCGTACTCGGTCTTGAAGCCGAGGCACCAGATGGTCGCACCCTTGCTCGAAATGCACGGGCCTTCAGCGTGACTCTCGGGATTCCACTGCCGCACCCAGACGTGCTGCGGATGGTCGAAGTGAAAGTCAGTCCCTCCGATGTCCTCCATGAAAAGTTTGCCGCAGCCTTCAGTGTTCACGTAACGCGCGGGCGTGGAACTCTTGAGCACGAGCGTGGCGGGGGAAGCGTGAAGCACGCTGTCGATCTCCAGACGCTCGATGGAAACGACACGCGCGGCCTCGGGTTCGTCGAAGATGACGATCGGCTGCTCCCCGTTGTCGGATTTCGCCCGCGCGATCTTCGAGTGCATGCCAAAGAGCCGTTCGACCGTGCCGCGCAGATGGATCGGCGTGGTGACTTCGTACCGGCCCTGCGGGAAATAGACCGTGCGGGCGCCGGAATCGATCGCCGCTTGAATCGCCGGCGCCCAGTCGTCGCCAGCCTTCGCGCTTTCGAATGACTGGACGTTGGCCCAGTCCTTGTGGATGTCGCCCCACGGCACTTCCGGCGTGTCCTCGATCGGCAGTTTGAGCGCGCCTTTCGGGGCGCCATGGCCGGTCACCATTTGGTCGCCGATGTATTCGTCGATCTTCGGCCCTTTCACGACTTCGCTCTTCCAGTGGCTCGCCTTGGCATCGACGAGGATGCGTTTCCGGATCGCCTCGGGGTAGCCGGTCGTGTCCACGCGCAGGGCGTAAAGTCCGCCGTCGCTCTGGATCGCGGCCACACCCTTCGCGCCGCCGTTGAGCGTGGAGTCGAGCAGCGTGACCATCGAGTTGCCGCCCTCGCTGAGGATCGCCGGGACTTTGTTCACGCTCGTGAGTTTGCGGATCGCGAGGATGTTGCCGTTATTCTTGATCCCCGCGACGCGCTGGCCTTCGAGCGTCAGGCCTTCGAAGGTCATCGAGTATTCTTGATACGCCGTGGTCACGCCGAGATCGAAGCCGGTCACGCGCACGTTTTTGATCAGCGCGGGTCCGCTCGTTTTGTGCGTGAGATCGAGCCCGACCACGCCCGCGCCATCGCCACTGAGGAGATGCACGTTTTCCAGTCGGCCGAGATTGTTGCTGTGATATTCCAGCGCTTTTGCGCCGGCGTTTTTCTTTCCCGTGTCGATCGTCAGATCGTGGATCGAAACCTGGATCGAGCTGCCGTTGACCGCCGGAGTCGAACCCGGTGGGCCTTGGGTGCTGCTGGCCCGCCAGACCGGGCGGGGCTCCTCGCTGTTGGTGAAGTTGAGGCACTTGTTATCGAGCTTGATCACCGTCTTGTCGGCGCCCGCGCCTTGCACAGTGAGGAAGCGGCTGCTCTGCAGCGTGTCGCTCACGAGGTAGGTGCCCGGCGGGATGTAGAGCGTGTGATGCGCGAGCGGGACGCGATTCGACAGCACGCGAAACGCCTCCTGCAGCGCCCCGGTGTCGTCGGTCTTGCCATCGCCCACGGCGCCGAAACTTTCCTTCAGATCGATGTAGCCCGTGCCGCGCGGCAGCACCGTCTCGGTGCTGGCGAAACTCACCCCCGCCAGCGGCGCGTGCCGGGCGCGGAGCATCTGCGTGGGCGCGAGCGCGGCACGCGTCAGGCGCACCTCGTCGATGCGCCCCTTGAACGCCGAACTCTTCGGCCCGCCGCCGATATAAAACGCTCCGTCATCCCAATTCATCTCCCCGGAAAGCGGGATCGTCTTCACCTGATAGTAGTCGATGTAGCAGGTCAGCGTCTTCGCGGTGGCGTCGCAGACGATCGCCATGTGCCGCCAGTCGAGCAGGCTCGCATTCACCTGCGCGCTGCTGCCGTAGTGGCCGCCGCGAAAGTGCTCGGTCGAGGCGCCGGGTGCGGTGAAAAAAGCGTGCAGGTAGGTCTGCCGATGCTGCTCGAAGCGGCGCGCCTCGAGCCCCATCTCGCAAGCCTTTTCATCCAGCCGCGCTTTCATCGCGACCGGCGTGTCCCACTCGCCATCGGGCTTGAGAAACATCTCCAGCGTCACGCTCTGCCCGGCGAGCCCGGCCTTGAGCGCGTCGAACGGAATTTCCAGCGCGTCGTTGTGCCCTTCCTCGGATTGGAAATTGAGGCTGAAGTTGTTTGGGTAGGAGACCTTCAGAAGCGGGTCGTAGATGAACTCGCCCGGCACCTCCTCGACGAAGAAAAACTCCGCGCCATCCAGGCGCTTCGCGTCTCCGGTCACGCCGTTCTTCGCGTCCGATTTTACATCCCGCTCCAGGCGCCAGAAACCGATCGTCGGTGATTCCGGTGCGCTCTTTGGGGCGGGCTTGGCTTTGCTCTTCGGCGCCGCGAACGCCGAATGCGTCACGGTCAGCGCGACGAGCAAGGCAATGCGGAGAAAGGGGGGCACGAACATGGCGGCGACGTTAAATGTGGGCTGTGCGGCTGGCGAAGGATTTTCGGTGGCGGGCCGGAGGTTGCATTATGGCTGCGTTCTGGAGGATAACGCGCGCCTCATGTCCGCCCTTCTGGAGAAGTTCAATTCCCTGCACGATTCCTTTCAGCAGCTCGGCTGGGTCGGGTGGCTGGCGTTCGTGGGCTGCATCGTCGTCCTGCAGATGTTCCTTGTCCCGCTTTCTCCCGCGGCCATGGCCGCGGGTGCGATTTTCGGCTTCCGCGGCGGCCTGCTCGCCATCACCGTCGGTACGAATCTCGGCGCAGCGGTGAACTTCCTCATCGCCCGCTACCTCGCCCGCCGCGCGGTCACCCGTTACCTCGCGCATCACGAAAAGTTCCGCCTCATCGATGCCGCGATCGGGCGCGAGGGTGGGAAGATCGTCGCGCTGCTGCGCCTTTGCCCGATCCCGTTTGGTCTCGCGAACTACGCCTACGGCCTCACCGCCGTGCGCTTGTGGCCCTACCTCATCGCCACCTTTTTCGCGATCATCCCCGGTAATGTTTTCTTCGTCTGGTTCGGCGTCACCGCGCACGAAGGGCTGGCCGTCGCCTCGGGCACCGCGCGCGTGCGGCATCCGGGCGAATACGTGCTGCTCGGGGTCGGCCTCGTCGCCGCGTTCTTCGCGCTCCGCTATGTCACCCGCGTGGCCAAGGCTGCGGTGGAAAAGGGCGACCGTCAGGCCGCGCCCGTGCCGCCCGCCGGTTCAGAAGCCCCGTAGGTCGCGCGCCGCCACCGCGCGCGGTAATTGCACCAGCACCGGCTCGCGCGCCGGGTCCAGCCAGCGCAGCATCTCGATCAGGTCGCCTTCGCCCAGCACCGTGCAGCCCGCGGTGCCCGCGCGGTGGCCGAGCCAGAGGTGGATGAAAATGCACGAGCCAGCTCCGGGACGATGCTGCGGATTGTGCGCGACGATGATCCCGAGCGCGTAGTCCGGAATCGTCGCCATGCGCTCCGAGGATCGCCAGTCCGGCGCGTTGATCCGCGCGCGATCCACGATGCGGTTATACCAGCGCGATTTCGGATCATCGATCGCTTCGAGAGTGGGGGAGATCGGCTGCCACGGTAGCTTCCCAACCGCGCGCGCTCCCTTCCCAAACGCGCCCGTCAGCGCAAAAATTCCCGCCGGCGCCCGGCGATCACCTTCTGTTTTCAGCGGCCCTTCATCCGGGGCAAAACGATGCGATCCCAGCCCCCAGCCAAGGCCACGCTCGCCGATCATCACCGGTACCGCCCGGCCCACCGGCGCCCAGCGCTCCGTATCCGACTCGCGCGCCCAGCGCTGCAACGTGGCCCGCGGCGCGTCCCACGAGGGCGCGATCACCACTACCGCTTGCCGACATTTCCCCGGAATCAATAACTCGGCGGCCGGTAACGGAGAGGTCATCAGCAGGGCAAGAAGCGGGGCGGTAAAACGCATCGGCCCGACCCTAAAGCGGCGCTGCGGAAGACGGGAAAATATTTCTCCGCGACCCTGCAAGAAACGCTTGCGCCCGCAAGTTTGCCTGATAGACATTCCGCCCTCTTCAGAAGCTCGGGTGGTGAAATGGCAGACACGTACGTTTGAGGGGCGTATGCCGCAAGGCGTGGGGGTTCAAGTCCCCCCCCGAGCACTTTTAATCTGAAGATAAATCCTCTCGCGTTGGCCCGGCGGCGCCTCTATCTCCGAAAGCGATGATCCTCCGTTCCCTGTTCTGTTTGTTGCTCGTGGTCGTGCTCGCTGGTTGCGAGGCGCCTTACAAGAAATCCGATGCGGCAGAGAAGCGGCCTTTCCGCCATCAGGCCAAAGATCAGACGTTCCAGGCATTCGTGGGCCGGCTGCGCATCGCGGTGCGGAAGAAGGATCGGCAGACTCTCGCGCAGATGATGGCGCCGGATTTCGGCTATCGCTGGGACGATGCGCCGCAAGGTGAGTTGGTGTTTGATTACGGGGATCACCAGAAGCTCTGGCCCGAGGTGGCGCGGGTGCTGCAGCAGTCTTTTGAGCCGAACGATCTCTACATGGTGGCGCCGCCCGAGGTGGTCAATGATCCGACTTACAATGGCTACCGCGCGGGCATCCGCCTGGTGCAGGGAAACTGGCGGTTTGCGTATTTCGTGCCGGCCGAGCCGGGGCAGTAGATGGGCGCAGATCCTGTGGCGCTCGGCCTGCCGCATCGGGCGCCCTTCATTTTTGTGGACGTGGTGGACGAGATTGTGCCGGGCGAATCGGCGCTGGCGCGGAAGACGTTTACCCCGGAGGAGCCGTTCTTTCGCGGGCATTTCCCGGGCGATCCACTGGTGCCGGGGGTGATCCTGACGGAGGCATTGGCGCAGACCGCGGGGCTGGCTGCCGGACAGGCGGGGCGGGGTTTTCGCCTGACGGCGATCCGTGGGATGAAGTTCCTGCGCGCGGTGCGTCCCGCGGAGGTGATCGAGCTGCGCGCGCGGAAGATCGCCGCGGTGGGCGGGCTGTGGCAGTTTGAAGTGGCGGCGCGCGTGGCCGAGCAGACCGTGGCCGAGGGGGTGGTGGTGCTTTCGGAGGTGTGAGGTTTTTTAATTCGCCACGGATGGACACGGATCGGGAAAGCGTCTGTCTTTCATCCGTGATGATCCGTGTCCATCCGTGGCTAATTTCCTACTCCCCGCAGCGCGGGATTATTCCTGCATGTTGAACACTGCCGAGGGGTCGGGTGGAGATTGCAGGTCGTAGATTGCGCCCCATTCGCCGGCGGCGACGATGCGCACTTCGGTGCGCCACGGCTGGGAGGAATCCGCGTAGGCTTCGTTCTCCGGTTTGCCCCAGAAGAGGTAACGCACCTGGAGGGTGTCGGCGCGGGAGCGCCAGTCCTCGAAGCCGCGCATGAGGCCGTCGAGCTGGGCGGCGGTGTCCTGCCATTCGAGGCCGTGGCTTTCCACGTGGCCGAGGTATCCGACGACCATCTTCCGCCCGCTGAGGAGGAGCGGGTGATTGTAGGTCGGCGCGCCGGCGAAGCGCTCGGCGAGTGGGATGGCGCGGAGGGCCTGCCGGGTGCCGGCGAGTTCGTAGCGACTGGCGATGGCGTGGCCGCGGTGCGTGGCGTCGAGGCCGCCCAGCGTGGAGAGGATGCCGGAGCCGAAGAGGGCGAAGACCGCGGCGGCTTGCGTCCAGCGGGACCAGTGCGCGAGGCCTTTGCTCCAAATGAACGGGAGCACGGCGAGGTAGGCCCAGACCATGAGTTTGGTGTTGTCCCATTCCCATGGCGCGAATTTCACGAAGCAGCAGACGAGAAAGATGCCGACCGCTGGGAAGACGACGGCGCGGGCCCAGTCGTCGCGCTCGCGCCAAAGGTGGATGAGTAGGGCGATGACGAGGATCGGGAGGATGCCGAAATTGAGCGGCCAAAAAATGACCGCGGCGAGGGCGGGATCGGAGACGTTGAGGATGCGCTGGCACCAGTCGAGGAAGCCGGGGTCGTCCATCATCCAGCCGGGTTTCCAGCCGAGGACGCGCCCGCCGTTCAACCCGCCAGTGATGAGCCAGACGAGTGCGGTCGCGGGGACGAACGCCGCGCCGACGAGGACGAGCAGGCCGCGGCGGGCGGGCGCGTGGAGGAGGAACCACGAGCCGAGCAGCACCGAGAGGAAGAGGAAGGTGTGGAAGTGAAAGAGCGGCAGCGAGGCGTAGAGCAGGACTTCGCCCCAGACGGGCAGGCGCGCGGACTGGTCGTCGCCGGAGAAGAAGCGGGCGCGCCAGCTCCCGAGCAGAAGTAGACCCGCAGGCAGCGCGAAGAGCAGCCCGCGCTGGGTGGCGAGGAGCGCGAGGGCGAAGCTCTTCCACGCGTGCGGCGCTTGGAAGTCGGTGAGCGCGCCGGTTTCGAGGATCTCCAGCGCGGCGAGGCCGCCATTGGCGATGAAGCCGAAGAGGACAAAACCGCGGCCCCAGCGCCAGAGGGCGACGCCGGTGAGCGCGCTGCCGATCAACCCGAACCAGACGAAGGCGCGCAGCGGATCTCCGCCGAGCAGGACGACGAGGCTGTGGAGCAGATCGACGCCGAGCGGGTAGGTGAGGGGATGACCGGCGAAGATCGGGTTGTCCGGCCAGAACGGCGCGCCATTCGCGATGAACTGGATGTAGGTGAGATGAAGCGAGAGGTCGCCGAGGTTGTTCGGCGAGAGCACCATGATCTCGTCGCCCTGCACGAAGACGACCCAGAGGAAGATGCGCAGGGTGACGAACACGAACGAAAGGATGGCTACCCACTCCCACGCGCTCGGTGGCGCCCGGGTTTCATGACAAGTACGCCCTTTCCAAAAAGTGGCGGAAGCGACGACCAGCCCGGCGCTGAGGGCGAGGCCGGCGGAGGAGGGATTGAGCCCGCCGCCGAACAAACCGAGCACGACGGCGAGGAGCGCGGAGGTGCTGGCGGCGTAAAGGATCGCGGCGACGAAGTTCATCGGGACTCCTCGGCTGGCGCGGGCGCTCTCATCGCGTCCGGCGTGAATATGCCCACCTTCGGCCCGACCAATCCGGCGAAGGTGCCAGTGAAGAGATAGACGGTGGCGCGGTTGTCGGAGTTGCCGCGCAGGCGGATGGAAAACTTGTAGTAATCGAGGCGGAGGAGCGGCTCGACCTGCTCGACGAGCGGGTCATCGACGATGAGAAAGTCGGCGTCGAGCGGCTCGGGAAGTTGATCGAAGCTGGGATAATCCACGCGCGGGAAATCGGCGAGGAGCCAGACCCACGGGTATTGCTCGGGCAGGATGAGGTGGCCGCGCAGGTGGTAGTGGAGCGGGTTGCGCCGGGCGAGGGTGCGCAGTGGATCGAGGAACTGGTTCACGTCCGTGAAGGTCTGCACGTAAACGTAGGGCTCGCGGTCGTCGGTGTAGTTCCGGAAATTCAGCGTGAGCGTGAGACCGAGCGAACTGACGCCGAGCAGCGCGGCGATGACGCCGAAGGTCCAGCGGTCGATCGCGTCGACGGCGCGCACGATCGCGAGTCCGAAGATGAGCTAAAACGGCCAGATCAGCGCGATCAGACACCACGGAGTTTTGTACGGAATGATGCTGTAGGCGATGAGCGCGCCAAGCCCGGCGATGGCGAGGTAACGCGCGACGCGTGGCTGGCGCGGTGCGAGCAGCCAGAAGCTGGCGATGAACCCGGCGAGTGCCGGCCACTCGTAGCGGCCGAGGAGTTGCAGCCAGTAATACCACTCCTTTTCGTGGCCGGATTTCTGCGCGGTGCCGGTATGCACCCAAGTCCCGAAGGTTTCCCACAACCCCGGCAGCGATGACCAATCGAGAAAAGTGCCGGAGTAGAAAAAAATGATCAGGCCGAGGCAGATCGCAGCGACGGTGAGCGTGTCGCGGAGTGAGATTTTCCATTCGCCAAAACGCCACACCGCGGAGGGCGAGAGCTTTTCAAACGCGAGCAGGCACGGCACCGCGAGGAGAAAGGCGATGATGTGGATGACGTAGGTTTCCTTGGTCAGGACGAGCCCGGTGGCGCCGAGCGCGACGGCCCAGAGGTAGCGGCGTTCGCCGAATCGCCAGAGACCCGGCAGGCCCCACGCGATGATGAGGAGGAAGAAAACCATCCACGTCTCGTGAATGGCGTAACGACCGTAGAAGACCATGCCCGGCGAGACCGCCATGGCGAACGCGGCGAGCAGGCAGGCGCGTTCATCGAAGTAGCGGCGGAAGGCGAGCATCATCCCGACGCAGGCCGTGCTCAGCAGGACGACGGGTAGGCGCAGTGCCCACTCGCCGCGGCCGAGGAGCGTCTGCGAGACGAAGAGCGCGTAGAAATGGAGCGGCCCGTGGAAGTTCGTCGGATCGTAGTGGTAGTAACCCTGGCGCGTCATCTGATCGACGAACCAGCCGTTCACGCCTTCGTCGAAATGCGCGGGCTTGAGATCGAGCCACGCGATCCGCAAGGCGAAAGCGAGCACGAGGATGCCGGCAAAAATCCAGCGACGTGGAGTGCTCATGCCTTTGACCGCCGCCGGGCGGTGCTGCTATGGGTGGCGCTCCCCAATGTCGGATTTGCCATATCTTTCCATCGTCGTGCCGGCCT
>Ga0105046_10019278_pt1 | contig 10351 bp, 10 predicted proteins | sample MAT03_FD_78385 | JGI IMG/M metagenome (GOLD analysis project Ga0105046, IMG submission 78385) | Freshwater microbial communities from Lake Fryxell liftoff mats and glacier meltwater in Antarctica - MAT-03 (megahit assembly) | ecosystem: Environmental > Aquatic > Freshwater > Ice > Liftoff... | reverse complement strand
GGGAACCTTCAGCGAGGTGGTCGTCGTGTGTAAAAAATATCACGCAAACTGCATTTTGTCGCAGCCGGGTGCCAATCGCGATTCAAGGGCGATGGAGTTCCTGTCGGATTTCTGCAAAGCCCCAGACCCGGTATCGGTCGCAAAGCGCGGCGATGGCATCTAGATCCGCCTCTTCATTCCGGGACCGTCGAACAGATGCTTGAGAGCGGCGTGAGCGTTTATCCGGTCAATCCGATGAACGCCAAGCGCTACCGGGAACGCAAGTGCTCAAGCGGCAACAAAACCGACCGTCACGACGCCTGGGCACTGGCAGATGCCTTGCGCCTGGATGGAACCGGGTGGCGCCCTCTGCGACGAACAGATCCCATTGTGAGCGAGCTGCGCATCCTTTGCCGGGACGAAGTCTCGCTCATTGAGGAACGCACAGCGTTGATCAACCAACTCCAACAAGCCCTGCACGAGTACTACCCCACGGCTCTGGAGGCCTTTGATGAGTGGACTCTGCCGGGAGCGTGGGCTTTTGTGGAGGCATTCCCCGACGCTCCGTCTCTCACCAAGGCTGGCAAGCGCAAATGGGACAAGTTCCTGCACAGCCACCGGCTGGCACGCACCCAGACCTATGGACGCCGGATCGCGGCCTTCGAGCAGGCGGGGCAATGGAATGCTTGCCCGGCCATGACTGCGGCGAAAAGCATGCTGGCCGTGGCGCGGTGCAAACAACTCCGCACCATGCATACCTTGCTCGACGCCTATCGCGTCCGCATTGAGGCACTCTTTGCCAGTCATCCCGACCACGCTTTATTCGGATCGCTACCTGGAGCCGGACCGAAGTTGGCACCTCGCCTCCTCAGTGAAATCGGCAGTGATCGCAGCCTCTACGACGATCCGCAGGGACTGCAATGCGTGGCGGGCACAGCCCCAGTGGGTTATCAGTCCGGGAAGGTCCACAAAGTCAACATGCGCCGGGGCTGCAACAAAAATCTGCGGCACGCCATGTATCTCTTCGTGGACAAAAGCCGGGCGCAGTCGGCTTGGGCCGACAAGTATTACTGCTCGCACCGCGAACGTGGGAAAAGTCATTTCCAGGCCTTGCGTTGCCTCGGCCAGCGGTGGCTGAAAATCATCTGGAAAATGTGGCAGACTTCGAACCTCTACGACCCCGAGCTCCACATGAAAAACCAGACGGCCCACGGCTCGTGGGTGCTCCAGCTGAACCCTCAATAACCCTCACGCCTCAATGCGAATAAAATCCCAAAAAAAAGACTTTTCAACCGATAGAAGAGCAGATTCGCTTTTACAGACAAGACGTTGCACTACCGCCCGACCATTTTTGGCCAACTCTTGCAGTTTCAGATCTCCGTGTTTTTTGAGAAGTTTCCGGCATCGGGCAAGGTCAACCACATCGAAAAGAGTCACACGCTTTCTTTCGACAATTGGCGTCAGCCATCCAGCATCACGAAAATCTTGGACCACTTGAGCAGAGCCAAACAAATCAGCGGCATCATCCGGTCGGAGAAGCCATTGGCTGATTTTGTCGATTCTGCGGTTCATCGACAGGGTTATTTCCTGCCAATCCGTCGCCGCGGGAATAGAGATTTTTAAAAATCTCTAAAATTTCGAGAGGCATCAAGAGGTCATAACAGCGCCTTTAGCTACATAAATTTAGCTACACTAGAAAATTCCACGCAGGATAATCATGCGTAAATCCATCCCATTCAGGGATTTAGGGGAATGGAGCCTAGCGGGATCGAACCGCTGACCTCCTCAATGCCATTGAGGCGCTCTACCAACTGAGCTAAGACCCCGGAATTACCGGCCTCGAACTCTTCCTGTGTGCCAGAAGAGAAATCGGGAGCCATATATCTCCATGGCTATCGAACAGGCTGCAAGTTTTATTTGATGGAAGTCGATGGGTGCAATGTAAAATAATGCATCAACGAAAGGTGATTTCCCGCCATTCGGGGCGCCGGTGAAATAAAAGTTGAGTCAAGGGCGATGTCGCCGAAAGGACGAGTTCACCATTTCGAGCGTAATCGTAGCGACCGAAGTTGATTTCCCATTTAGTCCCTCGCAGGGGAACGCCCGCCCCCGGAAGCGAGGCTGCTGGCACCTCGCCGTACACCTGCCAGCCACCATTTACCAGGCGCGCATGCGCTACGGCGAGGTCGTCGTAAATCATGTAAGGCTTGGGATTCTTCTGGATGCGATAAGCCGCGAGTGCCTCCGCATCAGGCCAGAGTAATTGGAGAATCTGGCCGTTGGGTGCAGTATGGTATTCCAGGTAACTCGGGTGATTTTTCACCCCGGTAAACATTTCGAGCACATCGCCCATTTCCCAAAGCGCCTGATTTCGTTCGCTCGCCTCGCTCACCACCTCACGGTCCTGCAGCTCCGCAAAAAAAAGAAATCGATCTTCTTTCCAACCCATCCTTACGCGCCCGGACGCAAATCCAGGCTCCATGTTTTCCAACCAATACTGCCCGAATTCGATCGCGGGCGCTTCCCGAAACGTCTCTTCCAGCGCCCCCATTCCAGGCTCTCGGATACTATGATTTCCGGGCAGGCAATCACCGAATCAGCCATTTCCCGCTGAGGCGGGGATTTCGTTTTCCACGATATTCGTCAGGCTGCCGATTCCTTCGATTTCAATGGTCACCGAATCCCCGGCCCTCAACCAGCGCGGCGGTTCGGCGGCCATGCCAACCCCGTGTGGAGTGCCGGTGAGAATGACCGTGCCAGGAAGAAGCGTCGTGCTGCCGCTCAGGAATTCGATCAAGGCAGGCACATCAAAAATCATGTCGCGCGTGGTCCAATCCTGCATCCGTTCGCCGTTCAAAATAGTGGCGATTTTGAGCGCGTTCGGATCGGCGATTTCGTCGGCGGTCACCAGCACCGGCCCTAGTGGACAAAAGGTGTCGAACGTTTTCCCGCGACACCACTGGCTGCCACCCCATTTCTTCTGCCAATCGCGTGCACTCACATCGTTCGCGCAGGTGTAACCGAGCACATGGCTCAACGCATTGGCGCGGCTGACATTTTTGCAGGTCTTTCCGATCACCACGGCAAGTTCACATTCGTAGTCCACCTCATGACTCGCGAGATGCGTTGGAATTTGAATTGGATCGCCGGGATGACAAATCGAGCTGATGCTTTTGACGAATAAAATGGGGAATTCCGGGATCTTCGCGTGGGTGTCTTCCGCGTGACGCCTATAGTTAAGTCCGATCCCAAGAATTGAGACTGGTGCAATCGGTGCCAGGATCTTCACTATATCGGCTTTATATTCGGTGGCCTGAAATTCAGAAAAAATATCGCCATCGATTCTGCGCGGGACGCCAATGGAATCGATAGAGGCGTAATGGATGCGGTTATCAGAGTCGAGATGTCGGACTAATTTCATAAAACTTTGTCCTTCTAGCAGGGGGGCTTGAGAGGCGGAAGAATAAATTACACGTGTCGTAGGCGGCGCTCAGGGTTATCCCCCATGGAGCTAGCCCGCGAATTGTGCGAATTTTATCCTTATGATTCTACAATCCACGACCCGTGCCGCATCTGTATCAAGCCGATGGGTGAGATCAGCATTATGGGTTTTTACGAACCTGATTTGGACGTTTTCGCTCCTTGCGCAGGAAGCGGTTCCCAAGTCGGAGAATAACTCACTCCCCCCCGAGCGTGAGAAGGCGTTGCGTTTGCAGGTGTTTTTGGACCGGGCCAAATTTGGGCCTGGTAAAATTGATGGGCGCAATGGTGATTTCACCCTTCGTGCATTGGAATTGTATCGCGAGGCAAACGGTCTCCCGGCACCGGCCGCATCCCAAAATGCCGAAGAAAATAAAAACCCAGTGGTCACCGACCTTGATCTGACCAGCGTGGAGCCTCTTTACATCGAATACACCGTGACCGAAGCCGATGTTGAAAGCGTCGGTCCTTTGCCCGACAAGGTGCCTGAACAGGCGAAACTCAAATCGATGCCTTACCGCTCGGTTGGCGAAGCAATCGCAGAAAAATTTCATAGTGACCTGAAATTCTTCGAGGAACTGAATCCCGATAAATCCGGGAAGCTCAAGGCGGGCGATACCGTAACTGTCCCAAATGTGAAGCCATTCGAGCTTTCCACCGTGCAAGACCTAGATCCAGGCAGCGAGCTGATCGGTGAAGACAGCACAGACAAAAAAGTCGATGACGCCTCGCATGTTTTTTCGGTAAAGGTGAGCACCAAAACCAATATGTTGAGCGTTTATCAAAACGAAAAGCTGATTGCTGCTTATCCCGTCACCATCGGCTCGAATCAAACGGAATCACCCGTCGGCGATTGGAAGGTCAGCGGCGTTGCAAAAATGCCGGATTTTCGTTATGACAAAGCCATGCTCGAACGCGGAGAGCGCAGCGACGATTTTTATATTCTGCCATCAGGACCGAATAATCCGGTAGGCGTCATTTGGATTCAGCTCAACAAAAAAGGGATCGGACTGCATGGCACAAGCGCGCCGGATACCATCGGACGCTCGGAGAGCCACGGTTGCGTGCGGCTCGCCAATTGGGATGTGATTCGTCTGGCGGAAAAAGTAAAAGCCGGCGTCGCGGTGGAGATTCAATGAGCAAATCCGGTATACGGGTTGGCATCCCGCCCGCCTTGACCTAAGTTTTCGATCTATGACAAATCGCGGCGCATTTTTTGAGAGTGTCTCGCAGTATTTTGACCGGGCCGCCGCTTATTCGAAAGTGGCTCCCGGCCTGCTGGATCAAGTGAAATCATGTAGCGCCGTTTACCGCATGCGGTTTCCTGTGCGACAGGATGATGGCACGGTAGAAGTAGTCGAAGCATTCCGTGCGGAGCATAGCTATCATCGGCTTCCCACCAAGGGGGGCATTCGTTTCAGCCGGCATGTCGATATAAACGAAACCATCGCGCTCGCAGCGCTCATGACTTACAAATGTGCCATTGTTGGGGTGCCTTTCGGTGGCGCAAAAGGCGGAGTCAAAATTGATCCCACCACGGCTTCCATCGGTTTTCGCGAACGTGTGACCCGACGTTACACCGCCGAATTAATCCGTAAAAACTTCATCGGTCCTGACATCGACGTGCCAGCCCCGGATTACGGCACTGGCGAACGTGAGATGGCGTGGATGGCCGACACTTACAAAAACATCATGATGAACAAACCCGACGTCTACGCCTGCGTCACGGACAAGCCGGTCGGCATGCAGGGCATCCCCGGACGTTCACAAGCGACTGGTCGTGGCGTTTATTTCGGAATCCGCACATGCATGGATAATGTGGAGGAAATGAAAGCGCTCGGATTGACCCCAGGCACGCAGGGCAAACGCGTCATCGTGCAGGGACTTGGCAACGTCGGTTATCATGCCGCCTATTTTTTGCAACATGATGGCAAAGCACTTATCACCGGCATTACCGAGCGTGAGGGTGGAATTTTCGCTGCCGAAGGTCTCGATGTGGAAGCGGTTTTTGCTCATCGAAAAACGACCGGATCGCTCCTCGATTTTCCCGGCGCAATCAACGTGCCGGATCGGACCGCCCTGCTCGAATACGACTGCGACATCCTAATACCCGCCGCGTTGGAAAATCAGATCACCGGGGAAAATGCTGCGCGTATTCAAGCGAAAATTATTGCGGAAGCGGCAAATGGCCCTGTGAATTTCGATGCCGAAAAGATTTTGTTAGAACGCGGGATCTTGATGTTGCCGGACCTCTATCTCAACGCAGGAGGGGTGACGGTTTCCTACTTCGAATGGCTGAAAAACAAAGCGGGAGTGAGCTTCGAGCGCATGATGGCCCGACACGAGGAATTGGTGAAAGAGGCGCTCATTTCGGAAATGGAAAAACTCTCCGGCCAAAAAATCCCTGATGCGCGCCGTGCGCAACTCGTGGAGGCACCCGGTGAAGAACTGATTGTAAATTCAGCTTTAGAACAAACCATGATCCGCTCCTACCAAAGCATTCACAAACTTTGGCGCACCCGCAATCTGCCCGATCTTCGCACTGCGGCTTATCTTTACGCGATAGAACGCGTATCCGAAAGCTACAACTATCATGGAATTTTTCCCTGAAAAATAGGGTGAGACCTTGATTTTTACGTATTTGCAGGGACACGAAATTCGCGGTGATGGCAAACTCGGTTTATAGTATTTTATGACTGCACGCATCCTTCTTTTTCTCGCGCTCAGCGGATGGGCACATGGGCAGACTTCCCCTGCCACTCCGAGCCCCTCTCCCTCTCCCACCCCGGTTCAGGTCGCCAGCATCGAGACCGCTGAGATCAAGGGATTCGAAGAGTATCCATCCGAGGTGCAAAAACTAATCAAGGAAAGCGTGACGCTCACCAAAAAACAGCTCTTCTACAAATACGGCTCGGCCGATCCCGAGCAGGGAGGTATGGATTGTTCCGGCACCATCTACTACGTATTGCGAGCAGTTGGCGTTGAAGATGTGCCACGAACTGCCAGTGCTCAGTATCTATGGACTCGCAAAGCAGACACCTTTGACTCCGTGATCAGCCGGAAAATGGACAGCTACGAATTGAAAGGGATGAAGCCGGGCGATTTGCTGTTCTGGACCGGCACCTACGCCACCGATGTTGATCCTCCGGTGACGCATTCGATGATTTATCTTGGAGAACGCAAGAAGGACGGAAAACAGATTATGTTCGGAGCGAGCGAAGGGCGTTCCTATGATGGCGAACGCATGTTTGGGGTTAGTATATTTGATTTCACCATTCCAAAAGCCCAGCCAAAGCCTACCAAAGGAGCTGCGGCCATTCCTTCGAGTGTCTTCATTGGCTATGGATCCATCCCGGGGCTGAAGAAAGAGACGACAGAGTGATCTACGGTAGATAAAGATCCACGTATTCGTTGACCGGCATTTGTTCCAGTTTTTGTTGATCGAGGGATTTGTCCAATATTCGGGTTTGTTGGCTGACCTTAAATCGGCGGGCGAGATTAATTTTGAATTTCTCCACGAGCAGCGGGATGCCTTCTCTGCGGCGGCGTTTATGGCCGATGGGATATTCGCACACGATTTCATCGAGCATCGATCCGTCGTTGAATTTCACTGTGAGCGCATTGGCAATTGATCGTTTCTCCGGGTCATGATAATCCCTTGTGAATTGCGGGTCTTCCACGCACGAGATTTTATCCCGCAACACATCGATACGCGGATCTGCGGCGACGGTGTCCTCGTAATCGCCGGCAGTGAGTCGCCCGAATAAAATCGGCACTGCGACCATGTATTGAATGCAATGATCGCGATCCGCCGGATTATCCAGAGGTCCGGTTTTATCAATGATGCGAATACAGGCTTCATGCGTGCGTATCGTGATGAACTTGATATCCCCGGCCTTGCGACCGAGTTCCTCTAATTTAGAATGAATTTCCATGGCGCATTCGACTGCGGTTTGCGAATGAAACTCTGCGGGGAAGGAGATTTTGAAAAGGACGTTCTCCATCACATAGGAGCCGTATTCGCGTTGAAAGGTAAATGATTTACCTTTGAACAAGACATCATAGAACCCCCAGGTCGGCGCGGTTAGGACAGAGGGATATCCCATTTCTCCAGTTTGCGCGATCAAAGCCAGGCGAACCGCACGACTCGTCGCGTCTCCCGCAGCCCAGCTTTTGCGGCTGCCGGTGTTGGGCGAATGACGATATGTGCGAAGGCTTTGTCCATCAACAAAGGCGAGAGAGAGCGCGTTGATAATTTGTTCACGCGTTAAACCCAGTATCTCGGACACCACGGCAGTGGAAGCTATCTTAACCAGCAAAACATGATCCAGGCCGACTTTGTTAAAGGAATTTTCGAGTGCGATACATCCCTGGATTTCATGGGCTTTGATCATCGCCGAAAGCACCGCGCGCATTTTCAAAGGTGATCTACCTTCGGCGACCGCGACTCTGGATAACCAGTCGGCACATGCGAGAATGCCACCGAGGTTATCGGAGGGATGACCCCACTCGGCCGCAAGCCATGTATCGTTGAAATCCAACCAGCGAATCATAGCTCCCAGGTTGAAAGCGGCCTGCACGGGATCGAGTTGATAGGGTAGCCCCGGCACCCGTGCACCATTGGGCACGATGGTGCCCGGCACAATCGGCCCCAGCAAACGGGTGCAGGCTGGGTATTCCAACGCTTCCAGGCCGCAACCCAGCGTATCGATCAGGCAATTGCGCGCAGTCTCGTAAGCGAGTTCGCTCTGGATTTCGTAATCTAGAACATAATCCGCGATTTTAACCAGCACGCTGTCGGTATCGGGGCGGACGTTACTAATAAGGGAGGACATAGGAAATTAGGTTCTCTCTTGAATAGGCACAAACTCACGCGGTTCAGGGCCGATGTAGTTCGCGCTGGGCCGGATGATTTTATTGTCGATGCGTTGTTCAATGATGTGCGCGGTCCAACCCGATGTGCGTGCAAGCACGAAGAGCGGCGTGAACATGAGCGTTGGCACACCCATCAAATGGTAGCTCACCGCAGAAAACCAGTCGAGGTTGGGGAACATGCGTTTCGCATCCCACATCTCATTTTCAATCCGCTCGGCAATGTCCATCAGATGCATATCGCCAGTTTCCTCAGAAAGCTGCCGGGACACCGTTTTGATGACTTCATTCCGGGGGTCGCTCACAGTATACACGGGATGGCCAAAGCCGATGATAAGCTCCTTCTTCGCCACACGCTCGCGGATGTCGGCGGCCGCTTGATCGGGGGACTCATACCGCTTCATGATTTCATACGCGAATTCATTGGCCCCACCATGTTTGGGTCCACGCAAGGCTCCGATGCCTCCCACAATCGCGGAGTAAAAATCTGAACCGGTCCCGCTGATGACACGGGTCGTGAATGTCGATGCGTTGAATTCATGTTCTGCGTAGAGCACGAGGGAGGTGTGCATCGCCCGCACCCACGACGCCCCCGGTGGTTTGTCATGTAACAGGTGCAAAAAGTGTCCGCCGATACTGGTTTCCGTTGGCACCTCCACATCAATTCGACGCCCGCTGTTTGCGAAATGATACCAATAAAAAAGCATGGAACTGAGACAAGCCAAGAGTCTATCTCCAATGGCTTTTGCGCCGTCCCCATGATGTTCCTCGGCTTCAGGCTCGACACAACCCAACACCGAAACTCCCGTGCGAAGCACATCCATCGGGTGAGTCGTAGCTGGCAATTGTTCCAGTGATAATTTCAAGGCATCCGGCAAGCCGCGCAAGGTCATGAGTCTGGCTTTGTAGGCTTCAAGTTCTGAGGTATTGGGCAATTTATCGTGGATGAGCAGATAGGCAATTTCTTCAAACTCACATGTCTCGGCAATATGCAGAATATCGTAGCCACGATAGTGCAGGTCATTGCCGCTGCGACCCACGCTACAAAGCGCGGTATTACCCGCAGGGACACCGGAGAGAGCGACGGATTTTTTTGGTTTAAATGCGGCGGGAGCTGTGGTGTCGGATTCGGTGATGCTCATGATTCTTTTTCTGTGTTGAAAGGTTGGTCTAGCTTTTGCTCGTATTGATGGTAATCGAGGCGCTCATAAAGTTCCTCGCGGGTTTGCATGGTTTCGATGACGGATCGCTGCGTGCCCTGGCTTCGGATCGCCGTAAAAACGACTTCGGCGGCCTTGTTCATGGCGCGAAATGCAGAGAGAGGATAGAGCGCGAGCCCCACCCCGGCCTCTCGCAATTCATCGATGGTCCAAAGGGGCGTCTGCCCAAATTCGGTGATGTTCGCAAGAATAGGTATACCGACCGCATTGGCAAAGTGCCGGTATTGCTGCAACTCCGTGACCGCCTCTGGAAAGATCATGTCGGCACCGGCATCCTTGCAGGCGACTGCACGTTCGATTGCGGCATCCAGGCCTTCCACGGCCAGGGCGTCGGTCCTTGCCAGGATCACGAAGGAATCATCTGTCCGCGCATCCACAGCGGCTTTTACACGGTCAACCATTTCCTCTTTGGAAACGATGGCTTTGTTTGGCCGGTGACCACAGCGTTTGGCGAGCACCTGATCCTCCAATTGAACGGCAGCCACCTGAGCGCGGCACATTTCGCGAACCGTCCTCGCAATGTTAAAAGCCCCGCCAAAACCGGTGTCGATGTCTACCAATAAAGGGAGATCCGTTGCGCTGGTGATGCGGCGGGCGTCTTCCAGCACATTGTCGAGCGTGGTAATTCCAAGGTCAGGCAATCCAAATGAGGCGTTTGCGACCCCGGCACCGGAGAGGTAAAGTGCACGAAATCCCGCGCGTTCTGCCAGCATGGCGCTGTAGGCATTGATGGTACCGGCGACCTGGAGGGGTTGTTCTTCAAGCACTGCTCTGCGGAATCGGGCTCCCGGCAGTTCGCG
>Ga0105046_10019275_pt1 | contig 10352 bp, 9 predicted proteins | sample MAT03_FD_78385 | JGI IMG/M metagenome (GOLD analysis project Ga0105046, IMG submission 78385) | Freshwater microbial communities from Lake Fryxell liftoff mats and glacier meltwater in Antarctica - MAT-03 (megahit assembly) | ecosystem: Environmental > Aquatic > Freshwater > Ice > Liftoff... | reverse complement strand
CTCCGCGGGCTCCTCGAGCTGCCCACCCGCGTCCGCCCGGAACCGCAATCCGCCCTCTCATGAGCGTCGAGAGCGTCACCTCCTCCGTCTCCCCGAGCCCCGCCGCGCCGCGCGCAGAAGGTCCGCTCTTCGTGGACCTCGATGGGAGCCTCGTGGCCACCGATCTGCTTTGGGAAAGTGCGATGCTTTTTGCCGCCTGCCACCCGCTCGAGATCTGGCGCATCCCGATCTGGCTCGGCGGCGGCAAGGCGCACCTCAAGCAGCAGCTCGCGGAGCGCGCCCTGCCCGACCCGGCGCTGCTGCCCTATCGCGAGGAGGTGCTCGAGTTTGTGCGCCGCGAAAAGAGCCGCGGTCGCACCGTGATCCTCGCCACCGCCGCGGACCGGCGGGCAGCGGCCAGTGTGGCGGAGCATCTCGGCATCTTCGATGGCGTGCTGGCGAGCGACGGCGCGACGAATCTCTCCGGCGCCCGCAAGCTCGCGGCCATCGAAGCGCGCTCCGGGGCTGCGGCTTTTGGCTACCTCGGCGATGCGCGCGTCGATCTCCCGCTGTGGGAAAAAGCGGGCGATGCCCATGTGGTCGATGCGAGCCCGGCGCTCCGGCGCGCGGCCGAGGCCGTGTGTCAGCCGCGCTCGATCTTTGCCCGGCGCAGCGGGGGCCTCGCCGCCTGGTGGCGGGCGCTGCGACCCACGCAGTGGATCAAAAACATTCTGCTCCTCGTGCCGCTCTTTGCCGCGCACAAGCTCGGCGAGCCCGGCCTGTTCGGGCAGGTGCTCCTCGCCCTCGCCACCTTTTGCGCGTGCGCCTCGTCGGTGTACATCGTGAACGATCTCGTGGATCTCGCCGGCGATCGTCAGCACCCGCGGAAACGCACCCGCCCCTTTGCCTCCGGCGCCCTCTCGATCCCGGCGGGCCTGCTCCTCGCCGCGGCCCTGCTCGCCGGAGCGTTCACCGTCTCGGCCCTCCTGCTGCCGCTGGCCTTCACGGCCCATCTGGCCACGTATCTCGCCCTGGCCTCGGCCTACTCGTTCTACTTCAAGCGGCGCCTGCTCCAGGATGTCTTCCTCCTCGCGGGCCTCTACACCATGCGGATCATGGCCGGCGGCGCCGCCACCGGGGTGGAAATCTCCCCGTGGCTGCTCGCCTTCTCGCTCTTCTTTTTCCTGAGCCTCGCCTTTGTGAAGCGCTACGCCGAGCTGCTCATGGTCGCCGAACGCGCCGAGCAGCAGGCCTCCGGCCGCAACTACCTGACCGGCGACATCACCCTCATCGAAAGCGTCGGCCCGAATAGCGGCTACATCGCCGTGCTGGTGCTCTGCCTTTACATCAATAGCGACGCCATCGTCGGCGTGTACCGCCACCCCGGCTGGCTCTGGCTGCTCTGCCCGATCCTCCTCTATTGGATCACCCGCATGTGGTTCCTCGCCCGCCGCCGCACCCTGGCCGACGATCCCGTGGTCTTTGCCGTGCGCGACCGGGTGAGCCTCCTCGCGGGGCTCGCCGCCGGGACCATCTTTCTCCTTTCGCGCTGAAGATGAACGTCGCCTTGCAAACGAACTGCTGGGAGCGGGACTGGCGCCGCATCCTGAAGACCGACCGGCTCGCCACGCTCGCGGCCCGCCACGACGGCACCTTTGCGACCAAGACGCTCCTCATCAACCGGCTCGACCACTACACCGAGCCGGCCCGGCTCGCCCAGCGCGCCATCGAGCGCGGCTGGCTCACCGACTTCGTCATCGTCGAAGAGCACGCCGACGCCACGCTCGAGTTCTTTGAGCTCAGCCGGGAGATCCTCGGACGCGCTTACAACTACTCCATCGCCGAGCTGGTCGGCCTCTACCTGTGCCGCACCGAATTCCTCCTCTACTACATGGGCGACTGCATCCCGGAGCGGAGCAGCCCGTGGCTCGGCAAAGCGCTGGCCCTCTTCGCGAGCGATCCGCGGATCAAAGTCGCCAACCTGACCTGGGACGGGAAGTACGCCGAGGCGCGCAGCGAGGCGGCGTCGGACACGGAGGACTTTTACATCGGCTCCGGCTTTTCGGATCAGTGCTGCCTCGTGCGCACGGCGGACCTGCGGCAGCCGCACTACTGGCACACCCACCTCGCCTCGGCGCGTTTTCCGCTCTATGCCGGGGAGAGTTTTGAGAAGCGCGTGGACGCGTGGATGCAGTGCCACGGCTACCTCCGGGCGACTTACAAGCACGCCTCTTACCTGCACCAGAATGTCCCGCCGCCGATCCCCCAGCGCCTCACCCGCGCGGCCGGGCGGCTCGTCCGCTCGCTCTGCGCGAAGCTGAAGGGCGGCGACCAGTGACGGCATGAACTTCTGCTTCCTCAACATGCCGATCGAGTACTACTCGCCCGTCTCGGGCGGGGCGATCGCCACGGTCATCATGCAGACGGCGCGCACCCTCCTCGAGCGCGGCCATCACGTGCATGTGCTCACCATCACGAATGGCGACGAGATTTACCCCGTCGGCCAGGTCACGCCCATCGAGGCCAGGCGCCGCGAGGATCTGCCGCGGCTGCTCCGCTATCTCTCGGCCATCCGCCGCCGCCTGCACCGCTGGGACTGGCCACGCTACGAGTCCTACCTCGGCTCCTTCACCCGCGCCCTGCACACCCTTTCGCCGGTGCCCGATGCGGTCGTGATCTTCAACGACCTCGTCTCGCCGAAATACGTGAAGCGCGTCCTGCCCCGGGCCAAGGTCGTGGTCTGGCTGCAAAATGAAAACCGCACCATCCACGACATCCAGGAGACCGCGCGCCAGACCGACGCCTTCATCACCTGCAGCGGCTACATCCGCCGCTGGACCGCGGAGACTTACGGCCTCCCGCTCGAGCGCTTCACCGTGGTCCACAATGCCGCGGACGGCGCCGTCTTTACCCCGCGCCCGGACTTCCTCGATCCGGTCGCGGAGCTGCGCGTGCTCTTCCTCGGGCGCATCGACCCCAACAAAGGCCCCGACATCGCCGCCGACGCCGTCGCCGCGCTGCGTCGCGAAGGGGTGCGCATATGCCTCACCGTCGGTGGCGGCCTGTGGTTTTACGGCCACGGGAACGAAATGGCCGATCCCTACTTTCGCAAGCTGAAGGAGAAGATGGACATCGCGGAGGCGGACTACGTCGGCCACGTGAACCGGCACGACGCCCCGGCGCTGTACCGCCAGCACGATGTCGTCTGCGTGCTCTCGCGTTCGCACGATCCCTATCCGCTCGTGACCATGGAGGCCATGGCCAGCGGCTGCGCGGTGGTCGCGGCCAATCGCGGCGGGCTCGTGGAGGCCTGCGACGAAGCCGGCCAGCTCGTCGATCCCGACGATCTGCCGGCGGTCATCGCCGCGCTCCGCCGCCTCGCGGCCGATCCGGCTTTCCTTCGGCGGGAAAAAGAAAAATCTCTGCGGCGCGCGGCTCGTGAGCCGTGGTCGCACGGTGCCCAACGCCTTGAGGAGCTCCTCTCTTGAAAATAGCCATCACCTCCCTGTACCTGCCGAGCGGCAGCAAAATCGGCGTCGGATACGTCGTCCACAACTTCGCCAACAAAATGATCCAGCGGGGGCACGAGGTCACCGTCTTCAGCCAGAGCGGACCGATGCTCGACTCGCTCTACCGCGTCGTCGTCGTCCCCTCGGGCACCAAGCTGCGCACCTTCCGTTTTGCCTGGGCGCTGCGCTCCTGCGACTTCTCGAAATTCGACATCCTGCATGCCCACGGGGACGACTGGTTCCTGTGGGGCGTGAAACGCCCGCGGCACATCCACACCCTCCACGGCTCCTGTCTCGCCGAGATGCTCCACGCCACCGATCTCCGGTCGAAGCTGCGCATGGCCGCGCTCTCGGTGGGCGAATTTTCCGCCTGCCTGCTCTCCGACGAAATCGTGGCCGTGTCTTCCAACACCCGGCGCTACAATCCCTGGGCGCGGCTCGTCATCCCGAATGGCGTGGACACCGATCTTTTCCACCCCGGCCCCGAGAAGTCGCGCGTGCCCACGCTGCTCTTTGTCGGCACGATGCGCGGGCGCAAGCGCGGCGCGATGCTGCTCGAGATCTTCCAGCGCGAGATCCGGCCGAAAGTGCCGCACGCCGAATTCTGGGCGGTCTGCGAAGAGGAAGTCTCGGGCGAAGGCGTGCGCTGGAAAGGGCGCGTCGCGGCCGACGAGCTGGCCGATCTCTACCGCCGTGCGTGGGTCTTCTCGCTGCCCAGCTCCTACGAGGGCTTTGGCGTGCCCTACATCGAGGCCATGGCCTCCGGCACGCCCGTCGTCGCGACTCCGAATGTCGGGGCCTGCGAAGTGACCGACGATGGCCGCGCGGGCGTGCTCTGCCCGGAGGAGGAACTCGGGGCGAATCTCGTGCGCATGCTCACCGACACCGTGCTCCGCGATCGCATGCGCCGCGCTGGATTGCTCCGGGCGCGCGACTTTTCCTGGGATCGGGTGTGCGACGACTACGAGGCGCTCTACGCCGCACTCAAGCCCGCACCGGCCGATCCCGCGCCGGCCGATCAACCTGCCGCATGACGCCCGCCCCTTTGCCAGGATCGCGCGCTCCCGCCGCCCCGCTGCGCGTCGCCATCTTTGCCAGCGCCTTTTATCCGCACTCCGGCGGAGTCGAGGAGCTGGTGCGCCAGCTCTGCCACGAGTTTGCCCACCAGGGCGTCGCGCCCATCGTGCTCACCGATCGCTGGCCGCGGCATCTGCCGCGCACCGAGACCTACGAAGGCATCCCCGTCCACCGCCTGCCGATGCGCCTGCCGGAGTGGAATTTCCGCGTGCGGCTCGTCCATGCGCTCACCTTTCCCTTCACCCGGCGACGCCTGCTCACCATCCTGCGCCGGCATCGCCCGCAGGTCCTCCATGTGCAGTGCGCGGGGAGCAATGGCCTCTACGCGCTCGCCGCGCGGAAGGCGCTCGGCCTGCCCCTGGTCCTCTCCGTGCAGGGCGAACGCACCATGGATGCAAACCGCATTTACGAAAAGCTCCCCTCCTTGAATCGCATCCTGCGCGAGCTCGTCGGCCAGGCCAGCGCCATCACCGGCTGCTCGCAGGACACCCTCCGCGATCTGGAGACGTGGTGGGGACGGCCGCTCGGCCCGCACGCCCATGTGATGCACAATGGCATCCGGCTCGAGGATTTTGCCCACGCCGCGCCCCACCCGCACCCGCGTCCCTACCTGCTCGGCATCGGGCGGATCGTGACCCAGAAGGGCTTCGACGTGCTCATCGACGCCTTTGCCGAAGCCGCGCTCGAGTCGCACGATCTGCTCCTCGCCGGCGAAGGGCCCGAGCTGGCCGCGCTCCAGCAGCGCGCCCGCGAGCGCGGCGTCGCCGGGCGCGTGTTTTTCCTCGGCAAAGTCGATCGGCCCACCGCCGTCGCGCTTTTCCAGGGCTGCGCGTTTTTCGTCCTGCCGTCGCGCCAGGAGCCCTTTGGCATCGTGAATCTCGAAGCCATGGCCGCGGGCAAAGCCGTCGTCGCCTCGCGAGTCGGCGGCGTGCCGGAAGTGGTCCGCGATGGCGAGACCGGCGTGCTCCTTCCGGCGGGCGACGTGGGTGCCTTTGCCGCGGTCTTCCGCCGGCTCGTCGCCGACGCCGCGTGGCGCGAGCGCCTCGGGGCCCAGGGTCGCCGGCGGGTCGAGGAGTTCACCTGGCCGGCCATTGCGCGGACCTATCGCCGCATCTTCGAAGACGCCCTCGCGTCGGGCTCCGCTGCCGCGCCCGCGCCGGTCGCCGCCCACCCGGCGCTCGTCCATTGACACCCGCACTCCTCCTGGTCCGCATGATCCAAAAACTGAAGCTCCATTGGCAGTCCGCCTTTTTCCTCCTGCTGCTCTGCTGGCTGCTCGTCGCCTCCGCGTATCACGGGGCGCTGAATCCGAACTCCGGCCTGACCGGCATCGACTTTGCCATCTACCACCGCGCCGCGGGCTGGTTGAACGCCGGTGAGCCGCTCTACTATCCGGGCGTGGAGGGGAAGAACGGCTACATGTACGCGCCGGCCGTCGCCTGGGCGCTCCGCCCGCTGGCCGCCCTGCCCCGGGAGCAGGCGCTGAAGATCTGGTTCCTCATCAATGCCGCCGCGCTCCTTGCCGCCGTCGCCCTTTACGCCTGCGCGGCCCGGCTCCGCGGGCGGCACGCCGCGGCGCTCGGCATCCTGCTCCTGGTCGCGTTTCGCTTCTGGCCGACGACCTGCAATCTCGCCATGGGCCAGGTGAATTGCCTGCTCCTGACCCTCGTCGCCGGCATGATGCTCGCCGACAGCCGCGGCCGCATCGGCACCGTCGCCGTGCTCATCGCCCTCGCGGCGCTGGTCAAGCTCTGGATGATCGCCGCCGGCATTCACCTCGTGGTGCGGCGGAAGTGGGGCGCCGCGTTCGGTTGCGGCGTGGCCTTCGCCGGGCTGCTCGCGCTCAGCTTTGCGCTCGTCGGCTGGCAGGAGTGGCCCGGCTTCATCGGCACCGTGACCTCCCAGCATGCCTCCGTGCAGCCCGGCCTGGTCTCGCAATCGATCATGGGTTTCGCGCGCCTGCGGTTTGCCGACTCCGGCCTCGTCGTGCCCCTTCTGGAGAATGCGCTGGTCAAGCAGGGGTTCATCGCCGCGGGCTTCCTCGCCGTCTTCGGCGCGCTCGGGTGGCTCGGCTGGACCGGCCCGGCGCGCAGCTCCTATGAGACGCGGCTGCGCTTCGGTTTTGCCATCCTCTCCATGCTCCTGCTCCTGCCGATCTGCCACATGGAGTACTACCTCCTCACGATCCCGCTCTTCTGGACCATCCTCGCGCCCGGCCCGGGCCAGCGCGCCCACGGGCTCGCGATCCTCGGCGCGATCCTCGCCTACATCGCCTTCACCCGGCCCGTGCCCGTCTCCGGGCCCGGCCTCGCCGCCTTCCGCGAAGGCGCGAAATCCCTCATGGTCTCGGTGCCCTTCTTCACCGCCGTGGTGCTCTGGATCACGACCCTCTGCGAGATCCGGCGGCTGCGCGGCCCGGCGACCCGTCCCGCCTCCGCCCGGGAGAGCGCTCCAGTTGGCGAATCCGTCGCGGCCTGACATTAGCTTTCAGCATTCCCTTTTCCGCCTATGCGCATCCTCTTCATGTTCGTCGTCGATTGGGCAAAGGAGATCGCCGATTACGAGCGCGGCGTCGTGCCTTCCCACCGGCTCTTCGGGTACGCCGAGTTGCAGAAGATGGGGCACCAGCCATCGCTCGTGACCCGGCCCGGCTGGCTGCGCAAATTCCTCCAGCGGCCGATCTTCTTCCGCATCTACCAGGCCCTCGTCGCGGTCTGGCGGCAGCGCGACGTGGACGCGATCTTTGCCATCAATGAAGCCGCCGCGCTCCCACCGCTCATCCTCAAGCGCCTCGGCCTGCTCCAGACGCCGATCATCGTCTTCAACACCGCCCTCATGCATCCGCGCAACCGCTCCGGCTTGCGCAAGAAAATGTGGGACTGGACGTTGCGCGCGGCCGAGGCCGTGGTCTCGCAGACGAAGATGGAACTCGAAACCGTCTGGCGGGAATTCGGCCTGGAAAAGGACCGCCAGCATCTCATGCACATGCTCGTGGACATGGACTTCATGAAGCCCGAACCCGGGGTGCCGCTCGGTGACTATTGCCTCTCCGTCGGCACGAATGAAGCGAAGGATTTCCCGACGCTGATGAAGGCCTTCCCGAAGAACGAAAAACTCATCATCGTGACCGACGCCTACAACGCGGCGATCGTCGAGCAGGCGCGCGAACCCGGGATGCCGGTCGAAGTGCTCCAGGCCATCCCGATCACCCGCATCAAGCGCATGTACCAGGAGGCGAAACTCACCATCAATCCGCTCACCGAGACACCCTACGGCTCCGGCCATACCGTGGTGCTGGAAAACATGGTCCTCGGCAAACCGGTCATCGCCACCCGCGTCGGCGGGATGATCGACTACTTTGAGGAAGGCGTCTCCGCGCTCGCCTACGAGGCCGGCAACGTCGAGGACCTGCGGCAGAAGATCCGCGCCTACCTCGACGATCCGGCAAAGTTCGCGCACCTCGGCCGCCAGTCGCCGGAATGGGTGCGGCCGTTTTCGTCGTTTGAATTTGCCCGCACCCTCCTGCGCATCGCCGGCCAGCTCTGCCCCGGGCGCGCCTCCCGGGAGCCGGCCGCCGCCCCCACCACGCACTGACCCCGCGATGATCGCCACCACCCAACCGCCCGAGCCCACCGTGCGCCGCGTCGCCACCCGGCGCCCCAGCAGCCTGCTCGGCCAGCTTCTGCGGTACCTCCGCGCCATCGCCTACGATCTCCGCTGCACCGCGCGCACCGCGGCCGATCTCCCCTCCGCGCTGCGCATGGGCTGGGATCTGGCCACCTTCCGGCTGCTCGAGGTGGCGTGGCCGCCTTCGGGCCGGCTGCGCCGCGTGCGCATCCGCCCGGACACCCACCTGAGCTATCGGCAAAACAAAGGCGACATCTACTCGATCCACGAAATCTGGTTTGAGGAGAGCTACCGGCTGCCGGTCGAGCTGCAGCCGCAGGTGGTTGTCGATCTCGGGGCAAACATCGGGATGACCAGCCTTTGGCTCGCGAAATTCTACGGCTGCAAGCGCATCGTCGCCGTCGAACCCTCGGCGGGAAACGCCGGGGTCGCGCGCGAAAACTTCGCCCGCAACGGCATCGATGCCGTCGTCCATGAAGCCGCCGCCGGCGCGCGGGATGGCGCGGCCAAATTCTACGAAGTCGCCAGCTCGACCAATGGACGGCTCGTTTTCGATGACGATCGGGAAACGGACATCCCCGCCGGCGTGCTTCAGGCCGTGCCGGTGCGCGTCATGTCCATGGCCTCGATCCTGGCGTCCCTGCCGCCGGAGATGCCGATCGATCTCGTGAAGGTGGATATCGAAGGCGGCGAGCAAGCCCTGCTCATCGGCGAGGTCGGCTGGCTCGCGCGGGTCCGGGCGCTGCTCATCGAGTTTCACCCGTCGCTCATCGAGTACGACCGCCTCGTGGGGGTCATCGAACGAGCGGGTTTGCGCCGGGTGCATTCCGTCATCACCGACGAACACGGCGGCAACACCCTGGAGCTTTTCCTCCGGCCGAGCTGAACCTCTCGCGGACGCCGCGTCCGCCTCCCGCACCGATGAAGGTCTTTGCGACCACGGCGATGAACGAGCCCGGCGTGTCCACCTACGGGCCGCTCTTCCAGCGGCTCGCCGCGCAGGATCGCTTCCGCACCCATACGCTCGTGGGCGATGCCGACACCGCCGATCTCATCCTCTTCCTCGATGGCCACCAGCATTGGCGCGATCTCCGCCTCCGCGCGATCGTCGAGCATCCGCTCGTGCGCCGCGACCGCGACCGCGCCTTTCTCTACAATGAAATGGATCAACCCTGGTGCGCGATGCCCGGCCTCTACGTCGCCATGCCGCGGCGGTCCTTCGACTGGCAGCGCCAGCGCCCGTGCTCCTATCTCGCGCTGGTCAACGACGCCGTGACCACGCCGCCCGCCAGGCCCGTCGAGCCCGATCTGCTTTTCTCCTACCTCGGCCGGCTCGGCCATCCGACGCGGGCCGCGATCGTCGATCTGCGCGACCCGCGCGCGCTCATCGAAGACACCAGCCACCTGAGTTTCTTCGGCGCCACCACCGACGCCGTGGCCGCGCAGAAGCGCCATTACGCCGAAGTGCTCCGCCGCTCGAAATTCGTGCTCTGCCCGGTCGGCAGCGGCACCTCATCCTTCCGGCTCTTTGAGACCATGGCGGCCGGCTCCGTGCCGGTGATCGTGAGCGACGGCTGGGTCCCGCCCCGCGGGCCGAAGTGGGAAGATTTCTCCGTGACCGTGCCCGAGCGGCAGGTGCGCGAGATCCCGGCGCTCCTCGCGCGCCGCGAACCGGAGCGCGCGGCCATGGCCCGCGCTGCGCGCCTGGCCTGGGAGGAGTGGTTTGCGCCCGAGGTGCTCTTTCACCGGATGATCGAAGGCTGCCGCGAGATCCTGGAAGACCGCCCGGCAGCCGGGAAGGCCCGGGCCCGCCACTTCGATCTCCGCTACCTGCGCCTCCGGGCCCGGGAGTGGAAGCAGGAGGTGAAGCACGCGCTCGGGCGGCTGCGCCCGCCGGAGCGGAAACTTCCCGGCGCCGAACTTCCGCGCTCCGTTTAAGGCCCAGCGCCCAAATTTCCCCGCATTCCATCCCGCGCCTCTCGATCATCCTCTGCACCCGCAACCGCGCGGCGAGCCTCGCCCGGACCCTCACCGCCCTGCGCGACGTCACGCTCCCGACGGGCGGCGCGAGCGAGATCCTCGTCGTGGACAACGCCTCAAACGACGACACCGCCGCCATCGCCCGCGCCGCGCAAGTCCGCTACCTGCACGAGCCCCGGG
>Ga0105046_10019274_pt1 | contig 10352 bp, 10 predicted proteins | sample MAT03_FD_78385 | JGI IMG/M metagenome (GOLD analysis project Ga0105046, IMG submission 78385) | Freshwater microbial communities from Lake Fryxell liftoff mats and glacier meltwater in Antarctica - MAT-03 (megahit assembly) | ecosystem: Environmental > Aquatic > Freshwater > Ice > Liftoff... | reverse complement strand
TCTCAACCCGAGAGGTGAAGCGCGTGCAGCGACAACTGAACGACCGACCGCGGGCGGTGCTAGACTATGAACAGCCTGATGAGGTGATTACTCGACTCGTTGCGTTAAAAGGTTGAAACCGCCATTATAATGAGCGGCGCTCATGATCGACAAACAGGAACCGCTCATCCAGCAGCGTATAATCCATCACCTTTTAACCATAGCGAGTTGACCCATCACGACGGCGCTACCATCATCGCAACTTCCATGATTATCAGAATTAAAAAAGGACTAGATTTGCCGATCAGTGGGAAACCGGAGCAGCGTGTCCACGTCGCCAAACCTGTCCGCCACGTTGGCGTGCTCGGCGTGGATCATATCAATCTCAAACCCGCCATGCTGGTCGCCGAAGGGGACAAGGTGAAGCTCGGCCAAGCGCTGTTCGAGCACAAAAAGTTACCTGGCGTACGCATCACGGCCCCGGGCACCGGCAAGGTGAGTGCCATCCATCGTGGAGCGCAACGCCTGCTCCAGTCAGTCGTCATCCGGCTCGACGAAACCGAGGACGAGGAGACATTTGTGGCCTACTCGGTCGACCAACTGGCCAGCTTGACTGAAGCGCAGGTTGTGGACAATCTTTTGGCATCGGGTCTGTGGGTGACCTTACGCACGCGTCCCTATAGCAAGATCGCCGACCCGACCACCCGCCCGGCTGCCATCTTCGTGACGGCGATGGACAGCAACCCGCTGGCCGCCGATCCTGTTCCGATTATTACAGTGGAGGCTGAGTCGTTCGTCCATGGCCTGACGGTGCTCTCGCGCCTTGGCACCATGCCGCTTTGGGTGTGCAAGTCACCTGACGCTGAACTACCGGTGCCACAGGGTATAGCCCACGTGCGCCAGGCGAGTTTCGAAGGCCCCCATCCAGCTGGTCTGCCGGGGACGCACATTCATTTTCTCGAACCCGTAGACGTCAGCAAGGTTGTCTGGCACCTCAACTATCAAGAGGTGATTGCGATCGGCAAGCTATTTACCAGCGGCCGGTTATCGACTGGGCGCATCGTCGCGCTTGGCGGGCCTCAGGTCAAACAGCCACGCCTGCTGCAGACCAGGCTCGGCGCCTGCATCGAGGAGTTGATCGAGGGTGAGCTTCAGGCCGGTGAGAGCCGTGTCATCTCCGGCTCGATCTGGTCAGGGCGTCACGCAGCCGACTGGTCGTCCTATCTGGGGCGCCATCATCTACAGATATGTGTGCTTCAGGAAGGGGTAGAACGAACGTTCATGGGCTGGTTCGCGCCTGGGCGGAGGACGTTCTCCCAGAGCAATGTCATGCTGTCGAGTCTCTTCCGTCACCGCAGGGAGGAGTTTGGGTTGACCACCGGGCTGAACGGAAGTCTGCGCGCCATGGTGCCATTCGGCAACTTCGAGGATATCATGCCCCTGGACATCCTACCGACACAGCTGCTGCGCTACCTGGTTGTGGGCGACACCGACATGGCGCAAAAGCTGGGCTGCATGGAATTGGACGAGGAAGACCTCGCATTGTGCTCCTTCGTGTGCGTGGGCAAGAACGACTACGGGCCGGTGCTGCGGAGCGTCCTGAGCCAGATTGAGAGAGAAGGCTGATGGCAGGCATGAAACGCTATCTTGATCGTCTCAGGCCCCTGTTTAACAAGGGCGGCCGGTTTGAAAAGTACTATCCCGTGTTCGAGATGGTCGATGTGTTTCTGTATTCCTCTCCCGAAACCACGCACACCGCGCCGCATGTGCGGGATGGAATCGATCTGAAGAGATTGATGGTGTATGTGGTGGTGGCGCTGATTCCCTGCATCCTGTGGAGCTGGTTCAACACCGGCTATCAGGCCAATCTGGCACTCGCAAAGATGGGTATGGCCAAGGCTGGCTGGCGTTATGAACTGCTGGCGGCGCTTCATATCGGTTTTGATGCCGGCAGTATTCTTGCCAATACAGTGCATGGCTTCTTGTATTTTCTGCCGATCTATCTGACGACCTTAATAGTCGGCGGTGTATGGGAAACGGTATTTGCTACGGTGCGTCAGAAAGAGATTAATGAAGGCTTTCTGGTCACCTCCATGCTCTTCACGCTGACGCTACCGCCAGATATGCCTCTCTGGATGGTCGCCATCGGGATTAGCTTCGGCGTGGTACTCGGCAAAGAGATCTTCGGCGGGACCGGCAAGAATTTTCTCAATCCAGCCCTGACCGCGCGGGCGTTTCTGTTTTTCGCCTATCCCGCCGACATGTCCGGTGACCGGGTGTGGGTGGCGGTGGATGGCTATTCCGGCGCGACCGCGCTCAGTCTTGGTAAAAATGGTGGCGTAGCGGGGATCATCAGCGGGGGCTATACTTGGTGGAATGCCTTTATCGGCCTGATGCCGGGCTCCCTGGGGGAAACCTCTACGCTCGCCTGTCTGATCGGAGCGGTGTTCCTGATCTATACTCGGGTAGGTTCCTGGCGCATAATCCTCGGGGTCTTTCTGGGTATGGTCGGGGCCTCGCTGCTGTTCAATCTCATCGGCAGCGACACCAATCCCATGGTGGCGATGCCCTGGTACTGGCACCTGGTTCTGGGCGGGTTTGCCTTCGGCATGGTCTTCATGGCCACCGACCCGGTTTCAGCCGCCATGACGAGTGCAGGGCGCTGGGTCTTCGGCATTCTGATCGGGGCCATGACCGTGCTGATCCGCGTGGCGAACCCGGCGTTTCCTGAAGGCGTGATGCTCACGATTTTGTTTGCCAATGTGTTTGCGCCACTGATCGATTATGCGGTAGTCCGGCTGAACATCCGACGGAGGCTACGCCGCCATGTCCGCGCCTGAATCCGATTCCGCCGTATCCGCTGCGCCAGTCGAAAGTGGGAGCAGGACGCTGCTGGTGACGCTTATCGTCTGTCTGGTCTGCTCCGTTGTGGTCGCCGGCGCGGCGGTGCTCCTTCGACCGATTCAGGAATCGAATCAGAAGGCCGATCTCATTCGGAATGTGATTGAGGTCTCCGGCCTCCTTAAGGAGGGACTGACGGAAGCACAAGCGCTTAAAAGGATTGACGCGCGCATGGTCGAACTGGCAACTGGTGACGAGGTGAAGGGGATAGATCCTGACACCTTTAATATTGCCAAGGCAGGAAAGGATTCCGCAATCTCCACCGAACTCACCCGCCGAGAGGATGTGGCGCAGATCAGGCGCGAACCGCGCTACTTGCCGGTCTATCGTATTGTCGGCGCCAACTGCGACTTGAAGAAGCTGATTCTGCCGGTGTACGGCTACGGACTCTGGTCCACGATGTACGGGTTTCTTGCGCTGGAGGAGGATTTGCGGACGGTTCAGGGCCTCCGCTTCTAACAGCATGCCGAGACCCCGGGGTTAGGAGGAGAGATCGACAATCCCAAGTGGCGAGCACAGTGGACGGGCAAAGTCCTATTTGACGATCAATGGAGGGTTCAGGTTGAAGTGACGAAGGTCGCGATTGACAGTTCCACCCCCGAGGCTCAACACCAGGTCGACGCACTCGCCGGCGCCACCATCACCTCGCGAGGCGTGGAGAATTTGCTGAAATTCTGGCTGAGTGATAAAGGGTATGGGCCGTACCTGTCCCGTTTGCGACACGAAAGGAGCTAACTCTCATGTCGTACGAGCACCGCAAAATTCTTTTTGACCCGATCCTCGACAATAACCCGATCATCCTGCAGGTCCTGGGGATTTGCTCGGCACTGGCCGTGACGTCGAAACTCTCGACCACGATCACCATGTGCATCGCCCTGACGGTCGTCACTGCCTTCTCCAATGCCGCCATCAGTGTGATCCGCAACCATATCCCGAGCAGCATCCGCATCATCGTGCAGATGACCATTATTTCGTCGCTGGTCATCGTCACCGATCAGTTCATCAAGGCCTATGCGTTCACCATCAGCAAGGACCTGTCGGTCTTCGTCGGGCTGATTATCACCAATTGTATCGTCATGGGACGCGCTGAAGCCTATGCGATGAAACATCCACCGCTCCCGAGCTTCCTCGATGGGCTCGGCAACGGCCTTGGCTATAGCGCACTGTTACTGGTCATCGGGACCATACGCGAGCTCTTAGGGTCCGGTTCCCTGTTCGGGTACCCGATTCTCCTTCTTGAGCGGGATGGCGGGTGGTATGTGCCAAACGGCTTGTTGCTCCTGCCCCCGAGTGCATTCTTCCTTATCGGCATGGTCATTTGGGTGGTGCGCTCCTGGAAGCCGGCACAAGTGGAGGAACCTGAATATCGGATCCATCACGCGCCTCGTCCCGAGGTGGTCTCATGATTGACCTGATCAATCTGTTTATCAAAGCGGTCTTCGTCGAGAATCTTGCGCTGACATTTTTTCTCGGCATGTGCACGTTTCTTGCCGTCTCGAAACAAATCGGCACGGCGCTCGGACTCGGCATCGCGGTGGTCGTCGTCCAAAGTCTGACCATCCCGATCAATAATCTGATCTACCAGTTTCTGATACGTGACGGCGCGCTGGCGTGGACGGGGCTATCCGGTATGAATCTGAGTTTCCTTGGGCTCATCACCTACATCAGCGTCATTGCGGCGGTCGTACAGGTGCTGGAAATGTTTCTCGACCGACACGTCCCCTCACTGTACAACTCGCTGGGGATCTTTTTGCCGCTGATTACCGTCAACTGCGCCATTCTCGGAGGCTGTCTGTTTATGGTCGAACGTGACTATACCTTTAGCGAGAGCGTCACCTATGGTGTGGGCTCAGGTGTCGGGTGGGCGCTCGCGATCGTGGCGATGGCAGGGGTACGTGAGAAGCTCAAGTATTCCGACATCCCTGATGGGTTGCAGGGACTGGGCGTCGCATTCATCACCGCGGGGTTGATGGCCCTGGGGTTCATGGCCTTTTCCGGAATTCAACTCTGAGCCTGATGAGAGACCGCGTATGATCGAAATCATACTGGGAGTCGGTGTTTTCACCGGGTTCGTCCTCATTCTCGTCGTCTTCATTCTGAGTGCGCGCTCGAAACTGGTGGCCAGTGGCCATGTCACGATCACGATCAACGACAAGAAATTTATCGAGACTCCGATCGGCGGCAAGTTGCTCGGTGCGCTCGGCGACGCGAAGATTTTTGTCAGTTCCGCCTGCGGCGGCGGCGGTACTTGTGGCGTGTGTCGGGTAAAGATCTTCGAAGGGGGTGGGGCCATTCTGCCGACAGAAACCTCCCACATCAACAAGCGTGAAGCGCGTGAGGGCTACCGTCTCTCCTGTCAGGTGGCGGTCAAGCAGGACATGAAGATCGTGATTCCCGATGAGGTGTTCGGGGTCAAGAAATGGGAATGTACCGTCCGCTCCAACCACAATGTGGCAACCTTCATCAAGGAACTGGTCCTCGATCTTCCCCAGGATGAATATGTCGATTTCCGCGCCGGAGGGTACATCCAGATTTTCTGCCCCCCCTATGAGCACTCGTTTAAAGATTTTGATATTGAAGAGAGGTTTCGCAGCGACTGGGACCGGCTGAACCTCTGGGAACTTGCGTCCAAGGTCAATGAGCCCCTCGAGCGCGCCTACTCGATGGCCAATTACCCTGAGGAGCGTGGCATCATTATGCTCAATATTCGCATTGCCACACCCCCACCACGCACTCAAAATGTGCCTCCGGGTAAAATGTCATCCTACCTGTTCGGACTGAAACCGGGCGATACGGTCACCATCTCCGGGCCATTCGGCGACTTCTTTGCGCGTGACACCAGCAACGAGATGGTGTTCATCGGCGGTGGTGCAGGGATGGCGCCCATGCGTTCGCATATTTTCGATCAGCTGGGTGGCCTCAAGACGAAACGCAAGATCTCCTTCTGGTATGGCGCTCGATCGAAGCGCGAGATGTTCTATGTCGACGATTTCGACAAGTTGGCCGCGGCGCACGACAACTTCGAGTGGCATGTCGCTCTGTCCGACCCACTCCCAGAGGACGCGTGGAGCGGCTATACCGGCTTCATCCATAGCGTGCTCTATAATGAGTATCTGAAGACCCATCCGGCGCCCGAGGACTGTGAGTACTACCTCTGCGGACCGCCGATGATGAATGCCGCCGTGATCAAAATGTTGTTGGATCTGGGTGTCGAGCGAGAAAACATCATGCTCGATGACTTCGGAGGATGACCATCCATGCATCCCTCCATTCCGCGCCCTCGTGCGCTCATGGCCTTGATAGCTCTGCTGGCTGCCGGTGCCGGCTTCAGCCTGCTGCATCCTGAGCCGCCTGTCGAAGAGCTGCACATGAGTGGTCGCACCATGGGTACCTCCTATAACGTGAAATACCGCCCCATCCAGAATACTCCGCCGCTGAAGACCATGCAGATAGACGTTGACGCATTGCTGGCCGAGATCAATCACACCATGTCTACCTATGACCCGGAGTCGGAACTGTCGCGCTTTAACCGCCTGCGCAGCACCGACTGGGTGTCCGCATCCGCTTCGTTGCGTGCCGTGCTCAAAACCGCGCTCGAGATCGGAGCCCAGAGCGAAGGGGCGTTTGACATCACGGTTGGCCCCCTGGTCAATCTATGGGGCTTCGGACCGGAGGTTCATCCAGACCGCATCCCGGGTGAAAGCGACATCACCGCCGCGCGCGCGCGCAGCGGTCTCGATAAAGTCACGCTCAGTGAGACTCAACCGGCGATACGCAAGCACCGCCCTGATGTCTTCCTGGATCTTTCCGGGATCGCCAAGGGCTACGGTGTGGACCAGGTTGCTGAACTCATGACCGCGCACGGCATCGAACATTATTTGGTTGAGATCGGTGGCGAGATACGGGTACGCGGGTTCAAGGAGCACGATACACCCTGGCGGGTCGCGATTGAGAAACCGTTGTCGGGTGAACGCTCGGTGCACACGATGCTGGCGCTCAGCGACATCGCCCTCGCCACCTCGGGCAATTATCGGAATTTTTTTGAAATCGCTGGGCGACGCTATTCCCATACCATCGATCCGACCACCGGGTGGCCGGTCGATAATCATCTGGTGTCGGTGACGGTGCTGGCGGATACCAGCATGCGAGCCGACGCCTGGGCGACCGCGTTTCAGGTGTTGGGACCTGAGCGTGGCATGGCCATAGCCGAACGGCTCAACCTTCCCGTCCTCTTCGTCATCGAACGTGATGGACAATTCGAGGAGCAGGTCTGCTGCGCCTTCCAACGGTATCGGAAACAGGAGGTGTCATGACAATTTTCCTGGTGACCTTTCTCGTTATGGGAATTGCCATCCTGGCTATGGCGGTGGGTGTCCTGGTCGGTCGCCGTCCGATCGGCGGCAGTTGTGGCGGTCTTGAACGCCTTGGGCTGGAGTGCGATGCCGGCTGCGACAAGCCCTGCCCGGAACGTCTTGCCCGTATGCAGTCTCAACGCAGAGAGTAGTCGTCAGAGGGCGTGGACGCACTACCGGTCTCGCTTCTTCGGACATCACGCCTGTCTTACTTCCCTGATTCCTTTTCCGGGATACTGGGGATCAATGGACCGGAAAACTGGATTAGGGTGATGCCCCGCGAAAGTTTGCCTTGATTTTCACTCATCTGCCTGTGTAGCTTCGGGTTTTGTTTGGATTTCCGGTGTATCTGGATCGTGCGGTTGTCACTTCGAACCACGACCTCTGGGTCTACAATTCGGCGGTACACTCACGAGTTCCATTCGACAATTCCCGATCCACCGTAAAGACGAACACCCGTTCTCCGACTTGCACATCGATATCCGTAAAGAGAGCTGGCACCTTGGCACCGCTGATGTCACTGATCTATTCGCAGAGTTGGTCGCGGCCTTGGGCAGTGAGGTTGTGCCGTAACCGCTTGCCCACCTCAACACCTTCTTCCGTTTTGGCCAGCTGGCGTTCCGCCGGCGTCAGGACGCCGTTCAATCGGACGATAAGGTCTCGCACAACGAAGGCACGGACCTTATCGGAGCCTCACCCCAGAAACTCCTGTTCACGCGAAACTCTTGGTAAAGAGAATAGAGCCGAAGATCTCAATGGCGCGCTGGAACACCCTCGTGATCACCTCGCAGATCGATGCTTGGGGTCACCCAACGATGATGGCCCTCGAAAGGATGGTCGTGTGTGAACAGCTCATCCCTCTGTTTCATGCTCTTTCGGTGCCTGCTGTGTAGCGCCCACAGTTTCCTCAAAGTCAGTCTTGGTTCCGCGTTCATCGTCTTCGGGTTGCCTTCTATCACGTTGGCAGCGACAGAATCGCACGCATTGATTGACTTGACCACCTCACCAGTGGGGTATTTTGCCCTGTGCGTCTTTGTTTTGGCGTATGTGCTGGTGATGTCTGAGGAGTTTACCCACCTTCGCAAGTCCAAACCGGTGATTCTTGCTGCTGGGATTATCTGGGCGGCGATCGCTCTCGCGTATCCGCACGGTCAAGCGGAACTGGTTGAAAATGCCTTCCGGCACAATCTGATGGAATACGCGGAACTGATGCTGTTCTTGCTCGTCGCCATGACCTACATCAACGCCCTCGACGAACGACTCGTGTTCGATTCAATCCAATCGTGGCTGGTTCGTAATGGGTTCAGCTACCGGCAACTGTTTTGGATTACTGGGATCCTGGCGTTTTTCATTTCGTCGTTGGCTGACAATCTCACTACCGCCCTCTTGATGTGTGCCGTGGTCATGGCTGTGGGTGCCCACAGTCCGAAATTTGTCAATATCTCTTGCATCAATATTGTGGTGGCGGCCAATGCGGGTGGAGCATTCTGTCCCTTCGGCGATATTACGACCCTGATGGTGTGGCAAAAGGGGATTCTTGATTTCTTTGATTTTTTTCAGCTGTTTATTCCCTCAGCGGTGAACTTCCTTGTGCCAGCCGTGATCATGCATTATGCCGTCCCTAGAAAGTCTCCACCGCCGTCCTCTGAAACGGTACACATGAAGATCGGAGCCAGGCGCATTATCGGATTGTTTTTTCTGACCATTTGCACGGCGGTCGGCTTTCACAACTTTCTGCATCTGCCCCCAGTCCTGGGGATGATGACCGGGTTTTCGTTTCTTGGATTGTTTGGCCATTACCTGAACCGGAAACAGAAACATTTCTCGGCCGACAACAAAGGTGTGATCGGCGATGTCCTCCCGTTTGATGTGTTTCAAAAGGTTGCCCGAGCTGAGTGGGACACTCTGTTGTTCTTCTACGGTGTCGTCATGTGTGTCGGTGGGCTTGGCCAAATCGGCTATATGGCCTTGGCCTCCCAAGTGCTCTACCTCCAGTGGGGTCCAACCTTCGCCAACATCATGATCGGGGTCTTTTCGGCGATTGTCGACAACATCCCGATCATGTTCGCGGTGTTGACCATGAACCCAGACATTTCCGAAGGCCAATGGCTATTAGTGACGTTGACCGCAGGAGTCGGGGGAAGTCTTCTCTCCATCGGATCTGCGGCTGGTGTCGCGCTGATGGGGCAGGCGAAAGGGAAATATACGTTTTTTAGTCATCTCAAATGGACTCCGGCTATTGCGCTTGGGTATGGCGCGAGCATTCTTGTGCACATGTGGATCAATGCGCGCACGTTCTGAGCGGGAAGATCGTTGAAGAATCAGGTCGCCCTATTCTGCCATGAACCGCCTTCTGCCCCTGATCAGCACCTCTGCGGCCAGCATCGAAGTAAAGAAATGGAGTGAATGACGGGTTTTGAAGCCGCTACTTTTGGATCCACCACCCGGCAGTCTGCTACCTATTCCCGTTTTGCAATTCCCGATCCATCGTAAAGACGAAGACCCTTCTCCGAGTTGCACATCGATATCGGTGAAGAGTCCCAAGACCCTGGCTCCGGTGATTTCATCCACTTGCTCACAGAGCTTGTCGCGGCCCTGCGCGATCACGTAGTCTGCCAGCACTTTGAGCTGTTTGTGCTGCTTCCAATAATAGAGGATCTCGAACGAACCGAACCGCACATGCGACGGCGCCATCCGCACGAGCATTGCGCCGGTTTCGATCTGCTCGCGATAGACGTGGTGGTCGCTACCGACGATGCAAAGCCCCCTCGTCGTCGGAATGCCAAGGCCAAACATCGCTTCGCTGCACAGGTATTCCCGGATGGTTGAACGCTGCACCGCGCGGCCATCTCCCTCTCGCGAGAACGGCGTCAGCCCGGCCCCTTTCAAATGCAGGTCCCATTTCTCGCCCCGTTCGTTTCGCACTTCGCCAAGGAGAATCGCCCGCCCGTCTCCCAGCTGCGGCACATAGACGTCAAACTGATGGCCTGAGTAAAGCATCGCGAGCGGCTCCATGCCTGGAGCGAGCATGCTTCCACCGAACACTGCGGCAAATTCAGGCCGCGTCGCTTGCTCCGGATCGAGATCGATAAGTGCTGCTGCTGCGGGATTGAAACTGAC
>Ga0105046_10019273_pt1 | contig 10352 bp, 11 predicted proteins | sample MAT03_FD_78385 | JGI IMG/M metagenome (GOLD analysis project Ga0105046, IMG submission 78385) | Freshwater microbial communities from Lake Fryxell liftoff mats and glacier meltwater in Antarctica - MAT-03 (megahit assembly) | ecosystem: Environmental > Aquatic > Freshwater > Ice > Liftoff... | reverse complement strand
TCCAACCCCGAATGGGCCCAAGCCGCAGGATGCCCCGCCAACACCGCCCGCGCCGCAAACCAGCCGTCTCCGCTGCCGAATACATGCACCCGCCCCCCCGGACCGGGCGTCAGATGCGCGGCTGCAAAGGCCGCAATCTCTTCGGCCCGCGCCACCAGCACGGCCAGCACATCCGGCTGGCGGGCGATGTCGTCAAGCATCGGGGTCGGCGCGGCGGGGGGCAGGTGCATAACACTCCTTTGGGCATCGCCCGCAACCATGGCATCAACGGGTAAATCGTCCAGCAGACAGGGCGGATTCACAAGGCAAATTTGTGAATATTTTCCTTTCGAAAACTTTTTTACCCGGCCAAGATCACAAAACTATGCGATGGAAACCTGCATCCCGGTCGCGCGCAGGTCGCGCAGCGTGTCCACTGACGCGCCTGAATCGGTGATCAGCAGGTCCGCCGAGTCAATCGCCGCGATCCGGGCGGTGGCGACATGGCCCAGTTTGCTGTGATCCGCCAGAAACACCACCTTGCGCGCGGCGCGAATCATCACCTTCTTGATCTCTGCCTCCTCCCAGTTGCCATTGGTGAACCCCTTGTCGGCATCCACCCCGGCACAACTCAGAAATGCGACATCGGCGTTGATTTCGCGCAGGATCAGATCGCCGAACGGCGAGATCAACGAGTTCAAGCGGGGCCGCAACGTGCCGCCGGTTACGATCACAGTGGCACTGGGATGGTTGGCCAGTTCGTTCGCAACGGCAAGCGAATTGGTGACAACCGCAATGTCATGCAGATGTAGTGGTATCAAAGCCGCCATAACGGCAAGCGTCGACCCGGTGTCCATGATGATCGTCTCGCCGTCGTGCAGCATCGCAACCGCCGCCTCGGCGATGGCGGTCTTTTCGGCGCTGTGCAATGCCAGGTTCACTTCGACCGGCAGTTCAAACCGACTGGGCCGCACCGCAATCGCGCCGCCGCGAATCCGCCGCAGGATCTGGCCGCGTTCCAGATACAGCAGGTCAGACCGGATCGTCACCGTCGAAACGCCCAGAGCGTCGGAAAGCTCCATCACGTCCAGCCGACCCGTGGCGTTCAGCTTGTCGATGATGCGCTGCTGTCTTTCGGTAGCTTTCAAAGAGGCCATGTGATAAATATTACCCCAGTTTGATTCTGTCGTGACAACCCCTACCATAACCGTAAATTCCCCCCGACAAAGTGCCAAGTATCGGCGGCGTGGGATGTTCCAGGGACCCAGATGCCACTTTCCGAACCTGGCCTTGGCCGTGCTGTCGTGTCCCCTGTGATCGCTGCCCTGCAACTGCCCGCCTTCCGGCCCGGACAGCAGCGCTCGATGGCGTGGTACGAGGATTTCCTGATCTCGAACGCCCTGATCTTTGCCGAGGCGGGGATCACCGCGATCAAGGTGCAGGACGAAACCCGCGAGGTGGGGGCAGCTTCTTATGAAACGGTGGCCCGCATGTCGGCCCTGTGTCGCACCTTGCGCGCTGCAGTACCCCAACTGCGGCTGGGCATCATCGTGCAGGCCCATGATGCCATAGCCCCTTTGGCCATCGCCGATGCCTGCGGTGCCGCGTTCGTGCGGCTGAAGGTGTTTGTGGGGGCTGCCGTCAACAGCGATGGAATGCGGCCCGCGCTGAACATTCCCGCCACGCAGTACCGTGCGGCCATCGGGCGGCCTGACCTGAAGATATACGCCGACGTGCATGACCGAACTGCCGTGCCTCTGGCCCCAATTCCCAACGACATGGCTGCGCTTTGGGCCCAACAGGCCGGGGCGGATGCGCTGGTCATCACCGGGTCGGGCTTTGACGACACGCTGGCACGCATCGCCTCGGCCCGCGCGGCAGGGGTGGTGCGCCCGATTCTGATCGGTGGCGGGATCACCACCGCCAATGTCGCGCAGGCACTGGGCACCGCAGACGGCGTGGTGGTCAGCACCGCCCTGCTGCGCGACGGGGCCGCACCCGATGCGTTCGACCTGTGGGACCGCGACAAGACGCTGCGCTTTGCCGATGCCGCGCGGCGCGCCGTGCCCTACCTTTGACCGACCTGCCGCCAAACCCGACCTGCCGATAAGGGCCGCCATGACCGACCTGCACCTGATGACGCCGCTTCTGTCGCCCCACAGCCCGCTGGACAACCCCGCCCGCGCGTTGATCGCCGATCTGTTCGAACGCGAACGCCAGTTGATGATCGCCCTGCCGACCGATGACCCGCTGGACCCCAAACGCCGCAGGCGCGTCGACTTCACCCGGCCCGAGATTCTGGAGCAGCCCGACTGCATCCGCCAGACGCTGACCGCGGGACATGACAGCATTGCCGAGGCCGCCCGTCGCATCGCCGCCTCGCCCTTGCGCCGCGTGGTGATGACCGGCTGCGGCGACTCGCTCGCCGTGATGACCGGCGTGCGGATGTTGATGGAGCAGATGACCGGCCTGCCCTGCGAACCCATTCAGGCGCTGGACTTGGCCTATTATCAACACGCCACCCTTGGCCCCGACACCCTGCTGATCGCCCTGTCGTCCAGCGGCACCACCACCCGCACGGTCGAGGCGCTGATGATGGCCCGCGCGCGCGGGGCGCAGACACTCGCCCTCAGCAATACTGCCGGATCGCCGTTGATGTCGCAGGCCGATCATCAGTTGCTGATCATCGCCGAACGCAAGGGCTGGCCCACGCAGGCCAGCACGGCGGCGATGGCTTTGCTTGCCCGACTGGCGTTGGAAATCGGTGTGCGGCGGGGTGTGGCGCGGACTGACACCTTGTTGACCGCGCTGGACGACATCCCGGCGCAAATTGCCGCCGTCATCGCCACCCATGAAGATGCGATTGCGCGGGTGGCCGAGACCGACAGCGCAAGGTCGGTCTACCTGTTCGCAGGCGGGGGCCCTGCCATGGCCGTCGCCATGTTCGGGGCAGCCAAAGTCAAGGAATGCACCCCCGATCATGCCATCGCCATCCCGCTGGAGGAGTTTCACCATTACAACTCGCAAAAGGCCGGCGACCCGCTGTTTCTGATCGCACCTGCCGGCCCGTCGCTGCCGCGCGCGCATGATACTGCGATTGAAGGCCGCCGTTGGGGCGGCCTGATCCGCGCCGTTGTGACAGGCGACGAACCCCGGCTGGATACCGAGGCTGACGTGGTGTTCCGCCTGCCCCCGGTGGTCGAAGAACTGTCTGCGCTGGTCTATTCCGTGCCGGTGCAGCTTTATGCCTACCACCTCGCCATGGCCAAATTCCGTCGGGCAGAGGCGGACGCCGGGTCAGGGTCGTGACGCCCGAACTGGTCTGCTTTGGCAATTTCACCATCGACGATGTGGTGCTGCCCGATGGCACCGAACGTCCCGGCTGCACCGGCGGCGATGCGCTGTACGCCACCCTCGCCGCCCGCGCGTGGGAGCCTGAGTGTCAATTGGTGGCCCCCGTCGGCCACGACCTGCCGCCCTCCGTCACGGTGGCGATGGGCAGGGCGGGTCTGTCGTTTCGCGGCATGGTACCGCGCGATCTGCCGACCCTGCACAACCGCGTGGAATACTTCTCCGATGGCAGCCGCGCATGGACCCTGTTCGCCGATCCCGCCACCTTTGACGCGCTATCGCCTTTGCCGTCCGACATCCCTGCAGACTGGCGGCAGGCGCAGGCATTCCTGATCCTCGCCATGACGCTGGATGCCCAGGAACGGCTGGTCGCAGACCTGCGCGCCACCACGACCGCCCTGATCGCACTGGACCCCCAGGAAGATTACATCGCAGGCAACGAGGCCCGGTTGCGCCGCCTTGTCTCGCAGGTCGACATCTTTCTGCCCAGCGCTGAAGAGGTTCGAAGGCTGTTGAACACCGAAGATTGGGAACAGGCCGCGCGTGATCTTGCTGCCTTGGGTCCGCAGATTGTGGTGGTCAAACTGGGTGAGGACGGCTGTCTGGTGCATGATCGCCGCAATGGGTTGATGCAGCACCTTCCCGCCCGTGCCGTGCCCCATGTGGCCGATACCACTGGCGCGGGCGACAGCTTTTGCGGGGCCTTCATGGCGGCCCTGCTGGACGACCCCACCGACCCGCTGCGCGCGGCACGGGCCGGAGCCTTGGCGGCGTCGATAACCGTGCAAGGCTACGGTGCCGACCCCTTGTTCGCCTGCAACCCCGCCGACCTGCGCGCGCAGTTCGACGCGGGGCACTGACCTCAACCCCCGCGAAACAATCCCGCGAACGGCCCCGTCAACCCCTTGACCGGCGGCGTGTCGAAACTGCCCCGCTTGCTGGTCCGCAAACCCAGACTGACCAACCCTTCGGCCATCTTCACCGCCACCGTCACTCCGTCGATCACCGGCACCCCCAGCGCATCCTGCATCGGTCCGACCAAAGGCGTAAGCCCCGCACAGCCCAGCACAATCGCCTCTGCGTCATCCTCAGCTAGCGCCAGCCGCGCCTCGGCCAACAGCGCGGCCAAGGCGGCGGCGGGGTCCGCCTCCATGTCCAGCACCGGCAGGTCAATCGCCCGCACCCGCGCACAGCGCGCGGCAAGCCCCGTCTCGCGCAGCACCCGTTCGGCGTGGATGCGCGTCCGCGGCGGCAGGGTGATCACGCTGAACCGTGCGGCCAGCATCGCGGCGGCGAAATAGGCGGCCTCGGTCATGCCGACCACCGGAACCCCCGTCGCCTCGCGCGCCGCCGACAGCCCGGTATCGCCGAAACAGGCCAGCACAAAGCCATCGACCCCTACACTGTCGCGGATCATCTCCAGCACCCCCAACGCGCCAATCGCCTCTTCGACGTGGCTTTCGATGCTGGGCGTGCCGCTTGACGGACTGACCGCATCGACGAAAGTGCCCGCCGCCGCCACTGCCGCCCCGTCGCGGGCCAGCGACCGGGTGAAGGCGGCTGTCGTGTTGGGGTTGATGATCCGGATGTGCATGGCGCGACCCTGAGTTGTGCTACTCCACAGAATGCGACCGCAGCGCCCGCGACACAAGCCGCCCGCCCACCCCTACCGCCGCTTGCGGGGGTCCAGCGTCGTCTTGTTGCCGCGCGCGCCGATCTGCACCGGGGTGTTGTCACGGTTTTCATCGTGCAGCTTGCGCCAGCGGTCCAGCCGCCCTGCATCCAGCGTGCCCGCCGCAACCGCCGCCTGCACCGCACAGCCCGGCTCATGCGCATGGGTGCAGTCGCGGAACCGGCACAGCGGGGCCAGTTCGGTGATCTCGGCAAACAACTGATCCAGCCCCGCCGCCACATCGCCCAGATGCAGCGTCCGCATTCCCGGCGTGTCGATCACCCATCCGCCACCCTGAATCCCGTGCAGCGACCGCGAGGTCGTGGTGTGCCGCCCCTTGGCATCGCCCTCGCGGATACTGCCCGTCTGTTGCGCGTCGTCCTCGTCCTTGTCCGCCAGCGTGTTCAGCAGCGTCGATTTTCCCACACCCGACGATCCGACCAGTGCCACCGTCCGCCCCGGCCCGCACCACGGGGCCAGCGCATCCGCCGCCTCGGGCACCGTCGCGTTCACCGTCACCACCGCCAACCCGCGTTGCAGGGCCGCCGCCTCGCGCAGATAGTGCGCCGGGTCCGCCGCCTCGTCCGCCTTGGTCAGCACGATCACCGGGTCCGTTCCCGCCTCGTTTGCAAGTGCCAGATAACGTTCCAGCCGCGCCGCGTTGAAATCGGCGTTGCACGAGGTCACGATGAACAGCGTATCGACATTGGCCGCAATCAGTTGCGGCATTCGTGATCCTTCGACCGGGCGACGCAACAGCGCCTTGCGGTCCAGCCTGCGGATCAACACCTTGGTCAAGGGGTTCACCAGAACCCAGTCCCCCACCGCGAAATCCGTGGTGTTGACCTTGGCCGCGAGAAACGGCCTGACCGGGCCGCTTGACGAAATCGCCGTCAGCCGCGACCGGTGCACCGTTGCAATCCGCATCGGCTCCAAGCCCTGATCCTCGGCAGTAACCTGATCAGCGAAAAACCCCGACCAGCCAAGGGTGATCAGCGAGACATCGACGGGGGAAAGGTCATCCTGCATGGCCCAAGCCTTGGAACGCCCCCGCGCCGGATGCAAGTCCCCCAACGCCGATTACACCAAAGCCGCCCTAACACAGCCCTTCAATCCCGACCGGCTAAGCGGCGCACCGGTTTGCGGCCGTCCGGCAGGGTGCCCTTGTCGGCAGGGCTCGATTCGATCGCCTTCAGCCGCTGGCACCGGTCGTTTAACACGGCAGACACGTCGGACTTTGTGCGCAGAATGGTCGGACGCAGAAACATGAACAAGGTTTGCCGCCGCCCGATGTTCTGATCCTTTTGAGCCGCCAATGGGAAAGGGCGGCAGATCGCTCCACCGCCCCTCAATACAAAACTCCGCCCCCAAGCGTCAGATGTCGATCGGCAAGGCCGTCAGCTTGATCTGGTTCACCTGACTTTGGGCCTGATCCACGGCTTCGGCTTTGCCACGACGCTGGGCGCGTGATAGCTTTGGGTGGCCGGGTTCGCCTCAGCCTTGATCGGCTTCAACCTTGGATTGAAGCGGCGCAGGTCGGCGTCGTTCTGGTGACGCTGCTTGCGCTTTACATGCTGGGGCAGGGCAGACAGCGACTGTGGCTTGGCAGCCTTGGCGCCATTGCCAACGGGACTTGTTGGGCGGCCGTCCGGGTCATTCCCTGAATGTCTCCCCACACCTGCCAGACCGATTTCCGCCAAGAAGTGTCGCAATCGGGCACCCTGGAATTGCTGCACCCGCATAATCTGCCTCTGCAACGTGCGCTGAACCATGCGGGCCAGAGGTGACAGATGTTCGACCAACCTTCCTTTGACCGCGCCGCAACCTTGGCCCTGATGGCAGCCCAGCGTGACGGACACGCGCTGGACCGCCCGCTGTATTGCTCGCCACAGGTCTTCCGCGCCGATCTGGAGACGCTGTTCTACAAGGAATGGCTGTTTGCCCTGACCGTGGCCGAACTGCCCGATCCCGGCGCTTTTGCGACCCTGCAAATCGGCGATTACCCGGTGGTCATCGTCCGCGGCGCCGACACCACCATCCGCGCCTTTCACAACGTCTGTCGCCACCGGGGCCAGAAACTTTGCGCCGAGGATCACGGCACCAAGCGCCGCCTGATCTGCCCCTATCATCAGTGGATGTACGACCTTGACGGCACCCTGCTTCGCACCCGCGACATGGGCGACACCTTCGATCCCACCGCCCACGGCCTGCTGCCCGTCGCCTGCCGCGAGGCGGGGGGGATGGTGTTCATCTGCCTTGCCGACCAACCCGCCCCCTTCGACGAATTGGCCGAGGCGCTGACCCGCTATCTGGCGCCCCATGATCTGGCCAACACCAAAGTCGCGTTCCAAAGTACCATCGTCGAGAATGGCAACTGGAAACTGGTGATCGAGAACAACCGCGAATGCTATCACTGCGGGGCGAACCACCCCGCCCTGTGCCGTACCTTCAATGATCGCCCGCTGGCCGTGGTGTCGGGCAATACCGACCGCGTCGAAGGCGAAGTCGGCGACCACTGGGCGCGCTGCGAGGCGGCCGGCGTCCCTTCGGCCTTTGTGATCGACCAGAATTTTCAGTGGCGGCTCGCCCGCATCCCGCTGATGGGCGAAAGCTTCACGCTGGACACCAAACCCGCCGTCTCGCGCCGCATGGGCCAGATGCCGTTCGACGATGCAGGCTCGCTGTTGTTCTTCCACTATCCCAACAGTTGGAATCACTTCCTCGCCGACCATGCCATCACCTTCCGCGTCCTGCCGATCTCGCCGACCGAAACGCAGGTGACGACGACTTGGCTGGTCCACAAGGATGCCGTTGAAGGCGTGGACTATGACCTGCAACGCCTGACCGAGGTGTGGCTCGCCACCAACGATGAAGACCGGCTTGTGGTCGAGCAAAACCAGAAGGGCATCCTGTCGCCCGCCTACACGCCCGGCCCCTATTCGCCGCTGCACGAGGATGGCGTGATCCAGTTCGTCGACTGGTACAAGACGCGGATGATCAACACGCTGACGCCGAAACGGGCACTGGCGGCAGAATAGGCGGCGGCGGGCCAAACCCGCCCCCTCCGACAGAGGCCCGGCGCATCCCCGACGTTTATCCGACATTTGTCCGACGCCCCGATCCGGGTTGACAGCCCCTTGCCCCGCCCGCAACCCTACGCCATGCGAATTGCCTTCTACGCCCCCCTGAAATCGCCCGATCACCCCGTACCCTCGGGCGACAGATTGATGGCGCGGCAGTTGATACAGGCGCTTCGGCTGGGCGGGCATCAGGTGGACCTTGCCTCGGATCTGCGAAGCCATTGCGGTAATTCTGAAAATTATGCTCAATATCAAGAAGTTACAACCATAGCTGCCGCCGAAGTCGCCCGCATCGCCGCCCAATGGCGCAGCGATCCGCCCAACCTTTGGTTCTGCTACCACCCCTACTACAAATCGCCCGACCTGATCGGCCCTACCCTGACACAAGCCTTTGATATCCCCTATACAACCGCCGAATCCTCATACTCCTGCCGCCGCAACCTTGGCCTTTGGGCCGAAACGCAGGCCGAGGTGTTAAGAGGCCTGAAACGCGCTGCCGTCAACATCTGCCTGACCGATCGAGACCAAAACGGCATCCTCGCCGCCGCCCCCACCGCCCAAGTCGCCAAATTGCCCCCGTTCATCGACCCTACCCCCTTTGCGCCGGCGGCCGGCAAGGGTGGTTTGCGGTTCATCACCGTCGCGATGATGCGGGCCGGGGACAAGTTTGAAAGCTACCGCTTGTTGTCCGATGCGTTGCGTCTTCTGCCTGTAGCGCTGGATTGGCGCCTGACGGTGATCGGCGACGGCGCGATGCAGACCGAAACACATGCCCTTTTTGCCGGTTTGCAGCCGCGCATCGACTGGGCGGGACTTTGTGATCGCGACACTGTCGCAGTGTTGTTGCAGCAGGCCGGTCTCTATCTCTGGCCCGGCTATGGCGAGGCATATGGGCTTGCATATCTGGAGGCACAAGCCGCAGGTTTGCCAGTTGTGGCACAAGATATAGCGGGAGTGCCCGAAGTGGTGGCCCATGGCGTGACAGGGTTCCTGACCCCGAAAGACAACGCAACCGCCTTTGCCGCCGCGATTCTGCAACTGGCAACCGACCCAGTCTTGCGTGACCGGATGGCACAAGCCGCCCGGCACAGGGTGCTGAACCTCCACTCCCTGCAATCCGCCGCCACGCGGTTGTCCGAAATCCTGTCCATGGTGCAGCGATGACAGATTTTTCCGATCTTTTACTGGAGCTTGACCATTGGCACACTGCAGGCCGCACCGCCAGTTTCTGGCTGCGCGACGATGATGCAATCCAGCCCACCCCCGCGCTGGACCGTCTGCTTGATCTGGGTAAACGCCATACCGTGCCCCTGACTCTGGCTGTGATTCCCGCCGATACCGGGCCGGAACTGGCCAAAAGGCTTGAAAACGCAGGCCAGATCGAAGTCGCCGTCCACGGCTGGGCCCACACCAACTACGCCCCACAAGGCCAGAAATCGCGTGAACTCGGGCCGGATCGACCGGCGGACGCTGTGTTGGGTGATCTGTCCAAGGGAATGATAAAGCTGCAAAAACTTTATGAAGCCCGCTTCATCCCGCTGCTGGTGCCGCCGTGGAACCGCCTTGACGCCAGCCTTGTTCCGCACCTGTCCGCTCTGGGATTTCTGGGTGTATCCGTCTTTGGACCAGAGCCGCCCAACCCGCCGTTGCCAACCCTGAACACCCACGTCGATCTGATCGACTGGCACGGCAATCGCGGCGGCAGACCGGGGACGGTGTTGGTGGCGGAAATGGTCGTTCGGCTGCGGCAGATGGCGGTATCTGGGGGGGCGCTGGGGCTGCTGACCCATCATCTGGTGCACGATGATCCGGCTTGGGCGTTTCTGGATGCCGTGATGGCCGCCACCTCGGCTCATCCCTCCTGCCGCTGGCAGGCTGCCTCAGCCCTGTTGAAAGCCGGTCAAACCTCGGTCACCTGACCCTCGCGGGCGACAAAGGCTCCCGGAAAGGCAGCAGTGGCCATTCCTTCGATCTCGTCCAACTGTTGATCGGTCCGCCACGGCGCATGATGGATCATCGCAACCCTCTTGGCCCCCGCCGCCTTGGCCAGCAGCACGGCGTGTTGCCAGCTTGAATGGCCGAAACCCCGGAACCGATCCATCTCTTCATCGGTGTAACAAGCGTCATACAGGAACAGATCGGTGTTTTTTATCAGGGACATAATCACCGGGTCAAACACTCCGGGCGTATGTTCCGTATCGGTGATCACCGCGACAGACCGCCCTTGCCATTCCACTCGATAGCCAATGCAGCCGCCCGGATGGTTCAGG
>Ga0105046_10019272_pt1 | contig 10353 bp, 5 predicted proteins | sample MAT03_FD_78385 | JGI IMG/M metagenome (GOLD analysis project Ga0105046, IMG submission 78385) | Freshwater microbial communities from Lake Fryxell liftoff mats and glacier meltwater in Antarctica - MAT-03 (megahit assembly) | ecosystem: Environmental > Aquatic > Freshwater > Ice > Liftoff... | reverse complement strand
GGACCCAGCACGCGTGCAATTAAGCCCCAAAGTGGCTGCGATCAACACCTTCGCCTTCAAGACGCCGCTGTGTGCAATGTGCCAGCGAGAGCTTCGCGGCATTGACCGTGTCTGTGAGTCCTGCGGCTGTGTGTCGAGGAATGTGCATGCGTGAGGGGCTTGCTTACACACTCAAGTCCGCATTCGTATGAACTGTCGGAGTAATTACAGTGACCGATGATCAGCGGCGATCGCTCTGCTTTTCGACGCACGATGATGGCGTAGAGCGACTCTTTCTAGTGCATCGAGTGGCGTTCTCCGGCTGGTTCTCGCTTGGACCTGTGGTCGCATAGAGCGCCGAAGACATCGGCTCCAATCCAACACCTCCCGATCCTTGCCGCGCCTGCGGCACTGATCGAGGCGGCAGCTTCGGCTGCGCCACATGCAACTCCAGAGCCTCCCGCACTCCGTCGCTTGGAGAAGACGGCGCAGTAACGCCCCACTGCGCACGCTGCGACACTCTCCTCCCCGGCCACGAACGCGTCTGCCCGCGCTGCGGCGTTGCGAATGGCACCTTCTATCGATAGACATGCCGTGCGATGCCGAGTGCGTCTTGATCACGCGCTTCTACCGCCGCCGCCTCAGGCTCGCGATCGCGAGTGCGCCAAGTCCGACCGCTGCGGTCGATGGCGCTGGCACGATCGTGTTCACGTGCGTGATGAGCTCGCGCAGCGTGATCTGCGTCGAGGTGATCGCCGACGCGACGGGCGTGTGGATGCCTACGTGGATGTGGCCGCCCGCGACGCAGCGGAAGGGATCATCGGGCGAAGCGTGCAGGTTCGCGTACCAAGCCGAGTGATAGCTCGTGAACTCGCTGACGAAGTTGCCGCCGAAGCTGTTGCTCGTGTCGATGAATGCCGAGACGCCCAGGTTCGCGGCGTTGACCGCGTCGCGGATGTTGGCCATCGGCAGCGAGCTGTTGCGGATGAAGTTGTTGGGCTCGTTGGCGATGGGCAGGTCGCTGGTCGGGCGCGTGGGCGCGAGGTAGTCGGGAGACCACTGGCTCAGAGGGAGCTTGCGAGCGCGGCTCTCAAGCTCCCAGTTGCTGCCGAAGCTGCCGCGGCTGAAGGTGATGATCGCGACGGGCTTGAGCTCATCAACAAGGCGCCAGAAATCGCTCGAGGCCCTTTGATAGTCAACCTGGAAGTCACCGGTGCCGCGCGGGTTCACATCGACGCCGCCGGGAAACTCCGGGAAGTACGAGTGGATGTCGTAGCCGCGCCCTTCCCAGTTGCCGCCCTGCCAACCGCTCGGGTTCTGGGCGATGTTCTGGCTGAAGGGCCGGATCATCTCGTTGGTCGGGGGCCAGTATCCGGTGATCATGATCTTGTTGGTCTGCCCCATGGCCGAAGCTCCAGAGACCAGCGCCAACGCCACAAGCCCGCAGCGCGAGGCACGAAGCACCGAGTGATTTTCCGTCGTACGCATCGGAAAGCTCCATCATCAGGCAGACAGGGCACACGCGAGACACGCCCGCCGCGCCGAACTCAAACAGACTACACCACAGGCCCGGAAATGCCACTCGCTTCGCATCCGAATGCGGCAGGGCGATAATCGTTCGGAATTCGTCCGCCTGTTACTTTCAGTGGGGTGGCCCGCCGCTCGCTTCGAGCGAACGCAGGATCGACACGTACGAACGCATGATGGCTCCAGAGTCCAGGTGCAGCACCGCCCGCTCGCGCTGCCGCCCGCCCGCGGCGTGGCGCGCGGGCGCATCTTCGCACCATCGCGCCGCCAGCGTCCAGTACGCCGCGACGTCCGAGCCCGGGATGGCGTCGGGCCCGACGAGATCCGCGCCGATGCACTCTGCGTGCCGCTCGCCCGCGCGCATCGCTACCACCGGAACTGCGCATCCCATCGCCTCGATCACGCTGTTGCCGCCGCCCTCTGGATACTCGTTGAGGAAGACGTCGCCCGCGCGCACGATTGCGCGCACGTCATCGCGAGGTCCGAGAAACCGGCACCGCGCCAACGCGCCCGGCCCCGCAGCGTCGAACGCGGCCAATACCCGCGCGCCCTCTCGCGACGACGCGTCGAAAGGTCCGACGCCGATCCACCACACCGACTCGCGCCCCCGCGTCGCCATGAACCTCGCAAGGTCGAGCGCGAACGTGCCCGCGCTCAACCGCTTCGCGAGCACGTTGGACGCTTGCACCAGCACGATCGCGTTGTCGGGCACGTCCAAGGATCGGCGCGGAACGCTGGCCACCACGCCCGCGGCCGAGGCATCGCCGCCGGAAGTTTCAACGCTCGCGCAGCGCAGCTCGCGCCCACGCGCGTGCGCCCAGGCCGCCAGCACCGGCCCATCGCGTGCCAGCTTGCGAGGGTTGTTGAAGACCGCCGCGTCGATGTTCTCCACGATCAGCGGCACGCCCATGCTGACAGCGATCTGAAGATCGGCCACGCGCGCCCACGCCAGCGCGAGCGTCACCGGGCACGAGACGTTGCCGAAAAGAAGGCACACGCGAGCATCGAGCGAGCGAGCATGCGCGATTGCCTCGCGCGCCGAGTCCAGGTACGAGCCCTTTGTCGCCAGCATCGCGAGCGTGAGCGCACCCGCAGACTCGCGCGACATCTCGACCAGCCGTTGCAGCACCGGCGCACCCTCGCGCGACGAGGGCACATCGGGAAATCGAAGAAACGCCAGCGGCGGCGTGCGAGCCGTCTGTTCTTCCGCAATCAGCACGTGAACGCGGCGCCCATCCGCGAGCAGCGCCGCCGCGAGACGCACGGCGTTCTGGCTGATGGCCTGGCCCTGCACGATGGACGGAACCACGACGATCACGGGACCCGCGGCGTTCCGCGACGCTCGCCACGATGCCCGCTCGCTCGCGAGCGCCGCGCCGAGCACGCGCTCTGCAATGTCCGCCACATGCACAAGCCCCGGCGCGCCGCCGAGCGCGGCCTGCTGGTGCTGCTGGATATCAGCCACGGCGCCCGCCGCGAGTGCTTCGAGTGCGAGCGCGTGATCGCCCGCGTCGCTCGCGAGGCGAGCCCGCTCGAAGCACGCGGCGACCTGCGGGGGCATGGTGGGCGGGGCGTTGATGGCGTGATGGTACAGGAGATCGCGCCACGGGCACTTTCCTGCAAGGCAGGTATCATCTCCGCCATGGACCTCTCAACCCTCAAAAAGATGTTCGCCTCGGGGCATGTCTGCGTGCGGCTCGTCACGTACGAAGAGTCGGAAGCGCTGCGCGGCGTACGCGAGGCGGCCCGCGAGATCGGCCTTCCGGTCTGGACTTGGTCCGCGGTGCAGGGCCTGAGCGAGTACAACGCCAACGGGAGCTTTGTCACGCGGCATGCGTCGACGGAGAACGCTGGCGCTGCGCTCTTCACGCTCGCGGGAAAGGTCTCGATTGCGCCGTGCGTGATCGTGCTGCTTGATGTTGCCGAACACCTGTCAGACTCGCGCGTCGTGCGGGCGCTGCGCGAGCTGGTAGAGAGGCTGCGCGCCGATCAGGCCATCGCGGGCGATGTGGCGTCGGTCTCGGGGATGCCAGCCTCGCAAATGTGTGCGCGGATTGTCATGATCGATCACAAGGACCAGGTGCCGCCGGTCGTCGGCTTCCTCTCCTCGCGCCTCGACATCCCGCTTCCCGGCGACGAGGACCTTGAACTCATCGTGCGCGACACGCTGCGAAAGCTCAACCGGCACCAGAAGCTGACGGCGCGGCTGACCGCCGCAGAGCTCAAGCGGCTGATTGAATCGCTGCGCGGCATGACGCGTCGGCAGGCGGCGCAGCTCGTGGCGGACGCCGCAGCACCCGACAGCGAGTTCACGGGCGATGATCTCACGATCGTGCTCGACGCGAAGCGGCGATTGCTCGCGGACACCGGCGTGCTGGAGCACGTCGATGCGCCGATGAGCCTGGACTCCATCGGCGGGCTGGGCAAGCTGAAGGCGTGGCTCAAGGCGCGAGAGGTGAGCTTCACGCCGCGGGCGAAAGCGATTGGCCTGTCGCCGCCGCGGGGCGTGCTGCTGCTGGGCGTGCAGGGCGCGGGCAAGAGCCTCGCGGCGAAGGCGATCGCAACGGCGTGGAAGCGCCCGCTGATGCGGCTGGATCCGGGCACGCTCTACGACCGCTACATCGGCGAGAGTGAGAGCAGGCTGCGCGAGGCGCTGCGTCAGGCCGAGGCGATGGCGCCGATCGTGCTGTGGATCGATGAGATCGAGAAGGGATTCAGCGGAGCGAGCTCGACCAACAACAGCGACGGCGGATTGTCGCGCCGCATGTTCGGCACGATGCTGACGTGGATGCAGGAGCACACGGCCCCGGTCTTCCTGGTTGCGACGGCCAACGATATCGAGGCGCTGCCGCCGGAACTGCTGCGCAAGGGCCGCTTTGATGAGATCTTCTTTGTCGATCTGCCGACGGCCGACGTGCGCGAGGTGATCTTCTCGATCCATCTCAAGAAGCGCCGGCACGAGCACCACGAGCTGGACATCAAGGCTCTGGCTCAGGCGAGCGAGGGCTTCTCGGGCGCGGAGATCGAGCAGGCCATCATTGCTGCGCTCCACAACATGGCGAGCACGTGGCAGGGTGATGCGGCGCCGAAGCTCCGGACCGAGGACCTGCTTGACGTGATTCGGAACTCACCGCCGCTGAGCGTGACGATGGCCGAGCGGATACAGGAACTGCGCGATTGGGCGCGGGGGCGGTGTGTGCCGGCGGATTGAGCGGTGTGGAAAAGAAGACACCGCCCGGGAGGGCGGTGCCACTTTGGATGCTGCTTTGAGTGCCGCTCTGAGTCCTTGATCGATCAGGCGGTCTGGGCTGAGAGGCCTCGGATACTGGCCTCGCGGCGCTTCACGGTGGTTTCTTCGACCTTCTCGGATTCGGCGAAGTCCTCGCCGAAGCGGAAGAGGCGGAAGCTGTTGCCGATGACGAAAACGTCGCCGGCGAAGTGGTAGAAAGCTGCGATGGGGAGTGCGAACTCGCCAGCGCGGGTCAGCGTGCCGGTTGCGGCCAGGACGAGGCCGACCAGCGCGATGACGACGGAGACGATGATGTTCTGCGCGACGATCGCGCGGGTGCGCCGGGCGAGCTCGATCAGGAAGGGGATGCGGGAGAGATCGTCGTTCATCAGGGCGATGCCCGCGGAGTTGGCGGCGATGTCTGAGCCTGTGAGTCCCATGGCAACGCCCACGTCTGCCGCGGCGAGGGAGGGACCGTCGTTGATGCCGTCGCCGACCATCATGGTGCGATAGCCGGTGGCGACCATGCCCTTGATCTGCTCGTGCTTCTCTTCGGGGAGGCACTCGGCCTCGATGGCGTCGACGCCGACGTTGGTTCCGACGCGCTTGGCGACGGTGAGGCGGTCGCCGGTGAAGATGGCGATGAAGCGGATGCCCTGATCGCGCAGACGTTGGACGACGGCGCGGGTGTTGGTGCGGACGGTGTCCTCGAGACCGACGGCGCCCATGTACTGGCCGTTGCGCATGACGTGGACGGCGGTCATGCCTTCGAGCTGGGACTCGACGCGCTGGAGCTCGTCCTTGATGCCGCCGTTGAGCTCGGCGAGCCAGGTGGCGCGGCCGACGCAGACCTCGCCGATGCTGGTGCGTGTGCGGACGCCGCGGCCGTGGATCTCCTCGAAGTCAGAGGTGCCGTCGGGCGTGATGCGGGCGGCCTTGCCGGTGGTAACGATGGACTGGGCGAGGGGGTGGTTGGAGTGCTGCTCGCCATTGACGGCGGCGGTGAGAAGGTCGGCACCTTCGACTCCGGCGGCGGGGACGAGGCGCGTGACCTGGAACTTGCCGGTGGTCAGCGTGCCGGTCTTGTCGAAGACGACGGCGTTGACGTTGGCCGCAGCCTCCAGGTAGCTTGGCTGCTTGATCATGATGCCGAGTCGTGCGGCGGCGGCAAAGGCCGCGAGCATCGCGCTGGGGCTGGCGAGGAGGAGCGCGGACGGGCAGGCGACGACGAGGACGGTGACGGCGGTGACGGCGGCGCGGGACCGGACGGCCTCATCGGCCGACTGGCTCATGATGTACCAGGCGATGCACGCCGCGGCGAGGACGACGGGGACGAAGAATCGTGCGACCTGCTCGATGAGCATCTGGCGCGGGGTGCGGCTGCTCTCGGCCGAGCGGATCAGGTCCATGACCTTGCCGATGGTGGTGTCGGAGCCGACTTGCGTCACGACGATGTCGATCTGGCCGGTGAGGTTGCTCGTGCCCGCGTAGACGGGATCGCCGATGGTGACCTCGGCGGGGACGGCCTCGCCGGTGAGGGAGGCCTGGTTGATCGTGCTTCGACCCGCGACGACCTTGCCGTCGACAGGGAGGTTCTCGCCGGGACGAACGCGGACGACCTGGTTGAGCTTGATGTCGCGGAGTGAGCGATCCTTCTCGACGCCTTCTTCGATGACGCGGGCGTTGTCGGGCATGAGGCGGACGAGCTGCGCGATGGCGCGCTGGGCTCCGCTGGCGGAGCGGCGGACGAGCTGGCCGAAGACGACGAGGATGAAGGCGAGCCAGCCTGCGGTTGCGTACTCACCGGTGGCGAGTGCGGCGACGATGGCGAGGGCCGCGAGCGTGGAGCTGCTGACCCGCCGGGCGGCCATTTCCTGGTACGCGGCGATGAAGAGGGGTGTTGAGAGGAGGAGGGCGCCGATGATTGCGGGGAGCTTGGCGATGGTCTCGTGCACCAGGCCGAAGAGGCTGCAGATGGTGGTGACGAGGACGAGCACGCCGCCGACGAGCGTGAGCATGATCCATCGCTCGATGGCGATCTCGTGGTGAGAGCAGCAGACCATCTGGCCTTGCTGGTCGTACTCGTGCTTGTGATTGTGGTCGTGCGCTTGTGAGGCCATGTGGTTCGGCGCTCCAGAGAGTCAAATGAGGGGGTTTGGGTCGAGGGGTCGGTGACGGGACAGGCAATGACAGGCAAGGACAGGCAAGGACGGAACGAGCACGCTGAGCGCGGCCAGAAGGGCTGCGGCCGGGCGTCGTGGAGAGAAGGTTAGCCTCATTCTCGAACGACGCTCGACGCCCGTACCATACGGATACCTGGCCCTGCGGGTTCAGCCTCCAGAGGCTTCGCGAGTGCACGATTTCACAAACCCCTGAGGCTCCACGAGATGCCGAACGAAGAATCCAGACAAAATCCAAACGTAACGGTGCTTGGGGTGGGCCAGATGGGGCTGGTGTGCGCTGGGCTGCTGGCCTCGCGTGATCCGTCGCCGGTTGGATCGATGCAGGAGCTCTCGGGCGGGGAGGGTTGGACGAGGCCCGTGAAAGTGCGGATGTGGGGGCACTCGACGGACGAGGCAGGGCGGATCTCGCAGACGCGATCGAGCCCGCGGCTGGCCGGGTTTGTGCTGCCGGCAGAGATCGTCGTGATGCTGAAGGACCAGGCGGCGGTGGAGGGGGCGGCGCTGATCGTGAGCGCGATCCCGGTGCAGCACATTCGGGAGGCTTGGACGCGGCTGGCGCCGCATGTGCCCAGGGACGCGGCGGTGGTGTCGGTGGCGAAGGGGATTGAGACGACGACGCTGCTGCGTCCGACGCAGGTCATCACGGAGGTGCTGCGCGCGACGGGGCGGGACAACCCGGATGCGCGGCCTCGGCGGATCGGGTGCTTGTCGGGCCCGACGATCGCGGCCGAGCTGGCGCGGTGCATGCCCGCGGCGATGATCGCGGCGAGCGATGATCTGGACTTTGCGCGCGATGTGCAGCGTCTCTTCACGACGTCTTGGATGCGCGTGTATACGAACTCAGATCTGCTTGGCGTTGAGCTGGCGGGCGCGGTCAAGAACGTGATCGCGATCGCGGCGGGGATCTGCGACGGCTTGCAGGCGGGGAACAACGCCAAGAGCGCGCTGCTGGCGCGCGGGCTGGCGGAGATCACGCGGCTTGGTGTGGCGCTGGGCGCGAGCCACGACACGTTCTTCGGCATCGCGGGTGTCGGAGACCTCGCGACCTCGTGCTTCAGCCCGGAGGGACGCAACCGCTCGTGCGGCGAGGCGCTGGGGCGCGGCGAGAAGCTGGATGCGTATGTCGGGCGCATCCCGTATGTGGTGGAGGGTGTCGCGACCGCGAAGGCCGTGATGGGCCTGGCCAAGAAGTACCGCGTTGAGGTGCCGATCACGACGGCGGTGCACGCGGTGCTCTTTGAGGGCGTGGACCCGATCGAGGCGATCGGGAAGCTGATGGCGCGCGAGCCCAAGACCGAGCGGGTGGGGTAGGGAAATGCAAGAGCACCGCCCGGGAGGGCGGAGCCACCTGGTGCGGCGGTGCCGCTTGGCTACTTTCGTGCGAGCTTGGGCGCGAGGTATTTTCCGGTGTAGCTCTTTGGGTTCTTGGCGACTTCCTCGGGGGTGCCTTGCGCGACGATGGTGCCGCCGCCGCTGCCGCCTTCGGGGCCGAGGTCGATGAGCCAGTCGGCGCACTTGACGACGTCTAGGTTGTGCTCGATGACGACGAGGGTGTTGCCAGCGTCGGCGAGGCGGTTCATAACGAGGACGAGCTTGCGGATGTCCTCGAAGTGGAGGCCGGTGGTCGGCTCGTCGAGGACGTAGAGCGTGTGGGCGCTGGCGATGTTGGCGAGGCGGCGTGACTGGCGGGCGGGCGTGTCTTCGCCATCATCGAGATCGACTTCGTCCTGCTCGCCGACTCGGGCGGGCTTTGGATTTCCCTTGCCGTTCAGCTTGGCGTCTGCTTTCGCGTCGGCCTTGGCGTCGGTCTTGGCGTCGGCGCGTTGGTCCTGAGTGACGCCCTCGTAGGAGCCGAAGATGCTGCCGCCGCGAGCGAGTTCGGTGGCGAGCTTGATGCGTTGGGCCTCGCCTCCGGAGAGTTGGGTGGAGGGCTGGCCGAGCTGGATGTAGTCGAGGCCGACGTCGTGGAGGCAGCGGAGGAAGCGGTAGATTTTGGGGTGGTTCTCGAAGAAGTCGACGGCGTGCTCGACGGTCATGTCGAGGACGTCGGAGATGGACTTGCCGCGGTACTTGACTTCGAGCGTTTCACGGTTGTAGCGCCGGCCGCGGCAGACCTCGCACTCGACGTAGACGTCGGGGAGGAAGTGCATCTCGATCTTTTTGAGGCCCTGGCCCTGGCAGGCTTCGCAGCGGCCGCCGCCGGAGGTGGAGGCGACGTTGAAGGAGAAGCGTCCGGGCTTGTAGCCGCGGATCTTGGATTCTTTGGTGCCGACGAAGACCTTTCGGATCTCGTCGAAGAATCCGGTGTAGGTGGCGGGGTTGCTGCGGGGTGTGCGGCCGATGGGGGTCTGATCGACCTCGATGACGCGGTCGAGGAGGGTGGGCCACTTGATGGAAGTGTGCGCGCCGGGCGTTTGCTTCGCGCCGATGAGTTGCTTTTTGGCGGCGCGGAGGAGGATGTCGGAGACGAGGGTGCTCTTGCCCGAGCCCGAGACGCCGGTGACGCAGACGAGGCCGCCCAGGGGGAAGGTGGCGTCGACGGAGCGGAGGTTGTTCTCTCTCGCGCCCTTGATGATGATGGCGTTCTTGGTGTCGAGCTTGCGGCGCTTCTTGGGGATCTCGATGGCGCGCCGGCCGGAGAGGTAGTCGCCGGTGAGGGACTCGGGGTTGGCGATGATCTCCTCGACGGAGCCTTGCGCGACGATGCGGCCGCCGTGTACGCCGGGGCCGGGTCCCACATCGATCACGTGGTCCGCGGCACGGATCATGTCCTCATCGTGCTCGACGACGAGGACGGAGTTGCCGATGTCGGTCAGGTGGCGAAGGGTTGAGATGAGGCGGTCGTTGTCGCGCTGGTGGAGGCCGATGGTGGGTTCGTCCAGCACGTAGCAGGCACCGACAAGGCCGGAGCCGACCTGCGACGCGAGGCGGATGCGCTGGGCCTCGCCACCGGAGAGGGTGGCGGTGCGCCGGTCGAGGGAGAGGTACTCAAGGCCCACGCCCGCAAGGAAGCGGAGGCGATTGTTGATCTCCTTGAGGATCGGCTCGGCGATGATGCGCTGCTCGCTGGAGAGGATGAGTCCTTCGGCGAAGGCGGCGGCGTCGGGGATGGTGGCGCGCGAGATCTCGGCGATGTTGAGCACGGAGCCGTCGCGCGTGGGGCGGCCGATGATGGAGTCGCTGCCAGCCTTCTTCATGTCGGCCTTGTGCGTGCTGGTCAGGAGAACGTGCAGGGCCTCGACGCGCAGGCGATCGCCGCAGCAGACGGCGCAGGCGCGGTCGGTGATGAAGCCGCCGAGCCACTCTTTGACCGAGGTGTTCTCGGTGGTCTCCCACCAATAAGAGAGAACAGGGATGATGCCGCACCACGTATAGCCGCGGGCCTTCGCCTCCTCGGGGGGCGCGCACTGAAGGCTAAAGCGGCGTTGCTCGAGG
>Ga0105046_10019271_pt1 | contig 10354 bp, 5 predicted proteins | sample MAT03_FD_78385 | JGI IMG/M metagenome (GOLD analysis project Ga0105046, IMG submission 78385) | Freshwater microbial communities from Lake Fryxell liftoff mats and glacier meltwater in Antarctica - MAT-03 (megahit assembly) | ecosystem: Environmental > Aquatic > Freshwater > Ice > Liftoff... | reverse complement strand
TGCGCGATGGTTCTGGCGCCAGTGGATAGCCTGCCTGACGCGAATCGGAGGCACCAACTGGAATCATTCATAAGAACAGCGGTTTTGCATCCCGACCGCAAGAATACACTGACATTCACCGCCGTGTTTTGTCGGCGGCGTCATATGTGCCCAAGCTGACTTTGTAATCAAGTTCTAAAGAAAGATATTGCGAGTTCTTAACCGTTCGGGTGATCTCGCAATTCGTTCGGAGTCATACGATGTCGGACGTTGCATTGCCCGACGAGGCCCGCATTTGGATGCAGTCGCTCAATTGGGGCGAACATCACTTGCAATGGCACCAGGAGCGTCGTTGGGACTTGTTGCCGGTCCCGGCTCGTAATGCCGCCATCGCTCGCGGCTGGCGCCGCGCCGCCCGTCAGGAAGGAGAGGCTGGCAACGGCCTCGACTTCCTGGTGATGCATCGGGCAATGCTGGAAATGCTGCGTCTCGAATGGCCGGCCCATGCGGCCCGGTTCAAGGGCTGGACCGCGGTGCCGACCGACCCGGACGACGCTGCCGACCCGATGCCGGCCGTGAATGTGCCGCAGGCGTTTGCCACCGACATGCTCGCCGCGGTGACGCTCCTACAGACCAACCCCGGGTTCTTCACCACGGACGACGCGCTGGGCCGGTTCATCGAGACACGGCTGCGGCCCGAGCCGGGCCAGCCGCGAAACCAGTCCGCCGACACCCGTGCGGGTCTGCACAACTACCTGCACCAGCGGTTCGCCGACGCCACCAGCTCGATCGACCTCGGCCAGCCGATGGTGAACATCGAGAACGAGCGGTTCTGGCGGTTGCACGGATGGATCGACGAACGGTGGTCAGCGTTCCGTACGGCGAAGGGATTGCCGCCGGAAGACGCGGAGCTACGGGCGGCGATCGACGCGGCCAAGGCGCACATGGGCGGCGGCCACGGTGGGCACGACTTGGCGGTCCTGCCGCGCAGCCTCCGCGATCCGTTCACGCCGTCGCTGGCGGAGCAGTTCGACGCCGTTACGGACAAGCCCGTCCCGGAAACGGTCGAGGAGTTGCGGGACTACCTCCGCGTCGCCGTCCGCCTGGAGTTGGCGACGCTGCCGCTCTACTTGACGGCGATGTGGTCACTGAAGACCGCCCATCCAGCGGCGGGAATCCTTTTCAACGTGGCCTTGGAGGAGATGCTCCACATGGGGCTGGCTTGCAACCTCCTAACGGCCGTCGGCGGTACGCCGGACTTCGCGGCGGCCGCCACCATCATGCAATACCCTGACTACTTGCCCGGCATCCAGTCGAAGGAACCATTCGCGCTGCGGGCATTCTCGAAAGAACAGATGCAGCGGTTCTTAGAGATCGAAATGCCGGTGGGCGGGCCGATCCCGGATCTGCTCGGTGCCGTGCCGACGTTCAAGACCATTGGGGCGTTCTACGAGGCCGTCGCCGAGGGGTTCCGCACCATCCCCGGTCTGGCGTACAACACCTCCAGACAGGTGGCGGGCCAATTCGTCGGCGGCCAGGAGATCACGGTTATCACCGGCCAGGCGGCCGCGTTGGCGGCGATCGAACTCATCTGCCTACAGGGTGAGGGGTCAGACGTCGCCCGCGACCGGCCGGACGGCCAGCTCGCGCACTACTACGCCTTCAACCAAGTGGTCCGGGAGATGCATTACGCCCCACACCCGACGAGCGGGAAACCGGAACTTGATCCGACGAGACCTCTCCCGCTGCCGCTACCCGCGGACGTCTTTCCCATGGCCGACGTCCCGTCCGGCGGCTACCCGGACCTTTCCGTAGCGGTCGCATTCGACGTGAAGTACACCGAGATGCTCGTGGAACTGCAGGCGGCCTGGGGCGGCGTCGACCCGGACGGCCACTTCAACAACGCCATCGGCGCGATGACCGAACTGCCAGGCCTTGCCGTGGCGCTCATGGCGATGCCGCGGGACCCGCAGCGCTACGGCCCCGGCAACTACGGCCCGGCGTTCCTGTACCGCGTCTGAGGCATGACCCCCAAACCAAACTCTACCCACGGAGACGGCAATGGCGAAGGAGTACCGCATTCACCCGGCGATCGGGTTCGCCCGGGTCGGCACCAGTCTGGAGACGTTCCTGGCGCCTGAACTACCCGGCCACACGGCGGCACCGGCGGGGAACACGTTCCGAGACGCCAACGGCGAGCTGAAACGGCAAGCCGTGCGATTCCGTGTCTTCGAAACCGACACCGTGACCGGTGCGATCCGCGAGTTAACAGTCGGCAGCGGCGGCGTGACCAAGATCACCTGGACCGTCCACCTGAAAAACAAGAAGGCGGTCTGGTTCGTGTTCGACGGCATCCGGGGCGAGGGCCCCGGCGGCTACCTTCCCAACCATCCGCTCCGTAACGACAGCGTGACGGTCGATCGCGATAAGAAGCTCATCATCGACCCCGGCCCGCGGACGCTTGCGGCAACCGGAGCGGCTGCCTCGCACGAGATCGCCAAGGGGACCGGCCCGGCCCCGGCGGCGGAGGCGTGGCCGCCGCCGCTCAACGGCGGGGCAAAGAAGATCGAAACCTTGGGCACCTTGAGCGTCGATGCCGACGGTCGCCTAACGGTCGCCGGCGGGTTTGGCGTCTCGGGCACCAGCGGTGCAATGCCCGGCGGCGGCCTGCTGCATTACGCCAACAACGACGAGTGGTTCGACGATACGTCTGACGGGTCGGTAACCGCCTCAGTTGAGATAGCGGATATGACGATTGCCGCCTTGGCCCCGGCGTGGGTCGCGGTCGGGCCGCCGGACTACGCGCCGCCGGTGGCCAATATCGTCACAGTCCACGACCTGCTGGAGGACCTGTCGCTGCGGCACTTCGATCGCAACCCCGCGATCTTCGGCCCGCTCACCGCCGGCGGCGTTAAGGCGTTCCTGACGAGCTTCAAGCCGACGTTCGCGGAACACGTTTGGCCGATTATCGAGCGGGCGTACATGTACCGCTGGGTGGTGAACGACGCGGACCGGCACTTCACGCCATCGACGCCAACCGGCATGCCGAAGTTTCCGTTCGCGGCGATGAACGCCCAGCCGGTCGCCGGCGAAACGCCGACGAACAACCCGCGGCTGCGGGTGTTCCGCAAGCTCCGCAACCCGGACGCTCCGACGGCCGGGGGAATCGCTACGATGCCCAAGCTCAAGGCCGACGGCGTGGATGGCACCGATGAGGACACCATTCAGTTTACGCTGACGCGGTTCCAATACTTCTGCATGAAGCAGTGGTCGGACGGGCAATTCATCTCGTCGCCCGGCCCTGCGGCGCCGGCGACGGCGGTCACACCCGCCGGGCTGGACCGCGCGTCGATGGACGCCGCCTGCGGCGGGTCGTTCTTCCCCGGCATGGAGATTGGCTGGACCCTCCGCGACCCGCGGGTGTACGTGACCCCGTTCGAGTTCCGTTTCCGCGTGCTGGCGGCGGAAGGGCCGACGGGGCTAACGCCCGGCGACGCCTCCAAGCGGATGGCGCTGCCGTGGCAAGCGGACTTCCTCAAATGCGGGGACCACTGGTGGCCGGCCCAACGGCCCAACGACGTCTTCCGCGGTGCCGTCCGCGAAAACTGGGACCTCAACGTGGCGTCGCATGTGCACCTTACAGACGTGTGGTCGCAGCTCGGGATCGTCGCGGCCGACCCGGCGGACCCAAGCCGGTGCATCCTGACCGAGCGGCTCCTCCCCCCGGCAACATGAGCGATTCGGACCTAATAGTGCTCGGCGGCGGGCCGGCCGGGGCGGCAGTAGCGCTGCTGGCGGCGCGGGCCGGCATGGCTGTGGCAGTGCTGTCCCGTGCGGGTGGGCGGGGCCGCCTTTTGGATACGCTGGCACCGGAGACTTTGTGGCGGCTCCAGGGGCTTAGCGTGCCGCTGGCCTCGCTACCACATGTGGTCTCTCCCGGGATCGCGGTGCGGTGGGAAAGCGACACCGATACCGGCATAGACGCGATCACGACGGGCGCCGGCGAAGCGTGGCACGTGGACCGCTCCGGCCTTGACGCCGCGCTTCGGTCCGCGGCGGTCGCAGCCGGGGCAGTGGTCGTGGCCGTCGGCAGGGTGACGGCGGTGAGCCGAGCCGACGATCGATGGCGGGTCAAGAGCGACGTCGGTACGCACCGAGCGGCGGTCCTGGTCGACGCCACCGGCCGCAGAGCGTGGCTACGGCGACGGCTTGGCGTGCCGACACTCCCCGGCGACGTAACTGTTGCCGTCTCAGGTCTCACGGGGCTGGCGGCGACCGGGGACCGGCGGTTGGCAGTCGAGGCCGTGCAAGACGGCTGGTGGAGCTACACCCCGCGGCCTGGAGGCGGTGCCGTCGCGGCTTGGATGACCGATGCCGACCGTCTGCCCCGTGATGCCGCGGCACTCCGCGCGGCGTGGGTACGGTCCCTGCGGCGGGCCTCGTCGGTGTGGGAGCGTTTCGGCGACGACCCACCGGAGCATCTGTACACCGCGGCTGCCGGGCACACGGTCGCTGCGGCGGTAGCTGGCGAGGGCTGGCGCTGCGTCGGCGACGCCGCGCTGGCCCCGGACCCACTCTCCGGCTCCGGGCTACTTCTAGCCCTTGACGGTGCCACCGCGTGCCTGGCCAGTCTTGTACCGGACGAGCCGGCCCCCTACGAGGATTGGTTCCGGGCCGAAGCAGAGCGGTATGCCGCTCGGCGGCACCTGTACTATGCCCGTGTCCGGCGCTGGCCTAACGAACCGTTTTGGCAACGCCGGCAAACATCCACTGCGTCAGGAGGCGAAACCGATGGCTGACGACCTCAAGGTGACGATCCGCTGGATCGACGACAAGGACCGGGTCAAGGCCGAGGACCTGCTCCAGCGGTACAACGTTTCGCCTCTGGGCAAGTTCAGCGGCCACTGTGTTGCATACCTCCCCGCAGCGGCGCGGTCGGATTTGGAGGCCAGCAAGCTGACGTTCTCCATCGGCGAGCTGGCGACGACTGTTAACACGGTACTGACGTCGGTCTTGAACGACCCGCTCGCGAAGTGGAAGGAATGGAGCAAGCTGCGCGACCTCGTCGACCAGAACCTCAACGATCAGAAGGTTTTGCGGGCGGTGTGCGACCGGAGCCGAAAGGTATCCGGGACGCTCTGGAATAACCTTTCGCAGGCCCTGGACCGAGTGGAGGAGAAGTCTGCCGCTCGCGGCGAGTTTGCCGGTCCCGTGGCGGACGACGACGACGTGCTGGACGCGGACATGTACCTGGTCGACTTGCGCCTGCCGTTGAAGCCAGCGTGGCGACGCGATCTGGAGGGTTTGGGCCTGAGGGTCTCGCCAGGGCCGACGCCGAACGTCGTACGCCTCCAGCTAACCAAGGTCCAATTGAGGGTCGTACAGGGGCTTGAGTTCGTCCGCACTGTCAAGCGCTACGGCTTGGAAGAGACGCTCGGCCCCGTGATGATGAACTTCCTACAGACCACGGCCCTCGCCGAGCCGGATAAGCGGCAGGCGTTCGACATGGTCCTGCACCGGGTGGAGGACTATCCCGCGGTCCACGGCTTCCTGGTGGAACTTCAACAAGACGGCGTTGCGATCCTTTTCGCCAAGCCCGGCTCGACGGCCCTGCGGATCGAGGCTGCGGCCGGGTCGGATGCGCTGGCAGCGCTGATGCGGCTGCCACAGATACGCTCCGTCGAGCCGTACGAACCGCCGCAGTCGCAAATGGAACTGGCCGGGGTGTTGGTCGGCTGCCGAACTGTCGGACCCGCGACCGGGTCCGCAGCCGTGCCCGGCTGGACGGGGGACGGCGAGATCGTCGCCGTGTTCGATACCGGTATCGATACCAACCACCCGGACCTGCGGACCGCCACGGCGAAGGCGTCGGGAGGGGGCTTGGCCAACGACACCGACGGCCACGGCACACATGTCTGCGGCATCATCGGCGGCCGCGGGGCGTTCGTCCGCGGCGTCGCCCCCGGGGCACGGATCATCTCGTATGGCCTAATGACACAGCAGCGCGTACTTGACATCCCGCCGGACCTCGAGGTTTTGTTGCGGCCTGCCGTCGCCGACGGCGCGAAGATCATCAACATCAGTTGGAAAAAGTCCCTCTCCCATGAAGCTAACAAGCAGTTCAACTACAACCATTACAGCTGCTCGCTGGACAAGTTCATCCTGGCCCACCCGGACATCCTCGTCGTGGTCGCTGCCGGCAACGACGGCACGAGCGAGTCCCGCGAGAATAGACCGGACTACCTGTACCGATCGCGGACGGTGGGCAACCCGGCCTCGGCGAAGAACGCCCTGGCAGTCGGCGCCTGCCGTAGCAGCCGCACCGTGTACGCCAAGACGGCCTACGACGAGGACCAGTCCCGGTTCCCCGCCGATCCGGTGAAGTCGGTGGCGATGACCGGCGCACCCTATGTGCCGGCGGCGTTCAGCGCCCGTGGCCCGGCGGACGCGGAACGCGTCAAGCCGGACGTCGTCGCGCCCGGCACGGCCATTCTCTCCGCCAAGCCCAAAACCTCCACGGCCCAGTATCTTGCGTGCCTGTTGCCGACGGACCCGTTCAGCAATGCGCCGGTGCCGATGAACGACTACGCGTATCTCTCCGGCACGAGCATGGCCGCGCCGATGGTAGCTGGTTGCGCGGCGATCCTTCGCGAGTACCTCCGCAAGGAACAGAAGCTGGCCAACCCGTCGTCGGCACTGCTGAAGGCGCTGTTGGCGCTGGCCACGATCCCGGAAACGAATGCGACCGAACACCGCCTCGTGGCCTATGCCCCGATCGTTCCGGACTATGAACAGGGCCACGGCCGGGTCGATCTGACTCAACTGCTGCCGCACCCCAACGCGCCGGCCGATCGCAAACTCCTCTTGAAGGACGTGGCCCGGACCGACGCGGACGCGCTGATCTCCGACGTGCCGGCCAACAGCGTGGGGAACTCGGTCCACGGCGTCCCGTTCACGGTCGCCGCCTCCGCCCCCGGCACGCTGTTGCGGGTCGCCCTGTGCTGGCACGACACCGCGACGCAAGCAGCGCACAACGTCCTCGGCCTGTCGCTGCGGCTGCCAGACGACACCAAGCTCTACGGGAACGCCTCGCACACTGACGCCTTCCCCGACCCGTTCCGCCCGGCTGGCGCCGAGAAATTCGACCGCAAGAACAACCTGCAGACGATCCTGCTGAAGGATCCCCCGCCGGGCGACTACCTGGTGGGCGTGACGGCGCTGTCGACACCGTCGCCCCCGCAGGGCTTCTCTCTAGCCGTCTGCGGCCTGATCATCGTCTGACCCCGACTCCCAAGCCCGGAGACCCCGATGGCGATCTTCTACTTGCCCCCGGCCGGCATCGGCGACTTCGACGAGAGCGCCACGAAAGCCGCTGCCCTCAAGCAGGCCTGGCACGATTACATCGGTGGCGTCTTCGGCAGTCTCGACGGCGGCCTGTTCTACGATGCCGCCAACGACCCCGCCCCGGGCGTGGCCGTTGTAACGAAGGCCATCACGTGGAACGGCTTTCCGCAGTCGATCTGGCGGTGGTTCAACGCGAACGCTGCGATTGGCGGCCCGGCTCAAGCGATTGCTTGCGCCGAGGTCATGCGGCCGTTCACCATCGTCGTCCGCAACGGCCGCAGGCGCACCCTTACATGGACGCCGACCGCTCCGTCGCTCCGCAAGGTCGTCAACAACGCACTCGGCGACGCCGTCGTCCCGTTCCACCGCCAGCAGGACGAGTACTGTGAATGGCACGCCCACCGTAACGGTGCCAGCAAGATCACCCGCATCGTTTTCACATCCGAGGGACCGGAGTACTGGCAGATCATCGCCGACACCGACCCAGACCTGCTCGTCAAGCTCTACCGCCGCTATGTCGACCCGCTGGTGGAGAAAGTGGACTTGTACTGGCCGACCGACGTCCTCGCCTTTAACCCCGGCACCAACAGTTATGACGCGAAGGTGTTCCTCAAAGGCCGGTACAACCCATACAACCGCTGGAATACCACAAATGGATGCGTGCATCTCACGCACCCGTCCAACACGCTGGGGGCGGAGATCCAGTTGGCCCGCGACGGCACGGTGCTGCGGCCGTCGGTGACGGCGACCCCTGCCGCCACGCTACCGGACCGGCTCATGTGCTGTGCCGGCTACGGCGGTGTCAACCGGTCCAGCGACCCGCGGATCGGCGCCGACGTCAACGCCCTCGCCCGTGTCGACCTCACCGTCACCCTTGCCAATCCGGTTGGCCTCTACATCAGCACGATCGGCATCGGCGGCCTGGCCGACCCGGCTGGCGTGCCGATCCCGCAGGCTCTGAAGGTCGTACGCGTTAGTGCCGACGGCAAGCGGATCCTGCGGGCTGAAATCACCCCGCCGCCGGGTGCCACTTACACGCTGGATCAGTGCACGTTCAACGGCGAACCGCTGACCGCCGGCGGTCAGATCGCCCAGCAGATCACCATGACCCTCTTCGGCGAGGCTAAGGCGGTCCCCGGCCGCACTGGCATTACCGAGGCGTGCGGGGCGAAGTGCTGCACGCACCCGTCCAAAGCGGAGTTTGAGACGCTTATCGGCGTCGGTAACGCGTGCGCCGGCCTGACCGCGGCGGACTGGGCGGCAGAGGGCCCGGTGGCCCCGGGCGACCCGATGCCGTCGGCAGCGATGCTCACCGCCGCGCCGCCGGCGGCCGCCGCGTTTAATGCCGCCGCCCCGGAGTTGCCGCCGACACGCAAGCGTAACGAGCTCTGACCTCCCTCTACGGAACCCGCCATGATTGCCGAGCCCACGCTGGCCGCGGACGAGATCCAGGGCAACATCCTGCCTGGGTTCGGCACGAAGGTGTTGGTACTCATCGGCGTCCGCATTGCCGACGCGGCCCATGCCAAAGCCGCCCTGGCCGGGCTGGCCCCAAGGGTCACCACGCTGCGGCAGATGCTCGCCCACCGGGAACGCCGCCGCAACTTGCTGCGGGATGCTTCCGATGCCCCGGCCGTGGACCACCTGATGCTCAACATCGCACTCGGGTCGGCGGCACTCAAGGCCTTCGGCCTGCCCGACGCCAACATCGCCGAGGCACCGTTCGTGCAGGGCATGGCGCGGACCGACTTGCAGGACCCGCTGGACGCCGCCGGCGTGCCGGTCGGGTGGGTGGTCGGTGGCACGCCCGCGACGACGCCGGACGTGCTGTTCGTCCTCGGCAGCGACTCGCCGGCGATGATCGAGGCCGGCCGCGAGGCCTTAGCGGCGCTGCTGATCGCCCGCGGGTTCGACGTGGTCTACCACGAGCGAGGTGACCGGCTTCCGAACAATGCCGAACACTTCGGGTTCCGCGACGACATCTCCCAGCCCGGCATCCGCGGCGTGCTCGACGACGGCACCGTCCTCACCCGCCGGCACCTCGACCCCTCCGACCCCGCCGCCGAGGAGTTCGCACGCCCGGGGCAGCCGCTCATTTGGCCGGGGCAGTTCCTTTACGGTTACCCAACTCAAATCAAGGATCCGTTGCGGCCCGGGCCTGAGGCTGAGCCACCGCACCCGTGGATGCGCAACGGTTCGTACCTGATTTTCCGCCGGCTGCGGCAGGACGTCGGCAAGTTCCATGCCTTCACCGCAGCTGGTGCGGCGCGGGCGGCGGCCGAGTTGAAGCGGCCGGTGACGGCGGCCGAGTTCGCCGCTTGGGTCGTCGGTCGCTGGCCGGACGGAACGCCGCTGGACCGCTGCCCCGCTGCGGCCGACCCCGCCATCGCCGCGGACGACGATCGCGTCAACTTCTTCGCCTATGCCGAGGAAGCCCCCGACGAAACGGTCGCCGCGGCCGGCGGCCCGATCATCGTCTCCGGCACCACCGCCGACCCGTTCGCACACCGTTGTCCGCACTTTGCCCACGTTCGCAAGGTCAACCCCCGCGGCACCTCGGAGCAGGGCCACGCCAATCTTTTCCGCATGCTCCGCCGTGGCATCCCGTATGGTACCGCTTGGACGCCCGCCGAGACCGCCGCCGGCGATCGCGGACTGCTCTTCCTAACCTACGCCCGTTCCCCCGGCCGACAGTTCCTGACTGTGAACAACACTTGGGCCAACTCCGCCGACGCCCCCGAATCCCACGGCCACGACCTGCTCATCGGCCAATCCCGCGGTGGCCCGCGCACTGCCGAACGTTTCCTGCCCGGCGGCACCGCCACGTTCTCTTTCCCCGGCACGAACGAGTGGGTCCTCCCGACTGGCGGCGGCTTTTTCTTCGCCTGTGCCCGTTCCGTTCTCACCGCCCTAGTGCTCTGTCATTTGTCAGCTGATGGATGGTATCCTCTTGGCGTGGTTTCAAGGAAGGCCAGAACGCCAGGAGGGTGTCATGCTGAAGCGTTACCGTGTGACGTTGACGGAATCGGAG
>Ga0105046_10019270_pt1 | contig 10354 bp, 7 predicted proteins | sample MAT03_FD_78385 | JGI IMG/M metagenome (GOLD analysis project Ga0105046, IMG submission 78385) | Freshwater microbial communities from Lake Fryxell liftoff mats and glacier meltwater in Antarctica - MAT-03 (megahit assembly) | ecosystem: Environmental > Aquatic > Freshwater > Ice > Liftoff... | reverse complement strand
GCCCTCTATCTTTATTGTCAGAAAACTGTAAACTTTTGTCGATAGAAGTAAGGGTATAATGGTTTGTATACTAGAAAACAACACTACTCTTATCATAGCAATCAACTAGTACAAGTTCAAGGTCGCATACTTGAAACAGCTTAATATGCTTACGCCTGTTCTGAATTACGATAAATTTCCCCCGCTTGCTACCAGGCCGATGGGTGCTTCATCAATGCCAACCTATCTAATTTACCTGGATTTTGAACTAGAAATTGGGGCCGGCGATGGCCCAGAGTATCCGGTTGAGGTTGTCCATTCTCCGGCGGGCGAAGCGCGCGCCACCATCCGTCTACCTCATCGCGAATTAGCGCTCGAGAACCGCCTGAAGGATCTCCAGATCGCCTTGCTCCGTTCGAATGGCACCCGCCGTCAGATTCCTTCCCCAGAAGAAGCTGTGGTCCAACATTTTGGCAGTGAATTGTTCGACGCCCTCTTTACCGGCGAGGTGCGCAGCCGCTATGATGTGAGCCAAGAATTGGCGCACCAGCAAGGTAAAGGGTTGCGCTTGAAATTGCGGATTCATCCGCCGGCGTTAGCTGCCTTGCCTTGGGAATTTCTCTATGATGCTCGCGGCGCCGAATACATCTGCCTGTCGCGCAATACGCCAGTTGTGCGCTATCTGGAACTGGCGCAACCGATCCAGCCTTTGCTTATTACACCCCCTTTGCGCATTTTGGGCATGGTCGTCAGCCCGACCGATCTAGAACCCTTGGATACGAAGGTGGAGCAAATGCGCGTCGAACGCGCCTTGCGTACATTGCAAGCTGCCGGGTTGGTGGAATTGACCTGGCTCGAAGGCAATACATGGCGCGATCTTCAGCGCGCCATGCGCAATGGACCCTGGCATATCTTTCACTTTATCGGCCACGGTGGCTTCGACAGCCGGCGTGAGGAAGGGATAGTGGCGCTGGCGAATGACGAGGGGCGCGCCCACTTTTTTAGCGCTACCGATCTAGGGCGTTTGTTGGCTGATCATCGTTCCTTGCGGCTGGTATTACTCAACGCGTGTGAAGGCGCCCGCAGCGGTACACATGATATTTTTTCCAGCACTGCCGCAACGCTGATCCGCCGCGGCATTGCCGCCGTGGTGGCGATGCAGTACGCGATATCCGACGCTGCCGCAATCGAATTTTCACAAATGTTTTACGAAAGCCTAGTTGACGCGATGCCAGCCGATGCCGCAGTGGCCGAAGCACGCAAAGCGGTCAGCTTTGCGCGTAATAACTCGTTGGAGTGGGGCACACCAGTGCTCTATATGCGCGCGCCCGACGGCCAAATTTTTAGCGTGCAGTCGGCACAGGATGCCGAGACGCCAAATGAGCGATCCAAGCTAACCGACGACCGACCAAAGATGAATGACGAACGACCAACGACCCTAGAGCAGATTAATCACAGATCGAGCACGGAGAAGACTGCAATCCAAGGCAGCGGTGATTATCTGGATGCGCGCCCTGTCGCACAGCCGCCCGCACCCACGGTCGAATTTGACTGGGTGACCATCTCCGCCGGTGACTTTTTGATGGGCAGCGACCGTCGTCTGGATCCGCTGGCCTATGATGACGAATTGCCGCAACACTGCGTTGGCTTGTCCAGCTATCGCATCTCGCGCACGCCCGTGACCAATGCTCAATATCAGCATTTTGTCGCCGCCACTGGCCATCCTGCACCCCTGCATTGGGAAAATGGGCGTTGTCCGGCTGGCAAAGAACGCCATCCGGTGGTCTATGTTAGTTGGCACGATGCCCAGGCTTTTTGCACATGGGCGGGTTGTCGTTTGCCAAGTGAGGCGGAATGGGAGAAATCCGCGCGTGGGACGGATGGTCGCCTTTATCCCTGGGGCGACGTAGGACCGGACGAGTCGGTTTGCAATTATAATATGGATGTCGGTGACACGACGCCGGTCGGCCACTATCCGGAAAATGTTAGCCCGTATGGTCTGGTCGATATTGCCGGCAACGTATGGGAATGGACGTCTAGTTTATGGGGCCGGGAAGCACGCAAGCCGGACTTTGTCTATCCTTACACCCCAGAGGATGGGCGTGAGAACGGGGAGGCCGATGACGGGCTGTTGCGTGTCGTGCGCGGTGGTGCATTTTTTAACTTTGATAATCAGGTGCGTTGCGCCTATCGCCACGCCCAGGAGCCGAATTATCGCGAGGATAATGTCGGCTTTCGGGTGGTGGCGATTGCCAAAGCGAACGAACCAACGCTAAGCGCTCCGTCGTCATATGCCACAAATCCCACGAAAGCGCCAGGCCATCGATGGGACTTTGACGCAAAGCGCGGTGATCCGCCTCGATCTGTGTAGCCGTAAGCGTGGCCACGCCAGGAATCTCCACCAATTCAACGCCTGCCAGTAAGCTGGTAACGCCAGCGCGGCGGGCGCGCACCATTTCAAGCGGCAGTGCGCTTGCGGGCAAGCCGTTTTGTTGCAACGCCGCACGGCTGGATGGCAAGGGCAAGCCGGTTGCTTGCGCCAACCAGGTTAATGCTTGCGCTTCTGGCACCTGGTATTGTTCGATTAGCCAATTGGTCAGTGCCAGCAATTCAAAAGGCAAACCGGCTGGCCCTAGCGTGTGACAATAGGTCATCACTTTTGTCCATTCGGCACAGGCGTCGAGCGCACCCAAATCTTGCCCCACCATGCCCGTCAGCGCCGGTGAAAAACAATCAAGCCCGACCGCCAACCCTTCGCCATGAATCAAGGCGGCGGCCGCCTGCACAAAGCGCGTTATGCTCTGTCGTCGGAAATCTAGGCAAGCCTGGAGCGGCGCCAATGCCGGGTCGTAGACGCGCTCAGCCCTGCTGTCTAGAAGCATGTGGACAAATGAGTTGAGGTGCATCGGCGTTGTCAGCAACTGTTGGATGCTGCGCTGCGTGGCCACCAAATCTAGCCCAACTGCCTGGGCCGCACGCTGGCAATCGCCACAAAAGCAGGCCAGCCAACGTCCTGGATCGGCCGCGGGGGAAGGCCAGCGCATGCGGTCCAGAAAGACGCCGTCGTATTCGCCCTGCCGGATCAGCGCGTACAAATGCGTCAGGACGGCTTCCTGCACGGCGGGTCGGTTCGGACAGATAAAGGTGAATTCGGCCATATCTTGAAAACCAGGCACCGGTTCATCGTGTAAACCAATTGTCTGCCATTCCGGGCGGGGCAGCAGTTCGCCATCACCGGTTAGTAAGGGATGCCAGCGGTAAAGGTGGGCATTGGCCCGCGTTGTCTCTTCGCGACAAGCTCGTACTAAGGGCGTTGGTAAATGCCAACCCAGGAGAACGCGATTGATCGGCAGTAAGGCAAAAGCATCACGTAACTTTGTCCGCACCGCATCTGGCGCAAGCGTGGCGATTTCTGGGCTATCTTCGAGATATTGCACGGCCATATCAATCACGGTTCGCTCCCTCTTTGTACAATCTGCACGAAAATTTCAACGATTCCTCCATTTTATACTACCTTGACAAAAGATCCTCTGAGGTATATTCTTTAGATGAACACATTTTATCAACTATCCCCTGCTCAATGTTACAGTATAGCTGCTGCCACGCGTCATAGCGATTATCCAAAGAACGTGCTTGTACTTTTGCAGAATTTTCGTTCATTACCAATCGTATTTTAATGAATCACTCAACGGAGGAAGCAATGTCTGGTCGAATTAGCCGGCGGTCGTTTCTGAAACAGGGAACCATTGCCGCAACAGGAATTAGCGTATTATGGCTGGCGGCTTGCGCACCGGCCGCGCCAGCCACCGGCGGGGAGAGCGGCGCGCCCGCTGCGGCGGGTAGCGATCCGGTGCCTGCTTTGTTGCGTTCCGGCTCGGGTGAGGAAGACTTCTTCAACCAAGCGTTGGATTTATTCAAGCAACAACACCCAGAAGTTGAGGTCAATGCCATTTTTGCCCCTGGCGGTCAAGACTATATCACCAAGCTGGATCTGATGATCGCCGCTGGTGATCCGCCTGCGATCTATGCGCCTTTCTCGACACGTGGTTACCGCTACTATGCGGCCAAAGGTTTAAGCCAGCCGCTCGACGACCTGGTCGCGCGCGACAACGTAGACTTGACCGATTTCCACCCCGATGGCATGAAGGGTAGTCATTGGCAAGGGCAGTTGATGGCCCTGCCACTGGATTTGTGGCCGCATCTGCTCTTTATCAACAAGACGCTCTTTGAAGAAGCCGGCGTCCCACTGCCGCCCACCGACTGGAACGACAAGTCTTGGACGACCGAGAAATATTTGGAAACCGCCAAGGCGCTGACCAAGACCGAAGGCGATACAATCAGCCAATTTGGTTCCAGCCAATATTTCAGTTACTGGGCCGCTGGCTGGGCCTATGGCACGGATTGGTGGCCACTGGACACCTACGAAACAGGCATTATTGAAACCTTTACCGGTGACACCGACGAAAAGACAATTGGCGCAGTGCAGTGGGTGGCCGATATGATGTTGAAGGATAAAGTCTCCCCAACACCCGCTCAATCGCAACAATTACAAACCGGCGTACCTTCGCCTTTCCTCAGCGGCAAAGTTGCGATGATGATCGACAATATTGGTCAACTCAGCCAACTGGCTGAAGTGACTGCGTTCGAGTGGGGCACGGCGGCTGCACCCTTTCCGGCCGATGGTTCGGATCGCCACCTGCATGTCTGGATCGACTTCTGGAGCATGATCAAAGGGGTTAAGAACTTGGAAGGCGCCTGGCAACTGCTCAAATTTATGGTCAGCGAAGAAGCGCAGAAGATTTATCCAGTGGAATTTGGCCCCCAGAGTGCCTTGACCTCGTTGGGCTCCTACTGGACGGACGTACAGCGCAAGAAGTTAACTAAACTGTCCGATGAAGAATTCAGCGTTATGACTGAAGCGCCCAAGTATGAGCAGATCGATCCAGAAAACTGGACCGTCAACATGAGTGTGGTCGCGGGCGAAGTTTTGCAGCCAGCCCTTGATCAGATCTGGTTGGGCCAGGGCACTGCGCAAGAGATTATTACCGCGTCCGCAGAAGATATCCGCAAGGTGATTGATAAGAGCAAAGTTGTAAGTTAACTGTTCAGGCTATAAATTACTACAGCGGATTTAGATAGGAACGGATGGTTGGCTATGTTGACAAAATCCGTTTCTATCTAAATCCGCTGTAGTAGGCTGAATAGTTACGTTGTAAGTTAACCTCACCGCTAGGACAGTGAGTCAGTAGGACAGTAAGACAGTGGGTACTGACCTACTGACCTACTGACTCACTGTCCTACTGTCTTACTATCCTAGGTGCGGTTCAAAAGGAGCACACTTTGTCTACAGCCATGATCACCGCCAATACCAACCCGCCGCGGCGCAATCGCCGACAGCTACAGGAAACGATTGCGTTCTATCTCTTTGCCAGCCCCTGGCTGATCGGGCTACTCGTCTTCACGCTTGGCCCGATGATCGCTTCCTTCTTGCTGAGTTTTGCCGACTATCCGCTGATCGTCCCCCCCAAGTGGATTGGTTTAGAAAATTACATCGAAATGTTCACCGATGACAAGTTGGTCTGGCAGTCATTAAAGGTGACCTTCCTCTATAGCCTCGGTGCTATTCCTCTGTTTTTGACCACTTCTTTCCTGATCGCCATGTTGCTCAATCAACAGATCCGGGGCATCACAATTTTTCGCACAATCTATTACTTGCCGTCGGTCATCTCTGGTGTGCCGGTTGCGCTCTTGTGGTTGTGGATGCTCAACCCGGAATTTGGCCTGGTCAACAATATGTTAAAGGAAATTGGCATCAAGGGGCCGCAATGGTTTTTTAGCACCACCTGGGTCATCCCCTCGTTTATTCTGATGAATCTATGGGGTCTCGGCGTGACAATGGTGATCTTCCTGGCGGGTCTCCAAGGCATCCCGGCTCATCTCTACGAAGCCGCCGAGATCGATGGCGCGGGCGCGTGGTCGAAATTCCGCAACGTGACTTTGCCGATGATGTCACCGATTATTCTCTTTAATGGGGTGATTGGCATCATCGATTCGTTCCAAATCTTTACCCCCGCCTTTGTGATCACCAACGGTGGGCCGGCCAATGCCAGCTTGTTCTATGGGCTTTATCTCTACAACAACGCGTTCAAGTTCTTTAATATGGGCTACGCCGCCGCCTTGGCTTGGCTGATGTTTCTGATCATCTTGATCATAACGGGGCTCGTTTTCCGCCTCACTGGTTCCTGGATCTACTACGAAGGCATGGCGCGTAAATGAAAAAACAACAAACAGGTACACAGAGATCGCAGAGGAGACACAGAGATCACAGAGAAACAACTCTTGCTTTTTCTCTGCGATCTCTGTGTACCTGTTTATTTGATCATTTTTGTAAAATAGGCAAAGCTCTATGACGACTAAAGGATTCGCTTCACCAACCGCTGTTGCGCCGCAAACTTGGAAGACAACGCCGTGGTGGAAGCGCAAAAGTACGCAGCAAAATATCCGCCTCTGGGGTAGCTTGCTGTTGATCATAGGCGGTTCTGTGCTCATGCTGCTGCCGTTGTTCTGGATGATCTCGGCTTCGCTCAAGCGCGAGGGTGATGTCTTTCTGATCCCAATCCAGTGGCTGCCCAATCCTGTGGTCTGGAAAAATTATCCCGATGCGCTCAATTTTCAGCCGTTTTGGCGCTACTTTGGCAATAGCGTCTTTGTCACCCTCATGTGTGTGATCGGCGCTGTCTTTACTGCTTCATTGGTCGCCTTTGCCTTTGCCCGCTTGCGCGCCCCGGGCAAGGATTTCCTTTTTGTCGTCTTGCTGAGCACCTTGATGTTGCCCGGCGAGGTGACGTTGGTGCCTGTCTATCTGCTTTTTCGCAACCTAGGCTGGCTCGATTCCTATTTGCCGCTGATTGTGCCCAGTTGGTTTGGCGGCAGCGCATTTTACATCTTCCTCCTGCGCCAATTCTTCCTCACCCTGCCCACCGAACTGGATGATGCCGCCAATATCGATGGCGCCAACCTCTTTGGCATCTATGCGCGCATTCTAATGCCACTGGCCAAACCGGCGTTGGCCAGCGTGGCGATCTTCTCCTTTTTCAGCAATTGGAACAACTTCCAGTCGGCCCTCATCTATCTGAATACGATGGAGAAGTATACCCTGCCCTTAGGGCTGCGGCTCTACCAAAGCTCCTTTGGCCAGACGCACTGGAATTACCTGATGGCCGCCACCGTCGTGTCGGTGATTCCGCCCGTCGTCATCTTCTTTACGTCGCAGCGCTACTTTGTCGAAGGGGCTGTGCTGACGGGGGTGAAGGGGTAGGGGCGTGGCGCGTTCTGGTTGACATAGTCCTCAAAATTTCTGCGGGAATAAATTCCGCGGCTGAAAGTAGCAAGTCGCGCCCAGGGGGCACCCGGCGACTGAGAATCCTAGTGCCTGAGGGCACTTGCTACTTTCAGTCGCGGAATTCATTCCCGCGTATTTTATTTTTGTTGCAAAAATACGTCATTTTACGATTGAAGCGGGCTTGAATCCGATCTAAACTAGCACACCAAGTTTGGATGCAACCCTCATCGATCGGAGCTATCAATGGCCTATTGGCGTCTCTTCTACCATTTTGTTTGGACCACTAAAAACCGTGTACCGTTGATTACACCTGAACTTGAGCCGCATCTCTACCGCTGGCTACACAAAGAAGCCAAAGCGATGTATTGTCCCTTTTTTTACATCAATGGTGTTGCCGACCATGTGCATGTTTTGAGCGCGGTGCGCCCCAGCCTTGCCCCGGCTGACTTTATGAAGCAATTGAAGGGAAGTTCATCCCGGTTTGTCAGCCTAAAATTCAAGTGCCCGTTTGAATGGCAAGTGGGCTATGGGGTGCTCAGTGTGGCGGAAAATGGTCAAGAGCCGGTAAAAGCCTACATTCGCAATCAAAAGTTACACCACACCCAACAATCGACGATTGCCGAATGGGAAGCCACCCATGAATGGAATCTTGGACCGGAGCAAACTGAGGCGGTGGGTGATTTGTGAGCATCCAAGCCATTGCCGAAAGAATTCGCACCCAAGGTCGGTTACCTTTTAGGTGCGGCGACCCCAATCCTAGTCGCCGGGTGCCCCTGGGCGCGACTTGCTACTTTCAGCCGCGGAATTTATTCCTGCTGCTTTATGCATGAATAAATTCCATCTGTGAATAGAGCACTTGCGCACTCTGCAATATCTCTTGTTTCAGTAGCCAGTTGTAACTTTTCTCTACGGCGCGCCGGGTCAGCATGTCCACGGGTCTATCAATCAGCCTAGCCATTTCTGCCTCCATGCGCACATGGTCCAGCAGACTCCAGTGGGCATCGCCAGCAAAAGTAACCAACATATCGACATCACTATCCGGTCGGAAATCAGCGCGCAACACGGACCCAAAGAGCGCCAACTCCGTGATCTTCCACTGCCGACAGAATTGTTCTAATTTAGTTTTTGGTATAATATCCAGAAATGTGTTCACGGCTCTCTCCGTATATGAATTCTCGGGCATCATTGACTCCTTTACCCGACTGGCAAGGCCCCACGCACCTGCTCGATCAGCGGATCGACAGTGGCGATCTTCGCATACTCGCCATCCCAAAAATCCTGCCCAGCCATCTGATCGATGTAATCGCGGCTGTAGCCGAACTGCGTCCACAAATCGGCTTTCATTTTGTGCAGCCGTTCGTGCTGACCGGCCGCGCTTAGATCCACAACTTCGCCCAGGCTGGCGCCGAGGAAGACGCTCTTGGCCCACATCTCCAACTGATCGTCAGAAGGTTTGCCGTGGTTGCGTTCATAAAGCGCCTGGCTCACGGATGGATAACGGTCGTATGAGTCGGTGGCAATCGTTACCACGTTGTCGTCGGGACCGAGGCCCAGATATTTGGCCGTCTTGATCGCGCCGACAATGTTGCAGACGCAACTGGGGCCAAATTTGCCAAAGAGATGGCAGGCTTCGGCGCTCGACACACCCAGACGGTCGACCAAAATGTGCGTGCCGGCTTGCATCACTTCCATACCGCGCACGGTATCATCGTCGTGGATCAGCATGAGTAGATCAGTATTGTGGACATTGTGGATCAGCGTCACCATCTTGTCGCCGATGCCTTCGATGCGATGTTGGCCCTGGCCGCCATCAAACAAGGTGCTGCACTCGCGCGGCTCCAGCGCTACAATCTTACTGTCGGACCAGAGCGATTTGATGTAATCGCCGGCGGCCAATGTGCCGGCGCTGCCGGGGGCGCTGACAAAGGCGGCCACTTTGCTATTGCCAATCCCCTGCGCCGCCTGCACTACGGCGTCACCGGTCACGTGGCGGTGGAAGCGGTAATTGGGCAGCAGTTCAAACTGGGCCAAGACCATATATTTGTCCGGATAGGCGACATAGGCGCTGTGCGTACGCTCCAAGGTCAAGATCACATCGGACTCGGTGCCGGGCGTCAGGTCGAGCGAGCCTTCGTAGTTACGGATGCGCTCATAGCGCTCCTGGCTCATATTGTCGGGCATCACGACAATCGCCTGATAACCCTTGAGCAAGCCGACATAGGCGGTGCCAATGCCAAAGTTGCCCGTGCTGGGGCCGATCACAGCTTTGTCACCCGGACGTAGACCGCTGGTCGCTTCTGCTTCGGCCAGCGTAAAATAGGCCGGCCCCACTTTCATGCTGCCGCTGGGAAAATTGCGCCCGCTGAGCACGATAATATTGGCCTGGACACCGGTCAGTTCTTTGGGGAGCACGATTTTTTCAACGTGTTCCCCGCTATTTTTCCAGTTAATATTGAAGAGATTGAGTGGGTTGGTTTCATCCTGGCGCGCGGCGTTGGCGGCCTGGCGCAACCCGTCTGGCAGCAAGAGCGGATTACGCATTTCGGCATAGGTAGGGCCAGGGATAATCGGTTTCATAAGCACATGGGTTCCTTATTCCAGCTGAGGCGTTGCTATTTTGCTCAGTGTACACGGCGCAGGTAGAGACGCAAAATCTTGCGTCTCTACGACCAAGAAAACGAATCGGTCAAGGATATTATTGGTCGGCGCAGGTAGAGACGCAAAATCTTGCGTCTCTACGACCCATAAATCGTAAATCTAAAATCGTAAATAGGCCTTGACCGCTTCCAACGTCGGCTCGATCACCGTGGTGCCGCCAGCAACCTGGATCGCCGCGTTCACATCTTTTAGGCCGCTGCCGGTGTTGATCACGACGATGGTTTCTTCTTTGCCGACCAGATTGTCGCGTACGGCGTGGAGCAGACCGGCGTAGGCGGCCGCGCCTGCTGGTTCCGCAAAGACTGCGCCTAGACGCGCCAACGGTAAGATTGCGGCCAGAATCTCAGCATCGGGGACGGCGATAAAAGCCCCTTG
>Ga0105046_10019269_pt1 | contig 10354 bp, 7 predicted proteins | sample MAT03_FD_78385 | JGI IMG/M metagenome (GOLD analysis project Ga0105046, IMG submission 78385) | Freshwater microbial communities from Lake Fryxell liftoff mats and glacier meltwater in Antarctica - MAT-03 (megahit assembly) | ecosystem: Environmental > Aquatic > Freshwater > Ice > Liftoff... | reverse complement strand
CTGCGTTCCACCGTTCCGTTGAAGGTGCCTTCGGCCACTGCAAAGCCTACGTCGAGCGGATTGCCCAACGAAAAGATGCGCGCGCCGCGCGGCAGCGGTTCGTCGGCCGGTCGCAGCAACACGGCACCGCGGCCCGCCAGCGTTGCCGGGTCCACGGGCCTGAGCAGCGCCAAGTCGTGCACCACGTCAAAGGCCAGCAGTTGCAGCGCGCCCTGACGGCCGTCCACGCTGGCATAGACCAGTCGGTGCCGCGCGGGCTGCAAGGCGTATTGGCTGATGACGTGGTAGTTCGTCACCAGCAGGCTGCCGTCTTCCACCAGAAAGCCGGAACCGACGCTGGACTGGCTGTCTTGCGTCTTCAGCAGCGTGCGAACCTGCAGCAGACGCGGGCGGGTGCGCTCGTAGATGCGCTGGCCGGCACCCGTGACGGAGGGCTCTTCAGGGGCGGGGCCTGTGGTTTCGTTGGCCGCCCCCGAGGGTGACGCGCCAATCGTGACGGCACCCACCAGCAGGGCACCCAGCAGATGACGAATCAGCCCCCAGTTCAAGCAACGCGTGGTTGTATGCATCGAACTCGATCAGGCGCGCATCAAGGTGCTCTTGCCGAACAGACTCTCGATCAGGTCGACCGCCAACTCTGCGGTCTGATTCCGAACGTCCAGCGCTGGATTCAGCTCCATCACGTCCAGGCTGGCCAGTCGGCCGGTGTCGGCGATCATTTCCATGCACAACTGCGCTTCACGGTAAGTGGGGCCGCCGGGCACGGTGGTGCCCACGCCGGGCGCGATGGCGGGGTCCAGGAAGTCGACGTCGAAGCTGACGTGCAGGTGGGTGTTTTCGTCCAGCGTGGCCAGGGCCAGCTCCATGGCATGGCGCATGCCCATCTCGTCGATGTAGCGCATGTCGAAAACTTCCAGGCCCATTTCGTGGACGAAGCGCTTTTCGCCGGCGTCCACGCTGCGGATGCCGATCTGCCGCACCACCTTCGGGCTGATGGCCGGCACCTGCCCGCCGATTTCGATCAGCGCCTGTGGCCCGTGCCCGCACAGGCAGGCGACCGGCATGCCGTGGGTGTTGCCGCTGGGCGTGAGCACGCTGGTGTTGAAGTCGGCATGGGCGTCCAGCCACAGCACACGCAGCTTCTTGCCCTGTTCGCGGCAGTACCGCGCCACAGCGCTGATACTGCCCAAGCCAAGGCAGTGGTCGCCGCCCAGCAAGATGGGCAGGTGCCCGGCGCTCAGCTCGCGGTGCATCGCTTCGTGCACGGCCAGGTTCCAGGCCACCACCTCGTCGAGGTGGCGATAGCCGTCCACCGGCGGCAGCCAGGGGTTGGCGGGGCCGCTGACGTTGCCGGTGTCGATGACCCGCAGCCCGTGCGCCTGCAGCGCCGCCCCCAGGCCAGCCACGCGCAGCGCCTCCGGGCCCATGCTGGCACCGCGCGCGCCAGCGCCGATATCGGTTGGCGCGCCGATCAGGGCCACGGTCTTGTTCAGTGCAGCGCTCATGGGTGGAGTCTCAAAGGTCTTCGACCAGGCGGCCGGGTGTGTCGGGGGTTTGATCGAAGCCATAGTGCGTGGCGAGTACGCCCCAGGCTTCTTCAGCGGTTTCGACAAAGCGGAACAGTGACAGGTCTGCCGCGCTGATCATGCCGGTTTCGACCAGGTAGTCGAAGTCGATCAGACGGGTCCAGAAGTCGCGGCCAAACAGCAGGATGGGTCGCTTGCGGCTTTTGCCGGTCTGGATGAGCGTCATGGTCTCGAACAACTCGTCCAGCGTGCCGAAGCCGCCCGGGAAACATACCAGCGCGATGCTGCGCATGAGGAAGTGCATCTTGCGCAGCGCGAAGTAGTGGAACTGGAAGCACAACTCGGGCGTGATGTAGGCGTTGGGTTGCTGTTCGTGTGGCAGCACGATGTTCAAACCGATGCTTTTGCCGCCCACGTCATAAGCCCCCCGGTTGCCGGCTTCCATGATGCCGGGCCCGCCGCCGGTCACCACGTACAGCGGTGTGGCGTAGGCACGCGAACGTTCGGTGGCCAGGGCCGAAAAGCGACGCGCTTCTTCGTAGTAGGGCGCCATGCGCAGCAAGTTTTCGGCCCGGCGGATGGCCGTTTCGTCGCCCGCGGCCTGCGCTGCCGCCATCGCTGCGGCTGCCTCGTCGGGCGATTTCACGCGGGCACTGCCGAAGATGACGATGGTCGATTCGATGCCCATTTCCCGCTGCACCAGTTCGGGCTTCAGCAGTTCCAGTTGCATGCGCACCGGGCGCAGTTCTTCGCGCAGCAAGAAGGCGGTGTCGGTGAAGGCCAGTCGATAGGCGCTTTCCGGACCGGCGTACAGCGAGGGTGGAGGTTGCGCGATGGCCTCTTCTTGAGCAGTGGGGAAGTTGCGTGCAGTCAGCTCCGGGCGCGCGGGGTGAGACGGTCTTTGGGATTCCATGGGAGCGAGCTTAAGGTGCGGCAGGACGGTGGCTGCAGACGCTGCAGTCGGCGTTGCGAGCCGTGCGAATCTCGTCGAAGCGCATGTTGCGTGCGTCCAGCATCAGCAGGCGGGCGGCCAATGCTTCACCGGTGCCGATGATCAGCTTCAACGCCTCGGCGGCCTGCATGCTGCCCACGATGCCCACCAGCGGCGCGAACACGCCCATCGTGGCGCATGCCACTTCGGCCGGAGCGGCGTGTGCGGGGAACAGGCAGGCATAACACGGCGCTTCGGCGCGGCGGGTGTCGTAGACGGACAACTGCGCGTCCCAGCCGATGGCCGCGCCCGAAACCAGCGGCTTGCCGTGTTTCACGCAGGCAGCGTTCACGGCATGGCGGGTGTCGAAGTTGTCGCTGCAGTCCAGCACGACGTGGGCGGTCGGCAGCAGTTCGTCCAGCAGGGTTGCGTCGGCGCGGCGTACCAAGGCGCGGAGCTGCACATTGGGGTTGATGGCCGCCACCGATGCGCGCGCCGATTCGGCCTTTGGCTGGCCCACACGTGAAGCGTTGTGGGCGATTTGCCGCTGCAGGTTGCTCAAATCCACGCTGTCGTGGTCCAGCACCGTAATACGGCCCACGCCTGCGCTGCCCAGGTACAGCACCACGGGCGAGCCCAGACCGCCTGCACCGACCACCACCGCATGCGCCGCCATCACACGGCGCTGCCCTTCGATGCCGATGTCATCCAGCATCAGGTGGCGGGCGTAGCGCAGCAGTTGCTCGTCGTTCATGGCGGCAGTCGAAAGAAAGCCCGCCGGGTGGCGGGCTTGGGCGTTGGTGCAGGGCGGTGCTGAATTACTTCTTCGCCGGACCGGCCGCTTCAGCGCGTTGTTCGCCAGCTGCCGTCTTGCTGGCCATCACCGGCAAACCGCGCAACTGGTTCAAGGCCTGTTGCAACTGGAAGTCCTCCGGCGTGCCGAACTCGGGCAGCGGCTTCACCGGTTCCTTGGTCTTGGCCTGCTGCTCTTCCAGCCGTTTGCGCGCTTCGTCGCGTGCCCGTTCGCGTTCGGCGTCTTTCTTCTCGTCGGCACCGATCAGGTGTTTGTCGAGATCCGCCTCGCGCATGCGCAGTGCTGCGAAAACGTTGCCTTCGGCCGTCTCGTCCAGCCACACATCAGGCACGATGCCCTTGGCCTGGATGCTGCGCCCGGCCGGCGTGTAGTAGCGCGCGGTGGTGATCTTCAGCGCCGTGTCGGCGGGCAGCGGACGCACGGTTTGCACGCTGCCCTTGCCGAAGGTCTGCGCGCCCATGATGGTGGCTCGCTTGTGGTCTTGCAGAGCGCCGGCCACGATCTCGCTGGCCGATGCCGAACCTTCGTTCACCAACACCACCAGCGGCACATTCTTTAGCGCGGCAGGCAGCTTCTTCAGTGGGTCGTTGCCAGGGCGGCGGGAATAGAACTCGGGGCTGGCGCGGAAGGTGGCGCGCGACTCGGCGAGCTGGCCATTGGTGGTGACCACCACCACGTCAGCCGGCAGGAACGCCGCCGATAGCGCCACGGCACCGTCGAGCAAACCGCCTGGGTCGTTGCGCAGATCGAGCACCAAGCCCTTCAGGTTCGGATCTTGTTTGTACAACTCGTCGACCTTGCGCACGAAGTCGTCCACCGTACGGTCCTGGAACTGACTGACACGCACCCAACCGTAGCCCGGTGCAGGCATGCCGGCCCGCACGCTTTGCATGCGGATTTCTTCCCGGGTGATGTTTACCGGGAAGCTGCGGCTTTCGGACTTGCGGAACACCGTCAAGATGACTTTGGTGTTCGGTTCGCCGCGCATGCGCTTCACGGCTTGGTCCACGGTCATGCCCTTGACGGGCGTGTCGTCGATGCGCGTGATCAGGTCGCCTGGCTTCAACCCCGCCCGGAAGGCGGGTGAGCCTTCGATGGGCGAGACGACCTTCACCAGGCCTTCTTCCATGCCCATCTCGATGCCGATACCGATGAAGCGACCACCGGTACTCTCGCGGAATTCCTTGAAGCTCTTCTTGTCGAAGTACTGGCTGTGAGGGTCCAGGCCCGCCACCATGCCGGCGATGGCATCGTTGATGAGCTTTTTCTCGTCAACGGGCTCGACGTACTCCGACTTCACGCGGTCGAAAACCGCGGCCAGCTGTTGCACTTCCTCCAGCGGCAGTGGTGCCATGCCGTTTCGGGCAACGGCCTGCAACTGCATGGTAGTCAGTGCGCCCGCCACGGCACCCAGGGCGAGGATGCCGGCAACCTTCATCTTGGAACCCATGATCAGCTTGCCTTTCGGGGGTAGTGCGTGCTAGCAACCAGTATAGGACCGCACCCAGGTTCGCTGTGTGAGGCGTGGGTTAAGTTGAGACGCTGGAATGGGTGGCTTTTGTGGGGCATTTCGCAGGTTTGTGGCTGAGAGTGTCAAATTGCAAGGGCTGGGCCGCTCGGTGCCCGACATGAAGCCCAACCCGAAACGCCCCGATGAACTCGGCCTGACCCGCCAGGCAGCGCATCTTCGGCCATGCGGGCATGTACTTGATCAAGCCGCTGCCGAGCCAAAAAAAGCTGAAAAACGCAATTCAATACAACGGAGTCGGTACGAGAACGGTTGGTTCGCGTGGGCACATTTGCCTATTTGCGCAACGCGCAAGACGGCACCAACCCGCAGCACCATGCCGCGACGGCGCGTATGGCGGCGCTTTACGCGCGTATCGACGCCAGCACCAGTTTTGTCGATTCCGAGATCTTGGCCTTCCCCCGACGGTCTGCTGGAACAGTTCATGGCTTCGGAGCCTGGGCTGGCCGACTTCAAGGTTTACCTGAACGATCTGCTGGCCCTGCTTCCCCATCGATCGGGTGCCGACACCGAGCGTGTTCTGCCATCGCTGGGCGAGGTTTTGAATGCGCCTCACATGATCTACAACCGGTCGAAGTCTGGCGACATGCAGTTTGTGCCGTTCACCGATGACGCGGGCACGGTCTACGCAAACTCAATCAACGGCTTCGAGTCCAACTTCGAGACCCATAGCGACACCAGCGTGCGCCGCGGGGCATGGGCGTCGTTCAGCGCCGGGCTGAAGGCCTACAACCAGACGTCCTCGGCCACCTTTGCCACCGAAGTCAACAAGAACGTCGCGATGGCGCGGCTGCGCCGATACCGCAGCACCGAAGAGTTCCTGCTGCAGCCGCACCACAGTCCGCACGCGGTGTACAGCAACATCCTGGACGTCATCCAGACCGAGCTCGCGCCGCACATGCAGCGCTAAGCCCGGCTGCGCCGCAGAGTGCTGGGCCTGAACCGGCTGCTGTACTGCGACATCAAGGCACCGCTGGACCCAGACTTCAATCCGTGCATGACCGTATGAAGACCGCTGCGAACTGATCCCTGACTCGCTGGCGGTGATGGGGCCGACCTACTGCGACTTTGCACGCAAGGCCGTCGGGCAGCGCTGGGTCGATCGGGCCGACAACATCGGCAAATCTTCTGGCGCGTTCTGCGCATCGCCTTACGGTTTGCACCCGTACATCCTGATCACCTGGTCGGACACGATGCGCAACGTCTTCACCCTGGCGCACGAGCTGGGCCACGGTGGACATTTCGGTCTGGCGATGCAGCACCAGCGTTTCGTCAACACGCACCCGGGCATGCCCTTTGTCGAAGCGCCGTCGATCATGAACGAGATGCTGCTGGCGCAGCACAGCCTGAGCAAGAGCAAGAGCACCGAGCCGCGGATGCGGCGCGCGGTCATCATGCAGGTGCTGGGCACCCACCACCAGAACTTCGTGACGCACCTGCTGGAGGCCGAGTTGCAGCGCCAGGTGTATGCATTCGCGGAAAGCGGGGGGTCCATCACCGCGGCTGTGCTGAACGAACGCAAAGGCCAGATCCTGGCGAAGTTCTGGGGCGACACGGCGGACATCGATGACGGTGCGCGCATGACCTGGATGCGCCAGCCCCACTACTACCTGGGCCTGTATCCGTACACCTACTCGGTCGGTCTCGTGGCGTCGACGGCAATGTCGCTTCTGGTCCAGAAGGAAGGCCAACCCGCTGCCACGCGCTGGCTGGAAGTGCTCAAGGCCGGCGGCACGCGCAAGCCACTGGAACTGATGCAGTTGGCGGCCATGGACATGGCCTTGCCGCAACCGATCCACGACGCGGTGGCCTATGTGGGGCGGCTGATCGATGAGCTTGAGGCCTCGTTCGACTGAGGGCTGCGCCAAAGGGTCGCCCGGCCGCGGCCCGCAACGGCTGGCCGGCAGCGTGAGTAGAAGGGCTGGCTGATGCCACCCGACCCTGCACACGAGGTCGCACCAGACCTCTAAACCGCGCCGCCCTCAGCCACGCAAAGTGAAGCCACCCCGGGCGTCCCGTCGCCACCCGGTTGACGGCGCAGTCTGCCGCTCGTCGGCACCGCTTGCGGCGCTTGTGGCGTGTGGCGTGTGGCAGTGCAGGAAACGCGCTCGTTGATCGAGGGCCCCTGGCGCTGAGCCGTTGTCGCTGCCTATGCGCTCACCATCGAGGCCGGACTGCGGAAGATGCCGAGCGGCTTGCCCGCATGCGCAATGACCTCGAGGCGGGTCCAACCCGATCGTTGCAACAGCGATTCTGCGGTGCTGGTGCCGCAGTAGACCTGGGCAAACCCAAGCTGCTGCGCATGGCAGACCATGGCTCGCAAGATCGCCGCGCCTGCGCCGTGACCGCGGTGTTCCGGCAAGACAAACCCTGCAGCCGCCCACGGCCTGAGATGGGTATGGGTCGGTATCGACTCTGACTTCAGTGCGCCCACGCCGATGACCCTGCCTTCGATGAGGGCCGCGAAGCCGACCGGCAAGTCAGCCTCAGACGCCGCAAAAGCAAGCAGGTCTTGCCCGGCATCGCCTGGGCCGTTGGGTCCATACCAGTCCGGCCACTCGCCGATGAACCAGCCTTCTATGGTTGGGATCAGGTGACGGTGCCGCGCGAGGAGTTCGATGGTGAACACGACAGACATAACGGGCTTTCGTGGTCCCTCCGACAGGAATCGAACCTGTATTTGCCGCTTAGGAGGCGGCCGTTCTATCCATTGAACTACGGAGAGCGGTACAGCGCGAACAGCCATGGATTTTGGCACGCGCGCAGCGCGGCCGCGGTGGCTTGCTCAGCGTGAAGGGACGATGGTGGCCTTGCGATTGGCGGCGTCGGTCGGTGTTTCCTGGGTGCGCAGCGTCCAGATGATGTCCAGCGAATTGTCCAGCCCGCTCTGCGCGCGCAGGGTGAAGCGCTGGGCGATGCGGTAGATGAGCTGCCAAGTGCCGGTGGTGGCATTGACGCCGCGTTCATAGCCCAGGTACCAGCGGCGGCTGAGATGCTTGCCCAGCGTGATGACGGTTTCGCGCACGTCGGTGTCGCCCTGGCGCAGTGAAATCTCGTCGATGCCCAGGTTGCGCAGCAAGGCGTCGGTAGGCGCCTCACCTTCGCCTGAAAGCAGTGCCAGGGCCGCACGTTGCAGCAAGGCGGTGTCGTTGCGGCCAAGGCCGTCGGGCGCGCGGCCAAGCACCAGCCAGGACAGCTTGTCGGTATCGCTCATCTCGGGCTCGCTGAACAGCCGCACGCGCAGGGTGAGCAGGTTGCCGCCGATGGCGACGCCGACGCGGGTGTCGATGTTCGGGCGCAGGGCCAGCACGTCCAGGCGCGGGTTGTAGGGGCTGCCGCCGAAGGCGATGAGCCCGCGTTCGATCGTCAGCTTCTGGCCGTAGGCGGCGTAGGTTCCCTCTTCGGTTCTGATGGTGCCGTTGATGGCCAGCCGACCAGCCGGTGCGGTCATGCGCAACTGGCCGCGCAGCGAAGCGTCCAGGCCGCGGCCGCGCACCCGGATCTTCTCGCCCAGGTCCACCGCCAGGTCGAGTGCGAAGTCGCGCCTGGCCTTTGGCGCTTCGGCCACGACGGGTCCGGCCTCGCGGGTGCCGGAGCGGCGCACGGCCACGTCTTCGTCGAGCGATGGGGCGTCACTGCGGGTGGTGTCGAACAAGCCTTCGTCGATGTTGAGCTTGCCTTCCAGGCGGGTCTGCTCACGGTTCAGCGTCAGCTCGGCGCGCCCGCTGGCCGTCAACTGGCGGTCGACCCGGCCGAGCACGCGGAAGCGTTCGGCCTGCATCAACAAACGGGCCTGCGGCGCGGTGCCGAAGGTGGCACCGCCCGTCACGGTGATCAAGCCTTCACCACCCTTCAGCGTGAAGCGCTCGACCTGCGCGGTGTCGCCGGAAAGCTTGATGGCCACCTGCCCGTCGCTGACGTTCACGCCTTCCAGCAGGTTGCGCACGCCCAGGCCGCTGCCTGTGATGCTGCCGGTGTACTGCGGCTCGCCGAAGCGGCCGGTCAGCGCAGCGCTGGCCCGCAATTCGCCAGCCAGACGCCAGCCAGGGGGCACCCAGGAACTCCAGATGCCGACATCGGCCACCCGCAGCAGCACTTCGCCGCTGATGGGTGCATCGGGCTGCGGCCAGCGGCGTTCGGGGGTGCTCTGCACGCGCAGGTTGCCGCTGATTTCACCCAGGCTGCGGCCGCGCAGCAGTGGGGTGAAATTCCATACACCGTCGTGCGCCGACAGCGCCAGACGGAACTCGGTCAGACCCATCAGCTGCACACCCTCGCCGCTGCTGAGGTGCAGGTCGCCGTCGCGCCGCTCGAAGATGAGGTCGGCGTCCACCCGTTCGCCGGCGCGGATGTCCAGACGCGCGGCCAAGCGCAGGTCGCCCTGCCAGCCGGCCTTGGGCTGCGCACGCGCCAACAACGGCGCCAGGGCAAACGGTTCGATGTCGGCGCGCAACTGGATCTGTGGCAATGCGCCCGACACGTCGCCCTGCAGTTCCACCCGCACGGCGTCCCAGCGCAGCGTGGCGGCGTCGGCCAGGCGCAGACTGCCGGGGTCGGCTTGCAGCGATACCAGTTCTCCCTGCGGGCTGAAACGCAGTTCGGCGCGCAGGTCGCGGGCTTCGGCCCAGCTGGAAGCTGACGCGGCGGCCTCGGCGCTGCCGTCCCACGAACCCACCATCAGCCGGGCGATGCGGGCCTGCCAGCGTCCGCCACCGGCGGCTTCCGGGCGCCACGCGCCTTGCGCCAGCAACTGCAAACGCGTGCCCGAATGCGCCTGGATGCCCAGCACCTGTTCGACCACGGGCGGCGGCATCAATGGCAGCGTCCCGGTGATGTTGATGCGGTGCTCTGCCAACGTGCCCTGGATTTCGGCGCGCAGCTTGTCAGCGCGCTGTTTGCCCATCTGCACGCCGCCCAGCTCCAGCTGCAGCGCGATGGGCTGGTCGCTGCGGGCTTCGCCGCGAACGGCCCCCCGGATGTCCATGCGCCAGTTTGCGCTGCCGCGGGCCAGCGTCAGCGGGCCCACCTGCAACTGCGTGATCTGCGCCTTGCCTTCGCTTTGCAGCGCGGGCCAGCGGCCTTGTGCCGCCAACTCGGCGTTGACGCTGCCGCTTCGCGGCACCCAGTCGGCCAGCGCAGGGTCCAGCCGCGCCAGCGGGGCCCAACTGGCCAGCGTGTCGGCCTTCACCTCCACCCGCCAGCGGTCTGCGGCACCGCTGCCGCCGGGGTCGCCACGGCCCTCCACCAGCACCTGATTGCCCCCGAGTTTGATCTCGGCGCTCAGCGTGCCCAGCGGCGCGGTGGCCGATGGCGTGTAACCCAGGTTCAAGTCGACGCTGAGCGGCACACCAGCCAGCACCGAATCGCGGATCGACAACTTGCCGTTGCCCGCCAGGCGTTGCGCGAATTCAACGCCCGACAGCCGGTCTGCATTCGGCGGCAAGCGGGTATCCAGCTGCCATTCGCCCGACAAGCGGTGCGGTCCCTTGCGCCAAGCGCCCCCGATTTCACCTGGCAGCCACACCACGGGGTCGAAGTTCAGCACGTCGCCGGTG
>Ga0105046_10019264_pt1 | contig 10355 bp, 9 predicted proteins | sample MAT03_FD_78385 | JGI IMG/M metagenome (GOLD analysis project Ga0105046, IMG submission 78385) | Freshwater microbial communities from Lake Fryxell liftoff mats and glacier meltwater in Antarctica - MAT-03 (megahit assembly) | ecosystem: Environmental > Aquatic > Freshwater > Ice > Liftoff... | reverse complement strand
GATGTAACTGTATCGCTTTTCCTTCAATCAGTTTTGGTTGGAATGCTTGGATACCAAGTCTGTGTAGTGTTGGAGCTCTGTTTAACAATACAGGATGGCCTTTTAATACATTTTCAAGGATGTCCCAAACTACAGGATCTTTACGATCTACAATTTTCTTTGCTGATTTAACTGTTTTAACAATACCTCTTTCTATCAGTTTTCTGATAATAAATGGTTTAAAAAGTTCTGCAGCCATTTCTTTTGGAAGACCACACTCATGCAATTTCAGCTCAGGACCTACTACGATTACAGATCGACCAGAATAATCAACCCTTTTACCCAATAGATTTTGACGGAATCGACCTTGCTTACCCTTCAACATATCTGAAAGTGACTTCAAAGCTCTGTTTCCTTCGGCTCTTACTGCATTTACTTTTCTTGAATTGTCAAACAAGGAATCAACAGCTTCCTGAAGCATACGTTTTTCATTTCGTAAGATTACTTCTGGAGCTTTAATTTCTATAAGTCTTTTTAGACGGTTATTTCTGATAATAACCCTTCTGTATAAATCATTTAAGTCGGAAGTGGCAAAACGACCACCATCCAATGGTACAAGCGGACGAAGTTCTGGAGGAATTACCGGAACCATTTTAATAATCATCCACTCCGGCCTGTTTTCTATTCGGGTCCTTGCATCTCTAAAAGCTTCTACGACTTTCAACCTTTTTAAAGCTTCTGCTTTTCTTTGTTGAGATGTATCGTTTGCAGCAGCGTGACGAAGACTGTATGATAAATCATCAAGTTCTAGTCTTGATAACAACATTTCCAAACCTTCAGCACCCATTTTGGCAATAAATTTATTTGGATCTCTATCATCGAGCATTTGATTTTCTCTTGGAAGTTTTTCCAAAATATCCAAATACTCATCTTCTGTTAAAAATTGAAGATATTCAATTCCATCTTCTGCTTTTATCCCAGCCTGAATAACAACAAATCGCTCATAATAAATGATTTGGTCAAGTTTTTTTGTAGGCAAACCTAGCAAGTAGCCAATTTTATTTGGTAGCGATCTGAAATACCAGATATGTGCAACAGGAACTACAAGTTCGATGTGGCCCATTCGCTCTCTTCTAACTTTTTTCTCAGTAACCTCAACACCACATCGGTCGCAAATAATGCCTTTATATCGAATACGTTTGTATTTTCCACAATGACACTCCCAGTCCTTCACAGGTCCGAAAATTCTTTCACAAAAAAGACCATCCATTTCAGGCTTGTATGTCCTGTAGTTGATGGTTTCTGGCTGCGTAACCTGTCCATAAGAACTTTCCAGAATTGATTCCGGAGAAGCTAGACTGATGGTTATTTTGGTAAAGTCCTGATTAAGTTTTCTATTTTTTCTAAATGCCATGTGTTTCGCTCTGAGACGATTAAGTTAATTGTAGAAGGTCAAGTGTGAGTGAGAAAAAAAATCCACTGATTGTTTGGCGATGTCGATATTTCTTATCAAATTCCAAGGTTGCCCTAAAATAGCCTGCAAAAGTAGGCAATTGCTTTTTGCAATGCAAAAGTTGGGCCAGAAATGTTGTAAAATATTTTCAGTTCGTTATTTGAAGTCAAATACGTTTTGCTGCGGCTCTTTTCAAACGATCATTTATTGCTTTACCCAAACCATTTTCTGGAATATTGGCTGCAACAATTACCTCAACAGAAATTGAATCCAGATAATGTAAACCTTGAAATAAGTTTTGAGCGGCCTCTTCCAGATTACCAGATTCTGAAAGCATGAATTGATTTTCGATTGGAATTAAAATTGATTTTAAGCCAAATGCCAGTAGCCCAATCTGATTGGGACTATATTGTTTCAAAACCTCAGTAAGGGCATCCAGCAACAATGGTTTTTGAGGTGCATAATGGCTGAACATACTTCCTGGAACTACTTGTTTATCCATTGTTTCCAGCTGTGATATTTCAGCAAAAACCATCAATTTTTCCTCTGAAATTCCACCTGGCCTCAGTATTCTTATTTCAGTTTCATTTACGATTTGTATAATTGTTGATTCCAAACCAACCTGACAAGGACCGCCATCCAGAATATATGGAATTTTATTGCCAATCCCTTTTTGAACATGTTCTGCGGTTGAAGGAGAAAGTGCGCCAAATGGATTAGCACTTGGCGCAACCAATGGAAAATCAATTGATTCTAAAAGTTGGCGAGTTAAAGGATGATTGGGAATTCGAACCGCCACATAAGGGGAAGAATTCGTAACAATATCAGGAATCTTTACCGATTTCGGCAATAAAATAGTGATTGGACCCGGACTGAATGCTTCAAAAAGTTTTCTAGCCAAATCCGGAAAATTGTCAACCAGAGGTTCAATGGCTTTTATATTAGATACATGTACGATTAATGGATCGGTTAATGGCCTTTTTTTAACTTCAAAAATTTTCCTGATTGTTTTTTCTGAAAAGGCATTTCCTGCGAGACCATATACAGTTTCAGTGGGGATAGCAACTACTTCACCTTCATTTAATAAAGATGCAGCTTTTTTTAAATCCTGACCCGTTTCTGCCATTACTTAAACCAATTCGAAATGTTGGCCCCATTCCGGAATGGTTACATTTTCAAATCCGTTCCAGGTTAGTGTTTTTTTAAAATCTTCCATCACATCTGCCTCTCCATGGACGAGAAAAAGGTTTTTCATTTGACCATTTTTTTGTTGATCCACAAAATGCATAAGCCCTTTCAAATCAGCATGTCCGGAAAAAATATCTGTTTTTTCAATTCTGGCTTTTACCTCCAATTGTTTCCCTTTCAAGACTACATAATTTGCACCCGTCATCAGTTTATTCCCAACTGTACCTTCAGCACTAAAGCCGATCATGAAAATTGTACAATATGGATTCTCTAGATTTTTAAGTACGTGATTTTCAATCCTTCCACCATGTATCATACCAGATGATGAAATGATAATGCAGGGTTCATAATAATTAGAAATGGCTTTACTTCCTTCCAAATCCGGAATATAAGTGAGGTTATCAAAATTGAAAAGACTACCGTTTTCTTTGTAAAAATCCTGTGCTTCTTTGTTTAAATGGCCTCTGTATTTTTCATAAATCTGAGAACTTTTTAGAGCCATCGGACTATCGGTAAAAATACGGATACTCGGAAATTTTTCACTGAATTCCAGCTTATTAAGAATGTAAAGTAGTGATTGGGTTCTGCCTACGCTAAAAGATGGGATGATTAGTCTGCCTGGAATATCGACCAGAGTTGACTTTACAATTTCACAAATTACATCTTCAGGTGAGCCTGTGGCTTCGTGCGTTCTGTTTCCATAAGTTGATTCGCAAACTAAATAATCAACTTGCGGAAAGGGTTGTGGATCTTTTAAAAGTGGATAATTGAATCTCCCCAGATCGCCGGAAAATCCAATTTTAGTCCATTTTCCATTTTCTCTTGCCTCAATCAAAATGCTGGCTGCTCCAAGCAAATGACCTGTGGTATAAAAGGTTATGTATAAGTTTTCGTTTACTTTAAACCTGCGTTCAAATCCAATGGCAACAAATCTTTCCATAGACTCTCTCACATGTGCATCTGTATAAAGATCGGCTGTGAGTTTGTTCATGGTTTTTGGATTTAGCTTTTTGCCTTTGCCATGAATAGCATTCAATTTTATTTTGTTAATTCTGGCCGAATCAGACATAAGCAAACTGGCCAATTCTACAGTGGGCTGAGTGGCAAGGATCTGACCTTCATAACCTTCTTTAATCAAATTTGGAATATTTCCAGAATGATCAACATGGGCGTGGGTAAGAATTACCAGATTTATTTCAGTAACCTCAAAAGGAAAAACGAAACCATTTTCCTTTTTAAAATCTGTATTCTCAAACTCATTCCGTTCTTTGTCAAAGTCTAAACCACAATCTATCAGAATTTTATAATCCTGATCAAAATTGAGTAGATACATACTGCCGGTAACTTGCCTTGCGGCTCCCCAAAAACTTAAATTCATTTATACGCTTTTTTGAAAAGGGGTGCAATTTTACAGAAAAGCTAGGCGGTTTCCTTGTTGTTGTGTAAACTTGTTGCATAAAAAGCCAAAAAACATGGATTACAATCAAGTCAGGCAAATATTATTTCTGGATATTGAGACGGTTTCTCAGCAAGAAAACCTTGATCAGCTCGATGAACGCTTTCAACATTTGTGGGAAAAAAAGTTTAAAAACGCAAAAACCGAAATCACACCAGCCGAATATTATAAGGAAAGAGCTGCAATTTCAGCAGAATTTGGTCGGATTTTGGTAATAGCAGTAGGCTATTTTGTTTTGCATCAGGGCGTTGTTACCTTTCGATGCAAGGCCATTGCCAATGAAAATGAAAAAGAACTTTTGAGAGAGTTTAATAAACTGCTGGAGCAATTGACGGCTAAGGAACCATGGAAACTTTGCGCACACAATGGCAAGGAATTTGACTTCCCATATTTAAGTAGAAGGTTTTTGATAAACGAATTACAGTTGCCAAAAATGTTTCAAATTATGGGTAAAAAGCCATGGGAAACGGCTCACCTTATAGATACAATGGAAATGTGGAAATTTGGGGATTACAAAGCTTATACATCTCTTGATTTGATGGCAGCCAGTTTGGGAGTTGCTACCAGCAAAGGTGATATAAATGGAAGTGAGGTTGGTAAGGTTTATTTTGAGACGGGAGATGTGAAACGGATTGCACTGTATTGTCAAAAAGATGTAGCAGTAATGGCTCAGGTATATTTGCGTATTATGGGTTTTGGATATTTAGATCCAGATCAGATTTTACTTCAGGGTTAGGGATTTAGTTGAAAGTTGAAAGTTATGGGTTAAAAGTGGTGGGTTTAAGGCAAATTATCAATTATCAATTATCAATTATCAATTATCCATTATCAATTATCTCTCCTTTAATACATTAGAATGATTATGTTAGGTGTGTTTACTTGCCAGCCATTGAATCTAATATGCTATTGACTATAGAAAGTACAATACTAAAAAGAAGTGCAGATAAAAAACTATTGACCTCAAATCCCGGGCTCACTATCCATGCGGCCATATATACCATCAACACATTGATAATCAGATAAAAAATACCGAGAGTAAGGAAGGTGATTGGTAAGGTAAGAATCACCAACATTGGCTTTAAAATTCTATTTAACAAAGCCAGAACAACCGCAAAAATAATAGCTTCAAAAAAACCAGCGACCTTAATCCCTGGAATAAGAAATGCTGAAACGGCTACAGCAAACGCCGAAATTAGTATGTTGACGAGAAAATTCATTTACTTAATATCTTGATTTTGAACGTATTTTATTAATAAGATCAACTGCAAATTAATAGAATTTTTTGAAGCAAATGGGTAGTTAAAAAGGTTGATAAAAAAATCTTTTCCGAATGTGAAACCTATTTTGTTTTCTATCGTTTTGGACATTTTTTCACTCCTATTTATATAAAACTATTGCTATGAGAAACAAATATTTAATTTCCTCGATTTTAACAGTTTCATTTTTTGTTTGTGGGTATGTTTCATTTGCCCAGAATCTTTCAACCACAAGTAAAAAGGAAATGGTATCACTTGAAATATCTCATTTTTTAAAATTGGATTCAAATGGTCAACTTGAAAAATGGCATATAGGTAATCTTCAACATCATCCGGAATATCTCCTTAAAATTTATGACAGACGAGGTCTTTTGGTTTTCCAAAGCAAAAATTATGAAAACAATTGGCCAACAGCTCAGTATGCTGAAAATCGATTTCTTTTTGTGCTTGAAATAGAGGATAAAAGAATCAATGGTTGGGTAGATATTGAGAAGTAAATTCTTCTTTAAGGCAATCTCCTATGCATATCAAAGTCAATAAGTTCTATTAGTTTTTGGGGAGACATGGTTCTCCAGTTTTCAATTTCAAGATTTCCTCCCCAGTTCAGATAGTAATCAAGTCGGTATTTGGTCCACTCAGTATGAATAAAATCCCGAAAACCCATTACCACTATCCAACCTTCTTCAATTTCTTCAAACCATTCCTGGTAATAATCGTCCTCCAATCCATGAAAATTAAGAACATTTTCACCGATCATTAGAAACCTTTTTACACCTTCCTGCAACAAAACATCAATCAGGGTTCGTTTTAAATGCATAATGTCATTGTGAAGGGTGTCATTCCATTCGCCCAGCATTTCAATAATGCAAAACCCGTCATCATAATCTACAAAAAGAACTTTTACATATAAAGTTTCAGATCCAATAAAATCCCACATTGGATGTATAAAATGGTCATAAAGAGCTAGTTCATAACCATCATAAGTAGTTCCGAAAAAAGGCAGGCGCTCATCTTCTGCCGGATTATACAGCTTATCCCAGGTATAAAATGGCTCTATTTCATGCATATCAGGAAAGTGCTCTTTGGCCTTGAATGGCAGCTTCTACAGAACCATATTTTGTTAAAAGTTCGTTGGCTGCATTTTCTTCTAATCCCAGTGCTTCAGCCAGCATTTTTGCGCCTCGAAGCCTGAGTTTTTCATTGCTTATATGCATATTGGTCATTTTATTTCCCCTCACTTTCCCAAGTTTTATCATAGCAGCAGTAGTCAACATATTGAGCACCAGTTTTTGTGCAGTCCCAGCTTTCATTCTGGTGCTTCCTGAAACTACTTCAGGGCCTACTACTACAGCAACAGGAAAATCTACCTCAGCAGCTACCAGACTGCCAGGATTGCAAACTATACACCCGGTTGCAATTCCACTTTTTCTGCACCAGGCCAATCCGCCAATCACATAAGGTGTTCTACCAGAAGCAGCTATGCCAACAACAATATCTTTGGTACTAACCTGATATAATTCCAGATCCTTTTGTGCCAGAGTGAAGTCGTCTTCCGCATTTTCAACAGCTTTTCGAATGGCAGTATCTCCACCAGCAATTATACCAACTACCATTCCATGTGCTACACCGTAAGTTGGCGGGCACTCAGATGCATCCACTATTCCGAGTCTTCCGCTTGTGCCTGCACCTATGTAAAACAACCTTCCGCCTTCCTTTAATCTGGAAACTGTGGCATCTATAAGTAGTTCTATATCAGGCAATACTTTAGAAATAGCCAATGGAACAGTTTGATCTTCTTTATTGATTATAGAAAGCAAATCCATGGTGCTCAATTGATCGAGCGTGGTATATGTAGAGGCTGACTCGGTGATGTTTTGCATAGGTCAAATGTAAATATGAATTGACTTTGTAAAATGGGAAAATAAAAAAACTTTGTAATGATAGGTATTAATCCAATTTAGGTAGTCGTATTAAAAGGAAGCTGGTGTGGAGTTCCTTTCTACTTTTAAAGGATAGAACAGAAATTAAACCCTAAAATTTCTCAGAAATAAAGATAACCAAAAAGGGCAAGGCAAAAAAAATGATAATGAGGTATCCAAAAGCAAAGGCCAGATTTTTGTAGCATAAATTGGCAGACCAACGGGCCAAAGTCAAAGGGATATTTCGGATGGTTTCAAAAGGATAAAAGATTAAAACTCCTAAAACATTGAATATTGCATGACAAAGTGCAATGGCCAATGCCGCTTCAGAACGGCCTATGGCAGCCATAAGTGCAGTAACAGTTGTGCCTACATTGGCACCCAGAATGAATGGAAATAGTTTTTTGGGTGCTATTTTTTTTGTGGCAGCCAACATTACCGCAACTGAAGTAGTAACTGATGATGAATGAATGGCAGCAGTAATACCTGCACCGGAAAGCAAGGAAAAAAGCGAATTGCCTAATGCAGAAGATACCCATTTTCCACTTCTGCTATCCAAAACCATTTGTTTGAAAATGGCAGCCAACGTATAAATACACATAAACAGCATTACGAGTGAAAAACCAAGAAAAATGACAGGTTGAGTAGCGACAACAGATTGCAAAAGGAGAGCAACTGGCGAAACCATAGCATCATAAAAGGCAAACCATCCAATGCCTATGGCTCCCCAGTTATCCAAATGGCTAGCCAGATATTGACTTGATCCACTCAGAATATGCCATTGCATTTCTAAAGGAAAAAATAAAATAGCAGATAATACGTTGAAAATGACGTGACTACTTGCTGTCATAAAACCTCTGCGAAAAGCTTTTGGTGTACCCAAATGACCTAAGGCTACCATCATACTGGTTACTGATGTTCCGATATTGGCTCCTAAAACCATAGGAACCGCCGATTCCAAACTGATGATATTGGCCGCTACCATTGCCACCAAACTTGATGTTAAAGTAGAAGAACTTTGAATAATGGCGGTAGCTAGCAAACCAATAAAAAGAGATACTACAGGGTTTGCTGTTAAGTGGATAATGCCATTTGTAAAATCTGCCCCAAGGTTTCTACTCGCACTAGTTATGAGTTCCAATGCCACTAAAAACAAGAATAGCACCACCAGGGCAAGAGAAATGCGCCCTATTCTGATCCAAACTATAGAATCGTGTTTTATTTCCTGAATTTCAGTGGTTAACAATGTATTTTAGTAAAAACGCGAAACTACAAAAGGCATAGCTTTTAAATTCTATATCCAGAAAATTTAACTTAAAGGTAATGTTATAACATCTAAAATGTTAGTTTTTAACTCTTTGTTGTCTGGCGTTTTGTTTTGTATTTTGTTCCAGGTGATAAAAAAACTGAAACCGGAAAGCGGCAACATTATCTGAAACTTCGTTGATTGAAAGGTCCGACATGTTGTCTATATATTTAGTTAATGGATTTAACCAACCGGCTTGAAAGCCAAAGCCCATAAGGTTTGGAAACCAATATTGGAGACCTATCTGCGTGGGAAACTGAAGCGAGTTTTTAGAAAAAGATTCACCTTTATTTCTTGTTCTATCCTTCTCAAAAAGACTGTTTCCATCCCAATCTTCAGGCGTAAAGCGGAAAAGACCAATTCCCTGAGAGGCAAAAATTCGCAAACCATGGTATTTTAAAAGTAATACCTGCGCTTCATATTGTAAGCTGAAAAAACTGGTTTGGAACTTCGAAACAGGCTGAATCTGATCTTCAAATTTGGTTGGCTTTTGATACGCCCTGTCCTCTCCGATCAGTTTTCCGAAAGTTGCAGAAAGCATTCCGTTTACAATTTTTCGCTTTTGAAATTGGATACCAATCTGAAAACCAGGTGTCCATCTTGCATAAGATTCCTGAAGACTGCCTTTGTAGGCCAGAGCAGCTCCACCGATTACCAAAAACTTTTTGCGAATTTTAGTAGAATCTGCCGCATTTGCAGAAATAAATAAAGAAAAAATCAGGATAAAAACAAAGGGCCATTTCATAGCGCTAAGCAAAGACATTACAAATCGAAAAACGAATGTAAAAGTGAAGTTTTCTTTCCTCAGATTTTAGAATTTAAAAAATCGAATTGTGTTTTGAGCAACATCTGCTTGCTCCATTTTAAAATAGTAGCAACCAGCTTTTAGATTAGCAACTGAGATTGTGGTTTCAATTTCATCCTTTGTTTTTTGTCCGTTCATTACCACCTGCCCCAATCCATTCAGAATTTGCCATTTGGTTTCTAAACCGGTTTTTTTAACTATAAGGTAATCCAATGCTGGACTTGGATAAATTATTCCTTTTGCCTGCTCATTTCCTGTTTCTTCTTTATTGTCCCTTGGTTGCTTTTCATGAATCACACCTATCCCATCCAAATCAAATCCTCCTGATGGAAATGTAGTTGGAAAGGGGTCGTTTATTATATTTCCACGGCTGTCTTTTCGGGCAAAAGCAGGTAGGATACTTCCAACCACATCAATAATCCGGATGTGGGTAATAGAATCAATCCTAATGCCTGAACTGTCTTTAAGTTCCTCTAAATCAAAGGGTGTGCCATAAAACAATCGGTATTTACCCGCAAGATTGTGCAGCAATCCGGCCCTTCCTACATAGTCAAACGGACCAATCTGTTTGCTGGTTTGGGTAAGAGAAACAGCTGGAAATCGCACAAAATGCTGTCCATCTGAGCTTACTTCTACGAATGCCAACTCCAGAAATTCATCAGCAAAAGCATTTTCGAAAACAGCAAAATCTGCACCTGGACCATTTGTAATTGGCTTTGCAAACGTAAGTATCGCCATTCCACCATCTCCCAAACTGACTACTCCACCAGTTTCTCCTGCTTTACCTATTGCACTTTCAACATTTCCCACATTAGAAATTCCAAATGTTGTATCGGATATGTTTTGGTAACCTCTTATTAATGAACAGCTTGTAGCCCAGGCTATAAAGAGATTGGTGTCTTTAAACAAAGCCGTTGAACCAGGGCTTCCTGCCGGACCGGGATATTGTGCGAAAACGCCTTGTGTTATACAAATGAAAAATAAAACAACAGG
>Ga0105046_10019263_pt1 | contig 10355 bp, 12 predicted proteins | sample MAT03_FD_78385 | JGI IMG/M metagenome (GOLD analysis project Ga0105046, IMG submission 78385) | Freshwater microbial communities from Lake Fryxell liftoff mats and glacier meltwater in Antarctica - MAT-03 (megahit assembly) | ecosystem: Environmental > Aquatic > Freshwater > Ice > Liftoff... | reverse complement strand
CGACAAACCGTCAGGGTTATGAAGAGGGCCCCGATCGGGGCCCTCTTCATATCGTCATCCCCGCACCATCACTGGCCGGGTTTTACTCCGCCACGCTGGCCTGGAATCCGACCGCCGTTGACACCGGAGATTGCGCCCCCGGCGGCACTGCCGAAACCCACCAACTTCAGATCACCATGCACCTGCCGCTTGTCGCGACAATCGCAAACAGCACCGATATCGTCGCCGCGCTCGACGGCTGAGTGAATTACTTTGGTTCCGCGAACAGCTCAGCCAACCCCGGTGCCGAAGGCTTCATCGATGGGGTGCGGGGAAAGTCTTCGACGAAGCGGAAGCGGACCGGCACCTGGTAAGGCAGCAACCGCTCGCGCAGCCATGCCTTCAGCGCCTCCTCATCGGGCGACGCAGCACCATCCCTGAGGATTACTGCGGCGGCGGGAACAGAGCCGAGACGGTCATCGGGAATGCCGACCACTGCTGCCTCGCGCACCGCTGGATGCTCGCCCAGCACTTGCACGATTGCCTCGGGATGAATCTTGAAGCCGCCGCGGATAATGGCGTTGTCGGCTCGACCCATGATGAACAGGAACCGCTCAGGGTCGAGCACCACACGGTCGGTGGTGCGCAGCCAAGCACCGTCATCGAGGCGATGAGCGGGGCCAAGCTGGTCGCCCCGGAGTTCGAGCAAGCCTTCCTCGCCGTGCGCGAGTGCATGGCCGGTATCCGGGTCGACCACCCGCGCCCGCACGTTGGCGTGAATTCGCCCCGCCGCGCCGCGCTTGTCACGCCAGTGGGCGCTAAAATCGTCGATCGTCCACCCGGCCACCGCGCCGGCGAACTCGGTTGCGCCGTAGTTGCCGAGGATCGGGACACCGAACCTCTGCAAGAAGGCATCCACCAGATCTGCGGAGAGGGGCGCGGTCCCCGATATGATTGCAGAGAGGCTTGATAAATCCTCGCGCCTGACGTTGGCGTCCAGCAACATGCGTATCGCCGATGGAACCGCTGGCGCCACCCTGGGCCGGTTGCGGCGTACCAAGTCGACCCAGCCTTCAACGGTAAACCGCTCGAGCAGCGCGATCTTGCGCCCATTTAGGAGCGCGCCGATGCAGCCATAAATGCCGCCGATGTGGGTCAACGGATTGACGACCATCGTCACGCCAGAGCGCAACCGCGGTGCCTCCGCCGAACCGCGATCGCGTTCGTATGCGGTGAATCCGGCAAAGCTTGCGTCGAACGCCGCTCGCGTCAGGGGCACCCGTTTTGGCGTGCCAGTGGTTCCGCTGGTGAGCATTTCAATGGCGACTCCGGCGGCGACGGCGGCTGTGCCGGTACGGCCGTCACCGCGCCCGACGAGCCGCGCACCTTCAAGCCTGGCACCGATTGCAACCACTCCACAGCCTGCTCGGGTCAATTCCTTGGCGAGGCCCGGACGAAGCAGGTCGCCCTCCTCGACAACAACTGCGGGCAGGCCCAGCGCGGCGATTTCCTCTGCTAGCCGCTGATCGGGCTGCATGGGGTTTAGGGTCACCAGACAGCGACCGCTAACCAAGACCGCGGCTAGCGCGGCGATGTGCCCGGGGCGATTGCGCAATATTACGCCAACGCGGGCTTCCGGCGGCAGGCCGAGCGCGTCCAGCGCTTCCGCGATCACTGACACGGCCGCCCCCAGCTCGCCCCAATTATAGTCCCGCGACTCAAAATCGATCTGGGCGCGCAGCGGATCGAGTGTCATCACTTCGCGCAGTATCTCGGCGAACCCGGTCACGTTAGATGCTCAGGCCACCTGCGGCCTCGATCACGTTTCCGGTCACCGAGCGCGCTTCCTCGCGGCACAGCATCATGACGGTGCCAGCAATGTCATCCGGCTGTCCCAACCGGCCCATCGGCGTTGCTTTGGCAGCGCACGCTTGCTCATCGCATAGCCAGCGGCGAACGCTTGCCCGACCTTGCCAGAAATCGAGCCGATGTTGACGATCCGGCCGTTGTCGCGAAGCCGGGCCAGCGCGACATGGGTTACGAGGTACGGTCCCTTGGCGTTGACCATCATGATTTCGTCGAACAGTTCCTTGGACCCGCTCTGCAGGCTCGCATCGCGATCGCCGCGGCCGATGGCGGCGTTGTTGACCAGGATGTCGAGGCTGGGCGCTGCACCGAACGCAAGATCGTAATGGGCGAATGCCCGCGCAATTTCGATTCCCCGTGCGCCGCCTGTGACGAGCGCGTTCATTTCACTATAACTCCCATCTGGGTATCTTGCCAACATAGTTCACCTAGTGCAATAACTCATCGCGAACACGGCACCCCGGCATGAGTCTGGGCTGTGGTCAGCTGGAGAGAGTGATTGGCGACCCTTGCAACCGACGAGACTGCCCGCGATGCCGTCACGCAGGTGCACCTCCATATCGGCCACGAGCGCCGCACCACGGGCTCGGGCGGAACGCATTCCCATCTCCACCCGGTCATGCAAGTGGTGCAGGCCGAGATTCCTCTGGCCGGGGCGGCCGAAGTCGAAGAAGCGGTCCACCGCGCCAAGGCTGCGCGGGAGGGCTGGCGGCGCACTGCGCCCGAAGTCCGCCGCGATATTCCCAAACGCCTTGCCGACCTGATGCAGGCCAAGCGCACCGAATTGGCCCCGCTGGCGGCGCTTGACGGCGGAACCACGATTAACGGAGGCGAGCGCGGAGTCGACCTCGCAGTAGCCCGGACACGGTATTACGCCGGTTGGTGCGACAAGCTGACCGGCGAGCTCCTCAGCACTTTCGATACGCGCGGCGAGTTCACCTACACGGTACCCGAACCGATCGATCCCGATCACGAAATCTGCCAGGTTGAAATATTCGGCCCTGCGCTCGTAGTAATGAAGTTCCACGACGAAAACCAGGCGGCCCACATCGCCAATAACAGCGACTATGGGCGCGCAGCCTGTATCCAGACCAACGACATTCAGCGGGTCCATCGCCTGTCCGAACGGCTCGAGGCTGGAGGGGTCTATGTCAATGGCGGCTTCCAGATCCAGCCGCATACGCCGTTCGGCGGGATCGGCATCTCAGGCGTCGGCAAGGAGGGAGGCAAGGCGGGCCTGGACGAGTTCCTCCACTACAAGACCGTAGCCGTCGGGCTTGGCGCGGGAATTTTCTCCAACGACGCCTTCCGGGTCGATGGCAAGGTCGCCATCGTAACCGGCGCGGGCGGACGCGGGGATTGTATCGGGCGGGCTTACGCGAAAGGCCTCGCCCAGGCCGGCGCGAATGTGATCGTTGCCGATCTCGACGCTAACGGTGCGAAATCGGTCTCGGCGAGGCGGCCTTGCCGGTCCAGGTCGAAATTGCCGACGAGACGTCGGTCGCGACGATGATGGCGGTGGCGCAGGAAAAATTCGGCGGGCTGGACATCCTCGTCAACAATGCCGCGCTGATGGTCAAGGCGGTGGGCACACCGGCGATCCGCACGGAAATTGCCGACGTCGAACGGCTCCTTCGTGTGAATCTGACCGGCGCGCCGATTTGCAGCAAGGCCGCGGTCCCGCTCATGACCGCGCGCGGCGGCGGCAAGATCATCAATCAGTTGAGCGCCGGGGCCTTGCCCGCGCAGACCAGCTATGGCTTCAGTAAGCTTGCGCTCCACGGACTGACCACCACGCTCGCGAGCTTGGGCCGTTGGGCATCGACGTCAACGCGATCGCGCCGGGCATGAGGATGTCCGACGCCGGCCGCGCGCTCACCCCTGAGGACAGTCCGTTCGTGAAGGCGGCGATGGCGCGCGTGGTCGAGCAGCCGCGCGGGTTGCCCGACGACCTCGTCGGCGCGCTGCTTCTTATCTGCTCCCCGGCCGGTGACTGGATCACCGGCCAGGTGCTGAATGTCGATGGCGGCTTTGTACTGCGCAACTGAAAAAGGAAACCGAACCTTGGCACATGAAATTCTCGGCTACGCCGGCAAGCGCTGCGTCGTCATGGGTTGCTTCTCAGGCACCGGAGAAGCGCTCGCGCGGCACCTAGTCGCACTCGGCGCCGAAGTTCACGGCGCAGATATCAAGCCGTCGCCGGTCGACCTCGCTTCGTTCACCACAGTCGATCTCAAAGACCGCGCCTCGATCGAGGCCGGTGTCGCCGCCATCGGAGGCGAGGTCGACGCGCTGTTCAACGTGTCCGGCCTGCCTCAGACCTTCCCCGGCGAGGACGTGGTAACCGTCAACTTCGTCGGCATCCGCCACTGGACCGAAACCTGGCTGCCGCGGATGCGGGAGGGCGCAGCAATCGTCAGCGTCTCCTCGCTGGCGGGAATGGGCTATTTGACGCGCCAGCCACTGTTGCGCGAGTTTATGGCCGAAACCGACTTCGCCAAGGCGCGCGCATGGTACACGGCCAACCGCGAGGCGGCAGGCGATCCTTATTCGCTGTCGAAGCAAGCCATCAACACCTGGACCCAGATGTCGGCTCCTGGGCTGATGGAACGCGGCATCCGTATCAACTGCACGATGCCTGCCCCGATCGACACTCCGATGCTCAACGATTTCAAGCAGATCGCCGGAGAGGCGATGATCAACGCGTTCGCCAAGGGCAGGGGCCGCTTCTCGACGCCCGATGAGCAAGCACTGCCCCTGATCCTGCTCAACAGCGATGCGGCGGGTTTCATCAGCGGGGTTTGCCTGCCGGTCGATTCAGGACTCGCCGGGGGCCTCGCCACTGGAGTGCTCGACATCCAGAAGTTGATCGCCGAATCGATGACTGGCTAGCACACAAAGATGCGCTCAGTCGCACGCCCCGAGCATCCCCGCGATGGTGTGCGCCGCCGCGTCCTTGAGCGCCTCGAAACCGGGTGTGCCGTCGCGCCCTGCCCCCAGCGGGCCGATCGCCGAAAGCCGTTCAAGCATCATCAGCAGCGTGCCGACGCAGGCGCGCGGGTCAAGCGCCCGGGGAAGCCGGCCGACGCGCTGGGCCTCGGCGAACTTGGGCCCAAGCCGATCCATCGTCGGGTGGGCCATCTCAGAGCGGGAGCGGAAAAACCGTTCGTCGCCTTCTTCCGCGGCCATATTGCGGACGCGGAAAATCGTGCGATTGCGGTGCCACAGCGCGGTATACTCGTCGACCAGTTCGCGTGCGGCGGTCTCACCGCCCGAACCAAACCAGTCACGCTCCATCAGCTCCTCAAGCCTCGGCGAGGTCTGCTGGACACTATCGAGCGCGGCGAGCACCACTTCGGGCACACCGCGAAAGTAAACGTAAAAGGTCGCAGGGGAAGTGTTCGCAACGCGCGCCACGTCGGCGACCGAAACCTCGCGCAGCCCGTGCTCCTCAAGCAGATCGACGGTGGCGTCGATCAGCAGCTGTCGCGTTCGCTGGCCCTTGGAGCCGATCCGCTGGCCGTAATGATTGTGCGTGCGCCGATCGTCGGCCTTGACGGCTGCCATCACCGCTGGTCCGGTCAATATGCCCAATTCCATCCCCGTTGTTGCCGCCTTGGCAGCGGTTCAAGATAATGCCAGAAGTTGACATACCGTCAATAGCGATGATCAGGGCGGGCCGCACCCATGATCGCAGGCAGGATTCCAAATGAGCGAAAATCGCGACCGGGTGGCGCTGGTGACGGGCGCTTCCAAAGGAATGGGCCGGCATTTCACTCGAGCATTGAGCAAGTCGGGGTGGAAAGTTGCAGCCTTGGCCCGGCCTTCGCCCGAGCTGGAAGAGCTCGATGGGTCCGAGGGCACGCTTGCCCTCGCTTGCGACGTTGGCGACCCTGCATCCGTCACCGACGCTATCTCGCGAACCGTGGCGCAGTTCGGCCGGCTAGACCTTGTGGTCGCCAACGCCGCCATTTTCCGGCCTTTCGCATTCGAGAGCGCGACCGACAGCGACATTCGCGATCATTTCGATATCAATGTGCTCGGCCTGGCGTGGACCATTCGCGCGGCTATCCCCCATCTGCGCCGAAGCCACGGTCAAGTGGTGGCGATCAGCAGCGAGTCGGTGCGCATGCCGTTCCCGATGCTCGCCACATACGCGGCGACCAAGGCGGCCGTCGAAACGCTTTGCCAAGGCCTGCGCGATGAACTTCGGGGCGACGGCATCCGCATCACCGTGCTTCGTTCTGGATCGGTCAAAGGAGGCAGCGGAGGCGCAAGCTGGTCGCCCGAAGCGACGGAAGCGTTCTACAAAAAGATCGTCGCCACCGGCCATGCTGCCATGTCAGGCGACTCCGCTTCGCCGGAATCGATGGCGGCGGCGCTGCTTGCGGTGGTGAATTTGCCGAACGACATCAGCGTCGATCTCGTTGAAGTCAGAGCCGCGCACGAAGGCATGCCCGAAGCCGCAAGGCTCGCCGCAGAGGGCACCGAATGAACAACGGCCGACTACGCTGGCCGCTGATCGGGGCGCTGTGGCTCGCCGAGTTGACCGGCGCGTTCGAGACGGCCATGATTCTCGCCGCTTTGAAGGCGCTGGTCGCCGAGTTCGGCGACCCGGCTATGGTCGGCTGGCTGGTCACCGGCTACCTGATCGTCGGCGCGGCGATCGCTGCGATCGTAGGCCGCCTCGGCGACCTTTACGGGCGGCGGCGGGTGCTGGCGATCGTCCTGGCGATCGGCGCGGCCGGATCGGCGATCAGCGCGCTGTCCGGAGGATCGTACGCGATGCTCCTCGGCGGAAGGCTCCTGCAGGGCGTTACCGGCGCGATCCTGCCGCTGTGCATCGGCTTGGTGCGCGAGAACGTGCCGGGCGAGCGTGCCCCGGTGACGATCGGGCTGATGATTTCGGGAGCTTCGCTGGGAACCGCGGCCGGCCTGGTGATCGGCGGGCTGATCGTCGACACCTGGTCGTGGCACGGGGTGTTCGCGGCCAGCGCGGGGCTCTGCACGCTCGCGCTCGCCGGGGTGCTGGCGCTGGTGCCGCGCTCGCCGCGAGCCCAAGGCACCGCCGGCCCGACCGACTGGCTTTCGGGCCTGCTGTTCGCCCCGGGGGTGGCGCTGGCGCTGCTTTACCTGACGCTGGCGCCGCACTGGGGCTGGAGCGATCCGCTGGCGCTGGTCCTGCTCACTGCCGGCGTCGCGCTGGTCGCCTGGTGGTGGCGGCGCAGCCTGACCAGCCCCGCGCCGCTGGTCTCGATCCGCGCCTTCGCCGACCGCACCGTCGCGGTGTGCGGCGCGGTGACCGCGCTGGTGGCAATGAGCACGTTCCAGATCACGGTGTTCTTCTCGCTGCTGCTCCAGGCACCGACCTGGACTACCGCCGGGCTCGGCCTCTCCGCCACCGCCGCGGGCCTCGCCAAGCTGCCCTCGAACATCACCTCGACTTTCGCCGCGCCGCTCGGCGGTTGGCTCGCGGGACGCGGAGGTGGGCGGATAGCGATGGTCCTCGGCGGACTGATCACCACGCTCGGCTGGGGGCTGGTCCTGTTCGACGCAAGCAGCGTCGCGGTGGTGGTGGCCGCACTGATCGTCATCTCTTTCGGCGCGATGATGCTGTTCGCGGTAGCACCGACGATCATCGCCCTGGCCTCGCCGCCCGACCGGGTGAGCGAGATCGCGGGCCTCATCACCGTGATCCGCCAGTTGTTCCTCGGGATCGGCGCGCAGCTCGTCACCACCCTGCTTGCGGTGGAAAGCGTGACCCGCGGCGCGGAAACCTACCCCTCGCCGGCAGCCTACCGGATGACCGTCTTCGCCATCATCGCGGTGTGCCTGGTCGCCACCGCGCTGTGCCTTGCCCTTCCCGCCACCCGGGCCCGTCCCGCTGACGACCAACCCTGAAAGGACTCCGTTGCCAATGCGGCCGCTTCCCGAACTGACACCTGAGAACACCGCTTTCTGGACTGGTGGCGAGCACGGAGACCTGATGATCGCGTTCTGCGAAGCGTGCGCGAGGGCCATCCATCCGCCGCAGGTCGTCTGCCCAGCCTGCCTGTCCGATCTTGTCGTACAGCGTGCCGTCGCGGGCACGGGGACGGTCTACACGTACACCGTCAATCACCATCCGTGGCTTCCTGAAATGCAAGTGCCCTTCGCTTTGGCAGTAGTCGATGTCGATGGCGCGCCCGGCGTGCGCGTAACCGCCGAAGTAATCACTACGGAGCCCGAAAGCGTGCACATCGGACAGAAGATGGAGGTGAGTTTTCGGCAGGCCGAAGATGTCTGGCTGCCCTTGTGGACGCCCGTGCGATGAAGGCCGCGATCACTGGCGCGGGCCTTTCCGACCTGGGTCGCAACACCGGCCGGCCGGCGATGGCGCATCTCGCGCAGGCCGCCCAGCGGGCGCTGGCCAGCGCCGGGCTGACACGCGATGACATCGACGGCATCTGCACTTATCCGGGCAAGGCAGAGAACTCTCCCGGCATGTCACCGCTCGGCACCGGCGAGGTGCGCAACGCGCTTGGCCTGCAGACTCGTTGGCACTGCGCCGCACCCGATGGCCCATCTCAGATGGCACCGCTAATGATCGCCGCAATGGCGGTCCTGACCGGGCAGGCGCAACACGTGTTGTGCTTTCGCGCGCTGACCGAAAGCTCGTCGCAAAGCGCGGGTCGCCGCGCCAGCATCCCGGGCGCCGGACAAACGCGGCTCGGCGGATGGACGGGAATGCTGGTCCCGGCCAATGCCATGTCTGCGTCGAACTGGGCGGGGTGGATGGCGATGCGCTACTTCCACGAATTCGGCATGACCCGCGAACACCTTGGCATGGTTGCCACCGGCCAACGCAAATTTGCCGAGAAGACACCTGGCGCCGTTATGCGCAAGCCACTCACAATGGACGATTACTATGCCGGACGGATGATTTCGTCGCCACTTGGCCTGTTCGACTGCGACGTGCCGATCGACGGGGCGAGCGTGTTCATCGTTTCGGCGCCCGAGGCGGCTCGCGACTGCGCCCGACCGCCGCTATGGATCGAGGCAATGGGCGCGGCGCTGCGCGGACCAGAAACATGGGACCAGCGCGCCGACTTGACCACGATGGGCGCGCACGATGCCGCGGCCGACCTATGGCTGCGCACCGATGCCAAGCCCGCCGACCTCGACATCCTCGCGCTTTACGACGGGTTCTCGATCTTCGTACCGCTTTGGCTTGAGGCGATGGGGATGTGCGGGCACGGCGAGGCAAAGGATTTTATAGCCGAAGGGAATATCGGGCCCGGTGGGCGCTATCCGGTGAATACCGGGGGTGGCCAGCTCTCGGGCGGGCGGTTGCACGCTTTCGGACTGATCCACGAAGCCTGCCTGCAGTTGTGGGGTGAGTGCGGCGAACGCCAGGTCAGGGGCGCTCGGCTCGCCGCCTGCGGCACCGGAGGAGGATTTATCGCAGGGTCGATGTTGCTGCGCCGCGACTGAATACAATACGCCCGCCGACCATCTTCGCGGCGACGCGCTCGGCGGTGAGGTCGGCGAGGACATCCTGCGCCGATCCTTCGCACAGGACGATATCCGCCGGCTCGCCTACGGCAATGCGCCGAGGTCGGCCCGGATGGTTCGCATCGCCAAGGTAAAGTTGCAGCGTCGCCAGCGCAGGCAAGCGCTCGCCGGGGGCAAGCGGATACCCGGCGGCGGTCAGCCGATCGCGTGCTGCGCGCATCCCCCGCCACGGGTCAGCCGCTGCATAGGGCGCGTCCGACCCCGCTGCCAAAGGCACGCCCGCGGCGAGGAGGCTCGCAGCACGGTACAGATCCGGCCGCGCGTCCGACGGGATCGTCTCCCGGTACCGCTCGCCGCGATCGTGGATGAACACAGGGTTTGTCACCACGGTCAGCAAAGTTGCAGCGATCGCGTGCAAGGCCGGCTGGCTAATGATGCCTCCGTGCTCGATTCGGTCGCCGGCGCGGGCGCCATCCGCGGCGTCGAGCGCAGCGAGATAAAGCGCCAGTTCGGTTGCAGTCACGCAATGTGCCGCGACTGCGCGGTAGCGGCAGCGTGCCGCGACGATGCGCGAAGCGAGTGCCTCAAGGTGGGGTGGATCGCGCTCGTCGATCATGAGTTTGAGCGGGCCCAGCGCATAGTGGTCGCACGCAGGGAGATATTCCTCGCCCATCAGCATGAGGCGTTGGGGCAATGCGCCGGTGGCGTGTGCCTCGCCAAGTGTAGCGGCTTCGCGGGTGCCGTTGCGTGGGCCAGCATCTGTAAGCGCGGTCAGCCCATATCCTGCCAATTCGGATCCGAGCCCCGCAAGATCGAGCGCAGGCGCGTCCGATTGCTGCCCAATCCAGCGATCCTCGCGCCATATCCGCCCGGTCAGGCGGCCGTTGGCTTCGCGCTCTGCTCCGTTAGGGGCATTGGCGATGTCCATTAGAGCGGTTTTCGACCGTTATGAATCGATCTGGGATTCCCTTGGGGCGTGATTTCTGATTCAGAATCCGTGCTGGTGGAGGAGGCTG
>Ga0105046_10019262_pt1 | contig 10355 bp, 2 predicted proteins | sample MAT03_FD_78385 | JGI IMG/M metagenome (GOLD analysis project Ga0105046, IMG submission 78385) | Freshwater microbial communities from Lake Fryxell liftoff mats and glacier meltwater in Antarctica - MAT-03 (megahit assembly) | ecosystem: Environmental > Aquatic > Freshwater > Ice > Liftoff... | reverse complement strand
TGAATAGCATTGGCTATACGATTACAGCACCCAATAGTTCATCCATCACCCAGGATGCGTTCAACATCAAGCTGACCAGCACAGAGGGGGTGACGGCGACCTTACCTGTAAATATCAATTTAGAGCGGATTACGCCTCGGCTGGTCGCCTCCACCAATCTGCTCAGCAGTGGGATGTTGCGAGGTCAGCAAACCTTTGTTGAGGTGAATGTGACGAATCAGGGCGGTGCCGCTGCGGAAAACATTCAGGTTGTGTTGCCCGATGAACCTTGGTTGAAGTTAGCCTCACCTGCAACAATTTCAGCCTTAGCACCGGGGCAATCCGCAAAAGTGACTTTGGCACTGACTCCAGACGCAACCTTGCCGCTGACGGAGTATCAGGGCAGTGTTGTTTTGGATGCAGCAGGCAATGATGGGGATTTATCTGTACCCTTCAACTTCCGGGCAATATCGGAAGCAGTCGGTAGCTTGCGAATCAATGTAGCGGACGAGTTGACCTACTTTGCGGAAGGCTCACCCAAACTTGCCAATGCAACTGTTATTTTGCGGGACTACTTAACCAATAATGAAGTTCGCCGTGTCACAACTGACCAAACCGGCATGGTTGGCTGGGATGGCATTGCAGAAGGATATTACAAGCTAGAGGTGAAAGCGGAGGATCATGATGGATTTGAGCAAATAATCCAACTGGATGCGGGAGAAATCGAAGAAGTTAATTCTTTCCTATCGCGTCAAACAGTCAAGTATGTGTGGACAGTGACTCCAACCGAAATTGAGGATCGGTACACCATCAGTGTCGATAGTGTTTTTAAGACAGATGTTCCCATTCCTACAGTCGTTATTGATCCACCAGTAATTGATTTACTTGAACTGCAAGTAGTGGGTCAAGTCATGCAGGTTAACATGACGCTGACGAATCATGGTCTAATTGCTGCAAATGACATAAATCTCAGCTTTGGTGAACATCCTTTTTATAAAATTGAACCACTCATTAGTGGCGTTGACACTTTAACTGCGAAGAGTTCTGTCACAATTCCAGTGCGAATTACTCGAATCGCTGACTTTGATACTTTCGTGAATAGCAGCAGTGAATTAGCAACTTTGGCATCTCCACCCTCAGTTCCCTGTAACATTTCAGGCTCTGCATCGTATTCATATGAATGTGAGAAAAAGAATATCTCTAAATCGGCTTCGATTTACGTTAATAACGTAGAAGGTAACTGTGCCTCAAACCTACCTACAAACTTACCTATAAATAACATTGGAAATAATGGCGGTGGTGGTGTCAATGCCTCAGCGATTCAATCAGAAATACCAGTAATTATAAACAAAAAGGTTTGTGATATCCCATGTGATTTTGACAATATTGAAATTAAGTTACGTACATTTATTCCTTCTCCCGGAGTAGCTCTTACTCCTCCATTAGTACCTGGTAATGGAGTTGAGTTTATACCACCAATAATTTTTGGTGGCGATGGGCGCTCTTTTAGCTACTCGGATGGAACTAACCGCTCTTCACAGCAAGTAGTTGTTAACGTAGATCCAAAGTACCGAAATGGAATTGTTTCAAATCCTGTAAAAAGCTTCGGTTCATCAAGTTTGTACTCAAAAGGGTTAGATGTTCCGGGAAAACCTTGGTGGTGGCGAGACCTTCTTGGAGATCCCAGCATAACTACTACGCTTGGAGTTAATGATGACAATAACACTGTTAGGGCATACCGAGTTTTTGATAAAAAAGTCAACATAGTCAATGTAGAGTTTAAGCTAAACGCTGCCAACCCCTTAGCTCCAGGAGGTCCAAAAATTAATAGCGTTGTTACTCTGGCTATAGTACAAGAGTGTAAGAAGGAACCTCAAGTATACTTTAATGGTGGGCATGATGGTTTTCCAGCCTATGAACTCTACATCAATCAAACTCCAGTCTATCTCTACAGTCCGCTGGACGCAGGGGAAGATCCTCTAGATCTTTTACCTCCTGAAGATTGGGTTTTTTCTGGCAAGTGGACTCCTAAGAGTCATACCTCTGAAAACCAACAGGTTGAACTATTACCACAAGGCTTACTCTATACCTCAGATTTTCAACAGGAGCAACTTGGTAAGCTACTAAAGGTAGAAAACTTAGAACTATCTACCACATCTCAAGAGAAAGATGTCTGTGCTACCGTTCGCATTAGTATTAATCAAGATGCAGTAATGACTCGCTCTGCCTTTTTGGGTGAGTTGGAGATTGATAACGGTAACAATACCAATTTGGAAAATATTTCAGTTAATCTTCAAGTCAAAGATGCACAAGGCAATGTTGTCAATAACCTATTTGGCATTACTAACCCCACCCTCAAAAATATCACTGCCGTTGATGGCACAGGCATCCTAACTGCCGATAACCTCACAACGCCTCAAGATGAAGGCATCGGCTCTGCCCAATGGACATTCATACCCACCAATCTGGCTGCCCCTGACGTTCCTGCTCAATACAGCATTGGCGGCACCCTCAGCTATACCGAAAACGGGAGTGTCATCACCGTTCCCCTGCTCTCCACCCCGATCACCGTTTACCCCCAAGCCGAACTCTACCTCGACTATTTTCAAGAGCGCAACGTCTACGCCGATGATCCTTTCACTGCTCCCATTGAGGCTTCCGTTCCCTTCTCTCTTGGAGTTTTGGTTCGCAATGAAGGTAAAGGCGCAGCAAAAGATTTCCGCATCACTTCTGCTCAACCGAAGGTTGTTGACAACGAAAAAGGGTTACTGATTGATTTTCAAATTGTTGATACACAAGTCAATGGGATTGCAACGTCTCCCTCTCTCTCTCTCAACTTTGGCAATATTGGGGCTGGAAAAACAGCGATTGCAGATTGGTCGTTCACATCCCCAATTCAAGGCAAGTTCATTGACTACAAGGCAAGTTTCCAGCACGTTAACGACCTCGGCAAACCCGAACTCTCCCTGATTAAGAGCACCACCATCCACGAACTGATTCACAAAGTTCGCGTCAATCACCCCACTGATGATGGTCTGCCCGACTTCCTGGTCAACGATGTCTTCGATGCCAACTTCGATCCGACACCCTCTACTTCAGCAGTGGCGGCACCGCTCCTGTCACCGTCATCACCAGCGCCACCGCCGATGCCCCTGCCACCCTCACTGATCTCACCGTCCAGGTTGCCGCCCCCGTCACCAACGGCTGGAACTACATTCGCCTCACCGACCCCAGCAACGGGCAATTCGAGATTCAAAAAGTGCTGCGTGCCGATGGCACCGAGCTTCGACTCGATAACGTTTGGACAACCGATCGCACCTTCCCGGCAACAGGTCGCCCCACCTACGAAAACATCCTCCACTTCCTCGACTACAGTGCCACTGGCGCAGCCACAAACTACACCGTCATCTATACTCCCGGTGGTCCAACCATCACTGACATCATCGATGTCACTCCCGATCCTCGTTCCACCCCAATCAACGCTATCACCGTTGAATTCTCCGAAGCGATCAACCCCAGCACCTTCAACTTCGCGGATCTCAGCCTCACCCGCAACGACAGCGCTAACCTGCTCACCAGTGCTGTCACCGTCACGCCCCTCTCTGCCACTCGCTACCAAATCACCGGGTTAACCGACCTGACCAGCACCGAAGGCAGCTATCAACTCACGGTCAACGCCTCCGACATCACCGACCTGAGCGGCAAAGTTGGCACCGGGTCACTCAGCGAAACTTGGATTAACCTTGCCACCGCCACCGGCGATACCACACCGCCGATTGTCACCGACATTCTGGATCTTCAGACCAAGCCCCGTAACACCCCAGTCTCTTCCCTCGATGTCACCCTTTCTGAAGCGATCGACCTGAGTAGCTTCACCTGGCAAGACATCACCCTCATCCGCAACAGCGGCACCAACCTGATCACCAACGGAGTCACTGTCTCCTTTGTCAACAACAACACTTACCGGATTAACGGACTCAACAGTTTAACGACCACCGAAGGAACCTACACCCTGACCGTCAACGGTAGCGCTATCCAGGACACCTCTGGCAATGCAGGCACAGGCATTCAATCCGAAACCTGGGTGATGGATACCACACCTCCTGTAGCCCTAACCAACCTGGTCATTTCAGATATTGCCTCCTCTGGCAATCCCATCCCTGGGCAAACTCGCATCACCTCCACGACACCCAACATTACCGGAGAGCTTGGAGAAGCTGGGTTACAGGTATTCTTCTTCGACCCCGCAACCAATCAAAACCTAGGGCAGGCAGCCGTCACCGGAACTCAGTTCAGTGGCACCCTTCAACTCCCTGCTGCGGGTGTCCGTAACCTCGAAATTCGAGTCCAGGATGCGGCGGGTAACAGAGCGACAACCCCACTCAACCTATTTGTCGATCTGACTCAGCAGATAGTCACCCCTCCAGGCATCACCCTGACCCAAACCAACGGCAATACCACCGTTGCCGAGGGTGGCATCACCGACACCTACTCCCTGGCGCTCAAAACCCAACCCACCGCCGATGTGACGATCGCCCTCAACATTGGCAATCAACTGCTCACCGATAAAGCGACCCTCACCTTTACATCAAGCAACTGGAATACCCCCCAAAACATTACTGTCACTGCCCTCAACGACATCACTCCCGAAGGGGCACACAACGGCATCATTAACCATGCGATCACCAGCGCTGACTCCAACTACAGCAGCTTGACGCTCCCACCCCTGACCGTCGCGATCGCCGACAACGATGCCGAAATTCGCGGCATCAAATGGAACGACCTGGATGGAGATGGCATCCAAGATCCGACTGAAAGCGGCTTGGCAAGCTGGACGATTTACCTGGATGCCAACACCAACGATCAACTCGACACGGGTGAAACCTTTACCACCACAGACGCGATCGGCAACTATCGCTTTACCGATCTCCGTCCCGGCACCTACGCCGTTGCGGAAGTGATGCAAGAGGGCTGGCGACAAACCTTCCCTCGCATCAACGTCAGCACCACCGCCTCTGCCGCCCAATTTTATAGCCCCAGCACTCCTGAAACCTTCCCCAGCAGCACTGTCACCGCCACTGCCAGCCAACTGATTAGCCTCAACGCCTTCCGCAGCGACCCTCGCTTTACAGGCATTAATGGATCAGGCTTCGCCTCCGTGATCATCGACACGGGCATCGACCTCAACCATCCTTTCTTTGGGGCTGATGCCAATGGCGATGGGGTCAGCGATCGCATCGTCTACCAATACGACTTTGCTGATAACGATGCTGATGCCAGCGATCGCAACGGGCACGGCTCCCATGTTGCCAGCATCATTGGCTCATCCGACAGCACCTACACGGGCATTGCTCCCAACGCCAATATTATTGCCCTCAAAGTGTTCAAAGACAACGGTTCCGGCTACTTCTCCGACCTGGAAGAATCCCTCCAGTGGGTGATCAACAACGCCAGCACCTACAACATTGCCAGCGTTAACCTTTCCCTCGGCGATGAGCGCAACTGGAGCACCGATGCGGGTCGCTATGGCATTGGTGATGAACTCGCCGCGATCGCGGCAAAAGGCATTATCACCACCACCGCCGCAGGCAATAACTTTGCCAAATTTGGTAGCGCTCAAGGATTGGCGTATCCCGCTGCTGACCCTAACGCGATCGCTGTGGGTGCGGTCTGGAGCACCAATGACCAGATCGCTGGCTTCTCTCAACGCGATGCCGGATTAGTGGAAGTCTTCGCTCCTGGTATCCCGATCGTGGGAGCCAACGCCAACGGCGGCACTCAGACCCTCAGCGGCACCAGTCAAGCCTCTCCCCATGTTGCCGGGGTTGCAGTTTTAGCCCAGCAGATTGCAATAGAAAAACTAGGTCGCAAGCTCACAGTCGATGAGTTTCGCACCCTGCTGACGACAACTGGAGTCATCATCAACGATGGCGATGACGAAGTAGACAGCGTGACGAACACTGGACTGAACTTCCCACGAGTCAATATGCTGGCGTTGGCAGAAGGAATCTTGAACCTCACCAGTCAAGCTCCTACCCAAGGATCTCAGAACTCCGGCACCAGCTCAAGCGATGCCCCACTCTACCTACCCAATCAACCCCTTGCAGCAACGCATACGATCACCTTGAATGCGGGTCAAATTGCAACTGGGGTCGATTTCGGAAACCAAAAGATTCCAGTTCCAGGCAGCCTTTCCTTCAGTGCTGCAAACTTTAGCGTTGATGAAAATGGTACTCCCGTTACAGCCGTCACCATTACCCGCACCGGAGGCAGCGATGGAGCCATCAGCGCCACCCTCAGCCTGAACAACGGCACCGCGATCGCCCCTGACGATTACAGCAACGCTCCGATTGTGGTCACCTTTGCCGATGGTGAACTCACAAAAATCATCCCCGTTCCCATTTTCAACGATACTCTTTACGAAGCCAACGAAACCATCAACCTAACGCTGAGTAATCCCACCGGAGGCGCTGCGATCGGTGCTCAAAACACGGCAACCCTGGCGATCGTCAATGATGATGCCCTGACTGTGCTCAATCTGCTCCCCGACCTGAATACCGCCGAAGACGCAGCCTTCAGCTTTACAATTCCTGCTAGCACCTTCAATGCCGCACCCTCGATCAGCCTCAACACCACGGCAACTCTCAGCAATGGCGATCCATTACCAGCTTGGCTCAGCTTTAACCCCGCCACTCACACATTCAGCGGCGTTCCCACCAATAGTAATGTTGGAACTCTGAACGTCAAAGTGACCATCACAACCAGCGCAGGCACCAGCACCAGTGACACATTCGACTTGGCGGTGACCAACACCAACGATGCCCCGATTGTGAGCACCGCGATCGTCAATCAAACGGCTGCCAAAAACTCGCCGTTCACCTTTACGGTTCCCGCGAATACCTTCAGCGACATAGATGTGGGTGATAGCCTTACCTACTCTGCTATCCTCAGCAATGGTGCTCCCTTACCAACCTGGCTGAGCTTTAACCCAACGACCCGCACGTTTACTGGCATACCCACACCAGCCATTGGCAGCAACTTCAGCATCAGCGTGCTGGCAACCGATAGTGCCGGAGCATCAGCCAACGATACTTTTGACATCACAGTCCTCAACGCGGCACCAGTGCTGGATCTCAACGGTAGCGCGCTAGGTATTAACCTCTCCACGACTTTCACAGAGGATCAGGGGGCGATCGCATTGGTCAGCAATGGTTTAACCCTCACCGATACGGACAGCACTATCGTCACTTCTGCTACGATTACCCTCTCTAATCCGTTGGATGGCAATGCCGAATCTCTGTCCGTCTTCAATACCTTTGGCTCCATAAACGTCACTTACAGCCCTGCCAGCGCTACCCTCCAGTTAACAGGCTCGGCAACATTGGCACGATATCAACAAGTTTTACGCACTCTCCGCTACAACAATACCTCTCAAAATCCCAACCCAACGCCGCGCATTATCAATGTTGTGGTGAATGATGGCTCTACCGATAGCGCGATCGCCACTTCCACCGTCAGTATCCTACCCATCAACGATGTACCCATCTTGGATCTGAATGGGGCTGCAACGGGTATCAACTTCAGTACCGTCTTTACCGAAGATAAGGGAGCCGTTCCTATCATCAGCAACAGCTTCAGCCTAATTGATGTAGACAATTCCAGCCTCAACAGTGCCACCGTCCGCATTCGCAATCTGAGTAATCCCGGTGCAGAATTTCTGTCTGCTAACACCACAGGCACTAATATCACTGCCACCTACAATGCCGCCATTGGCACTTTGGAGTTAAGCGGTTCAGACGCGTTGACGGAGCCTGTCCCTGCGACACTCGCCAATTACCAGCAAGTGCTTCGCAGCGTCACCTATAACAACACCTCCCAAAGTCCAAACACCACTGCCCGCCTAATTGACTTTAGCGTGAATGATGGAGCAGCCAATAGCGCCATCGCCACAACCATAGCGTATGTGATTGCCATCAACGATTTGCCCGCGATTGAAGCAACTGGCAATCCCGTAACCTACACAGAAAACGGTTCCGGTGTCCTGGTCGATAGAGGCATTCGCCTTAGCGATGCCGATCACCCAACCTTGCAAAGAGCAACTGTCCGAATTTCTAATTTTGTTTCAGGTCAAGACACCCTCAGCTTCACGCCTCGCGGCACTATTACAGGCTCCTTTAATAGTGGTGTATTAACCCTGACTGGAAACGCTTCCTTGGAAGACTATCAAACCGTTCTAAGGTCAGTCACCTACCGTAACAGCAGCGATCGCCCGACCACCACTCCACGCACGATTGAATTTATGATCAACGATGGTCAATCTAATAGCCTTATTACGAAAAGCACCATCGATATTGCCGCAGTGAATGACGCTCCCCTATTAAGGGCTAGTGGAGTCAGAAGTCTCACGGCAATTAGTGAAGACCCCACAATCAATCCTGGAACATTGGTTTCCACCCTGCTCAATAATATGAGCAGCGATTTGGACGCAGGAGCCTCACAAGGGATTGCAGTCACCCATGCAACGGGTACAGGCACTTGGCAGTACTCAACCGATAGCGGCAACAGTTGGTTTAGTTTCAACAGCGTGAGTGAAACCAGTGCCCTCCTATTAACCCCCAACACACAGGTACGCTTTAGCCCTGAGTTGAACTTCAACCGGATCGCAAACCTGAGTTATCGAGCCTGGGATCAGACCAGCGACATTGCGGGTGGTCAAGCAGACACCAGCAGCAATGGTGGGATTACGGCATTCAGTACCGCGATCGCCACCTCTAGCCTGACCATCAATCCTGTCAACGATGCGCCGATCAATCGTGTTCCCACTGCTCAGACTATTGACGAGGAAACAGTTTTAATCTTCTCCAGCGCAACTGGCAACGCTATCACTATTAACGATGTGGATGCTGGCAATAATCCGCTTCGCATCAGTTTGAGTACCCGTAACGGTGCTCTGAACCTGGGTAGCAGCAGCGGACTGGGAACCATTTCAGGCAACGGGACTGCCAACCTGACTGTCACCGGAACGCTGGCTAACTTGAACACGGCGCTAAACGGGTTGCAATTTACCCCAACTGCGAACTTCGACGGCAACACCACCCTAACAATCAACACCAACGACTTGGGCTATAGCGGCAGTGGTGGAGCGTTGAATGATATAGACACGATCGCGATCGCCATCAATCCAATCAACGATGCTCCGGTAAATAATTTGCCAACTAGCCCGCAAAGCGTTTTTCAGGGAGCTTCATTGATCTTCTCCAACAGCAACCGTATTTCCATCAGCGATGTTGATGCAGGCAGCAGCTTTGAGCGAGTCACCCTTGCAGTCACCCATGGCAGACTCAACATCAGCAATGCCATCGACATCTCAGAACTCTCTGGCAACAATACCAACAACCTCTCGCTGCAAGGTGGCTTAGCTGGACTCAATACCGCACTAAATAGCCTCCGATTCACGCCCGATGCTCAAGCCGTGATCGCGGGTGTTGTAAACCTGACAATCATCAGTAGTGAACTGGGAAGCAGCGGATCTGGCGGTGCTAAAACCGATACTGATACCCTTACAATCGCCATCAAGCCCGCAAACCCTATTTTGGGCACAGCGAGCGCGAATACTCTGACAGGATCTTCACTGAATAACTTCATCCAGGGTTTTGAGGGCGATGACATCATTAATGGCAATGGTGGGCAAGACATCATACTGGGAGGTGCCGGAAACGACACTATTCGGACTGGGACGGGAAATGATTTCGTTGATGGCGGACTTGGTAATGACACCATCTATCTAGGCGGTGGACAGGACACCATTGTTCTTGCTAAGGATAACGGTTTCGATACCATCTACAACTATTCAGCAGGCTCTACTCGGTTTAAGTTAGATGCAGGCTTGACTTTCAATGACTTGAATATTATTCAGGCTGGTAGCAACACTCTGATTCGGACAACTGCTGGAGATCAGATAGCATCACTGATGGGGACTCAGACAAACAACATTACTGCCAATAGTTTCATCTAGCGATCGTGGAGGGATTTCCGGGGTTAGACTAAGCCATTGGCGGATTGAATCAATGATTCCACTTCATCTGAGGTCAGATGTTCGCGCGATCGCACGTCTTGATTTTTGGGTTTTCGGGGCGGAGTAGAGGACATTTTGAAACTTTGCCGAAAAAGGTAGTTGGGCAATATTTTGTAGTACGACTAAAACACTCACTGCTACGTATCATCCTAAACCAACCATTGCCGAGGATAGTCATTTTCGGCATTGCGGGGTGTTAACGGTGAAGTTGTGCGGCGGCAGACAACCTTGGAAGCAGCACCAGGATTTTCATCAGTCCGCACCAACACATTGTTGTACTGCTGTTGCCTAGCAGTTAAGG
>Ga0105046_10019261_pt1 | contig 10355 bp, 11 predicted proteins | sample MAT03_FD_78385 | JGI IMG/M metagenome (GOLD analysis project Ga0105046, IMG submission 78385) | Freshwater microbial communities from Lake Fryxell liftoff mats and glacier meltwater in Antarctica - MAT-03 (megahit assembly) | ecosystem: Environmental > Aquatic > Freshwater > Ice > Liftoff... | reverse complement strand
CGAACACCGTGGGCCAGCCGACCGCGCGGGCTTCACCCTGCACGGACAGGAAGATTTCGGTCAGGCGCAGGCGCTCGGCGGCCGGGGTGTCCATGGCGGCTGCCGGCACGGGGCCGGGTTCAGCGGTTTTCGACGGCGAGCGTGCGCAGGCGGCTGGCGGCCTTGCCGGCGGCGTCGGTGCCCGCGTAGCGCGCCGAGACGTCGCGCAGGGTGGCTTCACCCGCGTCGCGCTGGCCCAGGGCGATCTGGCAGTAGCCCAGCTTGAGCAGCGCGTCGGCTTCCTTGCGCGAGCCCGGGTGCTGCGACAGCAGCGTCTGGAACGCCTGCTGCGCCAGGTCGTAGTTCTGGGTGACGTAGTAACTTTCGCCCAGCCAGTAGTAGGCGTTGGGCACCAGCGCGCTGGCCGGGTAGTCGCGCAGGAAGACCTGGAACAGGCGCGCCGAATCGGCGGCCTCGAAGCGTTCCACCAGCGCGTCGAGCGCGGCCTGGTAGGCGGCCTCCTCGGCAGCCGGGTCCACGGGCGCGGCCGGGTCCGCGGACGCGGCCGGAGCCAGCGGCTCGACGTCGCTGAAGCCGGACGCCGCGGGCGCGGCCGGCTTGGCCACCGCGGCGGGCGCCGTGGCAGCGGGGGATTTGGAGGCGGCGGACGCGGCACGATTGCCCTCAAGGCGGCCAAGGCGGCCGTCTAGGTCAAGGTACTGTTCGCGGTTGCGCTGCTTGAGCTGTTCGATTTCGTTCTGCAGGGTCTCGACCACGTTGCGCAGGGACTGCACTTCGGTCTGGAGCTGCACCATGCGGTTCTGCTGGTCCAGGTTGGACTGGCCGGCGGACTGGTTCTCGACGTTGGCCGAGTTCTCGAGGCGGGTGACCCGCTCGCCGAGGCTCAGGCGCTGCGCCACTGCCGGAGTGGCGGCCACGAGGGCCGCCACCACGGTCACAACGCAAAGGATGCGCTGACGTCGCATCGCTTACTTCGCGGTGTACACGACTTCGACGCGACGGTTCTGCTGCCAGCAGGTCTCGGCGGTGTCGTTGCAGGTCGGACGCTCTTCGCCGTAGGACACCACGGTGATCTGGCCGGCCGAACCACCGGCACCCTGAAGGGCGCTGGAGACGGCGTTGCCGCGGCGCTCGCCGAGGCCCAGGTTGTACTCGCGGGTGCCGCGCTCGTCGGCATTGCCTTCGAGGGTGACGCGCGACTCCGAACGGTCGTTCAGGTACTTGGCGTGGCACGCCATGACGGCCTGGAACTCCGGACGCAGGGTGTCCTGGTCGAAATCGAAGTACACGGTGCGCTGGCGCAGGCAGGAATCGGTGTCCAGGTCGGCCGGGGTGTAGCGACCGTCGGAAACCGGGGCGGTGGTGGCCGGGCCGGTGGTGTCGGCGACGGGGGCTTCTTCCTTGACCTTCTTGGTGCAGGCACCGAGGGCAAGGACGATGGAGGCGGCAAGCAGCACGCGGGTGGTGTTGTTCATGGGGAACCCTTTTTTTGGTCTGGTTGAGGTTGGTCGGATGCAGTAGTGGATCTAGTTATATTTTTTGGCCCGTCCTGACTTGCTCATCTTTGCCGGAACGGTGACCAGGCGGGCTCCCGGACGTCACCATCAGCCAATACCAAACGCTGTCGCACACGACCATCCGCCGAAACGGCATAGAGCACCCCACGTCGGCCTTCCTTCGTGGCGTACAGCAGCATGCTGGCGTTGGGGGCAAAACTGGGCGACTCGTCGAGGTTGCCCGGCGACAGCGTCTGCCAGCGCCCCGCTCCGCCAAAACTACGGTCAAGAACGGCAATACGATAAACGTTTCCGCCGCCCTGCGCCATAGCTATCTTCTTGCCGTCAAAGGAAATACTGGCCTTGGCGTTGGAATCTCCCTGGAAGCTGACCCGGGTGGCTTCCCCGCCGGAGGCCGGCACCTGGTAGAGCTGGGGCTTGCCGGCCCGGTCCGAGGTGAAGACCAGGCCCTGGCCGTCGGCCGTCCAGACCGCCTCGGTGTCGATGCCGTAGTGGCGGGTGATCTGGGTCAGGTTGCGGCTGGCCAGGTCCATCACGTAGATCTCGGGGTTGCCCGTCCGGGACAGGGTGAGGGCCAGGCGGCGGCCGTCCGGGGAGAAGTTCGGGGCGCCGTTGATGCCCCGGAAGCTGGCCAGGACCTCACGGGCGCCGGTGGTGATTTCCTGCACGTAGATGGTCGAATTGCCGCGCTCGAAGCTCACGTAGGCCAGCTTGCGGCCGTCCGGGCTCCAGGCCGGGGACAGCAGCGGCTCCTTGGAGCGCACCACGGTCTGGGGGTTGAAGCCGTCCGAATCGGCAACCATCAGCGCGTACTGGGTGTTGCCGCCCAGGCCGTTGGCGGTGACGTAGGCGATGCGGGTCCAGAAGGCGCCGCGCACGCCGAGGATCTTTTCGTAGATCTGGTCGGCGATCTGGTGCGAGACGTCGCGCATGCCGCGCGCCCGGCCACCCACGGCCAGGCCCAGCAGGCGCTCCTGCCTGGCCACGTCGTACAGCTCGTATTCCACGCGGTAGCCGCCGTCGGGGTTGTCCATCACCCGGCCGACCACCACGAAGTCCTGCTTGAGCACGCGCCAGGTCGGGAACTTGATCTCGCTGCCGCGGATGGGCTTTTCGATCACGTCCTGTTCCAGCAGGGCCCGGAACTGGCCCGAGCGGTTGAGGTCGGCGCGGATGACCGCGGCGACGTCGGTATCGGGCGCGACGCTGGTGCCCAGGTAGGGCATCGGCACCACGGCGATGGGCAGGGCGGACTCGTTGCCGCTGACGATGCCGATGTCGAGGCCCTGGGCGCGGGCCAGCCCCGCGGGCAGCAGCAGCGCGAGCGCCAGGAAGGAAAGGAAATGTCTCATCGTTGGCAGGCCTCTTCGGGATAGCAGAATGTCAGGGTGACTTGGCGCTCGAACACGGTCTTGAATTCGTCGTACGGCATCGGCGCGCGGCGCAGCGCCCGCTCCACCGATTCGCGGCCCTGGTCGTCGAACGGGCAGCGCTGGAAGGACACGTCGATCACTTCACCGCCCACGATCTGGGTGAAGCGGACCTCGCAGCGCGTGCGCTCCGGGGCCAGGGTGCGGTTCCAGTTGGCTTGGGCAGTCTGCAGCATGGCCAGCGCATAGCGCGCACGCAGGTCGGTATCCACGCCGTTGTTGCCGCCCGCCTGGACCGCTTCGCGCGTCGGCCCGGGCTGCGGGGCGGGCGCGGCCTGGCGATCGGCCAGCTGCTGCAGGCGCTGCTCTTCCATCTTGGTGCGGCGCTCGGCGGCCTCGCGCTGCTTGCGCACGGCGTCGAGCTGGTCGCGCAGGCGCTGCCTGCGCTCGGCCTCGGCCTGGCGCTCGCGTTCGGTGAGGTCGATCTGCTCCTGGCGGACGCGGGCTTCCTGTTCCTCAAGCTCCTTGGCCTGCTCCTGCTCGAGGGCCAACCGGGCCACGGCCTCCCGGTCCACCGTGTCGGGCTCGGGCGGCTGCTCCTGCGGCGTGGGCTGGACTTCCTCCGGCGAAATCTCCGGCTGGGGCGCCGGCAGGGGCTGCGGCGGCGGCGCGGCTTCCTCGACGGCGGGTTTGGGTGCGTCCTGCATGGCTTTCTCGGCGGCGCTGATGGCGGCGGGCGAGACCACCAGCGAGGCTTCCACCACCGGGCCCGCCACCGAGACGACCCGGGGCGCGGGCTGCCACCAGCCGGACAGCAGCAGGATGGCGACCAGGCCCACGTGCAGGCCCAGCGCCATCAGCACCGGCCTCAGCAGGCCTTCGTCGCCCTCGTGCTGGCGCAGGGCTTCAGGGTGCATTGCTCGGGGGCTGGGTCATCAGGGCGACCTTGGGGGCACCGGCCTGCTGCAGCAGCACCATGGTGTCGATCACGGTCTGGTATTGGGTGACGCCGGGCGCGGCCACGAACACCGGGGCGTCCGGGTTCTGGCGCACGAAGGCGGCGATCTTGGCCTTGAGCGTGGTGGCGTCGATCTGCTCGTTCTCCCCGCCCTCCACCTGGAGGTAGTAGCGGCCTTGTTCGTCCACCGAGACGATCACCGGGTCCTTCTGCTGCTGCATCGGCTTGGCCTTGGACTGCGGCAGCTCCACGTCCACGCCCAGGTTGAGCAGCGGCGCGGTGACCATGAAGATGATCAGCAGCACCAGCATGACGTCGATGTAGGGCACGACGTTGATGTCGGCCTTGAGCTTGCGGCGCTTGCGGTGGCGGGTGATGGTGGCGGACATGCGTCAGTTCTCAACGTGTGGTCGAAGGAAACGGGGTTGCCCGCTCACTCCTCGACGTGGGACTGCCGCTGCAGGATCGAGGAAAACTCCTCGGCGAAGCTTTCGTAGCGCACCGACAGCCGTTCGACCTTGGTGGCGAAGCGGTTGAAGGCCCAGACCGCCGGAATGGCCACGAACAGGCCGATGGCGGTGGCGAACAGCGCCTCGGAGATGCCCGGGGCCACGGCGGCGATGCTGGCCGTTTCCTGGGTGGACAGGCCGTGCATGGTCACCATGATGCCGAACACCGTGCCGACCAGGCCCACGTAGGGAGCGGTCGAACCGATGTTGGCCAGCAGCTCGAGGTTGTCTTCCAGCCGGTCCACTTCGCGGGCGAAGGTGGCGCGCATGGCGCGCTGGGCGCCTTCGAGCTGGGTGCGCGAATCCAGGCCCTTCTTCTGCCGCAGGCGGGCGTATTCGCGGAAGCCGCCTTCGAAGATCGCCTCCAGGCCCGACACCACGCGGTTGCGGTCGGTGGCGGAACGGTAGAGCTGGGTCAGGTCCACGCCGGACCAGAAGCGGCCTTCGAACTCGTCGGCGTCGCGCATGGCGTGGCTGTAGATGCGGTTCTTGCGGAAGATGATCACCCAGCTCAGCACCGAGCCGATGATCAGCAGCAGCACGATGAACTGCACCGGCAGGCTGGCGTGCAGCATCAGCTGCACGTAGCTCAGGCTGGTGCCGACGGTTTCGCCGACGGCGGCCTCGGCAGCGGCCGGGATCACTTCGGCGGGCAGCTCAGCCACGGGCGCGGCGGCAGCTAGGATCAGGGCGTTGAGGTCGAGCATGGATTGGGGACTCCGGCGATCTTGTCATTGTCGGTGGTGCTCATTGCCCGCCAGCCAGCCACTCGGGCAGCGGCCGCGGACGGAAACTGGAGGCCACCAGGCAGGCCACGCGGACATTCGCGCGGACCAGGGCCTGGTCGCCCCGGGTAATCACCTGCCCGATCAGCAGGCTGGCGCGGCGTCGCTCGGCCAAGACCACGCTGACCCGCAGTTCGTCGTCAAGCCGGGCGGGTTTTTCAAATCCGATGTTCATGTCGCGGACCACCAGCACGAGGTCCTCGCTCTCGCGCAGGGCCTGCTGCCCGAAACCCAGGGCGCGCAGCCATTCGGTGCGCGCGCGCTCGAGGAAACGAACATAGCTGGCGTGGTAAACCACCCCGCCTGCATCCGTATCCTCCCAGTAAACCCTTATCCCGAAGCTGAACGGCACACCGGCAGGAACGGGGTCAGGTTCACTTCTGCCCGCGACAGGGTCTCTTTCGACAGGATCACTCACGGCAGAAGTGAACCTGACCCCGTTCCTGCAGGCGCTTTGAGGCCCAGGTGCGTGTAGGCCTTGTGGGTGACCATGCGGCCGCGGGCGCTGCGCACCAGGTAGCCCTGCTGGATCAGGTAGGGCTCGATGACGTCCTCCAGGGTGCCGCGCTCTTCGCTCAGGGCGGCGGCCAGGGACTCCACGCCCACGGGGCCGCCCTGGAAGTTCTCGATGATCATGCCCAGCATGCGGCGGTCGAGCGGGTCGAAGCCTTCTGCGTCCACCTTGAGCATGGCCAGGGCGTCGTCGGCCACGGTGCGGGTGATCGTGCCGTTGGCGCGCACCTGGGCGAAGTCGCGCACGCGGCGCAGCAGGCGGTTGGCGATGCGCGGGGTGCCGCGGGCGCGTCGGGCGATCTCGCCGGCGCCGTCCGGGGCGCATTCGATGCCCAGGATGGTGGCCGAGCGGCGGACGATGCGGGTGAGCTCCTCGGGGCTGTAGAACTCCAGCCGCTGGACGATGCCGAAGCGGTCGCGCAGGGGCGCGGTCAAAAGGCCGGCGCGGGTGGTGGCGCCGATCAGGGTGAAGGGCGGCAGGTCGAGCTTGATCGAACGGGCGGCGGGGCCTTCGCCGATCATGATGTCGATCTGGAAGTCCTCCATCGCCGGGTACAGCACTTCCTCCACGACGGGCGAGAGGCGGTGGATTTCGTCGACGAACAGCACGTCATGCGGCTGCAGGTTGGTGAGCAGGGCGGCCAGGTCGCCGGCGCGTTCGATCACGGGGCCGGAGGTGGCGCGCAGGTTGACGCCCAGTTCGTTGGCGATCACGTGGCTCAGGGTGGTCTTGCCCAGGCCCGGCGGCCCGAAGATGAGCACGTGGTCCATGGCTTCGCCGCGGCCCTTGGCGGCTTCGATGGCGATCTTGAGCTGTTCGCGCACGGCCTGCTGGCCCAGGTAGTCGTCCAGCCGCTTGGGCCGGATGCTGGCCTCGGACAAATCGTCTTCGCGGGTGGCGCCGGGTGCGATGACGCGGGTCTCTTCCATGGCCGCGATTATGGCAGGGAAGATGCGGCCGGCGCTCAGATCACCACTTGGGTGCCGAGCTCGACCAGGCGGTTGCCGGGGATGTGGAAGAACTCGGTGGCCGGCGTGGCGTTGCGCGACATGAAGAGGAACAGCTTGTCGCGCCACAGCGCCATGCCCTGCCCCGGGCGCGCACTGAGCGATTCCCGGCTGGCGAAGTACGTGGTTTCCATCACGTCGAAGGCCGGGCCCGGGATCGACCACTGCTTGAGCGCGCGCGGCACGTCCGGGTCCTCGAGATAGCCGAAGCGCAGCGTCAGCCGGCTGAACGCGTGGCCCAGGTCCGTGCAGACCACCCGCTCGGACAGTTCCGCCCGCGGCACGCCCAGGATCTCCACGCTCAGCAGCACGTTGCGCGCGTGCAGCACCTTGTTGTGCTTGAGGTTGTGCAGCATCGCCGGCGGCATGAACTGGTTGGACGGCGTCAGGAACACCGCCGTACCCGGCACCCGCACCGGCGGATGCGCCACCAGGTTGCCGACGAAATGCTCGATGCGCAGGCTGTCGCGGTTCATCTGCATCTTCACCAGCTCACGGCCGCGACGCCAGCTGCGCATCATCGCGAACGCCACCACGCCCAGCGCCAGCGGGAACCACGCGCCCTCGACGAACTTGACCACGTTGGCCGAGAAGAACGCCGCCTCGATCACCAGGAACACCGCCGCCAGCGGCCACACCTGCCAGCCCGGCAGGCGCCAGCGAACGCGGGCCAGGATTACCAGCAGCACCGTGCTGATCAGCATCGTGCCGGTGACCGACACGCCGTAGGCGATGGCCAGGTTGCTGGAGCTGCCGAAACCCAGCACCACCGCGATCACCGAAATCAGCATCGCCCGGTTCACCAGCGGGATGAAGATCTGGCCTTCGGTGCGGTCGGACGTGTGCACGATCTGCATGCGCGGCAGGTAGCCCAACTGGATCGCCTGGCGCACCACCGAGAACGTGCCCGAGATGAGCGCCTGCGAGGCGATCACCGTGGCCATCGTCGCCAGCACGATCATCGGGTACAGCGCCCAGCCCGGCACCAGCTCGTAGAACGGATTGGTCACTTCGCCGGGATGGGAGAGGATGAAGGCGCCCTGGCCGAAATAGTTCAGCACCAGCGACGGCAGTACCAGGCCCAGCCAGGCCAGGCGGATCGGCACGCGCCCGAAGTGGCCCATGTCGGCATACAGCGCCTCGCCGCCGGTGACCGCCAGCACCACCGCGCCCAGCGCCAGCCAGGCCACCGCGCCGTGCTCGACGAAGAAGCGGATGGCCCAGATGGGATTGGCCGCCGCCAGCACCGCCGGGTGCTGGACGATCTCCACCACGCCCAGCACCGCCAGCACAGCGAACCACAGGCAGGTGATCGGGCCGAAAATGCGCCCCACGCGCTCGGTGCCGTACTTTTGCACGGCGAACAGCGCCACCAGCACCGCCACGGTGATCGGCAGCACGAAACGCTTGAGGTCGGGCGCGGCCACCTCCAGGCCCTCCACCGCCGACAGCACCGAGATGGCCGGCGTGATCACGCCGTCGCCGAAGAAAAGCGCCGTGCCGAAGATGCCCAGGATACCGACGGTGTACGACAGCGGCGCCGCCACCGGCAGGCTGCGCTGCACCAGCGCGGTGAGTGCGAGGATGCCGCCTTCGCCGCGGTTGTCGGCGCGCATCAGCACCGCCACGTACTTCAGCGTCACCACCAGCACCAGCGACCACAGGATCAGCGACAGCACGCCCAGCACGTTCGCGGGGTCGGCCTCCAGGCCGTAGTGCGGCCCGAAGGCCTCCTTGAGCGTGTACAGCGGGCTGGTGCCGATGTCGCCGAACACGACGCCGACGGCGCCAACCACCAGCGGCCAGGTGCGCGGCGCGGTGGCGCCGCCTTGGGTTTGGGTTGTCATGGGTGTGCCCGGAGGCCAGTGGCGATGCAGTCAGCCGCGAAGGACGGACTTGAGGGCCTTGCGGATGATGTGTTCGGCGCTGTCGCCGGGTTCGGCCTGCTTGAGCATGCGCTGCACCTCCACCGGCTTGTAGCCCAGCTGCGTGAGGGCCACGCTGGCTTCGGACACCGGGTCGGGGGGTACCGCGCCGTCCCTGCCGGTGACGACGGTGATGCCGCCGCCGGCGAAATCGGCCGCGCGGTCGCGCAGCTCCACCACCATGCGCTCGGCGGTCTTCTTGCCGATGCCGGGGATACGGGTGAGCGCGGTGAGGTCGCCGGTCTGCACCAGCCGCGCGAAGTCGTCCACGCTGGCGCCCGACAGCACGGCCAGCGCGATCTTCGCGCCCACGCCGGTCACTTTCTGCACTTCGCGGAACAGGCGGCGCTCGGATTCGGTGAGGAACCCGAACAGCGCCACGCCGTCCTCCTTCACCGCGTAGTGGGTGAACAGGGTGACCTCGCGACCCACCTCGGGCAGGTCGTAGAAGGTGGACATCGGTGCGGAGAGTTCATAGCCCACGCCGCCCACGTCCACCATCAGCGCCGGCGGCGCCTTGTAGACCAGCTGTCCCTTCAATCGGCCGATCATCGACGTCTCCGGAGCAGGAGCGCGGCCCCCAGGCCACTGCGGCCGGCGGTGGCGCTGGTATGGGCGTGGGTCAGGGCGACGGCCAGGGCATCGGCGGCGTCGGCCTGCAGCTTGCGCTCGCCCAGGCTGAGCAGAAGCTTCACCATGTGCTGCACCTGCAGTTTGTCGGCGGCGCCGCTACCCACCAGCGACTGCTTGATGACGCGCGGCGCGTACTCGCTGACGGCCAGGCCGCGCCGGACCACCGTGGCGATCGCCGCCCCTCGGGCGTGGCCCAGCTTGAGCGCCGACATGGCCGACTTGTCCATGAACACGGTTTCGATGGCGACCACCGTGGGCTGCCACTGCTCCAGCACCTCCTCCAGGTCGAACACCAGCTTGCCCAGGCGCGCCGGGAAGTCGTCGGTGTCCACCAGCAGGTTGAGCACTTGGCAGTGCACGTAGCTGCACTTGCCCGTGGCGTCCACGTCCACCACGCCGATGCCGGTGCGCTGGGAGCCCGGATCGATGCCGAGGATGCGGGTCACTGGAACGCGTCGGCGCCCAGGTCGGCGTTGGAGTAGACGTTCTGCACGTCGTCCAGGTCCTCGAGCATGTCGAGCATCTTGGCGACCTGCTGGCCCGTTTCGCCCTCGACCGTGATGTCGTTCTCGGCGCGCATCGTCACTTCGGCCTGCCGCGGCGCGAAGCCGGCGGTGACCATGCCCTGCTTAACGGCTTCGAAGGCCTCGGGCGCGCACAGCACCTCGATGGCGCCGTCCTCGGGATAGACCACGATGTCGTCGGCGCCGCATTCGATGGCGGCCTCGGTGATGGCGTCTTCGTCCGAACCCGGGCCGTAGCCCAGCACGCCCTGCTTCTTGAACAGGAAGCTGACCGAACCGTCGGTGCCCAGGTTGCCGCCGCACTTGTTGAAGGCGTGGCGTACGTCGGCGACGGTGCGCACCTTGTTGTCGGTGAGGCAGTCGACGATCACCGCGACGCCGCCGGGGGCGTAGCCCTCGTAGCGGATCTCTTCGTAGCTGACGCCTTCGAGTTCGCCGGTGGCCTTCTTGATGGCGCGCTCCAGCACGTCGCGCGACATGTTCACGGCCAGGCCCTTGTCCATCGCCAGCCGCAGCCGCGGATTGCCCTTGGGGTCGCCGCCGCCCATACGGGCCGCGGTGGACACTTCGCGGATGACCTTGGTGAAGACCTTGCCGCGCTTGGCGTCCTGGG
>Ga0105046_10019260_pt1 | contig 10355 bp, 5 predicted proteins | sample MAT03_FD_78385 | JGI IMG/M metagenome (GOLD analysis project Ga0105046, IMG submission 78385) | Freshwater microbial communities from Lake Fryxell liftoff mats and glacier meltwater in Antarctica - MAT-03 (megahit assembly) | ecosystem: Environmental > Aquatic > Freshwater > Ice > Liftoff... | reverse complement strand
TGGTCCGTCGAGCGTCTACGCGGATGGTTCGCCCAAATGCGATCCAAAGATTTTCACGTTAGGGATCCCGATACTCGGTATTTGCTATGGGATGCAGCTTGTTTCCGAGTCGCTGGGAGGGCAGGTTGAACACTGCCCGGCTCGTGAGTACGGTCGATCTCGCTTGAAAATCGACAACATGGAAAGTCTCTTTGCAGGATTTCCTCACGAAATAGATGTTTGGATGTCCCACGGTGATCAAGTCAGTAACTTGAGCGATGACTTTGAAACGCTTGCTGGCACTTCGACGTGCCCCTTCGCAGCTGTTCGGCATAAATCCCTTCCAATTTATGGCCTGCAATTTCATCCGGAAGTAACCCACACTTCTTTGGGTGGTACGCTGATTCATAACTTCCTCTACAATATTGCCGGTTGCGATGGACTTTGGCACTTAGGAGACTTTGCTGCCGAGGCCATTCAGATTATTCGCGAGCGAGTTGGAAGCGATCGTGTTATCTGCGGCCTCTCGGGCGGCGTCGATAGTAGCGTCACAGCAGCCCTTCTCTACAAAGCAATCGGCTCGCAGTTGTCTTGTATCTTGATTGACAATGGCTTGCTTCGGAAAGACGAGCAAACGGCTGTTATCACGGAGTTTACCAAGCACTTCAAATCCGACCTGCGAGTCGTCAGTGCCGAAGAGCAGTTCTTTGCAGCTCTCGAGGGGGTAACAGAGCCACAAGAAAAACGTCGCCGAATTGGCCACGCTTTCATCGAATGCTTTCGGGCTGAAGCGGAAAAGATTCAAGGAGCAAAATTTCTGGCTCAGGGGACGCTCTATCCAGACGTGATCGAGAGTGGAGCAGCACCGGACGGACCAGCAGCAACCATCAAATTGCACCACAATGTAGGTGGGCTTCCGGATGAGTTAGGGTTTGAGTTAATTGAACCACTTCGAGACCTGTTCAAAGACGAAGTCAGACGACTCGGAAGCGAACTTGGGCTTCCGGAACAACTTGTTTGGCGTCATCCGTTCCCAGGTCCTGGTTTGGCCGTACGATGCCTAGGTGAAGTGACTCGTGAAAAGGTTGCCGTACTTCGCGAAGCGGACGCGATTGTTGTTAGTGAAATAAAGAATGCGGCTCTCTATCGTCAGACATCGCAGGCATTCGCTGTTTTGTTGCCTGTGCAAAGCGTGGGAGTCATGGGAGACGCCAGAACTTATGAGAATGCGGTCGCTGTTAGGTGTGTGAACACAGACGACTTTATGACTGCCGATTGGAGCCACCTTCCGTACGACGTCCTCGCTCGAATTAGCACTCGCATTATCAATGAAGTACGAGGCGTGAATCGAGTCTGTTATGACATCAGCAGCAAGCCTCCAGCGACAATCGAATGGGAGTAACAAATTCCACTGGAGTGTAAGATACCAATTGTAGTTTGGGACTATCGTCCCGAATGAATCAACGTCCAGGCTCCGAGTACGAGCACAACCAATACGTTTTTCAGTTCAACCTGCTCTAGAACCAAATAATATTCAAAATATGAGTCGACAATACATCTATCAAATTGAGGACATGACCAAGAAGCGGGGACAGAAGGAAGTCCTCAAAAATATCTACCTTGCGTTTTACCCTGGCGCCAAAATTGGCGTCCTAGGATCAAACGGGTCTGGAAAGAGTACCCTGCTTCGAATCATGTCTGGTGATGATACGCAGTTCGATGGAACAGCGCGACTGACAAAGGGATTTACTGCCGGGTATCTCTCGCAGGAACCTCAACTTAATCCCGACAAAGATGTACAAGGGAACGTTGAAGAAGCCGTGGCTACACGTCGCGTAGTGCTCGATCGATACAACGAAATCTCGATGCAGTTGGGTGAAGTGACAGACGACAAGCTGATGGAGAAGCTGTGCGATGAGATGGCTAGACTTCAAGACATCATCGACAGTACCAACCTTTGGGAATTAGATCGAGAGGTGGAACTGGCGATGTCGGTGATGAACCTTCCTCCAAGTGATGCCGACGTCACCAAACTCTCTGGCGGTGAACGAAGGCGAATTGCTCTCTGTAAGTTACTCATACAGCAGCCTGACCTTTTGCTGCTGGACGAACCAACTAACCATTTGGATGCCGACGCCGTCGAATGGCTTGAACAGCATTTGGCACAGTACAAAGGGACCGTTGTAGCCGTCACACACGATCGGTACTTTCTCGACAACGTCGCTCAATGGATCTTAGAACTAGATCGCGGATCGGGCTTTCCTTTCGAAGGCAACTACACAAGTTGGCTCGAACAGAAGCAGAAGCGATTGCTGATCGAACAGAAACACTCGGCAGCAAGACAGAAGACACTCGCCAAGGAACTCGAGTGGATTCGAATGTCACCCAAAGCTCGACAAGCCAAAAGTAAGTCTCGAATATCTGCTTACGAAAAGATGGCTTCTGAGCAATTCGAGGATCGACCAGACGAACTGGAAATGCAAATTCCGCCCGGTAAACACCTGGGCGAAGTGGTTGTGGAAGCGACGGGACTTTCCAAGTCATTCGGCGATAAAATGTTAATCGATGAATTGACGTTTCGATTGCCCGCGGGTGGGATTGTCGGTGTCGTCGGTCCCAACGGCGCCGGAAAGACAACTCTTTTCCGAATGATTACTGGTCAAGACAAACCTGACGCCGGAACGCTTCGCGTCGGCGATACGGTTGAGTTCGGGTATGTCGACCAAAGCCGTGACTCACTGGACGCGGAGAACACGGTCTACAAAGAAATCAGCGGTGGGAACGATTTGCTCGAAATGGGTGGACGTCGATTGAATTCTCGCGCCTATGTTTCGAAGTTTAATTTCAAAGGAACTGACCAAGAAAAGAAAGTCGGCGAATTGTCTGGTGGTGAACGCAATCGCGTCCATCTGGCAAAACTACTGCGACGTGGATGTAACGTTTTACTTTTGGATGAGCCGACCAACGACTTGGATATCGATACTCTTCGAGCTCTGGAAGAAGCCATCTCCTCTTTTGTGGGCTGCGTCGTCGTGATCTCCCACGATCGATGGTTCCTAGACCGTATCGCGACCCACATTTTAGCCTTCGAAGGGGATGGGCACGTTCATTGGTGCGAAGGTAATTTTGCTACATATGAATCCCAACGTCGAGAACGATTGGGAATCAAAGACGACGAACCACGACGATTCCGATATAAAAAGATATCGGGTTAGTTTGTTGTTTTGTCCCGGAGGCTTGGGACGACTACGTTAGGACAGTCGATCTTGTGGTCAATCGAAGCGTGAATACATAGCATGTTTTTGGAGACTATGTTTCCAAACACATTGTTGCCATTCCCAGAAAAGTTTTGCGGATTGAACAGGAGCGGCGTGTGCCAGTACATTGCATACCCAAGCTCATGAATTGTCTCGATCAATGAATCGGATTTGTCTTCGCGATCGTTTTCAAGATATATAACCGGCTTGAAACGCTCGATCGTCTTTTTAGCCCCTAAAATAGCCTCGCGTTCCATACCTTCGATATCCATTTTGATGAATTGGCAATCGCTCAGCTCCAAGCTATCCACGGTAACAACCGGCACGGATGATCCATTCTGGTAAGTTCCAAGTCCTAGTCCACCAAAATTATTATCTTTCGTATAGTCTAACGGAGGAATGATCACAGAGCCTGCCTTTTCACCGACTGCTTGAAGGTAGCAATCGACGTTTAGAAGATCGTTCAAGGCAACGTTACCACACAGTGTTTGGAAGACAATCCGCTGGGGTTCAAATGCGATAACGCGACCGGCTTGTCCAACAAGCTTTGCTAGAACGACCGTATGTGTTCCAATGTTTGCACCGAGTTCTAGAACGGTCCAACCGGGACGGACGAGTTGTCGGAAAACTTCACATTCGCCTTCAGAAAACTCGCCATAGAGTTCCAGCGACCTTCCTATGTAGACGTCGTGTACATTAAAAAGCATTCGTCCGTAGCGGCAGTCCATTAGACGATTTATAGGAAGATTCGTAGGAAGATTCACGATAAGCTCCGTCTAGTAAATTTCTTAGGCTAAGAACAGCTCTCGCAAGGACAGAATGAAGCACAACGAGACCATAATATGAAGAACGTAAGCCCAAACAAGTAGCTCGCGAGGAAAACCAATCCTAGAGAAAAAACGACTTACACCGTAGCAGTTTAGTTCATTTCCAGCTCGGTGGGTTTGCGTGGCGGGTTAGTTTTATTTACGTGATCGGTATCTTTGGAATGATTGATCCAGTCGAGCATCTACAAGAAGATATTATTGACAACGTCTATCACGTGGTCCGTGACGAGCTTACTCGGTTGCAGTCGTGCGACGTGTATCACAAGAAGACCATTATGCTGCAAGCGTTATAGCGCAGGGTAAAATGCTTGGAGGTGACTCCATTGCCGCCGCTTTGGCCTTGCTGGACGATATCGGTTAATCGTTGCAACGTGTCATATTGGTAGCTGTTCCTAAAATCGTTGGTTCCAGTGTGGGTAGCTTTCAATTCGGTTCGGTTATCGGAACTATCGAAAGCTTGCAGGAAGGAAACATTCGGGGTGAGGCCGGCAATTGTGTTGCTAATGGTGGTTGCTCGGCCAAGTGCGTCACGCGTGTATGGAGGGCAATATGAATCGCTTGACCGGTCATTATGCCTGTAATGCTACCGAAATCGTTTGTGTTCCCCCATCGAGATCCAAGTCATTAGCAAGCAAATGCGATTGTGAGGAAGAGGTGCTAATGACTATGTCAGTGTTTAAGGTCGTGAAGTAAGCCGAATCATCACGAGCAACCGGTGCGACAGCCATCAAGTACAATGGACTTTGACCCAGAAAACCCGTTGCTGCCGCAGCGAGTTCTGATTTAGCAGCGAACCCAAATTCGAAAGTAGTTTCGGGACAGTTCCTAAGCGGGAGCCAATAAAGCTTCTCGCATGTCTCCGAGAACGCGTTCGCGAATTTCTTGGAAATCGCCTTCTATGAATGCGCCGGCTGCGGCCCTATGACCGCCTCCTCCGTAGTTGCGGGCTAACTTGTTGCAGTCGACATGGCATCGCGATCGGAAACTTATCTTGAAGCCCCCTTTGATCTGTTCAATAAAAATGACTCCGATTTTAGTCCCAGCGATAGCGAGTGTCAGATTTATCGCATCTTCCGTGTCGCTTGGGTGAGCCCCTGTTTCGGGAAAGTCTTCCTTGAATACATGCGTGTGGACAAGTCGACCTTCCATCTCAATTTCGGTTCTCGCAAGAATTCGCCCACGTAAACGAACTCTTCCAAGTGTGTCGCGTTCGTACAAGTCTCCATAGACACCTGAAGGATCAGCCCCCGCGTCCATCAATTCCGCAATGATTCGGTAGGTTGCTGACGTCGTCGAAGCGAACCGAAACCAACCAGTATCGGTCGCAATCGCCGCGTAGAGAGCAGTAGCCATATGACGACTAATTGGAACTCCCATTTTCTTGGCGCAGACGGTGACTAGGTGACCCGTTGCTTCGGCGCTCGTGTCCTTGAAAAACTCCGTTCCCAAATCATCTTCACCAACGTGATGGTCTATACAGATTTTGGGACCGGGAAAACGTCGCAGAACATCTGCCATCGGCCCGAGCTGCGCCCAGGCACTGGTATCAAGAACGATTAAGCAATCACCAGCCACTTCGTCGGGCGATATATGTTCGCCGATCGTCTTGATTTTTTGGCTTGGATCCAGGAAAGCCAACCCCGGTGGGGTGGGGTGACCATTTACGATTTGAACCTGTTTTCCCATTCCCTCTAGGATGCCAGCCATACCCAACTCGCTTCCCAAAGCGTCGCAATCCGGGCGAATATGGCTGGTCAAAACGAACCTCTTTTGAGATTTCAGAATAGAAGCAAGCCGATCCCAATCCAAACTCATAGCACTCACAACAATTTCTAATTCCAAGGCAGTTTTACAAATGAATTTCTAGCGTCAGTCGAATTATAGTCGAGATCACGTTTGCCTGGGGCAGGCTTAGGAATCAGAATAATTGAAAACACGTTTGCACCAAGTGACGAATTGGACCTATACTCAGGCTTGGATTACCTAAATCTAGGAAGCACTACCGCATGGGGCCGAATGATTCTTCGTCGGAAAAAAATCTCAATGGCGATGGGACTCTGCCCCCACCTGCTAGGGTAGACGACACGAATATTGGGTTCGACTCATCGCTGCGCGTGCTTCTGCCTATCGGAAACCCCGGCAACAATCCTAATCCACAGCAACAGCCCATACCAAGTCCGTCCCAAGTCAAGGCCGACCATGATCCCATGGCAACGGCATTGTTTGACGCTAAAGCAATTTCCAACAAGCAAATTTCCTTCGACACGACAAACCCTCAAAAACCACCCGAAAAGGGGGTTTCGAAAAAGCCTCCTCAAAAAGTTTTGGATCAATATCGCACTATAACTGTTGGCTCGGTTAGCTCTGAACCCGAAATCCATATCCCTGGTTTTCAGATCAAGAGCGAGCTAGGGCGAGGTGCTTTTGGCGTTGTTTATCGAGCTTACGACGAAATGCTCGATCGTGATGTCGCGATCAAGGTGCCACTACTTAATGATTCGCAGCTTCAGAAACAATACATTGATGAAGCTCGCAAAGCGGTCAAGCTTGAGCATCCCGGGATTGTTCAAACCTATCACGTCGGCGTACTGGAAAGTGGGCAACCATTTGTTATTCAGAAATTAATCGAAGGCGTTACGCTTCGAACGTTGGTAAAGGAACGCGGCGGGGCATTATCGCTTGGAGAAGCCCTCGAAGTATTGCGGCCGGTCTGTTTAGCACTAGAAGCGGCTCATTCAATCGGTTTGATTCACCGGGATTTGAAGCCTGAAAACCTCTTGATCGATCGTTCTGGTCGTCCATTCGTGGCCGATTTTGGACTGGCTGTGACTGATGATGACGAGCTGGCTGGGCGTACCGAGTTCGCAGGAACACCGCTTTACATGTCTCCAGAGCAGTTTGCTGGACGCACCCAATGGTTGGACGGGAGATCAGATATTTGGGCCATCGGCGTTATTTTTTATGAGATGCTGGTCGGTAAGCCCCCGTTTTACGCCAATTCCATTCGAGAGCTCAAGGAGCAAGTCCTAGAGAAAGACCCGCGGCCGATTCATCAGCGGCAGCCAAACATCCCGGCCACATTCGACTCGGTTTTTCGAAAATGCTGTGCTAAAAGACCTAGCGATCGGTTTGGCAGTGTCCGCGAGCTGATCGAAGCCTTGGATAACGCCATCGAGTTGCTTCCGGAGCAAGAAATCCTCAGCTTGATGCCAGAGGTTCAACGTGGATTACAAGTAAAAAGAACGGGTTCTAGCCATATTTCGACGGTAGGCCTATCCAGTAAGAAACGCCCCAGTACAACAAGCGGTACGACCACCGATACTACCAGCAGTGGAATCAACCAATCTTCGTGGGGACAGAATGTCACCACGTCGAGTCGCATTGTCCATGTTTGGAGTATGGTCGGTCCCCTAATAGCTGTTTTGTGTACGTTCTGCGCTCTTGGCTTGATGTTCTTCATATCAAACAAGAATTTTGGAGAGCCCATTGTAAGCCACCATTCCAGCGTCTCGGAAACTCCAGCTCAAGCGCCACCCAACATCGACAACGGCATCTCCGAAGCTCCCTCCGCTAAAAGTGCGGTCGCTCCTGAAGTTATTCCACCCGAGCCTTCTCCACCTGAGCCTTCTCCACCCGAGCCTTCTCCACCCGAATCGATGGACGCGGCTCAGCCAATAATACCTCCAACAACAACGCCGTCGGTCGATCCCGCCGCGATGGATCCCAAGTCACTCCCGCCCCCGGTATTGGAAAAACCCTTTCGCGTTTCGACTCGTACAGGTGACGGAACTCATGAAAGCTTAGCCGCAGCGATTGCCGACTCAGAGCCTGGGGATACAATTATGATCCTTGAGGGGACTTATCGAGAGCCGATCATTATCGAAAAAAACTTAAAGTTGGTTGGTGTGGGCGATCGGCAAAACGTGATTCTTCAAACCGAAGGTAAGCCGTGCTTTGTAATTCGAAATAACGCTGTTTTGCACTTAGAAAAACTCAAGCTTAAGACGAATCAATCAGACGATGAGCAAGCGAACACGCTGGACGTGGAGTCGGGCGAACTTCAAATAAAAAACTGCTTCGTGGTGTCCAATTCATTTGACTGCGTAAAGCTTCGTGGAGATTCTCGTTTGGTTGCCGAGAATTCGGATTTCCAATCTTCGGAGCATGCGACGATCCGTGCGGAGACAGGCTCGTCGATGGAAATTAATGGCTGTGATTTTCTGCTCCATCCGGACAGTGCCGAGTCGTTGAAAAAGGTCTGCATTCAAGCCGAGGGAGCGTCCGGAAAGATATCGAACTCTCGTTTTAAAGGCCCGTGCATGGCGGGTATTGAATGGCGTGATCAATCAACCGGCGAATTAACGATTGAACAATGCACATTCACCGAAATTCGACTCGCCGTTTCCCTTACGAATTGTACAGACGTCGTAATGCGAGGTGATGAACAAGTACCACTTAAACTCAAGAATTGCGACGATTCAATATGGATTCGCAATTCAACAGTCTCAATTGCCGGGGCTCAAATAACTGGTAATCGTAATGATCTCAAGAAAGGTATTGCAGCACAAAAGAAATCGATCGTCCATGTATCCGATAGCTTGATAAGCGGTTTCGCAACTGGAATTGCGGTCGATCATTCAACGTTAACCGTGGTAGACACTGCCGTTCGCGATAGTGTTGAACGCAACCTATGGGCGCAGTCAAGTAGCGTTACATTAGAAGATATCGAATTAGTAGGCGCGGGTCCCAATAGCTTGCATGTCAGTGGTCAGAAATCATCGCTGACAATTGCAGGAGGATTGATCTCTAATACAACGAGCGGGATATGGATCGAAAGCGGAACAGCCGTGCTTAACCAAGTTTTGATTCGTGACTGCATTGTTGGCGCAATGGCCGGCCTCAATACGGATATGGCAAAGCTTTTTTCGGCACCTAGTCTTGATACCAACACGCCCGACGACTTTGAGCAAGACCCGTCAGATGAGGTTGATATTTCGGGAACTGGCGTAACATTTTCGGCGTGTCAAAAAGGTATCGTATTTATGAGCCCAGGTAAGTTGGCAGTATCCGGAGCTAAGGACGACTTCTTGGCCGATACTAAACGCCGTCTTTCAACCCGAACAGCTGATCTCTTGGGCGTAGGCGATATTTCAAATTTCAAAGCCAAATGGAAATCGATCCGCGAGCGGGCGGCTCCCTAGTTTCACATTTTCCGTGGAAATTTCCATATTCCCAAAGCAATAATATCTTGAAAGCACCAAAGAGTATTCAGCGTCTGATCGATGACGGTCTCGTTGATGAAGTCCTTCGTTCACTAATGAGCGGGAAAGAGGCTCAGGTCTTTCTTGTGCGTTGTGGCCAGGAGATTCGCTGCGCTAAGGTTTACAAGGACGTAGCCGATCGCAGCTTCAAAAAAGCGGTTCAATATCAAGAAGGCCGAAAAACTCGTAACAGCCGCCGACAGCGAGCGATGGAAAAGCATTCCAAATTCGGTCGTGATCAACAGGAGGTAGTTTGGCAAAGGGCCGAAGTCGACTCGCTATACCGACTAGCCGAAGCCGGTGTTCGTGTACCCAAGGCCTACGGTTTATTTGATGGCGTGTTATTGATGGAGCTGATCACCGGAGCAGATGGCAACGTGGCCCCAAGACTCAACGATATCAGCATGTCCGCATCGCAAGCCATTCAGGATCACGCAACAGTCATGAATTTTGTCTTACGAATGATGTGCGTCGGTTTGGTACACGGCGATCTGTCTGAGTTCAACGTCTTACAGTCTGAAGAAGGTCCGGTCATCATCGACTTACCACAAGCCGTTAATGCCGCGGGAAACAACAATGCTAAAAGCATGCTTCTTCGTGATGTCGCCAACATCACTGAATACTATGCGCAATATGCCCCCGCGTTAACAAACACCCACTACGGAGAAGAGATCTGGGACTTGCACGAAAAGGGGGTACTTAAACCCGACCTGAAACTAACCGGTAGATTTGAGTTCTCAACCAAGAACGCGGATGTCAATGCATTGTTGCAATTTATTGATGTAGCCTATGAAGAAGAACTGGACCGACAGAAACGGATGGGCGACAACTAATCAATTTTTCATTTATCACCGTTGTTGATCGCGAGAGCAAAACTGAAATTGAAGTAGCGATCGATGTTGATCATGGCGGAAGATCGACATCAATAAGGCTTGGCAGTCTGCTCCTTGTTCGCTTCGGTGTGAATCTGCTGGTACCATTCGAAGAGCCATTCTTTTAGCCGATACCACATCTGGATCAAGCCACCCGGG
>Ga0105046_10019259_pt1 | contig 10356 bp, 9 predicted proteins | sample MAT03_FD_78385 | JGI IMG/M metagenome (GOLD analysis project Ga0105046, IMG submission 78385) | Freshwater microbial communities from Lake Fryxell liftoff mats and glacier meltwater in Antarctica - MAT-03 (megahit assembly) | ecosystem: Environmental > Aquatic > Freshwater > Ice > Liftoff... | reverse complement strand
TCTGCGTTTTATATGGGCATTTTGTGGATGCCGCAGGTAAACTTCGGCACGTTGATAACGGGTAGATCAAATGTCAACAGCCCTTGATAATCTTTGTAATAAGGTAAGTTTTTAAATCAGAAAGGTAATTTTTAATTGTTGCAGAAATCAATTTCACACCTCGCCCATGCCAAATCAAAACAGCCTCAATATATTTAATTGGGGGGAGCCAGATTATCATTTCCTGGCAAGGACTACATCAATAATGTGCGTGTCATGATAAGGAAAGGTGAAAATTTTACCGAACAAGCGTTTAAGTCTTTGAATTAAAAAATATTTTGGCAGCATGCGGATAGACAAGCTGTTGAGGAACCACGTCCCTTCAATACCAAAAAGTGCTAACTCATCAATATTGTTTAAGGTAATTGGTATTTCCAACCGTTTGTGATCAATAATTTCAAATTGATGTTGTTGAAAAGCCAGCATCAATTCTTCTTGATTGGCTGCCACAGTAGTATTTTTTACTATTGATTTATAATAATGTCCCACCACACTACTTAGTAAAGAGTCTTGCGCGATAAATTCAGCCAATTGGCTCTGGGCTACGGGGAATGAATCATAGGTTGTGGTAATCATGGAAAAATGACCGTTAGCACGAGTTAATAGCTTAGCTTCATCAAATAAAATATTAATCGGAATATAAGCATTAATAAAATGAGCTAAAACCAAATCCTGGCTATGTGCAGGCAAATAGTGACTCGCATCGGCCGCACTGCTCTCAATGGTTTTTAAAAGTAATGCTTCACTGGCGCGCTTTAACATTTCGGAAGAAACATCAATGCCTGTAAATTCGGCGGTAGGCATCACCTGCTCAAGCTTTTGTAAAAAAGCACCGTCCCCAACGCCCAAATCAAGAACTTTATAATGAGGTATTATGCCCAAATGATATTTCTTCATTTGTTCAATAGCAAAATAATGGCTCTCGCTAATGGCGCCGAAGCGATTAGCGGTTGCATAGTTATCTGCTATTTGGTTATACATGGCCTTCAAGGACATGCAAGATTCCTGTTTTTCTCTGTATATCAAGTATATCCCTAAATTGGGATGATTTGCGACTGCTGTTTATGGAAAAATTATTTTTAATCTTCTTTTTCCAAATCAAATGCGTTACTTCCTCTATTTTAGGCGGTTTGTTTAATCAATAATAGTTTTACTGTATACTCCGGTTGTTGAGTATTTCCTTATATTACAGGGAATTAGACAAGTAAATTTCATGCCGGTTTATTGGCGCTCATTGAACTAGTCAAATTAAGAAGAGGTTTATATGGCCTGTTTTATTATTGCAGAAGCGGGAGTCAATCATAATGGCGATATTGAATTAGCCAAAGAACTCGTTTATCAGGCAAAAGAAACAGGTGCTGATGCCGTTAAGTTCCAGACGTTTAAAGCAGATACGTTAGTGAACCAAACAGCCGGAAAAGCGCAATATCAAAAGGAGAAGGCAGCTAATTCTTCGACTCAATATGAAATGCTTAAAGCATTAGAACTTCGCATAGATGACCATTACATCTTATGTGAACTTGCAAGTACCTTAAATATTGAATTTATGTCGACAGGCTTTGATCATGACACCATTGATTTTTTAGTGACTTTGGGTGTTAAACGTCTTAAGGTACCTTCCGGTGAAATTACTAATCTGCCTTATTTAAAATACATTGCCCAAACGGGCCTCCCGTTAATAATGTCAACTGGTATGTGCACTCTCAATGAAGTAGGAGTCGCTGTGGAAATAGTAAGCCCTTTTTATAGCAACCCTCAAGGCCATATCACTTTACTTCATTGCACTTCCAATTATCCAGCAGCCTTTGCCGATGTTAACTTAAAAGCCATGCAAACGCTTGCCACTGAATTTGATTTACCCGTTGGCTATTCAGATCATACACAAGGGCTATTAGTTCCCACTCTTGCGGTGGGCTTGGGTGCTTGTGTTATTGAAAAGCATTTTACTTTAGACAAAGAACTTCCAGGACCTGATCATAGTGCATCCATGACTCCTCTTGAGATGAAAGAGTTAGTCCAGGCGATTAGAAATACGGAAATCGCGTTAGGCAATGGTGAAAAAAAACCAGCTGCTAATGAGCTACCCATTAGAGAGCTTGTACGGCGCAGTGTGACGCTTAAGCATGCGTTAGCTAAAGGTGTTTGCTTATCTGAAGATGATTTGATTCTTCTAAGACCAGGAAATGGTATTAGTCCTGGAGAATTACCTCAATTGATTGGCAAAAAACTCAATCTTAATTTATCGGCTGGAAGTACCTTGCTATGGGAACACATTGAATCATGAATCCCAGAAAAATCATTTATGTCACAGGCACTCGGGCGGATTATGGGTTGATGTGTGAAGTTTTGCAGAGATTGAATGTCGCAGAGGACATCATGTTGTCACTTTGTGTTACTGGTATGCATTTATCGCCATTGTATGGTCATACAATTAAAGAAATTGAAGCGGCTAAACTTATTATTTGCGGCATTATCCCAATAAATTTGGATATTAATACTCAGGCTGGCATGGCTGAATCTATTGGCCATGAAATTATTGGTATGACTGAGCTGTTCGCTCGAGAAAATCCTGACCTTATCATGGTACTAGGAGATAGGGGCGAGATGTTGGCCGCCGCCATCGCCGCAGTTCATTTAAATATTCCTGTTGTTCATTTTCATGGGGGTGAGCGTTCTGGCACAGTGGATGAAATGGTTAGACACGCTATCTCAAAATTATCTCACTATCATTTTGTCGCTACTGAATCATCTAAGTTACGTTTGATAAAAATGGGCGAAGCAGAGCATACTGTTATAGTGGTAGGTGCCCCAGGCCTTGAAGAAATTTGTCGATATACGCCTTGTGGGCGTGGTGAGTTTAACGATAAACATGGGCTAAATCAGACTAAAAAAAACATATTATTTATCTACCATCCGGTAGTTCAGGAATTTAATACAATAAAAGAACAGTTTGAAATCGTTCTTAAAGCCGCGTTGGCAACCGGTGCTCAAGTCATTTGTCTTGAGCCTAATTCTGATGCTGGCGGCCATTTAATCAGAGACGTTTTACAACGATATAAAAATACGGGTGAACTTAAAATTATCAAGCATTTATTAAGAAAAGAGTATATTGATTGTTTAGCAAATTCCGATGTAATGTTAGGGAATTCCAGTAGTGGAATTATTGAGGCTGCCTCCCTTAATTTGCCAGTCATCAATGTCGGAAGCAGACAAAATCTGCGTGAATGCAGTGATAATATTATTCATGTGGATAATTCCTTTGCAGCAGTTACGAATGCTTTAAATAATGCGTTAAATCAAGAAAAAATAAATTATATTAATGTGTATGGCGATGGTAAAACCAGCGAAAAGTGTTATGAGCTGTTAAGAACCATTACTCTGGAACCTCAAATTTTAAATAAATGTAATGCATACTAATCAATTAAAAATTATAGGCTGTGGTGGCCACGGTAAAGTGGTTATTGATGCTTTGTCGCTAATGAATACGACACTGCATGTTTCACTTTGCGACAGTGATCCTGAGTTATCAGGCAAGGAAGTCGGAGGGCTACTTGTTGCCTCTACTATAGAATACTTGCCAGACTTTGGTGGTGCAGTTCATATCGCTATAGGAAGTAATAAGACACGAGAAAAAATAGCACTGATGAAGAACAATACCACCTCTTTGTTTACCATTATTCATCCTGCAGCAATTATTGCATCCTCCTCGCAAGTTGATGCAGGAACCTTTATTGCAGCGCGGGCGATTTTAGGCCCAGACAGCATAATTGGAGCATGTTGCATTATCAATCATGGCGCAATAGTTGATCATGATGTAACTGTTGGTGCCTTTAGTCACATCGCACCGAACAGTACGCTTGGTGGCAATGCCAAGATAGGTAGGGGAGTACTTATAGGTGCAGGTGCTGTGGTCTTGCCAGGAATTACTATCGGTGATGGGGCAATTATTGGTGCGGGCGCGGTAGTAGTTAAAGATGTTAAAAAAGATACCACCGTAATGGGTGTACCAGCTGTGGGGAAAAATTAAAATGCTTAATATTGAAGAGTTATGTGTTACACAAACTGTTAGCTTAAAAAATGCCTTAAACAAATTGGAAGTGTCAGCTCAAGGTGTCTTATTCCTGGTTGATGAAAAAGGTCTTTTCATTCGCACAGTGACAGATGGGGACATAAGACGTCTTTTGCTAAAAGAATACACGCTGGACTCAGATTTAAGTGGTTTGCCAGAGCATTCATCAAAAACCTTGCCTGAAACATCAAGCATTCAAGATGCTTATAATCTGATGAGTGAGTTTAAATTAGACCATGTCCCTTTAATCGATAGGTCTGGAAAACCAACTCGTCTTATTCACCGTAGAGAACTATCTTCTAATATTTTACTGTCTTCTCCCCATATTGGAGAACATGAGCAGCAATATATTCAAGAAGCTTTTAGTACTAATTGGGTCGCTCCCTTAGGTCCCAATGTTGATTCTTTTGAAAAAGAAGTCGCTGAACTTATTCAGGTGAAATCGGCAGTAGCCCTTAGCTCAGGTACTGCAGCACTTCATTTAGCCCTTATTTTACTAGATGTAAAAGCTGGAGATAAAGTATTTGCTTCAAGTTTTACTTTTGTGGCCACAGTGAATCCCATCTTATATCAAGGAGCTACTCCAGTATTCATTGATTCGGATTTAGATACCTGGAATATGTCGCCAGTGGCTTTAGCGAACGCTTTAAAAGAAGCGAAAGCAAATAATCAATTACCCAAAGCCATTATCATTGTTAATTTGTATGGTCAAAGTGCAAATTACGATGCCTTGTGTCAATTATGTGATGAATACAATGTGCCCATTATTGAAGATGCAGCGGAATCCCTCGGGGCAACTTATAACAACCAATACAGTGGAACTTTTGGCAAGCTGGGTATATTTTCATTTAATGGCAATAAAATTATTACTACTTCAGGCGGCGGAATGCTGGTCTCAGACGATGAAGAGTTAATTGAAAGAGCCCGTTTTTTAGCGACTCAAGCTCGCGATCCTGCCGCATATTACGAACATAGTGTCATTGGATATAATTATCGAATGAGCAATGTATTAGCTGGAATAGGGCGAGGACAATTAAAAGTTTTATTTGATAGAGTGAATGCCAGAAGAGAAATTTTTAAGCAATATCAAGGCGCGTTAAAAACAAGTGCTTTTATAGAAATGATGCCTGAAATTGCGAATGGATACAGTACACGTTGGTTATCAACTATGTTAATAAATCCAGCGTTGTCCTCTTTGCGACCTGAGTTTATTATCGAACAATTGAAGTCATTCAATATCGAGGCGAGAAGAACCTGGAAGCCTATGCATCAACAGCCTTTATTTGCAAACACTTTGTATTATCCTCACAACGATAACTTTAGTGTGTCAGATTATTTATTTGCACAGGGAATATGCTTACCCTCAGGATCTAATTTAAATCTCCACGACATTGATCGAGTCATTAATTGCCTGCATGATATTTTTAGACGTGGTGAGCAAGATCTTCAAGCACATCGCCCCGAGCGAAACACCGAATCTCGATAAAGACCTTCGCGATCGCGAAATTATGAGGGGATTCCTGTACCGTGTTTCTAAATTGAGGCTGCCAATTCCCTACGAAAATTAAAGGTCATTTGCAATAGCACAATCACCAATGCAAGGATAAAACCTGCCATTACACCCAAAATAATCATCATTTTTTTGTTGGGTTTATTCTGTAACGCTACTGGCAAACCTTGCAAGCTAAAGCTTTGAATAGTCGACGTATCAAATGATAAATGTTTTAATTGCTGCACTTGCAGCATTTTTTCAATAACAGTTTTATCATTGGAAAGTTGTTTGGATGTCAATAAGTTGTTATCGTATTCTTCATTGATTAATTGATCTTTTAAATGATTAATTTGTATTTCATCTTGTGTATTGTGTTTGTTTTTTCCCAAGGTTGTTAAGGTGTCTTTTAATTTGGCGATACTAAAGTCCTGTTGATACTCCAATGTTTTAATTTGAATGCTTAATTGTCGCTCTAACTTATTGATTTTGACTATCACCCTATCTTTTTCTTTGGCCGCAATGTCTTGCAGGATTTGTTGATTAGTAAAGTTAAGATAGGCTTGATTTAGTTTTGCCTGATCATCCTTTTTTGGCGCAAAAACATTTAAATCCGCATCCATACCATCATTCGTAATGACACTGTAACCTGCTGTTTTTTGTTGCTCTTTTAATAATCCGATATTTCTAATGCGATTCACTTGGGATTTCAGCATGGGTGCTGTTGAATTGGGCATTAATGAATGGATTAATGTTTTTTCTTTTTGTACAAAAAGATTGAAATTAGCTTCATTTGCTAGTTTATCAATGAATAGTTTAAATAATTCGCTCTGAACAATTGTGCTATCTGTTGTTGAGTAAAGTGTTTGTAGTTGATTTACTGAAGGCTCAGTTAGATGCACAGTAGTTCGGTATTGCTTTTTAATAACAGTGGTTAATGCCCACCCAATGCAGCCACCGAGTACTGTAAGCAAAAGTACAAGCCATAATTTTCTGCTTAACTGTGAAAGCAAAAGCCAAATATCAATGCGGCTATAGTTCCCTTCCAGGTTATGCACCAGTATCGTTTCATGTTGTACTTTTGCTGGACTATTACTCTGCATGGCTTTTCTCGGAACACTTTGCAACTGGCAAATACATAAAAACAAAATTATATAGCTTAGTTGTCAAGAATACTAAGACTATTTATGAATAGGATTGTACTATGGGCACAATTAAGGCGATAATTGTCGCCGATTTTTAAGGAAAATAAATTAAGCACTCGATAACTCTTGCAGACTCAATCATTACGGGACCTGTGGTCACGCGATATACTGATCGAAAGAAAATGGGGGGTCCAATCCATCCCGCATTGCTGATGATTTTATTTTGGTGCTTTATTGGTTCTATCTACTTTTTTGGTCCTATTTATTTGACGCCCGCGCCCTCATGGTCAACGTGCGGATTTTTAGCTCTGCACATTATTTTATTTATTTTAGGCTCTACGCTATTTTCCCGTATCGTTTTTTTTAAAAATCCAAATTCCAGGCTCACCTATATTAGTTATATTCCAAATCAACATGTTCAACAGGTTATTTTAACCATGCTGGCCTTGGGGATTGCGGGAACATCAATTAGCATGTTAAGTAAACTGAATAGTGTAGATATTTTAAGCTTTTCTTCTATCACCCAACTTCGTGAGTTAAGGGCCCAGAGCCTTTTAAATGGGGGCGGCATACAAAGCGGACTACTTTCTGCTCTGGCTTTTTTAATTTATCCAGCGGGTTTTGTGGGTCTGGTTGCATGCATTATTACCTATGAGTCGCAGTCCTTGATTAACCGATTAATGTCGTTTTCTTATGTGGTGCTAATAATTTTTTTAGCAGTTTGTGCAGGCGGCCGTAGCCCTATAATGGTTCTTTTTTTATTCATTGGTATTTCTTGCTATGTGCGAAAAAAGATAGGAAAAAGTTACATTCCTAAATCCTTACCTATCAAATTGGCCATTATTGGATTAATCATCTTATTTGTTTTATACAGTAGTATGGTGTGGGTTGCGCGTGCTAAAGATGCGGGCTATTCAACGGAAGGTATGATGCAACATGCTGAAAAAGTATGGGGTGCTCATCCTAAAAATTATTTGCTAGCAACCAGTGATTGGTTGAATGATCCTTCTTTTAATCAAACCGTGCTGAGTACAACATTTTACTTTACCCAAAGTCTTTCAATCTCGGAACGTCTATTGTCCTCGGATAAAATTCCCACCTTATTCGGCGCTTATCAAATTGATGTGGTCGCCGCTTTATTGCGTGCTATACCGGATGGGGCTGATTTTTTAAAACAAGGCTATGACACCTTGTTAAACGCGAATGTGTATGGATTTTTTACCGGGGCCTGGTCGGGATTATTTATAGATTTGAGTGCTTTTAGTTTTCTGGCTGCATTAATTTGGGGTTATTTTGCTGGAAAGTCCTGGCTAAATGTTAGGAGAAATCCGAATGTGCTTACCGGTATTCCGTATATATTTTGGACTTACTCAATATTCATAAGCTTTGTGTCCTCTCCCTTCGGATTTTCAAATTCATTTATGATTTTTTGGTGGTTTATTATATTTTCCTTTGCTAATTCTTTGTTTACTCATTATAAAAAACCAGATCCTAAGGTTCAACTGGTATGGCATAGTTAGAATTATAATTCTGGATTAACAACCTTTTTAAGCTGCTCTAACATCGTATAAGGAGGTTCCCAGTTAAGAAGGGTTCGCGCATTATCGGCTTTGATTTCTAAATTGTTCAATAGCTGATCTGCCATTTTGGCCTTGCCAAGGGCAAATAGAAAATACTTTAACACTTGTTGAGGTATGGGTAAAAGAAATACTTTACCACCCATCAATTTTGCTATAAGTCGAATTAACTCCGTTGTAGACACGACTTCTTTATCAGCAATTAAAAAAGTTTGATTGGCAGCAAGGGGCGAATCTACGCAATGCATAATAAAATCAATCAAATTATCAATGCCTAAAAATTGACGCTTATTCCTGATGCCACCAAGGGGAATAGGCAATCCTTTGGAGATCAGTTTTAGTAATTTATCAAAATTTCCACTCACCCCATGACCATACACTAAAGGAGGGCGAACAATAACGATTTCAATGTCTTTAGCTAATTGTTTGAGGTTTTGTTCAGCTTCAAATTTGGACAAAGTGTACGGTGTCATGGGATTAGGTATAGTATCATCGGTAAAAGGAGATGCATTACTGGTTGTACCTAAAACCCCAATGCTACTTAGGAAGATAAAGCGACGGACTTTATGCTTGATTGCTAATTGGGCGAGATGAGTGGTAGCTTGAGTATTAATTGCTCTAAACTTTTGTAACGAGTCGGGATTATTACTTTCATCTAAAATATGGACTCGAGCCGCGCAATGAATAATAGTTTCTACTCCATCAAGGGCTTGTTTCCAATCGGTTGCATCACTTAATTGACCTACATTGAACACATTTACATCAGGTAAATTAAACCGTTGCCTAAATTGAGTCATGGCGTGCACGCTCAGTGTTGAACGCACAGCGCAATTAATCTCACGCCCGCTATTACACAAAGTACGCACCAATGCTTGTCCGATGAATCCGCTTGCGCCGGTAATTAAAATCCTCTTAGTGCTCATAACTCTTCTTTTTTTGAAATTGCTGGACTCTATCTAATAATTTGTTACAAATCATTTTTATGGGTGAGTATTCATACTGATGGCTGTCTAAAGCACGCATAATCTCTTTATTTTGGTTCAGAATATTTTTTAAAGATTTATTGGTCGTACCACCCAGTCGCATTTTGATCATTATATCAGGAATGTAAGCTACTTTTATCTTGTGAGTGTAGAGTAAACGCAACAGCAGTTCATAATCTGCAGCCAATTTATAATCTAAATTAAAGAGCAGACCAAATTTATCATGAATTTCTTTACGCGCATAAAAAGTGGGATGAGCGGGTATCCAGCCTTTAGCGATCAGCTCAGGTTTAAAAGGACTGGATTGCCAGTAACGGACCACTTTATCGGTGTTGTGTTGATTAACATACACCAAGTCGCCATAACAGGCATCAATTGTGGGGTTTGATAATTTCTTGACGACATTAGCCAGCACATTTTCATGAGCTAGCAGGTCATCTGAATTTAATAAACCCACGATATCGCCTGTGGCTTTAGCAATTCCACGATTCATTGCATCATACAGACCATTATCAGGTTCAGACGTTAAATGAGCAATGCATGTTTTATTTTGCTCGAGAATTTTTAAGGTACCATCAGTAGAACCCCCATCGATAATAATGTGCTCTATATCTTTGTGCGTTTGCATTTGTATGGTTCTTAACGTGTCGCTGATGGTCGCTTCGCTATTATAACACGCGGTCACAATAGAAATTTTCATAAATCTCCCAAAATCATGATTGTAATATTAAGAAAGGACGAATGGTCCTTTGCAGCATAATAAATAAGGAATAACACAGCAATATTAAACTTGCCATGGCAGAAGAAATGGCTGCGCCAATTAATCCATACCAAGGGACCAATAAAGCATTGCCGATAATAAGAATCAAAAATGCAGTCACATTAATCGCAAGTAATAACTTATCGCTGTGTTGAGCATAAAGCGTATAAAGGGGTACATCTGCAACACTGCGGCAGGCAGATCCGAAAAGAAGAATATAAAAAATAGTAATATTATTTAAATAAATGGGTCGATTAATTAAATTGACAAAAGGATATACCGCAATGAGGCTGA
>Ga0105046_10019256_pt1 | contig 10358 bp, 10 predicted proteins | sample MAT03_FD_78385 | JGI IMG/M metagenome (GOLD analysis project Ga0105046, IMG submission 78385) | Freshwater microbial communities from Lake Fryxell liftoff mats and glacier meltwater in Antarctica - MAT-03 (megahit assembly) | ecosystem: Environmental > Aquatic > Freshwater > Ice > Liftoff... | reverse complement strand
TCTCGAGCGACGCGTCGGATCAGCGCGCGAGCGCTTTGCTGACCGGGGCGCCCTCGGCCCACGTGATCATGCGCTGCGAGGCCGTGTTGCCCGCCGAGACGACGAGCAGCAGGTCGTCGTTCGCGTCGTCGTCCGTGTCGCCGATCGCGGCGAGCTCGAAGCGCTCGGCCTGCATCTTCGGCGCGACGATCACGTGCGCGAGCGTGCCGGTCGCGTCGAGCGTGAAGACACCGGAGATGAAGCGCACCGGATCCGCGGGATCCTTGCGGCGCAGCTCGACGTTCACGGTGACGACCGCGTCGGCGTCGCCGGGGAACTCGCCGCGGATGATCCGCACGCGTGACTCCGAGAGCACCTTGTTGCCGAGGCGACGGCGATCGGCGTTGCCGAGCTGCTCGTCGAGCGCGGTGCGAGTGCCACCGAGCATGGTCTCGCCTTCGTCGGTGTCGTGGTCGATCACGACCGGCTCGGCGAGCGCGGCGGACACCGGGGATGCAGCGACGCTGTCGTCGCCGAGGTTGGTGAGGAGCTTCAGTGCAAGCGCGGCCAGGATGGAGGAGAGCATGGGTTCTTGCCGGATCGACGTCCGACCGGATCACCGTCATTCCCGAGCTTCGTTCACGCCCGCTCGCGCGCCGATATCGAGCGCGCACGATCGATCGCGTCAGCGAGCGCGCACGCAGACGGCCGCGGCGGCCTCTGCTTTCGACCAGACGGTGAGCTGCCCGGTGCTCGGATGGATCACGTACGCCGAGCCCTCGTCGTCGTCCGGCACCGTGCGCGACCAGTGGGGCTCGTGCTCGAGCCCGCCCGCCGCCTCGAGCCCCTGCAGCTCGCGGCGGTGTGGCAGCCGGAAGCCGCCCTTGCCGCCGACCTCGACGTCGTTGCAGGCGTCGCGGGCCGATTGCCACGAGCCGGACGACACCTGGAATGCGGTGACATAGAGATGATTGGTCAGACGCAGGCGTCGCGAAGTGATCGCGTCCGCGAATGCGGGATCGATGTCAGCGGCAGGCGCAGCGACGGGCTCGGGCGGCGGAGGCTCTTGCGTCGGCAATGGTTCGGAAGGTGGCGACACCTTCGCGTCGACCGGTCTCGGCGTGGGCTCGGGAGGCGTCGCGACAGGTGCGGCGATCTTCGGTGTCGCAGGTGCGATCTCGGCCGGCACTGCGACGACGGCGGTCGGCGTCGTGTGCTTCACGGCGGCGGGCTCCGTGCGGGCCGTCGTGGCGTCCGCGATTGCGGTGCCGCCTTGCGATCCCATCAGGCGACTCGCGAGGCCGCTGAACCAGAGCCCTGCACCGAGCGCAGCGACGAGTCCGAGACCACCGAGCACGAGCGGCAGCTGCGATCGCTCGCGAACCACGATCGGCGCGTCTGCACCGAGCGACGGCGACATCGCGATCGCACGCGGCGGCGCCGGTGCGATCGCGATGGCCGGCGCCATCTGAGTCGTCGTCGCCGAGCTCGTCACCTCGGGTGCGACCGGCAGCGGTGCGACGACGGTGTCGCCGGTCGTCACGGGGCGAGCCTCGACCTCGGCCGCAGCAGGACGCGCGCCCGCGACCGGCTTGCTGCGGACCTTCGGTGCATGCGGGCGCCGACGCTTGCGCTCGGCAGGAGCCTCGGTCACAGCGGGAGGCAGCGAGCCCGTGATCGCGCGGTACTTCGCCGTGACGCCGATCTGCGCGGGCCGTCCCGATCCAATCACCACCTGCGGTCCGGTACGACGCACCGCATCGACCCCGGGTGTCGGCCCCGTCTCGGCGCGGCCGATCACCTCGAGCGCGCGATACGATCGCGTCGCGACGCGCTCGCTGTTCGGACCGAGCTGCTCGCGCCACTGCCGACGCTCCTGCGGCGACTCGCCGGCGCCGCGTCGACGCGGACGCTCGAGCGCCTCGGCGAACCGACGGATCTGCCCGACCATCGCGAGCGGCAGCGACAGATCGAGCACCGCGACGAACAAGTGCTGGTTCGGACCGCCGTGCGTCGCGAGTGCCTGCCGCAGCGGCTTGAGCACCTGCTCCTTCAGCGTGCCTTGCACGCACACGACATAGATCGTCGGCTCGGTGCCGCCGTTGCTACGCCCGAGCAACGCCGTGCGTGCCTCGGCTCCGCACACGACCTCGACTGCGAAGCCGAGTCCACGCAGGTTGCGGGCGACCTCCCCGACGAGCTCGACGACGCTGTGTCCGCAGCACAGCACGATCAGGTGGTCCCGCGTCACCGGAGCCGTGAGCGACTGCAACTCGTCGTCGATCGATGTGGCCGTCGGTTCCATCCGTCCCTGTCGTCGGGACGGTAACACGGCTGTTACCCGTATCTGGTCAGCCGCGCTCGAACACGACGACGAGGTTGTTCGCCGGCATTTCGATCCGCTCGCGAAGGGTGAGGTGGGCGCCGGTCGCGGCGCGCGTCACCTCAGCGAGGTCGCGCACACCCCAGCTCGGATCGCGGCCGCGGAGGTCATCGTCGAAGCTCGCGTTGCTCGGCGCCGTGTGGGTCCTGTCGATCGCGAACGGCCCGTACAGCACGAGCAAGCCGCCCTCGCCGAGCAGGCGCCCCGCGCCGTCCATCAGGCCGAGCGTGCACGACCACGGCGCGATGTGGATCATATTCGCGCAGAAGATCCCCGTGGGTGCGCCGCCCGGCCACGGCTGCGCACACACGTCGAGCACGACCGGCGGTTCCAGATTCGGCAGCGCGGCGTGATCACGCCACGCAGTGACGCTCGCGAGCGCAGCCGCGTCGAGATCGCTCGGCTGCCACACCAGATGCGGCAGGTGCCTCGCGAAGTGCACCGCGTGCTCACCTGTGCCCGCCGCGATCTCGAGTATGCGACCGGGCTCCGACCACAGCCGCTGCAGCACCTCGAGGATCGGCCCGCGGTTGCGCTGCGCCGCCGGCGACTCGCGACGCGCGCTCAGAGCTCCTCGATCACCTGGTGGAGCACAACGACGATGTTGCCGTCGGTCAGCAGACGGTCGAGCGCGTCGGGATTCTCGATGAGCGACGAGGTGTCGGGGATGTAGATCGTGCCGGAGAGGCTGCCGAAATCGAACGCCACGTCCACCACCTACCATGCGCTGCATGGGTGTGCGACAGTCGCGTCGCCATGACCCTCAGAATCGCAATCAACGGGTTCGGTCGCATCGGCCGACTGGTGTATCGCCTCGCCGCCCGCACCAAGGATGTCGAGGTGGTCGCCGTCAACGATCTCGTTCCGGCCGACAACCTCGCGTATCTGCTGCGTTACGACTCGACCCACGGCCGCTTCGAGCACGCCGTCGATCTCGTCGAGGGTGGCTTTCGCACCAATGGCAAGACCACGCGGTGCCTGAGCGAGAAAGATCCGACGAAGCTGCCGTGGAAAGATCTCGGGGTCGACTACGTGCTCGAGTCCACCGGGATCTTCCTCGACTACGAGGGCGGTCACAAGCACATCGAGGCCGGTGCGAAGCGGGTGCTGTTGTCGGCGCCGACGAAGACACCCGACACCGTGCCGACGCTCGCATACAAGGTGAACCACGAGCAGTTCGATCCGAGCAAGCACGCGGTCGTCTCGAATGCATCGTGCACGACGAACTGCCTCGCACCGATCGCGAAGGTCATCCACGACACATTCGGTCTCGCCGAAGGTCTGATGACGACGGTGCACGCCGCGACGGCGACGCAGCTGACGCAGGACGGTCCGTCGAAGAAGGACTGGCGAGGCGGTCGCAACGCGTACGCGAACATCATCCCGGCGAGCACCGGCGCCGCGAAGGCCGTCGCGCTGTGCATCCCGGCGCTGAAGGGTCGGCTCACCGGCATGGCGTTCCGGGTGCCGACGGCGGATGTCTCGGTCGTCGATCTCACGTTCAAAACCGAGCGCGCGACGAAGCTCGCCGACATCAACGCCGCGATGAAGGCGGCGTCCGAGGGCGCGATGGCGGGCGTGCTCGGCTACACCGAAGACGAGGTCGTGTCGTCGGACTTCATCGGCGATCCGCACAGCAGCATCTTCGACGCGAAGGCCGGCATCGAGCTGAACGACAAGTTCTTCAAGATCGTGTCGTGGTACGACAACGAGTGGGGCTACTCGGCGCGCTGCGTCGACATGCTCCTGTACTTCGCGACGCGTGAGAAGTAGGGCCGCTGCGATCACGCTTCTCGTTCGGGTGGTGGCATGTGGCCGATCACCCGGCCGTAGACGACCAGCGCGATCGCAGACACCAGCGCGACGCCGACGAACGCATACCAGAGGTAGTGCGCGTGGGCGTACGCCTCGGGCATCGGCCCCGCGCCGGTGAGCGCGAGCGCATGCTGGGCCTGCTCCGCGGCGGACAGCGTCTTCGGCTCGGGACAGTAGCGCTCGAGCAAGAAGCCACTCGTCACGAAGCCGACCAGCGACGACAGAAACGAGTGCAGGTGCGCGAAGCCGAGGTACAGGCCCTCTTGGCCCTTCGGTGCCTGCAGCGAGAAGTACTCGAGATAGCGCGGCGAGATGAAGCTCTCCGCGAGGCCTTGGAACGCGATGCCGACGACCATCATGAAGGCGACGGGCCGCATGCCCATGATGTCTTTCGTCCCCGTGAAGTTGCCAGCGGCCATGCAGAACGCGGACACCGGCATGATGAACATGCCGACCGTCATCGAGGAGAGCGCACTGCGCCTGCGCATCAGTGCCGTGACGGCGCCGACCGTCAGCACGACGACGGCCGGATTCACGTTCGCGTACCACGACGGCGCGCTGCTCTCGCCCGCGAGCCGCAGCACGTACTTCGGCATGCTCGCGTAGAGCTGCTGCTGCACCGTCCAGAAGCCGGTGATGATCACGATGAGCAGCACGAGCCGGCCGCGCGACATCACGGCGATGAGCGCACTCTTGATCTCCGCGAACGACTTGCCCGCGCCGGAGTCGACGCTGGTGCGAAACCACACGAGGATCATCACGAACGCGAGCGCCGTCATGCCGGCCGCGTACAAGTTGAGGACGATGAGGCCCTCGTTGCCGAGCTGCACGCGCAGCGGCTGAACGATCGTCTTGCCCGAGAACGCGCCGATGTTCACCATCGCGTAGAAGATCGAGTAGCCGCGGGCGCGGTTCGCCGCGGTGGTCTCGTTCGCGACGGTGCCCGTGATCACCGACTTGATGAACGAACCCCCGACCATCACGACGATCATCACCGGCACGAACAGCCACTTGTGGCCGGTGTGCTGTAGACCCGTGAATTCGACCTCGCGGCCGTAGGTGACGAGTCCCGCCGACTGCAACAGCGTCGGCAACAGCCACATGCCGGCATAGCCGACGGTCAGCAGCGCGAACGCAATGAGCAGCGCGGGACGAAAGCCGATGCGATCGGCCCATGCGCCGGTGAACATCGGCAGCAGATACAGCCCGGCGGAAAAGCACCCGGACACCGTCGCGGCCTCGACGTCCGAGAAGCCGAGGATCCGCGACAGGTACAGCGTGATCGCGACGAAGACCCCGTACCACGCGCCGCGCTCGAGCAGCTCGACGACGTTCGCAGTCCAAAATGCTCGTGTGTAGCCGCCCGTCGGTGCCGTGGCGGGAGCCTGCATCGCGAGCGACGGTAACACTACTTGCCGAGCGTCGCCTGACCCGGGGTCCAGCCACACGGCGTGAGCTCGTCGGTCTGCAGTGCCGCGAGGATCCGCAGGGTTTCTTCGACGTTCCTTCCCACCGAGAGATCGTTGACGGACACGTGGCGGATCATGCCTTGGGGATCGACGATGAACGTCGCGCGCAGCGGTACACCGTCCTCGTGCAGGATCCCGAGCGCGCTCGACAGCTCGCGCTTGGTGTCGGCGAGCATCGGGATCGGCAGCGCACGCAGGGCCGGGTGATTGTTGCGCCACGCGAGGTGCACCCAGTGCGTGTCCGTGCTCGCACCGAGGACCTGCGCGCCGAGGCGGGCAAACTCGGCGCTGCGCTCTCCGAACGCGGCGATCTCGGTCGGGCACACGAACGTGAAATCCATCGGCCAGAAGAACACGACCCTCCACTTGCCGGGGTGCGAGTCGTGCGACAGCACGCTGAACTCGTTGGGGGGCTCGGTCGAGACGACGGCGGTGAGGCTGTATGCGGGGAATGGTTGGCCGACGGTGAGCATGTTGCGACGAGACTGGACGAACGCGGCCTGCGGGGCCAATACGGGCTCACGACCACGGTGATAGCGAGACGCTGTCGTCGCGAAACCTCGCTATCATCCGGCCACTGTCCTCCCATGCCCATCACTGCACCTCGCTGGCGGCTGTGCTGGTTGTTCGCGTTCTTCGTGCTCGCGACGTTCGCACCGCGCGCGAGCGCAGCGCAGCCCGCGACCGCGGAGGTGGACACACCCGATCCCGACTCACCGCAGGCGATCGTCGTCGACTTCCTCGCGCTCGGCGACAAGGGCCAGTTCGAAGAGGCGGCGCGCTATCTCGATCTCGGGCGCACCGACGCGTCCGGTGGTCCCGAGCTTGCGCGACGACTGCACGCCGTCGTGTCGCGGCTGTCGTCGACGTCGCCCGAGCTGTTGTCGGGCGCCGCCGCGGGCGACACGAACGATGGCCTGCCGCGCACCGTCGAGCGCGTCGGCTGGGTCGGTGGCAACGATGCGCAGGGTGATGGTCCTGCCGCCGACGCGGTGCCGGTGCTCATGCAGCGGCGTTCGCGAGGCGAGCCGCCGTGGGTGTTCTCGCGCAAGACCGTCGAGAACATCGACGCGTGGTACGAGTCGCTGCGCGACAGGTGGTTGATCGACAGCCTGCCGGAGCCGCTGTTGCGTACCGGCTGGGGCGGGCTCGCGTACTGGCAGTGGCTCGCGTTGCCGCTGGTGCTGACGCTCGCGTGGATCATCGGGATCGTGCTGTCGCGGCTCACGCGGCGCGCGATTCGTCCGCTGTTCTCGCGCATGGCGCCCGACTCGGACACGCTGCTCATCAAGCGGTTCAAGGCCCCGCTGACGACGGCGTGGACGCTCGCGATCTGCCGCGTGTCGCTGCCGCTGTTGTCGCTGCTGCCCCGCGCCGAACAGACGGTGCGCGAGGTGCTCGGCGCCGTGCTCGTGCTGCTCGTGTTCTGGGCGGCGCTGCGCAGCGTCGATCTGTTCGCCGATCTCTTCGGCCGCTCGGGATGGGCGAGCGCGCGCGCCGGCACCCGTGCACTCGTGCCGCTCGGTGCTCGCATCCTCAAGGTCGTCGTCGGCGCACTCGCGATCGTCGCGGTGTTCGCGAAGCTCGACTATCCGATCGCGAGCCTCATCGCCGGTCTCGGCATCGGCGGCCTCGCCGTCGCACTCGCGGCGCAGAAGAGCTTCGAGAACCTGATCGGCGCGTTCGCGATCGGGGCCGATCAGCCGTTCCGCGAGGGCGACTTCGTGAAGGTCGAGGACTTCACGGCGACCGTCGAGTCGATCGGCCTGCGATCGACCCGGTTCCGCACCGCGGATCGCACAATCGTCACGATTCCCAACGGCAAGCTGTCGGAGATGCGGCTCGAGACCTTCGCGGCACGCGATCGCCTGCGCCTGCACACGATGATCGGCGTCGCCTACGGCGCGACGGAGGATCAGATTCGCCGCGTGCTCGACGGCATCCGCCGTGAGCTGCTCGCGCACGCGAAGATCTGGGACGACAACATGACGGTCGCACTCGTCCGCTTTGGTGACTCGTCGCTCGACATCGAGGTCACGGCATGGTTCCGCACCACCGACCCCGACGAGCTCACGGTGATCCGCGAGCAGATGCTCCTCGCGTTCATGCGGATCGTCGAGAGCAGCGGCGCGGCGTTCGCCTTCCCGACGCGCACCGTCCACGTCGTCGGACAACCGACGGCGCAGCAGCGGGCCTGACCGCCGGCGGTGCTGAGGGCTGTTCCGGCCCCAGTGGGCGATAGTGCGCCGCAATACGTGCCATGATGGTCGCTACGTATGCGTTGGGTTAGCCATGCCACTTCGGTCCTCGTCCTCGTCCCACTCGCGTGTACGCGCGCCAACCCGGGATTCGGTGACGGCGGCGGGACCGGCTCGGGCGCTGACGAGACAGCGAGCGCAACGCTCGATCCGTCGGGCGTCACGACCTCGGTCGACGCGTCCAACTCCGACTCCGACAGCGACTCCGACTCCGACTCGACACCGACCGATCCGACGGCGGACAGCTCCGACACGAGGGCGACCGTCGACCCGAGCACGACGGATACGGCTGACAGCTCTTACTGTGATGCGACGAGCACCACCGAGAGCGAGAGCGAGAGCGAGAGCGAGACCGATGATCCGACCAGGGATACCGACACGACCGACACGAGCGATTCTGCGAGCAGCGAGAACACTTCGGACGGTCCGATGTGCGGCAACAACATTCTCGAGGGCGACGAGGAGTGCGATGGCGACGCCACCACGAACTGCATGCACTTCGATGCCGTGCCCGTGTTCGAGAATATCGCCGTGGTGGAGTGCGGCGGATACTGCGAATGGGAGGCGGTCGAGGAAACCTGCTGCTTGGCCGAAGCAGCGGCGTGCATCATGAACGAAGGAATCGCCTGCTGCAGCGGAGCGTGCGAAGACGATGTCTGCGTCCCACAATGACGCCTGCGGCGCGGGCGAGGAAGAGGTCTGCGGCGACTGGTCCGGCGTCAGGGGCCCGAGCTCTCGCCGATCTCGCTCGGGTCGGTGGGGATGGGCGCGATCGTCTCGGCACATCCGAGCGCGGGCTTGCCCGCGAGCGTGAAGCCGCGCGCGCGCCACTCGTCGGCGATCCACAACCAGTTGCCGCCCGCACCTTGGCCGACGAGGCCGACGACAGCGTCGCCGTCGCGCAGCACACCGAGGCGGGTGATCGAGTCGTTCTCGACGAGGCTCCACGCGTCGCGGTCCTCGTCTGTCACTTCGCACTGCGGCGGCGTCCACCGCAGTGTCGTCGGCACGCGCTGCGCGATGATGCCGAGCGGTGCCCATGGGCCCGGGCCGCACCCGACCAGTGGCCAGCGAATGTCGATGCGATGACCGCCGGTGTCGAGCGCAGTGACGACGGCGCGGCCGCGCTGCGCGAGACACGGACCGTCGGGACCGAGGAGCGCGACGGCCGACGCATCGATGTCGAGCCCGCGATCATCGAGGACGTCGTCGTCGATCTCGCCCCGCTCGCCCATGCGCGGGATGTGGACGCCGAACGCCGCGCGACGGATCCGCACGAGCAGGCGCGCTTGCTCGGAGTCGGTACTGCGATCGAGCGTCGCGGTGAGCCACGCGACCTCGCCTTGCTTCGCACCTTCGTCGTCGAGCCACGCGCCCGTGCCGTCGCTGATGCCGGCGAGCAGACCCTCGGTGAGAACTTGAATGCCGGTCGGCGCGGGCGTCGGATCGGCAGCGAGGCCCGGACCCTTCGGTAGCGGTGCGACGCGCAGCGGTCTGCTGGTCGCGACGCGCTTGGGCTTGCTGCGACTCTTGTTCAGCAGGCCGCACCCTGCCCAGAGCACGAGTACGAGCAGCACACCGCGCTTCATCGCCCGGCCCCGGTGCTGTCACCGCGTGCGAGCTCGAGCACCCACGGATCGACCTCGAAGCCGTGCTCCGCCGCGAGCGCCTTCGCGGCGCGAGCGTGGGCAAGCGCGCGCTCGCGACTGGCCGGATCCGACGACAGCGCGCGCGCGAGGAGCACGGTGGATTCGACGAGCTGCGCCGCCGCGTCGCGCCGTGCGTCGTACGTCGCGGACTTCGAAGCCGCACGCCAGGCGGTATCGTGGATCGCGAGTGCCTGCGCGAGCGGTGCTGCGGCCTCGCGATCGCGCGCGAGCATGAGCAGCGAGCGCCCTTCGTCGAGCAGCGCCATCGCGCGCAGACTCGCATCGCTGCCGCCGCGATCGATCGCATCGAGGGCACGTCGATCGTACTCGAGCGCGCTGGTCGAATCGCCGTGCTCGCGCAGTCGCGCCGCGATGTCGAGCGTCGTCGTGACCGTCGTCGTCGAAGAAGGGCCGTGCGCATCGGTCACGAGCCCGAGCGCGCGCCCCCACGAGGCGCGGGCGAGCGCTGTGTCGCCCATCCGGGCCTGCACGTCGCCGATCTCCAGCAGCGCCTCGGCGAGTACTGGGTGTCGCGCGCCGAACCTGTCGCGCGCCGCATCGTAGGCCCGCTGCAGATAGCCGAGCGCCGCGGCGTCATCGCCACCGGCAGCGATGAGCTTGCCCACCGTCAGCAGCAGCTCCATCCGCGCCCACGGTTGCTCGATCGTCCGATCGAGCTGCTCGAGCGCTTCATGAAAGTGCGGCAAGCCTTCCGCCGGTCGACCTCCGCCCGCGGCGACGCGCCCGCGTGCGGCGGCGAGGCGCCAGCGCTGCTCGTCGATCCGCGCGCGATCGATCACCGCAC
>Ga0105046_10019255_pt1 | contig 10358 bp, 9 predicted proteins | sample MAT03_FD_78385 | JGI IMG/M metagenome (GOLD analysis project Ga0105046, IMG submission 78385) | Freshwater microbial communities from Lake Fryxell liftoff mats and glacier meltwater in Antarctica - MAT-03 (megahit assembly) | ecosystem: Environmental > Aquatic > Freshwater > Ice > Liftoff... | reverse complement strand
CGTTGGCGCCCGTTGAGGTGGGAGAATTCTGATTGTCGGAATCAGCAAACGAACCTGGAGATTCTGACTGCAATCTCAACGAATTACCGACAACCAGCAGGCTGCTGACGACCATCGCCGAAGCGGCCCAGGCCGGATTCAGCCAGCCGGCCGCGGCCAGCGCGATCCCGACCGTGTTGTATGCAAACGCCCAGAACAAGTTTTGACGAATGACGCGAACGCTACGGCGGGCCAGTGCGATCGCCCAGGGCGCCTTCGTCAGATCGTCCGCCAGCAGACAAACCGACGCGCTCTCGTGGGACAAGTCAGCGCCGCAGCCCAGCGCAATCCCCACGTCGCAGGCGGCCAGCGCTGGCGCGTCATTGACGCCATCACCGACCATGGCAACGGGTCCGAACTCGCGGCGCGCGACTTCAATCGCCGCGACCTTTGCTTCTGGCGTCAACCCCGCCGCGACGCGGACGTTTAGTTGCCTGGCCAATTGTCGACCGCGAGCCTGTTCATCGCCGGTGAGCACGGCCACGTCGCAACCGAGTGCGACGCACTCTGCGATCGCCTCGAGTGCTTCGCGTCGCAATGTCTCAGAAAATACGAACAGTCCGCGAATCTCGCCCTGCCAGGAAATCGCTGAAATCGATTTGCCGTCCTTCTGGGCCATTGCGATCTCCCAACGCAGCCGAGAGGACATACCGAAACCGGATTTTAGCGCCCACCGCACGCTGCCGAGTCGAGTCGGCTCAGGCTCTGCGTCAAAGCTCGCCTCGATTCCAAATCCTGAAACGGCGGTGACCGTGCCTACCGAGCGCTCCGAACCAGGCGTCATCGGCGAATCTAAGTATCCCGCAATGGCCTGCGAGAAGACATGCACGGAGGCAGCCGCCAGTCGACTGGCGCGCCGCGTGACTTCGGCGCGCGCCTCTTCATCCGAGACGACAAACTGCGTGACGCAGGGCGATCCCGTCGTCAGCGTGCCCGTCTTATCGAACCGCACGGCGCGAACCTCGGCCAGGCGTTCCAGCGACTCACCATTGCGAAACAGCACCCCGTGCTTGGCCGCGTTGCCAAGCGAGGTCCAAATGGCCATCGGCGTCGCTAGCCCCAGCGCACAGGGACAAGCGATCAACAGCACCGCCAGGGCCGACGTCAGCGCAACGTCCGTGCCCGATTGCCAGAAATGAAACACAAATGCGCCGCACGCAATCACCAGCACGCCACGCAAAAACCAGCCTGACACTCGATCGGCAAGCCGTTGATATCGTCCCTTGGTCATCCGAGCGACCCGGACCAACTCGATCAATCGCGCTAGCGAGCCTTCGTGCACTGGCGCGGTCACGCGGACAAGCAATTCGCCATCGAGGTTTAAACTGCCGCCGAGGATCGGATCGCCGATCCGCTTCGTGATGGGTCGGCTCTCGCCGGTTAACAATTGCTCCGAGACACTGGCAACTCCCCACGACACGCTGCCATCGGTGGCGATTCGCTCACCCGGCAGCACGCGCAGGCAATCCCCCCGCTCGACCTCGGCAATTGCCGCCTCGCGCGAGTCGCCATTCGCATCGATCAAGCGGACACTCTGAGGGAGCAGTTTCTCCAGCGCGTCAAGCGCCGCCGTCGTGCGCAGCTTTCCGGTTGCTTCGAGCCAGCGGCCAATCGTGACCATCACGAGCACCGCGCAACCAACTTCGAAATAAACGTGGCCCGCTCCCCGCACGACGGAGATGACCGAATAGACATAGGCCGCCGTGACCCCCAGAACGATCAACAGATCGGCCGCCGCGATATTTCGTGGGCGCGTCGCCAGCGCATTTTCGAGCAGTGGCATTCCCAGCAGCCACAGCACGGGCAAGCTCAATAGCAGGCAAAGATACCGAAACTAATCGGCGAGCGACGCCGCCAGCGGTCCGGAGCCGACCTCGCGCGCATCGTAGAGATCCTGCGTCCAGAGAGCCATCGTGAACATCATCACGTTGAGCGACAGAAAGATCGCCAGGCCCAATCTTGCCAGGGTCCAAGTCGCTTCACCTTCCGCGCCGCTGCGGCCGGTAATCTCTGACGCCAACCGGCAGCCGAAACAGCAAAAGCGCGGGCCAGCGTCGGCGCCGACGTCGGCCACCGGCAGATGGCAATAGTCGCACTCGGCATGCTCTCGCTGCTCGGCGCCAAGGGGACCAGCGGCGAAAGCGCGCGAGTTGGGCCCGATCATGGAGGCGCCGCCAATTCAATCCGCAATGCCGGAAAGAGATATGTCAACGTGTAGTAAACGGCGAAAATCCAAAACAGAATCCACAACAGTCGTACGTACCACGGGATCCGGTTGCCCGTGTAATGGTGGAACTGATGTTCGACTTCGGCCGGAGCTTCTTCCGGCGACGATTCAGAGACGCTCATCGGAACCTCCAAATCGCGAAGTGCGAGGAACTACGGTGGTGGGAAGCAACAGTGAGTTGCGGATCTGCATCGCCTCGCTTTGAGTCGGAGGACGGCCACCACCGCTAGCGAGATCCAATTTCATTTCGTTCTCAAGCATCGTGAACTTGGGCTGTTCGATGTCGCGGAACATCCCGCCCAACGCCGCCCAGCCAAATAGCAGCAGGAATCCAAAACTCGCCAACAGGTAATTGACCACCGGGCTAATGGCAAACGATCCTTCGACGTCGCCCCGCGCCAGCGCGATGAACTCAATCAACTTCGTGCCAAAACCGTAGAGGCTGGGCAACAACACCGCTGCCGCCATCAGCAGCATGACGACGCGACGCGTTTGCCACGGCCGGGGATTCGTACTCATGATTCCTCTTGATGGTCAGGGGTCGTTTGACTGGCAGTTGGCTCCTGCGATTCCGGTGCGACTGGTTGCGGCAACGGGGTTGGCTCGTACTGTTCGTAATAGGGATAGCTCTCCAGCCAAGAACCGAGCCATTGGACGTAAGCGATCAGCGCCAGTCCGCGCTTGTTGGGTTGATCTGGCGACCCGTCGAATAGCCAGGGATAGCGCGGCATGGGCGAGTTGTGTGACACCATGGTGGGCTGAAAGAAGTGCACGGCGTGCCAATCATTGGCCCGGCGCCCCCCTTCGCGCGAGAGATCCGGGCCGACTCGTCGCGTGCCGAACATCACCGGGCGTTGCAGCTCGTTTTGATATTCCTCGGTCCGCGAAACCGGCCCCCAGCGGTCCTCTTCGCGCGAGACGGGCCGCACGAATTGACTGTGGCAGTGCCAGCATCCTTCGCTCGTGTAGACCTGGCGACCCAGGTTCAGCGCTTCGACGCATTCTTCCTGAGAAGCCTCGCCAAAGTACTTGGCAAACTGCTCAGGATAGCGGTGCTTGAGATTCTCGAACTGGTACATCACGTTGCTGTTCTTTTCAACGAGCTGCGCCGTCGTCTGTTCGGGAAGATGCCGATACATCAGCGCTGGCACCAGCGCGTTCGATAAGAACGCGAACGCGAAAAACCCCAACCCTGCGACGAGCAGCACGCCTGATTTACTTTCGAACATCCTACTTGCTCTCCTGGCTGGCAGCTTGCGTTCCGATGGCCGTGGATGGCAGGCGTCGCCGGTCGGCGCCTCTTCCCACTGTCGCCGCTCGCGACTTGCGCCACGTCATAAACAGGTTGTATAAGAAGCAGCCTTGGCCCGTCATCATGGCCAGACCGGCGAACACGCGCAGAATCCAGAAGGGCTGCGAGCCTTCGACGGAGACTTCCCATTGCGAGAGCGAGGCCCAGTAATAGCCTTGGAACACGCCGGCCAGAATCAAATCCGAGGCCATTACAAACAGGCCCACGGCCGACAGCCAATAGTGCCACTCGCAAAGCTCTCTGCTGTACCACTCCGTTCGCAGGATTCGCGGAAAGAGATACGTCATGATGCCCAACAGCCAGAGGCTGAATACCCCAAACATCACCAAATGAGCGTGGCCGACGACCCAATCCGTAAAGTGAATCAGCGCCTGAAACGTGAGCGTTGTCTGCATGGCGCACTGCAAGCAGGTCAGGCCGTAAAAGACCATGCCGGTGTAGAACCAGCGGATCGGCAGGTTGGTCACGAGTTCGCGGCCGGATCCCCATATCGTCGCAAAAAAGTTGATCAGGACTGTCGTCACGACCATCTCGACGGCAATCGTCGAGACAATCGCGCCGTATTGCAGGAACATCGGGATCGGCGTGTACAGAAAGTGATGAATGCCGTTGAGCGGATAGAAGAACGCCAATCCCCAGAAGCCAACCAGCGACAGGCCGTGGCTCCACATCGGCTTCTTCAGCATGACGGGCACAAAGTAATACATCAGGCCCCAGCCGAGCGGCGTGACAAAAAGTCCCACCAGATCGTGAATGAACAATCCCCCCACGGCGCCTGCCGCCGTGCCGGTCAGCGCGTACTGCGGGAGAAAATTGCCCATTGCGTAAGTCAAAAACGTCCAAACAAACGCCGCCATGAAATACCACGCGCTGACATACATCGGTCCATGCGAGCGCACGATGGGCCCCATGAAATTTATCGCGACCAGGAGCAGGCCCGTCAGCGCTAGTGGGTCGATCCAGACCGGCGTTTCGCCCCACTCCAGACCTTGTGCGCCCAACGAGAACGGCAGGTTCTCCAATGCCGGCACGTTGGCCTGAAGCGTGGGACCTAGCAGGATGCCGACCCCGGTGCCCAGCACCACGACCTGCCAGGCGATCAGAATGAACCACGATAATTTGCGATCGAGCACCGGCCGCAGCATTAGCCGTGGAATCGCCCAGTGGAGCGAGCCCAAGAACGCGTTGGCAAGAAATCCATACGCGATCACGTTGGTGTGCACCATTCTCCAACGGCCTGGAGAAAGCAGTTCGATGCCGTTCAACGGATTCCAATGGACCAACTGCAGGGCCATCAGCAACCCAGCGACCATGGACAATGTCAGGTAGCCCAGCGCGCAGAGGAAATACGCGACGATGATTGGCTCATCGACCAATTCCTCTTGGCGTGGAATATCGTGTTCTGGGGCTTGAACGTCGATCATGGATGCTCCGATTGCACTCGATAAGGCGTGTAACGTCCGAGCGGATAGACGAGCAACATCGTCCATCCGAAGACCAGGTGAGTGATTGCGGCCACCCACCATGGAATCTGCTCGACGATCCACCGCCCACCAAACAACAGCGGCTGTAGCCAGTACAGCACGAGATAAAAGTTCACAAGCCACACACCCAAGGCCAGGGCGCTAACCACCACAAACTGCGCGGCGAAGGATGAGTTCGCCGTAAAGCGCGTCAGGACAATCTGAAACAAAATGCCGTACAGCATGCCTGTGGCGATGTACATGCAACAGCCGATCGCCAAAGTCAAACCGTTATCGACCGCGTTGAAATCAAGCGCCTGCGCGCCCATCGGGAAGGTCAGATAGACGCGAATTAACTCCAAGGGCTGCATGCCGAACATGAGCGCTCCCACGATATTCACCAGCAAGCTACTCGTGGCCGCGATGCCCCCCAAAAAGAATCCCGTGGTGGCGTAATAGGCGGTGTAATAACTGGTCGCCTGCCAGTGGACGTTCGGCGATTGGGCCTCGCGGATCAATTCCGCTTCGAGCTTTGCCGCTTGATCGCGTAGTTCCGCCAGGCGAGCTTTCTTGTCCGTGCTATCCATCATGGCGTGTTCTCCACGGGCGCCGCGGGAGCCTCAACACCCTGCGGAGCGCTCGCCGTATGTGCGGTCTCGGCAGGATACTGCACGCCTTGTCGGCGCTGGTTGGTAATCCACAAAACGTAGTGCGTCAGATGCCATAGCGTGTCAGGATCGTCGGGGAACGAATCCTTGAAGCCCGGCATGGGCGTTCCATTAATGCCCGAGGTAATCCGGCGATAGACGTCGAGCGGCGTCGCGCCTCCGTGCAGCATTCCCGCAGTCAAATCGGCGGCCGGATCGACCTGCCCCCAGGTGTCTTTTCCGGCGTCGATGCCGGCGGCCAGTCCGCCGCGGCCATCTCGCCCGTGACACTTGAAGCACTCGCGTTTTTGGAAAGCGGCCGCGCCGGCGTCGATCGATTCTTGCGTGAAGGGAGGCCGCTTCGAAACTGGCTCGACGACCAACTCGCCGACGCCATTCCAACTCTCCAAGATTCCTTGCGAGAGCTCGCTGACCATGGAATCCGTGACCTCTCCTTCTCCGTCGGCGCTGAGAGCGAGTTGCTCTTCCAGTTCGCCACGATGCGTCAGGGCCAGCACGTATTCCAGCACCGCGTCGAGATCGTGCTTTGGCATCAGGCGGAACGACGGCATCGAAGTTCCGACGATGCCGCGCTCGATCGTTTTCAGCAGGTCCTCGCGTCGCGGCTTCGACCCATAGGGCGTGGATGTGAATTTAAAAATCCCGCGGCGATAGTCGCGCGGTTTCGGCGTCAGATATACCGCCGCCGGGCCGTTGCCGTCGCCACTGGCCCCGTGGCATTGCTGGCAGTTTTGTCGATAGACCTCGGCGCCGCGCTGAAGTAATTGCGCGTCGGCGGTTTCTCCGCCCAACATTTTCATCGCGCCGGGTTTGCCGCAGATTTTCAGCAATGCTTGCTGGACGGCCGATTGCAACTCGGGATCCAGGTCCGTTGTTCCCTTCGCCAACACGAATTCCGGTTCTGGCGCACGCTCGCATCCTACGGCGCAGGCGACCGACGCCAAAAGCAGCACGGCCAGATGAGCAAACTGGAATCCATATGGATCGCGCTTCGAACTTCTTATTGGCAACTTCCGCATTTGCACGATCTCCGCAGTGTTTCTTTACTGGAAATGGCTGCGCCCTTCGCCGACACGCAGGCTATTTACGACGCCGGCCTCGCTTTTGCGCCCGATGCGGCCAACGTGTCTCCGCCATTCCATGGGGCTCGAGCCATGATGATCGCCAGGCCACAAAAGCCGGTGACGCCGGAAAAAATCAGTCCGCAACCCATGAAGACGACGATCGCTAGAAAATAGGGATGCAGCAGACTGAGTAGCGCGCTCGCCAGGACGATTGCCCCGTTTACAATGCGGACCTGACCCTCAAGCGGAATCGACTTGCGACCTCGTTCGACCGGCAGGCCAGCCGCAATCCAGGCGGAAATTCCCCCGTCGACATTCCAGACGTCGTTGCAACCAGCGTCGCGGATGCTCTCGCAGGCTTTCCGGCCTCGGCCGCCCGATTGGCAGATCACATAAAGCGGCGCGCTCGTTGTTGCGCGGTTGGCGATGAGCGTCGCGGGACGGATGGAATGCAAGGGCACAGATCGAGAACCGGGAACATGCGTGTCGTTGAACTCCGTCACCGAGCGAACGTCAATCAAGTCCAGCGGCCCGCCGGAGTGGATGCGCTCGTACAGCGATCGCGGTTGAATGGTTTGCACTTGCACGGCCTACATCGCGGGAAACGACTTTCAACGTGTGACGGACGTTTGCACGAGCTTTGCAAGTTGCGTGCCCGACATCGCTATGCGAGCACATGGCGCCTGCGGATTGGCGGCAAAGAGTGCTGTTTTGATGCGACATACGCTTTGACGACAATTGCAATCTGAAAAGTGCGCAGAATGCGTTCGTCGCCTGCGACCTGAGCGACTTCGCACACCTGGCGACTAAATCCGCACACCTTGCTTTGAGCAGCCCGGCTGTCGACTCGCTGCCCCTCATGTCGACCCCATGCGCGCCGCTTCGCCCGATGCGCTCGTCGATTCAAAGACTGCGGCGCGCAAAGAGGTGTGCGGTGTGACAAGCAACGTGCGTTGCAGCGCGCGCACTCCTGGGGGCGAAGTGCAACGAACGCCAGGTAACGGCCGATATCGCGGCGATTATTGATTTTGGGCGTCCGCCCCACTCCGAGGCACGCGTTTTGCTCTTCTGCACCGCGAATCAGAATCGACATTCTGCTTCACCGCAAAACGTTGACCAGGAGCAATGGAACATGCGCGCGATTCTCAGTTGCCTAATCTTGGCTTGCAGCGTCGGGACTCTCGCTGGCGCCGAAACGAGCCCCGCGTCACCCATTGGCAAAAAAATAAACGCGTTTACGGCGCGTGACTTCCGCGGCAAGGACGTTTCACTCGCGGAGTTCGCCGACAAACGACTCGTGGTCGTGGCGTTTCTCGGGACAGAATGCCCGTTGGCCAAGCTCTATGCCCCGCGGTTGGCGGAGCTTTCCGCCGAATACGCCGCACGCGGGGTCGTGTTTCTGGGTATCGATGCAAATCGCCAGGACTCGATGACCGAAATCGCACACTACGCTCGCGCGCATAAGGTGGAGTTCCCCCTATTGCGCGACTCCGGAAACGTCATTGCCGACCAGTTCGGCGCCATTCGCACGCCGGAAGTGTTTGTGCTGGACGCTAACCGTGTGATCCAATATTGGGGCCGAGTTGACGATCAGTTCGGTTTCCAGGGACAGGGGATCGCCTATCAGCGCCAAGAGCCCCAGCGCCGGGATCTGGCCAACGCGCTCGACGAATTGTTGGCCAGCAAGCCAGTCAGTGAGCCCACAACATTAGCACAGGGCTGTCACATCGGACGCGTTAAGCAGCCGACCGGAAACAACGAGGTGACCTACACCAGGCAAGTTGCTGCGGTGCTGAACAAGAACTGCGTTGCCTGCCATCGCGAAGGCCAAATCGGCCCCTTCCCCCTGACAACCTATGAAGAAGTCGCGGGCTGGGCGGCGATGATTCGCGAAGTCGTCGACGAGCAGCGGATGCCACCGTGGCACGCGGATCCCAAGTTTGGACACTTCCGCAACGACGCGCGTCTGAGTGACACGGATAAAGAACTGATCTCAAAATGGGTTGCCGCCGGCGCGCCGGAGGGAGACGCCCAAGATCTTCCGCCAACGCCAACATTCACTGATGGCTGGATGATCCCGGAGCCGGAACAAGTGATCTACATGCGCGAAGAGCCCTTTGAGGTTCCGGCGCAAGGCACGGTGGACTATCAGCGGTTTGTCGTCGATCCTGGCTGGACCGAGGACAAATGGATCAAGGCAATCGAGTGTCGGCCAGGTAACGCCGCCGTGGTCCATCACATTATCGTGTACATCGTTCCGCCGGGCGTAACGCCATCGGGCGCCGCCGGCCGTGTGCAGTCGAACTGGCTCGGCGCTTTCGCGCCCGGTTTGCGCCCCGAGGTTTTGGGCGAGGGCCTTGCGCGCTATGTGCAAAAGGGTTCCAAGCTGCTGTTTGAGATGCACTACACGGCCAACGGCTCGAAACAGCCGGACCGGAGCTACGCCGGTTTCATCTTTGCCGATCCCAAAACGGTGAAGAAGGAAGTGGCCGTGCAGAACGCCGGCAATTTCACGTTCAAGATTCCGCCCAACGATTCAGATTTTCCGGTCGAGGCGGAATTCCTCTTCCGTAAGGACACGCTGCTGTTGAGTATGTCGCCCCACATGCATGTCCGCGGCAAGGATTTTCTCTATGAGTTGGTCTATCCGGACGGCAAGAAGGAAACGCTCTTGTGGATTCCCCGGTACGACTTCGGCTGGCAAACGACCTACGCGCTGGCCGAGCCGAAAGTCGCGCCGCGGGGATCCAAGCTCCACTGCGTAGCCCACTTCGACAATTCGGCGGAGAATCTCGCCAACCCTGACCCCACGGCCGAAGTCGGTTGGGGAGAACAAACCTGGCAAGAGATGATGTTCGGCTGGTTGGAGATGGCCCTGGTCGACCAGGATCTGACACAGCCCGTCACCGCCTCGGCCCTGCGGGTTAAGGACTTTCTGAAACAGGCCGAAGGTGGCAAGATCGAGCCGGGCGACCAACTCAGAGCGCTCGGACAGAACGCACTCAAGTCGGATCGTCAGTTCTCGCTCCTGTGCTACCAATTGTTTGAACTGGTACCGCAATTGGACAGAGTCTGCGTGACGGTCGTTGAGGATGACAAGTTGCGATTGAAGATGATCGAAGAGCGCCCCGGACTGAAATCCTCGTTTCACAGTCGGAGCACGATCATCAAAGCCACCGGTCAATCCCTGGCCGGGTACGCCTCGATGGAGGCGGCTACGATCAACGCCAACCTGAACGACGTGCAAGGCTCCATCATGTCCAAGATGGGAGCGCGCGATATTCGCTCCAGCATGCACGTCCCAGTTGTCATCGAAGGCCATCGCGCCACGGTCAACTTCTGGAGCGCTGAGCCCGAGGCATTTCCACCCGAAGCTCAAGCGTTGCTCGAACAGGTGGCAAAGTTCGTCGCAGCGGACGATTCGATCGCGGCGGCTCCAGCGCGCGCGGAAACCGGATCGAAAACACCCTAGCAGCCTGTTGATTTTCTCGACAGGCTGCGACCTCACATGGATGTGAGGACAAAATAGCGACGTAAGTCGTTATTTTGCGAGCCTCGCGAAGCTTTGCTTTGCGCCGGGCGAGG
>Ga0105046_10019253_pt1 | contig 10359 bp, 11 predicted proteins | sample MAT03_FD_78385 | JGI IMG/M metagenome (GOLD analysis project Ga0105046, IMG submission 78385) | Freshwater microbial communities from Lake Fryxell liftoff mats and glacier meltwater in Antarctica - MAT-03 (megahit assembly) | ecosystem: Environmental > Aquatic > Freshwater > Ice > Liftoff... | reverse complement strand
CGGTACGCCTACCCGATCAACCACAAGCTCGAAGGTATCTACGTGGTCCACGAGATCGTGACTCCGGCCGCTGGGCTGGGCGAAACAGACCGCTTCCTCCGACTCGCGGACGATGTCGTTCGCCACAAAATCGTCCGGTTGCCGGACGCCGAAGCCACTCGTCGGGGACTCCTCGGCGATGCTCCTGCTGTGCCGGCCGAGCCGGCCGTCGCAGAGCCCGTGGCCGCAGCATCCGCCGCCGACGCTGACTGACAGGGAAACACCATGGCCAACGGAAACACCGTCAACATCATCGGCAACGTCACGCGGGACCCGGAACTCCGGTTCACCGCCAGCGGGGCCGCCATGGCCAGCTTCGGGCTGGCCGTCAATCGTCGCTGGCAGAACCGCCAGACGAACGAGTGGGAAGAAGCGGTCTCGTACTTCGACATCGTCTGCTGGCGTGAGTTGGCCGAGAACGTGAGCGAGTCCTTGACCAAGGGCAGTCGGGTGATCGTCACCGGTCGTCTCGACCAACGCAGCTGGGAGACCGAGAACGGCGACAAGCGGTCCAAGGTCGAGGTCGTGGCCGACGAGGTCGGCCCCTCCCTTCGCTGGGCCTCCGCCACTGTGACCCGCAACGAACGACGCACCGACGGTCCCGGCGGATCGGGTGGGGGCGGCACCAAGCCGGCCATGCCCGCCGAGCCGCCGGCCGGATACGACTACGACGAGGAGCCCTTCTGATGAAACCGAAGCGCCAGACAAAGCCGCGCGACAACGGGCGGCGCATGAAGAAGAAGACGAGTGTCCTGATCACGGACAGCGTCGAGTACGTGGACTGGAAGGACGTGAACCTGATGCGCCGGTTCATCTCCGACCGGGCCAAGATCCGTGCTCGTCGGGTGACCGGCAACGACACCCAGCAGCAGCGAGAAATCGCCGGTGCGGTGAAGATCGCCCGTGAGATGGCGCTCATCCCGTACACCAGCCGGGTGACGACCCAGCGTGGTCGCCCCCGCCGCGATGACGACGACCGTCGTCCTCGTCGCGACGACTCGGAGCGCTCAGAGGAGTTCGAGGCAGTCGACAGCGGGGTCGAGGCAGTCGACAGCGGGGTCGAGGACATCGAGACCGTGGAGTCCGACGAGGTGACGGCATGATCGATCTCAAGGTCGTCCTCCGCGGCGACGTCACCGGGCTGGGTCATCGCGGCGACATCGTCGAAGTGGCACCCGGGTATGCGCGCAACTACCTGGTCCCCCGTGGGTTGGCCTTCGTGGCGTCGCCCGGCGCCCAGGTCCAAGCCGATGCCATGAAACGGCGCCGGAACCTCAAGGACGCCAAGGATCGCGAGGAAGCCCAGGAGATCGCCCGTCGGTTGGTCAGCCAGCCGATCTCGGTATCCGGGCGTGCGGCAGACGGCGGCAAGTTGTTCGGCTCGATCACCGCTGTGGACATCGTCGCAGCGGTGCTGAAGCAGGCTCATGTCGAACTCGACCGCAAGTCGCTTCGACTCGACGAGCCGATCAAGGCCATCGGCAGCCATCAGGTGGCTGTTCATCTCCACGCCGAGGTCGAGTTCCCGTTGACCATCGAGGTCTCCGGATCCTGAACCCGGCCCTGTGGGCGATGTCCACAGGTGATCCACAGGTGAATCCCCTGATTTTGTCGTACTTCTCCTCTGGTTGCCCACAGAGGACCTGGGGGAGGATGAAGTCCTGATGGCGGAGCCGATGCGGGTGATTCAAGGGGGCGGCGCTCGCGTTCCCCCGCACAACCTCGACGCCGAGGAGTCGTTGCTCGGGGCCATGTTGTTGAGGTCGCACGCGATCGCCGACGCCATCCAGCTGGTCAGCGCTGCAGACTTCTACAAGCCGGCCCATGCCCACATCTACGACGCGGTCTGCACCCTGTACGGCGCGGGCGAGCCCGTCGACGCCGTGACGGTTGCCGAGGAGCTGCGTCGGTCGGCGTTGCTCGACGCCATCGGCGGACCGGCCGTGCTGCTGTCGGTGCAGGCGCGTACGCCAGCGGTTTCCAACGCTGCGCACTACGCCAAGATCGTCGAGGAGAACGCTCTGCTCCGGAGGTTGATCACCGCGGCCGGCGAGATCGCCGAGCTGGGCTATCACCCGCCTGGCGAGGTGAGCGAGGTGATCGATCGAGCAGAGTCCATGGTCTTCGAGATCGGACAACACAAATACTCCGACAGTCTCGTGCAGGTCCACGATCTGCTCGATGACATGTTGAACCGCCTGGAGACCCTCTACGAAGAGAAGCGGGCCATCACCGGCACCCCGACGGGCTACCACGACCTGGACAAACTGCTGTCGGGGCTGCAACCGAACGCCCTCATCGTGGTGGGCGCTCGCCCGGCCATGGGCAAGACAGCGTTCGCACTCGGTGCCGCGGCTCATGCGGCGATCACGGCCAAGAAACCGGTCATGTACTTCTCCCTGGAGATGGGCCACCTCGAGCTGACCCAGAGGATGCTCGCGTCGGAGGGACGGATCGACGCCACACACCTGCGCGACGGCAGTCTGACGGACAAGGACTGGGACAAGGTCACAAAAGGCATCAACATCCTGGCCGACGCGCCGCTGTGGATCGACGACAACCCGAATACCACGGTGATGGAGATCCGGGCCAAGGCTCGGAGGCTGAAGAGCCGGGTGGGGGACCTCGGGCTGATCGTCGTGGACTACCTCCAGCTCATGTCGGGTCGCTCGAACGCAGAGTCCCGGCAGGTGGAGATTTCCGAGATGTCCCGTGGTCTCAAGATCCTGGCTCGCGAGCTGGAGACTCCGGTCATGGCGCTGTCGCAGCTGTCACGAACTCTGGAGTCGCGCACCGACAAGCGGCCACAGCTGTCCGATCTCCGTGAATCCGGTGCGATCGAGCAGGACGCCGACGTGGTGATGTTCCTGTACCGGGACGAGGTCTACAACGCCGAGACAGCGGACCGCGGTACGGCCGAGGTGATCATCTCGAAGCATCGCAACGGTCCGATCGGCATGTGCCGGCTGGCCTTCGTTGACTACTGCACGCTCTTTGCGAACATGGCGAAAGGCCCCACGCCACCAGGGATCTGACGCGAAAGACGGGGGCCGTGGCCCCCGTCCTCCCCGGCTTTCCAGGATTTGTGTTCGTCAGCTGGCACCGACGATCTGTCTCCCGTTCACCACTCACTCCGCCAAGCGATCGGATCACGGGAGGCGGGGCCGGTTTCGCTCTGTGCTCCCCACCTGACCAAGCGACCAGTCATCAGGTGGATCGATGCGCCCCAACGAGGACGAATGAACCAGATCGGTGGACTCCGGTCAACGGGCATGAACGAATTGGGTGGAATGACCCACCTGACCGACGCCGGACCGTCGGGTCCGGCAGACTCCGAGGATGAGCCGGTGGAGTAGCACCGACGCGCCCCGTGGGGACGCGTACGACGAGCGTTTCGATCGACTCGCGGCGGCCGGGCACGACGTGCACGGCGAGGCCAGCTTCGTCATGGCGTACGGTCCGACTTCGGTCCTCGACGCCGGCTGCGGGACCGGCCGGGTGGCGATCGAGCTCGGCCGTCGAGGAGTGGCAGTCGCTGGAATCGATCTGGATCTTGCGATGCTCGAGTCGGCTCAGACCAAGTCGCCGGGGATCGACTGGATCCACGGTGACGTCTCGAACTTCGTGATACCTGATGACGACGGTGGGGTCCGGACGTTCGACATCGTTCTGACCGCTGGGAACGTGATGATCTTCCTGACGCCGGGAACCGAACGGTCCGCGGTCCGCTGCCTGGCCGACCATGTGGCGCCCGGCGGTCACCTGGTTTCGGGTTTCCAGCTGACCGAGCGTCGCTACGGCGTGGACGCCTACGACCGGGCGTGTGCTTCGGTCGGTCTCGAACGGGTCGCCCGGTACGCCACGTGGGACGGGGCGCCCTGGCTCGAGGGGGTGGGGTACGCGGTCAGCGTCCACCAACGGCCGGGTGCCGGCCACTTGGAGCCGGCTGGTGATGCGGCGGCGCAGCGGACGTGGCGGGCCGACGACGTCCAGGTTCGGCCGGCCGCTGACTGACCCGGCCACCCCGCTCCGCCAGCGGTGCTGTGTCGATCAGCGGTGCTGTGTCGATCAGCGGTGCTGTGTCGATCAGCGGCGTTCGTTGATCCAGTCGGCCATCATGCAGGCTGCCTCGACGCGATGACCGGCGAGGTAGTGCGGGGATCCCTCGAGCCGATGGGACTCGATGTCGTCCGATCCGGACGACGAGGCGATCGCATCGGCCTCACTGAGACGGATCTCGGTGTCGGCGGTCGGGTGGATGACCAGCGTGGGGCAGGTGATCAGGGGCATGGAGCTCTTGGTATTGGCCGCCGAGGACAGCGCTGACCAGGTGGACAACCAACCTCGGGCGGTCATCACCCGTCCCAATCCGCCGTACCCGCTGTTCCCCACGAGCGGATCGCCGGGGACGAAGATGGTTCCCAGTGGCCGGTCGTCTGGTTCGATGGTCGGGTCGAGGTAGGCGGGGTTGGCCAGGGTCCGATGAATGGTCATGACCGACCCGAAGACCGAGCGGCGACGTTCATCGACCCACTCGGCGGTACCCGGCTCGGCGTTCCCAGCTCGTTCTCTGGCCTGGCGTCGGGAGTCGATCGTCGCGTTGGCTCGGGCGTCGATGCGGGCGATGCGTGCGCGCTGGGCCGAGCGATACCGGCTCAGCCAATCGGGGTCATACGAGGCGGGCGCCGGCCAGGGACGCCATCCGTTGTCGGGGTGGTACATGTCGAGCGTCGGATCAGCAGAAAAGGGGTCGTTCTCGTCGGTGACCGACGGATCGATGACCTGGCTCATGATCTCGCCTTCACCGGCGTGGGCTGCCAGGGCGATGAACAGGTCGGCGCCGAGGTCATGTCGGGCCTGGGCCAGCGCGGTGAGCGGTCCGCCGCCACAGTTCCCCAGGGCCACCAACCACTCCGCCCCTCGTTCCCGGAGCCACTGTGCCGCGGTCACCACATCGAGCGCCGCCGACTCGTGCAGGCAGTCCATGTCGTTGTTGACGTACCGGGTGGCGATCCCGAGCACGGCGAATCCCGCTGCGGCCAGGAGCGGTGCGGCGTAGTGCACGCTGAAGTCCCCGCGCGGGTGCGCCAGGATCACGCCGGTCGTCCAGCGTCCGCCCGGTGGGGTCCAGAGCACGCCGCGGACGATGGCCCCGTCGGGGGAGACCGCCCACATGGGTTCGCGGCCCAGGTCGACACCCGGATCGTCGGCCGGGTCGGGCCAGTATCCGAGTGACGGCCGGACGGAGTCCGGGGGTTGGGTCAGCTGAGTAGGGACCGGCGGGTTGCCGGTCATCTGGCCCAGGCCGGGCGCAGCGCCGGGTCTGCCCGGTGGAACTCGGATTCGGGTGGTTCCTCCAGCGGCGGGTCGGCCAGCAGGATGGTCGCCGCGGCATGCGCGCGGTCGTCGTTGTCGAGCGGCCGGGTGTCCAGGCACCATTCGACCAACGTTCCGTTGACCTCAACGGTGTAGATCGACCGGCAGAACCCGTGGTCGACCTCGAAAACATCGAACCCGTGATCCAACCACCGTTTTCGGCCGGCGTCGAGGTGCGCCCCATCGTGAGCGGTGAACGCCAGGTGGTTCACCCACTCGGGAAGTCCCACCGAGGTCGACATGGCGCCGTTCACGGCTGGGAGTGCGTCGACGTGAAGGTCCCAGAAGGCCACCATCCCGCCGTCGCCCGTGTCGTAGAAGGCGTGCTTCGCCCAGCCACCCTCCGGAGTCGCCCCGACAACGACTTTTACCAACTCGAAGCCCATGGCGTCGGTGTAGAAGGCGTGCGTCGCGGCGATGTCGGCGGTGGCCAAAGCCACGTGGTGTACTCCCATGACGTCCCCCGGTCGTTGGTGCCGATGCAGGATACGACATCGGTTCGGTTCCGGGCAGGGCGGGTGGCGTCTCGCGCCACTGAGCCCGCCGAGAACCGCCCAAAGCAGCCAGGCAGCGCCCGACCGGATCAGCCGAAGCCGGCCGGTCGATCGAGCGCCTCGCTCAGTCGCTCCAGGTACTGGGTGCGAGGTACGTCGATGACGCCCAGCGTTGCGAGGTGCGGCGTGGTCCATTGAACGTCGAGCAATGTTGCGCCGTGTGAGTGGAGGCGTTCGACCAGCTGGATCAGCGCGACCTTCGATGCGTCCAGTGAGGCCGAGAACATGGACTCACCAGCGAACAGGCCGCCAATCGAGATGCCGTACAACCCACCCACCAACCGGCCGGTGTCGTCGCGGGCTTCGACCGAGTGGGCGAATCCCAACTCGAACAGGCGCAGGTAGGCCCGCACGAAGTCGTCGGTAATCCAGCCGTGAGGCCGCGGTGTGGTCATGCAGGACCGGATCACCGCCTCGAAGTCACGATCGACGGTGACCTGGTAGCGCCCAATGGACCGACGCAACGACCGGGAGACCCGCAGGCCATCGAGGGGGAGCACCCCCCGGGGATCGGGGCACCACCAGCCGAGTTGCCGCTTCCGGACCGCCATCGGGAAGACTCCCGATGCGTAGGCGGTGATCAGAGTCGACGGGGCGAGGTCGGCGCCGACGGCGACGAGATCCCCCGGATCCATCTCGGCCGGGGTCGGGAACCGCCATGGACACCCTGGCAGGCCGGCCGCGTCGAGCAGATCAGCGGCTGTAGTCGTAGAAGCCCTTCCCGGACTTGCGGCCCAGCTGACCGGCCGCGACCATGCGGCGCAACACGGGGACCGCCGCGTAGTTCGGGTCGCGGAACTCGGTGTAGAGCGCGTCGAGGATCGACACCGATGTGTCGAGTCCGACCAGGTCGAGCAGCGCCAGCGGCCCCATGGGGAAGTTGCAGCCGCCCTTCATGGCGCTGTCGATGTCGTCGCGCGACGCGGTGCCGTTCTCCATGAGTCGCACTGCGTTGTTGAGGTAGGGGAACAGCAGCGCGTTCACGATGAACCCGGCGCGGTCGGCCACCTCGACGGGGGTCTTTCCGCACTTGGCGGCGAACTCGGTGACCTCGGCAATGGTCTCGTCCGATGCCGTGATCGGACGAATGATCTCGATCAGCGGCATGGCCGGCGCAGGGTTGAAGAAGTGCACGCCGCAGACCCGGTCGGGGCGCCCGGTCTCGACCGCCATCTCGACCACCGGGAGCGTGGAGGTGTTGGTGGCGATGATGGCTCCGGCCTTGACCGTCCGGTCGAGCTCGTTGAACAGGGCCAGCTTCACCGCCAGGTCCTCGACAACGGATTCCAGGACCAGATCGCAGTCGGCCAGGTCGCTGATCCGTTCGGTGGCAGTGACCCGACCCAGGATGGCGGTCCGGTCGGCGTCCTCGAGGCGGCCCTTGTCGACCTGCTTGGCCAGTGACTTCTCGAGTGCAGCCACCATGGCGTCGGCCGTTTCCTGGCGGCGCGATCGGAGCACGACCTCGTAGCCGGCCTTGGCCGCCACCTCCGCAATACCGGACCCCATGATTCCAGAACCGATGATGCCGACACGCGTGATCATCGGCACACGTTACCGCCGGGTAACAACGGTGTTCCAAGTCCAGGTGCCACCCTGGGAGGGTGATCGGACCTCTGGCACTGATAGGCGGCGACGAGTGGACCGAAGGGTGTTCGTTCGATGCAGGGCTGCTCGCCCGATCCGGGGCGTCGACTGTGGTGGTGCTGGCCACTGCGTCGGCCTACGAGCAGCCCGGTCGTCTCACCGAGCGGGCCCGGCACTGGTTCAACGGCCCCGGCGCCACGGTCGAGGTGCTGGACGTCTATCGACGTCCGGATGCCATGGACCTCGAGTTGGCCGAGCGGCTCAGAGGAGCGAAGTTCATCACCCTGTCATCAGGCACATCGATGCACCTTCGCTCGGTCATGTTGGGGACGCCGGTCTGGAAGGCCTTGATCGCGGCTTGGAACGGTGGAGCGGTGTTGGCTGCGTCCGGTGAGTCGGCCGCAGCGCTCTCGTCGCACTGCGTCGATTCACGGGGTGGAGCGTTCACCGTGGGGCTGGGGGCCATCGAGGGGTTGACCGTCGTCCCGCAGTTCGGCTCCTGGTCAGAGGACAAGTGGCACCGCACGGTCGAGTTGGCCGGCAAGGGTCTCGCCGTGGCGGGCGTCGACGCGGCGACTGCGTTGATCTACGCGGACGGGGCGTGGACGGTGGAAGGCGCCGGTTCGGTGACGGCGGTGCGCGACGGCAAACGGATCACGATCGACGAGCTGCCCTCGTTGGAATGATTGCTCACCGCCGAGATGATCCCGGCGCCAGAGCGCTGGTCAGGACTCGGTGATCGAGACGGAGTTGATGGTGATCGGGGTGAGGGGCTTGTCGTCGGGACCCTTTTCGGCTTTGCCGATCGTGTCCACCACGTCCTGGCCGGTAGTGACCTGGCCGAACAACGAGTAGGCGGCCTTCCCGCCGACGGCGGACGACAGGGTCTTCGCACCGTTGTCGCTCAGCACCACGAAGAACTGACTGCCATTGGTGTTCGGCCCACTGTTGGCCATGGCCAGGCTGTACGCCTGGTAGTCCTCAGGCTTGGGCAGTTCGTCCTCGAACGAATAGCCCGGCCCGCCCTGGCCGTTGCCCTGGGGGTCGCCACCTTGGATCACGAAATCGGACACGATCCGGTGGAACGTGAGCCCGTCATAGAACTTCCAGCGGGCCAGCGACACGAAGTTGTTCACGGTCTTGGGCGCGCGCTCCGGGTCGAGGGCAATGGTGAACTCTCCCTCGGAAGTGATGACCTTGGCGGTGTAGGTCTTGGTGGGATCGGTGCAGTTCTCCGGGAACGGACCGGTGAAGGCCGTCGTTCGCTCGGCGGACCCATCGGTGGGTGGGCAGGTGGGTGCAACCCCGGCCGGAGTCGACGTCGACGCCGACGCAGCCTCCGTAGTCGTCGACCCCTCGTCCGGAGACTTCTCGTTGTCGTTGCCGGAGAACACTGCGACCACGATGAGGGCGACTGCCACCACCGAGACGATGGCGCCGATCCGGGTGAACCGGGCCACCCGCGCCTTGCGCTTGGCCTCCAGCCGGGCGGTCTCCAGCCGAGACTGGTGCTGTTCTTTCTGACGGGCGCGTTTGTCGGTTCCCACGAGTCGGAGACGTTACCAACGGCGGCCGCCGAAACATGCAGCGGCTTCGGCTCCACAGCCGGCTCACTGGTAGCTTCGGCACCCGTGGCCCGGATCGTTCAGAAGTTCGGCGGCACGTCGGTGGCCGATGCGGAGCGCATCCGCAACGTGGCCGATCACGTGGCCCGCTGCCGACGTCGGGGCGACGAGATCGTCCTGGTGATCAGCGCCATGGGCAAGGAGACCGACGATCTGCTCCGTATCGCCGGAGAGGTGTCCGACACCCGCCCCGGTCGGGAGATGGACATGCTGATCACTGCCGGCGAGCGCAAGGCGATCGCTCTGGTGTGCATGGCGCTGGCGGACCTGGGGGTCGAGGCGGAGAGTTACACCGGCAGCCAGGCCGGTTTCATCACCGACACGCGGCACACCGACGCCAAGATCCTCGAGGTTCGACCTGACCGCATCCTCGCCGCATTGGTTTCGGGGCGGGTGCCGGTGGTGGCTGGTGCGCAGGGCGTGTCGACGGCGCACGACGTCACGTTCCTGGGTCGGGGCGGTTCGGACACCACGGCGGTGGCGTTGGCCAAGGCGCTCGACGCCGACGTGTGCGAGCTGTACACCGACGTGTCCGGCGTGTACACCACGGATCCGCGTGTGGTTCCCCAAGCGCGAAAGCTCATCTCGATCAGCTTCGACGAGCTGCTCGAGATGACGGCCACCGGCTGCCCCAAGCCGGCCATGCGATCCGTCGAGTACGCCCGCCGTCACGGCGTGAAGTTGCACGTGCGTTCCGCGTTCACGTGGGAGCAGGGCACCATGGTCACCGAGGAGGACGAAGGTATGGAACACGCGGTCGTCTCCGCCATCACCCACGACATGAGCGAGGCCAAGGTGACCGTTGCCGGCGTGCCCGACCGCCCCGGTGTAGCGGCCCGGCTCTTTCGCGCGCTCGCCGATCGATCGGTCGTGGTGGACATGATCGTGCAGAACGCTTCGGCTGCCGGCGTCACCGACATCTCGTTCACCGTGCCGCACTCCGACCTCGGCATAGCGGTCGAGGTGGCCGAAGCACTTCAGGCGGACCTCGGGGCCGGAGCGGTGGTCGGCGATGCGGACATCGCACGGGTGTCGGTGATCGGCTCGGGGATGCGGACGAATCCGGGCGTCGCGGCGGCCATGTTCGAGACCTTGGCCAACGCGGGGATCAACATCGACATGATCTCGACGTCGGTCATCCGGACGTCCTGTGTGGTCCGTCAGGCCGACGCCGAGCG
>Ga0105046_10019251_pt1 | contig 10359 bp, 7 predicted proteins | sample MAT03_FD_78385 | JGI IMG/M metagenome (GOLD analysis project Ga0105046, IMG submission 78385) | Freshwater microbial communities from Lake Fryxell liftoff mats and glacier meltwater in Antarctica - MAT-03 (megahit assembly) | ecosystem: Environmental > Aquatic > Freshwater > Ice > Liftoff... | reverse complement strand
CGCTTCAAAATTGTAGTATTCGCTTTCAACTTCTGGACCATCCATAATGGAAAACCCCATTTCACTAAAAATGTTTTCAATTTCAGTTTGAGTTTGGGTGAGTGGATGGATGCTGCCTTTTTCAGGGCGTACTCCTGGAGCGGTGATATCAAAAAATTCTGTAGAAAGTTGTTCGGCAATCGCTTTATCTTCAAAATACCTGGATTTTTGTAAAATTTGGAATTCTAAAGCACTTTTTACTTGCTGGATAGCTAAGCCGAGAATTGGTTTTTCTTCAGCGGAAAGGTCTTTGATTCCTTTTAAAATTTCAGTAAGTTCGCCTTTGCGGCCTAAATATTTGACTTCAACTTCTTTCAATTGTTCAGCACTGGCAGTTTCATTGATTGCTTGAGTTGCTGATTTTTGGATAGTTTTGAGGAGATTTTCCATGGTGTGTCGTGGGAAAGAGCTTGAACGTAACGAATGTAAGGCTTTTTGGGTTTTTTGGCAAATTTTAAAATTTTTTAAGCGATCATTGTATCAAAAAAAGCCCTCTTTTTAGGGAGGGCTTTGGGATGGTGGAAGATATTATCTTACAGCGTCCTTGAGAGATTTACCAGCTTTGAAAGCAGGAAGCTTCATTGCAGGGATCTTGATTTTTTGACCTGGGTTACGTGGATTTACACCAGTTCGAGCAGCTCTTTTAGAAACACGGAAAGTTCCGAAACCAGTGATGGTTACGTTTTCGCCTTTCTTGAGGGCTTTTGTAATTGCTTCGATCATTGCGTCCAAAACTTCAGAAGCGGCTTTTTTAGTAACGCCTGAAGCAGTTGCAGCAGCATTTACTAGATCTTGCTTTGTCATAGTAAGGATTTGTTAAGAAATAGTTCCAAACTGCAGCAAATTATAGAAAACGTGGTTAGAAATGCAAGATTAGATGAATACAAAGCCTTTTTGTGCGAATTTGCGTTCAGAGGTTTAGACTAGTCAAAACCTCTAGGTGGCTTATTTGAGCGACAAACAGTTCGTTTGCTTGGTTTGTTAAATATTTTGTAGCTCCAATTTTTGGCTTACTGATCTTGTATATAGGGTCATGAAAATTTTTGTCAGTCAAATGGAATTTGAGGCTAAAATGGTGAAAATTCCTTTGTTTTAAAGGTTAAAATGCCTTTTTTGTGGGTCAAATTTTGTTAAATGTTCATTTTTTGCTGACAGAAATGAAGGAGCTTGAGCAGTTTCGAGCGTTGTTTTTCAGCGTTTTTTGTGTTAAAATACTATGATTTAACGAAATACTATGTTCCAATTTTTACAATACAAACGTTTGGGAATGTTCTTTGGCCTTTTTATGGCTTTGATGCTCAATTATTCTGTGGCTTATGCAGCTGGCCCACACGAAGCAGAAAATCCTCCTTGTTATGATGTTTCTGGTCAAGGGAAATTGGTTTCTCTGGGAAATTCAGGGGTGTTGGATTTTGATTTTGCGACTACTTATGCACAACCTGCCATGGCTACTTATGAAGGTTGTGTGCGGATGGATGGCACAAATACTTACCCTTCTCATGTGGAAGGATGGGCTTGGGACAACAATTTAGGATGGATTAGCATGTATTGTAAGGCTGGAATGAATTTAGGCGTGGCTTGTGGTGCGCAACCGTATGGTGTGACCGTTAGTACAACTCCGGCATCGGCCGCTGAGCCTTATACAAACGTGAATTTAAACGGTTATGCTTGGGGCGATAATGTGGGGTATATGAGTTTTAATTGTTCAGATAATGCGAGTTGTTTAGTTTCGAGTTATGGTATTCAGCTCATTCCAACCGCGGGCTCTGGGCAGGGTTTTGTGGATTCAGTTACTGCAGGAGCAAAATATGTGTGGGCGGATTCTGTGCAATGGTTTGATTTGAGTGGTGTGCGTTTTCCGTGGACGAATGTTCCGGTAAATCTTGTGAAAATTTGTACGATTGCTGATCCGACTTGTGTGGCTTGTAACTTAGCTACTGGCTGTGATCCGGTGGTGACCAATAAAACTCCTTTGGCGAATGGTGTTGAAAATATAAAAATTCAATTGCCATATACGGATGCTGGAGTGGATATTGTTGACACAAATGTAAACTTTCTGCCTTCTTGTAATGCCACTGCGTTGACGACTGTCACCCCTGCTCCGCCGGGTTTGACGTATGCGGTGTGTTTGCAATTAGATTGGAATGATACCGTGAGCTTGGATCAAACAACCGGGGCAAGTCAGGATCCTTCAAATGAATGTAATTCAAAGACGTATCCAGATTCCGGACTAGGTGGTGTTTGTCCGGTTAAAAAGCCGCTTTTTCTGGCTAATTTCCCTGCTCCTGCTGGAGGTTATAAATCTTTTAATGTGACATCGATTGCACCAACTTCTGATGCGAATATTGAAACTACCGCTACGACGCGTTTTTATAATGAGAAATTTATTTATCCTGAAAACGCCGGGAGTATTTCAGCTGATTATGATGGCACTAAATTTGCAAGTAATACCCTGAAATTGGCGAGTTTGAAATATATGGTTTTTAAATATCAGTCAGGGATTAATCCTGGAGTGTGTGTTATTGGTACAAGTGATGGGACAAATTGTAATCCCGTAAGTTTAAGTAATATTCAATTCCCATTCAAGCCGGCACTTGCCTTGGATAATCTGTATCAGGCACTGGGAGGTAAAAATTTGAATTTTATTTCCGCTGCGGAAAATTCTGATTTGTTTTTTGATTTTGCGGTAGTAGACGGAGTTCCGACGGGTGCAACTGATAAAAATGTAACTCTTCTTACTGGTTTACAGGGTGATGAAGCGGATAAATATGATTTTAATTTTATTGTGGGAGAGGGTGGTGGCAGTAGTTTAGAAGTTTCTTTTTCTAACTCTCAAGCGAAAGCAGTTATAAAACTTAAAGATGAAGAAAACAGTGCGGATCTTGCTTTGGTTCAGCCATATCTTTATTCAAAAGTGACTTATACGATTGATGGAAATGTCGTGAAATTCTTTTCCGGGAAATTGCCGAGATTGGCTGCGGGATTTGTGAAAAATCCTGTGATGCAAGCGGTTGGAACGGTTTATAGTTCTGCGAAAGTTTTTAATAAGAGCAATGCAGATATTCGAAGTTTGGGTTCGGTTGCCACCAATGAGTTCCGGGAAATGTTGGTACGGCAAGCGGCGAATGCGACGGCAGGCAATGGTGGTGTTTCTTCTGGTGATGTTCTTATGACTGGGTACAATGGAACAGGTTTTACTTTTTTTGGCTCTCAGCTAGTGGCTTTGAAAAATAATGTGTACTTGGTGAAAGGAGATTTAACGATTGATTGTCCCCCGGGTTGTACCTGGCAAGGGAAATGGACGATTGTAGTTGATGGTGGAAATGTATTTATCAAATCGAATGTGTATCCTACTGATGCCAATGCGAAGCTTGGTTTGATTGTTTTGAAGGATTTGAGTTCGAATAAAAATGATGGAAATATTTTTGTGGATGCGTCAGTGACGGATTTGAAAGTGAATATGTATGCGGATCGGGCTCTGTTGAGTTATGATGCGGTTTTGGGTTTTAATCCTGCTGCCATGGAGCCGATTTTTGCTGACGATGCTGCACGCCAAGAATCTTTGAAAAACCAATTGATTATTGTTGGTTCACTTTCTTCCATGAATTGTATCGGTTGTGCGAGTTCCAATCCTCCTTATGATGGAGAAGGTGCCACGGTGACTGGAAATGGATCCTATGCCACGGCTGCTGCTCCCTCTGCGGGTATTGCGCGGGCAAGGACGTTTGATTTGAATTTCATGCGTTATTATGGTCCGTATTTGGAGGTTTGTGCAGATAATAGTACGCCGGTGGATCAGCAAAGAAAGGGCGAGCCCGATCTGGGGTGTAATTCGAGTGATCCTGCTTATCTTATTGATGCTACAAATTTGGTTGATCCTGCTGGAGGGGATTTAATTTTACCAGCAGCTCTGGAAGGTAAAAAATCTCAATATTATTCATCGGATTCTAGTAAATACAGCCCTGTGTATTTTATTTACCAGAGTGCGCAAGGACTTCCTTTGTTTGAATCAAATTTGGATATTAATCCGACGCAGGTGAATTAGTTATTTTCTACTTTTTTGCGTCACTTGGTATTCAAGTTTTTTATTAAAAATGAGGCGGGTTTGTGCGTCGATGGCTGGGATGGCGCTGAGGATGATGCTGATAACGGGAATAACAAGCCATTGGGCGACGAGAATGACTGAGCCGAAGATTCCTCGTTCTTTGTTGTATGGTACAAGTTTGAGGCTGATGATGGCGCAGGCGATAATTCCTGTTGAGGCGAGAGTGAGTATGTTGCTCATGACATGAGGCAAATTGTAGGCGAGTACGGTGTTGCGGAAGTCGCTGTTAAGAATTCCTGGTAGAAAGCCTGTGAAGGTAATGAGGATGGGGCCAGTGGCCCAGAAAAAGCTGTTTTTTACAAAGTCTACGGTTTGGTAGAGCTTGGTTTTTAGATCTAGCTGTTTATGTTTCCAAACGTTGATGGTTACAAAAGGGAAATCGCAAACACCCCAAGCCCAACGGCGTAATTGTTTGTACTGGCTAAAAAATGTTTTTACATACGTTTCAGAGAGTACGGCATCCATGTAAATTGGGCAGTAGATTGGTACAAGTTTGTGTGCACCGTTGTAAATTAAATAGGCGGTCCAGTATTGGCGGGAATCTTCAGGAATAATTGCGGGGTCCCAAAAATCGCAGTCAACAGCCATTTGGAAACTGAGTGAGCGGCTGGAAAAACTTTTGTATTTATCTTTTTCCATACTTTCCGCCATGCGCCAAAAAGTGCAACCTAAGGCAATCATTCTGGTGAAAAATGGCACATCCCAAATGTTGTTGTGGAAAAAATGCGTTGGTTGGTAGCCCATTTGTACGCGGTTTTTTGTAGTGAGATATTTGTACGTTAACTCACTAAAATAATCGCGGTGTACTACGGTGTCGGCGTCAAAATTGGAGAGCATGATATTTTCATAGGCGATGCCATTTTCATCTAAATAGATTTGGAGTTTTTTGGCAGCCCAAGTAGCGTTGGCGCTTTTACCTTTGATTTCGCCGGGTATATTTTTTGGATGGATGGTGACGAGGAATTTTTTAAAATGTTTGCCGAATTCCTTTTCAATTTTTTGGCTAATTTTCAGGGCGTTTTCTTGGTCTGATTCTTCACAGCCGAAAACCAGAATTAGGCGTTTTGAATCGTAACTGCTTTGGGCATAGGATTTTACTGATTCACGAATGAGCTCGTAGGATTCTTTGTAGGTAACGTATAAAACAGCATGGAAAATCTCAGATGGTTTTTTAAATTCGCCAATTTTTTGAAGCTCGGAAATTTGAGTTTTCAATTTTGCCTCAAGACAGTTTTTTGATTGAGGTGATTTTTTTTGAATTGCGTAGTCCAGTTTTTTGCTATTTTCTAAATACGCTAAAAGTCTGTTCCAATCAGTACGAAGAGCTTTTTGGCTGAGATTATATGATTTTACTAAATTGAAGGTCATGCGGAAGGAACGGAAAAACCAAATCATTGTGTAGATGATGATGATGGTTGCGGTAACGGCGGGGAAAAAAATTGAACCCAGAATTGGCACGATAAAAGCAAGCCACGTGATGATACCAGGAATGCATTCAATCCAGCGCCATGCTGGATGATGTCTTATGAGTTTTGCTGTTTTTTCTTGATACGATTCTGGCATTTGATTTAGTGGGCGATGGATGATGGAAGTTGTACTTCAGGGAATTTCCGTAATTCACTGAACATAATTTCCTGGATCTCCGCAAGTTTTTCTTGGGACGCTGATTCAAAACGCATCGTGAGGTTTGGAGTGGTGTTTGAGCATCGTACTGCGCCCCAGCTGGTTTCATCAAAATTTACGCGAATACCGTCGAGAGTGATAGAGGGGAATTTGGTTTGAAAGAATTCAGTGATTTCTTTGACCACGATAAATTTGCGTTCATCCGGGCAAGGAATTTTTAGTTCTGGGGTTGAATAGAGTTTTGGTAAATCTATGAAATGTTCAGAGAATTGGAGTGGGGTTTTGCTGAGAACTTCTAGAACTTTGCAGGCAGCAAACATGCCGTCATCGTAGCCGTAGGAATTGTAGTGTTTTTTTCCAAAGAAAATGTGTCCGCTGTTTTCACCAGCAAGTGAGGCATTTTCATGACGAATTTTTTCTTCGATAAATGAATGTCCGGTTTTGCTCATCATAGCTAATCCGCCATTTTTTGTGATGTCATTGATGAGGTTGTTGGAAACTTTTACGTCGAAAATTACTTTTTCACCTGGGTGACTTTTTAGGAAATCCCTGGCAAGAAGCATAATAAGATATTCTGCAGGATAATGTTGAGCGTTTTCATCTACTACGCCAACGCGGTCGCCGTCACCGTCGAAGCCGATGCCGAGGTTGGCTTTTGTTTCGAGGACTTTTTTCCCAAGGTCAATCATGTTGTGTGCTTCTTCTGGATTGGCTTCGTGATTTGGGAAATTCCCGTCGAGGTCACAGTAAATTTCTGTGACGTCGCAACCGATGGCACGGAGAAGTTTTGGTGCGAACATTCCGGCAACGCCGTTTCCGCAATCAACCACAATTTTTAACGGCCGTTCAAGCTTCGTGTTTTGTGTTGTAAATTTCAGATATTCCTCAAAAATATCATTTTTTTCTTCAAGTGGAGTTAGCTCAGCGGCAAGCGTAAAATCCTGATTTTGAATAAGTTTTAAAATTTCCTGAAGTTCTTGATCCGCTACAGAAGCGCCATTCTCTCTTACGATTTTAATGCCATTGTATTCTTTTGGATTGTGGCTGGCGGTAATGTTCACTCCACTTTCAAAGCCAAAATGGCACACAGCGAAATATAAGAGTGGTGAAGTTGCCAAGCCCATATTGGTTACTTGAATTCCCGTTTTTCTTATTCCTTGGATAAACGCAGTTTGTAAAAGCTCACTATGAAGGCGATTGTCTCTTCCAATAACCATGTTTTTGGTGTTGTACTTTCTTTGAAGGTACGTGCCTGCAGCCAAACCAATCAATTCAACAGTTTCTGGTGTTAAATCTGCCACAGGGTTTTTCTCGTTTACTTCTGCGATACCGCGGATGTCGTAAGCGCGGAAGATGAGGGGATTGATATTCATAGGTGAAAAATGAAGAAGTCTTTTTAGGCGATGTTAATATCTTTTCAAAGTGCGGCGGACTTCCAAATCTTGCGCTTTGGTTTTTAAATCTGAGCGTCGGTCGTGGAGTTTTTTGGATTTGCAAACGCCGATTTCGACTTTGATACGGCCGAAACGTAAATGCATATTAAGAGGCATAATGGTTGAGCCTTTTTCACTGAGGGCGCTTTCCAGTTTGATAATTTCGTGGGCGTTGAGGAGGAGTTTTCTTTTTCCAACTGGATCGTAGCCTTCTTGGATGGCGTGAGAGTATGCAGAAATGTGGACGTTTTTGAGGTACACTTCGCCGTTTTCAATGGAAATATAGCCACCTTTTAAGTTGGCGAGGCCGTTTTTTACTGATTTTACTTCTGCTCCAGTTAAAACAATACCTGCTTCGTATTTTTCTAAAATCTCGTAAAATGCGCCGACTTTCTTATTGTACGCAAGCATTATTAAGGTTTGATTCGGTAAATAGTTCTTGGGAATGGAATTGATTCACGAACGTGTTCCAGGCCGCAAATCCAGGTGACGATTCTTTCGAGGCCGTAGCCAAATCCTGAATGCGGAACTGAGCCGTATTTTCGTAAATCCAAATACCATTGAAATGGCTCGACTGGAAGATTGTGTTCTTTAATTCTTCCTAAAAGTACATCGTGGTCGTCTTCACGTTGGCTTCCGCCGATAATTTCGCCGTAACCTTCTGGTGCAAGGAGATCTGCGCAAAGTGCCCGTTCCGGGTCATTTGGATCGCGTTTCATGTAAAAGGCTTTTACTTTTGCAGGGTAACGTGTGACGAACATTGGTTTGTCGTATTTTTTGGTGAGCATAGTTTCATCGTCGCCGCCAAGGTCGTCGTCGTCTTTGATGTCTGAACCCATTTCGCGTAATTCTTGTACCACTTCTGCGTGAGTTTTGCGGATGAATGGCGCTTTAATTTTTTCTAAAGCTTCAATGTTTCTTTCAATGATTTTTAATTCACTTTGATTTTTTTCTAAAACTTTTGCCACAATATGGCAAATGAGTGCTTCTTGCGTGTCCATATTTTCATCGAGTTCCACAAAGGCGGCTTCGGCATCCATCATCCAAAATTCAGTTAAATGGCGGCGAGTTTTGGATTTTTCTGCGCGGAAAACTGGACCGAAATCAAAACATCTTCCTACACTGAAAATTGCGGCTTCAATATAAAGTTGTCCGGATTGGCTAAGGTAAGCTTTTCCTTCGTCGAAATAATCCATTTCAAAAAGTTCCGTTGTTCCTTCGCAAGCATTTGGTGTTAAAATTGGCGAATCGATTTTGATGAAATCGTTATTGTTGAGGTATTCGAACGTGGCATTAATAATGGTGTTTCGAATTCTTTGAATAGCCCATTGACGATTTGATCGTAGCCAAAGATGGCGATTATCTAAGAGGAAGTCTATGCCATGCTCTTTTTTGGAGATTGGATAGTCGGGGTCAGCGATGTTGATAATTTCAATATTGGTGACTTGGATTTCAAAACTGTCGGCTTGCTTTGGGTGTTGTGTTACTAAGCCACTCACTTTCAGTGAAGATTCAGCGGTTAATTTTTCTGCAGCTTCCATGACTTCAGGTCCTACTCTGCTGGCTTCTACAATTCCTTGTGTCACGCCGCTGCCATCGCGAAGTTGGAGAAAATAAATTTTCCCGCTACCGCGTTTGTTGTACATCCAGCCGGCAAGGGTGATTTCTTGACCGACAAAATCTTTCATGTGAGAGATGAGCGTTCTTTTCATAAGGAATTTTTGTGATGAGCTCTTGTAATTGCTGGAAAACACATTAAATTAATGGCAGTTCACTTACAAGAGAATTTCGATGTTTGATTATAGTTTTCCAACTGATGCCGAGCAAATTTATGAGCGAATTTTGGCGATTGATCCGAAACGTTATGACCAAACTAGGAATCATTTAGATGGCTATGTGAGCCGGCTTTCGCCGTATTTTGCGCATGGGTTTTTGACTTTGCCTTTGGTGCGCGATGCGTTGTTTATGAGTTTTCGGCCGCTCGATTGTTATCGATTTATTTATGAACTTTGTTGGCGTGAATTTTTTTCACGTTACATGGCGAGATTTGGAGAAAAAGCGGTGTGTACGGAACAGGAAGCGCGGAAAAGTGATTTGCCGTGTTTACCGCTTCTGCCAGACAAAATTAAGTCGGCGAAAACTGGTTTGAAGGCTTTGGATTTTGCCTTTCAGAAGCTTTATGAAGCTGGCTACATGCACAATCATGCGCGCATGTGGGCGGCGGCTTATACTACGCATTATGCTCGCACGCAGTGGCAAACGGGCGCGCGGCTTTTCTTTTTCCATCTTTTGGATGGTGATTTGGCCTCGAATAATCTTTCTTGGCAATGGGTTTTTGGTACTTTTTCGGATAAAGTTTATTATTTTAATCAGGATAATATTAATAAATATTCTCCGGCGGAGTTTCGTGATCATAGGAATTTGATTGATAAGAGTTATGAAGATCTTTATGAAGACGTTTTTGTGCAGAAAATTTTTGTGGATGAGGTGGGTGCTCGGAATCCGTTTATGCCGGAGCCGGAGTTTGGGGAAATTGCGGGTGACACAAAAAGTGAAGAGGAGGTTTTGGCGCTTTTGCATCAGCATGATGACGTGATTTATTTTCATGAATGGATGTTGAATCCGATGTTGGTGGATGAATTTGATTCGGACGGAAAGGCTTTGAAACTTTTTATTGTGGATCGAGATTTTTGGGTGAAAAATCCGGCTTCTGCGAAGCGTTTTAGGTTCATGGTGGATTTGGCGAAAAATATTCCAGGCGTGGTAGTGTATTTGGGGGATCCGGCGGCGCTTTTGCGGAAAGCGATTTTAAAGAGGGCGGAAACGCGTGAGCCGCTGCGGGTTTATTCTCAAGAATATTTTTCGGAAAACGTGAAAAATACTTTTACGAGTTTGCGGGTGACGCGGAATGTGAATTTAAAAGTGAAGCCGTTTCCGTGGCTTGTGCCCCATCTTCCGGTGGTGCCGAATCGTTTTGGGAAATTTTTTAAGTTGATTGAGAGGGAACTTTTTGGGCAGCATTTGCCTTTGGCTTCGCAGATGTGGAGGAAGTAGGGGAAAATGGCTGGTTGAAGTGTTGGGCGTATTGGGAGCACCAGTCATCACCCAGTAGGTGAATCTGCTGATTCAAGCATCAAAATTCAAATAAAATTAAATGTT
>Ga0105046_10019249_pt1 | contig 10359 bp, 10 predicted proteins | sample MAT03_FD_78385 | JGI IMG/M metagenome (GOLD analysis project Ga0105046, IMG submission 78385) | Freshwater microbial communities from Lake Fryxell liftoff mats and glacier meltwater in Antarctica - MAT-03 (megahit assembly) | ecosystem: Environmental > Aquatic > Freshwater > Ice > Liftoff... | reverse complement strand
GAAATCGTTCTTGAAATAGCTGCGGTGCAGCAGCTTGGCCGTGACGGAATTGAAGAAGGTCTCGGCCAGTTCGGGCTGGTGGTGGTTGGTCAACAGGCCGATGTAGTGCAGCTTGGCCTGCTGCCAGGTGTCCATGCTGAGCTGCTCAATGTGGAAATCGTTGCGCAGGCGCGCCACGGCCTCGTTCACGCGGGTGTCGTAGAACTCGATGCGGTGGGCCTGCGCCTGCTGCTGCCCGTGCCAGTCGGCCTGCTCGAAGCGCTGCTTGGCCAGCGCGGTGGTTTCGCGGAACAGGCGGTAATGGCGGTCGAAGCCATCGATCAGAGCCTGGGCGATGTCAAACGCGGTCTTGTCCGTGAGGTGGTGCGGAAACATGCGGGCTCCTGCCGTTCGGGCGTTCTGTCGGGTGTTTGGCGGGGTGTCTGGCCGTGGTGTCGCTGGCCAGCTAGTCGGCGCGCGGATAGCGTTTCAGGGCAGCGGCGAACACGTCCACCACGCAGTCGGCGCGGTCCATGGTGACCTGCAGGTTCTTCAGCAGCCCATCCTTCAGACCGTAGACCCAGCCGTGCACGGCCACCGGCTGCCCGCGCAACCAAGCGTCCTGAATCACGGTGGAAAGCGCCACGTTGCCCACCTGTTCGATGACGTTCATCTCGCACAGGATGTCTTCCTGCTGCGCGGCGGGCAAATGGTCCAAGCGCTTGCGGTGACGCAGCCGCACGTCCTGCACATGGCGCAACCAGTTGTCGACCAACCCGATGCGTATGCCCTGGATGGCCGCCCTCACACCCGCACAGCCGTAGTGGCCCACCACCATGATGTGCTGCACCTTCAGGTGTTCGACCGCGAATTGAATGGTCGACAGTGCGTTCAGGTCGCTGTGCACCACCAGATTGGCCACGTTGCGGTGCACGAACACCTCGCCCGGGTCCAGGCCGGTGATTTCATTGGCGGGCACGCGGCTGTCGGCGCAGCCGATCCACATGTACTTGGGCGACTGCTGCTTCGCCAGCCGGGTGAAAAAGCCGGGTTCGCGTGCCTCGGTCGCAGCGGCCCAGGCACGGTTGGCGTCGAAAAGCTCGTGCAGTTCGGGAGTCATGGGCGGCGCGGCGGGGCCGCTGGGGAGTGGATCAGGTCAGCCGCAGGCCAGCGCTCGATTGCACCAACCGGCGGACGTTCACCACCAGTTTACGGGGCCGCCCCGTTCATCAGCAACTCGGCCCCTGCTCAGCCCCCGACCAGAGCCGTGGCCTTCTGAACGGCCGTTTGAAGCGCACTCAGCACCACGTCGCCAAACACGTAGGCCAGCACCCAGCCGCCCACGCCGGGCAGCGCCGACAACAACAGCAACAGGCCGTCGCGAAACATCCAGGCCAGGCTCAGCAGCACCAGGCTCAAGGCAGGCAACACGTTGCCCAGTGGCAGGGGCAACATGATCAACAAAGCCATCAGCGCGATCCACACGCCCCAGAGCACATTCGCGCCGCGGTGGAACAGGGCGGCCCAGCGCGGGCGCAGGTGGCGATCGGCCTTCGCATACAGCCAGGCCAGGAAGTGCAAGCTGCGGCGCGACCATTTCTCGTTCATCGAGACCGCGGCCAGTCGATCGGGCAAGGGGTGTGAAGTGTTCGCATGGCCCCAGCGCCAGGCAATGGCCAGCATCACGAAGCCCACCATCGTGCCGATGCCCGCCACGGGTGTCACGCACAAAACGGAAAGCACCAGCAGCAGCACGGCGGCCGAGTCGTCGCCATGCAGGTGCAGCAAGTCACGAAGGCGCAGCGTGCTGGAGATGGCTCCGTCGGCAACCGATTCGCTGGCCCGCCGGCCTTCCTGCTCGACATTCCCCGCCGCTTGAGCCGCTTGAGCGGCTTGAGCGGCTCGGGTCGCTTGATCGGCTTGAGCGGCTCGGTTCGGCTGGGCCGCATGTTGCTCGGCCGCCAGGCGGAGCCTGGCTGAAAGGGATTCGTGCATCACTTGCGGTCTGGCGGCGGCAGCGGCTGCATCAAGCGCCGCGCGCCCGCACCGCACCGGGCGCCCGCGGCGGCGGCCCTGAGCGACCGACCAGCAGGTGCAAACCCCCGGCCAGCGCCAGCATCAGCAAGGCCACCAAACCCCAGCAGACCCACACCACCGGCACCAGCCAGCCGACTGCGCCAGCGAGCCAGGGTGCCAGATCACCGATCGCGTTCAATGCCCAGGTCAGCGATTCAAACGCCATGCGCAGCGTGGCCGGGTCGATCCAGGCCGACAACCAGGGTGGCACGGGAATCTGCGAGACCAGCGCGCCCAACTCGACACCCTGAGCCGAACTCGCCGCACCCGCCAGCCAACCCACGGCCGCGGCTGTGACCCAGGCGAAGCCGGTCCACAGGGCGAGAAGCACAGCAAACACCGACCAGACCAGAATCTTCATCAGCACACTCCCTTTGCCGCATCACCCTTATCGGCGACGCACGGCCAGGACTGTAGCGAGCCGGCGGTTTCTGGTCGTGGAGTTGGGGGTATGCGCCGCATTCACTGTCCCCACACAAGTCGCTGCAATGGGGCCCATCCCCGCTCACGCGGGGCAACCTGTTCTTTCCGATGCAGCGGTTTTATGAACCAGGGCACTGCGCAGTGGTCTGCACAAGCCGGGTCGAAGCGCAGCAGCGGGGCGACGACCCGCGTGTGGCCCAGCTGCCTGCGGTCCTGGTGCGCGTGGCGCAACCATGCCGATTGCGCGGCATCACTCAGACATTTGGAATAGAAACCGGCACCTGCCTTGCCGACGTCATGCAAAAAAGCCAGCACGGTCAACCGGTCGAGATCGGTGGCCCCGAATTCGCGACCAGCCAAACGCTGCAAGCGCACACGCCACGTGGGCAATTCCATAAGAGCCCGGGCAACGGCTGCGACGTCGAGGCAATGGCCGACCAGCGAAAGGCGGTCTGCCTGGGTGCGGTCCGACGCCCCACGATCGAGCTTCCCCCAGGCTTGCGGGACATGCACACCGTTCATGGTTCGGGCGCACAACAATGCGCTGCCGCTCCGGACAGAGACCTCCGTCTTGCCCGGCTCAGAAGGCACCGTCGCGCCACGCTGGGCCGACGAAAAATCGATGTCGCGATGGGGTTCAGCTGCGACCTTTTTCATACTGTTTGCTTCGCGGCTTGTTCGCCTACCAAGCGGAAATGAGGCGGGGGGGGGTGTCCGCCTCGCCTGCCGCGCTACATCGTTTCCGCAAACAACTCCCGCCCAATCAGCATCCGCCGAATCTCGGACGTGCCCGCGCCGATTTCGTACAGCTTGGCGTCACGCCACAAGCGCCCCAGCGGGTAGTCGTTGATGTAGCCGTTGCCGCCGAAAATCTGGATGCCTTCACCGGCCATCCAGGTGGCTTTTTCGGCGCACCACAAGATCACGCTGGCGCAGTCCTTGCGCACCTGGCGCACGTGGTCGATGCCCAACATGTCCAGGTTCTTGCCCACCGTGTAGCAGAAGGCGCGGCCGGCTTGCAGCACGGTGTACATGTCGGCGACCTTGCCCTGAATCAGCTGGAACTCGCCAATGGACTGGCCGAACTGCTTGCGGTCGTGGGTGTAGGGGATGACGTTGTCCATCACCGCCTGCATGATGCCGATGGGGCCTGCGGCCAGCACCGCCCGTTCGTAGTCCAGGCCGCTCATCAACACCTTGGCCCCGCCGTTCAAGTTGCCCAGAATGTTCGCCGCCGGCACCTCGACGTTGTTGAACACCATCTCGCCGGTGTGGCTGCCACGCATGCCCAGCTTGTCCAGCTTTTGCGCGGTGGAAAAACCCTGCATGCCTTTTTCGACGACGAAGGCCGTGACGCCGCGTGCACCCAGCTCGGGCTCGGTCTTGGCGTAGACCACCATCACGTCGGCGTCGGGGCCGTTGGTGATCCACATCTTGGTGCCGTTCAGGACGTAGACGCCGCCGCTCTCGACGGCCTTGAGCTTCATGCTGATGACGTCGCTGCCTGCGCCAGGCTCGCTCATGGCCAGCGCGCCGACGTGTTCGCCGCTGATGAGTTTGGGCAGGTACTTCAGGCGTTGGGCTTCGGTGCCGTTGCGCTTGAGTTGGTTCACGCACAGGTTGCTGTGCGCGCCGTAGCTCAAGCCCACGCTGGCGCTGGCGCGGCTGATTTCCTCCATGGCGATCATGTGCGCCAGGTAGCCCATGTTTGCGCCGCCGTACTGCTCAGGCACGGTGATGCCCAGTACGCCGATGTCGCCCATCTTGCGCCACAGGTCCATCGGGAACTGGTCGCTCTTGTCGATCTCGGCTGCGCGCGGCGCGATCTCGCTTTGCGCGAAATCACGCACCGCATCACGCAGGGCGTCGATGTCTTCACCGAGTTGGAAATTCAGGCCGGGCAGGTTCATGGGATGGTCTCCGTCTTGCGTTTTCTGGTGAAGGCGGTTTTCGTGACTGACGAGGGCGCGGTTTCGGCAATCTGGGCCGCCTGAGCCGTGTGGGCCGCAGATGCCGTCGCGGCTTTGGCGGCCGCCTGCGCCAGCAGGGCGCGGCAGCGCTGTTCGTGCTGGCTGATCTCGGCCAGCGTGATCTCGAGGTCTTCGCGCTGCCGTTCCAGCAGGCGGCGGTGTTCGCCCAGCACGGCCATGAAGGCGGTCAGCTGCTGGCGGGTGTCGCTGGGCGAGTCGTACATGTCCACCAGCTGCTTGATCTCCAGCAGGCTCAGCCCCAGGCGCTTGCCGCGCAGCGTCAGCTTCAGACGGGTGCGGTCGCGCTGCGTGTAGATCCGGTTGCGGCCCGCGCGCAGCGGTGTCAGAAGGCCGACGTCTTCATAAAAACGGATGGCGCGCGCGGTGATGTCGAACTCGGTGGCGAGTTCGGTGATCGTGTACTGCAGAGGTTGCGCCAGGGCGGTGCGGAGGGAAGGACTGCGCGGCATCGTGGTTAGACTGACGTTGACGTAAACGTAAATGCAACCGCGAATATACAAACCATGGTGACCAAGCCGCCAACCGCCCAGGAAGCCGCCCTGCATTACCCGTTGGCCGACGCCCTGCCTGAACCAGGGCGCACCCTGGAACTGGCGCCCGGCGTGCGGTGGCTGCGCATGCCTCTGCCCTTCGCGTTGGACCACATCAACCTGTGGCTGCTGCGCGACCAGCAAGACGGCATCGAGGGCTGGACGATCGTCGACTGCGGCGTGGCCAACGACACCACGCGTGCGCTGTGGGACCAGATCTTCGAACACGAACTGCAGGGCCTGCCGGTGCTGCGTGTCGTCGTCACCCACATGCACCCCGACCACATCGGCCTGGCCAGCTGGCTGACCGAGCGCTGGGGAACGGCTGAACGCGATTGCCGGCTCTGGATCAGCGCCACCGACTGGAACGTCGCGAAGGTGGCCTCACAACCCACCACGTCCACTGCCACCGGGTTCGGCGGCGAAGGTGCGGCGCGTTTTTTCGCGATGCACGGTTTGACCGACCCGGAATCACTGGACAGGGTCCGGGCGCGCGGCAACTACTACGTGGGCATGGTGCCGACCGTGCCCGCGCGCTACAAGCGGCTGATGGACGGCATGGCGCTGACCATCAACGGCCGCAACTGGACCTGCCACGCGGGTTACGGCCACGCGCCCGAGCACATCTCGCTGCACTGCGCAGAGCTGCACGCCACGCTGGGCGATGCCCGCTTCAGCGGCGTGCTGATCTCGGGCGACATGGTGCTGCCGCGCATCAGCACCAACGTCAGCGTCATCGACCTGGAACCGGAAGCCGACCCGCTGCCGCTGTACCTGCGCTCGGTGGCCGCCATGCGCCACCTCGACGCCGCCACACTGGTGCTGCCTTCGCACGGCAAGCCCTTCCTGGGTCTGCACGAGCGGGTGGACCAATTGCTGCAACACCACGAAGACCGCTACGCCGAGGTGTTGCTGGCCTGCGCCGAGGCGCCGCAAAGTGCGGCCGACCTGCTGATGGTGCTGTTCAAGCGCAAGCTGGACCTGCACCAGACCACATTCGCGATGGGCGAGTCGGTGGCGCACTTGCACGCCCTGGCGGGAGCCGGGCGGCTGATGTCAGAGAAAGGCACCGACGGCGTGCTGCGTTTTCGCGCTGTGGCGGCCTGACGCTGGAAGGGGCTGGCCAAAAAAACGGGAGTCGATCCGACACCGGATCGACTCCCGCCATGAACCGCCGACCGATGCTGCGCACCAAGAAGTACGAAGTACGAAGTACGGCAGCGTATCGCCCCAGATTGCCGGTATCAGGCCTCCCAGCCCATCACCTCTGCCTGCTTTTCTTCTTCCCGCGTGGATGACAGCTTGCGCTGATCAGTGTCCCGGCAAGGCTTGGAGGCAGGCATCCACCCTTAGAAGGATAGGGGCCGTTTGTCGGCACAAAGGTCACACCGGAATCGGGGGTGGCGAAACGCCTCAATCGAAAACAGGCAAGACATCGTGGCGCAGCGCGCCGCGGGCGGCCTCGAATTCCGGCATCGCCGAACGCACAACATCCCAGAACGCCGGGCTGTGGTTCATCTCGCGCAGGTGGGCCAGTTCGTGCGTCACGACGTAATCGATGACGGGCAGCGCGAAGTGCACCAGCCGCCAGTTCAACCGCACGGAACCGTCGGCGCTGGCACTGCCCCAGCGGGTGGCGGCCGAACTCAATGTCAGCCGCTTCATGCGCACCCCCAGGCGGGCGGTGAACACGGCGCAGCGCGCTTCGAAAATCTGCCGCGCTTGGCGCTGCAACCAGCTTTGCACGGCGTCACGGATCTGCTCGGGTGCGGCGGACTGCGGCAGGCCCAGGTGCAGGCTGCGGCCCGAAATGCCCGAAACGCCCGAAACGCCCGAAACGCCTGAAATGCCCGAAGTGCCAGCCTGCAGCGGCTGTGCGCTGCGCAGTTCTGCGCCCGTGATGCGGCTGTCCAGCACGATGCAGATTGGCTCGCCCAGGAACGGGATCAAAGCCCCGTCGCGCCAATCGACCTTGGCCGCGGCCAAACGCTGGCCGCGTTCGCGCTGTTGCTGCAGTTTGCGCAAGATCCACGGTGCCTTTTCTCGCAGGGCACCGTCGATCTCGGCCTGCCCGACCCAACGCGGCGCGCTGACGCTCAAACCCTCGGCCCCGACCACGAAGCCGATGCTGCGCCGGCGCGAACGGCGCAGTTCATAGCCCACGCGGTGGCTGCCCAGCGCAATCTCTCGCTGAGATCGGGGGTGGCTGGACGGCACAGCGGGCGGCGTCAGGGACGCCAGGGGCGTTTTGGACGCAATGTGCGAAGGTGGCCCTGGCGGCAAGGGCGGCAAGGGCGGAAGGGACGACTTTGGCGGCTGCATGGGGGGCGGCGAAGTCCAGCCCGTGGGCACCAGACGCGACCACAGCGTGGGCGGGTTTGGTGCAGCCTGGGGTGGTTCCGGAGGCGACGGTTCGTCGAACAGCGAGAGCTGCAAGGTGGACGTGTCGGCGGGCCGGATTGGCATGCCGTCGATTCTAGGTGTCCGGGCGACCCGCCCGCGCCGCCCAGGCCTTGAGGGCATCGCGGGTGCGCAGCTTGCTTGGCCTTCCATCGTTTTCGCGCAAACGGCGATGATGCGCACCGCCGCAAGGCCCCGCGCTTTGCGCACCAAGCCACCCAGGTCCACTTCGATGCCCAAGCCCGCCGACATCCACACGCTTCACATCGACAGCCCCCGCCTGTGGCAACGGCTGATGGCGCTGGCCGCCATCGGTGCCACGCCCAAGGGCGGGGTCTGCCGCATTGCGCTGACGGCGCCCGACGCCCAGGGCCGTGCGCTGTTCACCCAGTGGGCGCTGGAATTGGGCTGCACGATGCGGGTGGACGCCATCGGCAACTTGTTCGCGCGCCGCGCCGGCAGCGACAACAGCCTGCCGGCCGTGGCCACAGGCAGCCACCTCGACACCCAGCCCACGGGCGGCAAGTTCGACGGCAACTACGGTGTGCTGGCCGGGCTTGAAGTGCTGCACACGCTGAACGATGCCGGCATCACCACCCGCGCCCCGTTGGAGGTGTGCGTGTGGACCAACGAAGAAGGCTCGCGTTTTGTGCCAGTGATGATGGGCTCGGGCGTGTATGCCGGAGCCTTCAGCCTGCAGCACGCGCTGGACGCGAAAGACAGCGCCGGCATCAGCGTGCAGCAGGCGCTGCAGGCCATCGGCCAGGCCGGTGCCGCGCCCGCAGCCTTGGCCGACGGCGCAGCGCGCTTCGGTGCCTACTTCGAAGCGCACATCGAACAGGGCCCGGTGCTGGAAGACGCCGGCATCACCATCGGCGCGGTCACCGGGGCGCTCGGCCAGCGCTGGTACGACGTGACGGTGCAGGGCATGGAAGCCCACGCCGGCCCCACGCCGATGGCGCTGCGCCGCGACGCCCTGCTGCCTGCCACCGTGCTGATGCAGCGCGTGAACGCAATTGCCATGGCCGAGCAGCCGCACGGCCGGGGCACGGTGGGCAGCGTCACCGTGCACCCCAACTCGCGCAACGTGATTCCGGGCAGCGTGCGTTTCAGCGTCGATTTCCGCCATGCCGACGACGCCGGCCTGCTGCGCATGGACGCCGCGCTGCGCGCGACGATGGCCGAGGTGCAGCGCCCGGGCATCAGCGTGCACATCGAGCCGGTGGTGTACTTCCAGCCGCAGCCTTTCGACCCCGAACTGGTGGACATGGTGCGCCTCGGCGCGCAGCGCGCGGGCATGTCGCAGATGGATGTCGTCAGCGGCGCAGGACACGACGCCGTGTACGTGGCACGCACAGCACCCACCGCGATGATTTTCGTGCCGTGCAAGGACGGCATCTCGCACAACGAAATCGAGGATGCCAAGCCCGAACACCTGGCGGCTGGCTGCAACGTGCTGCTGCACGCGATGCTGGCCAAAGCCGGCGTGGCTTGATCGGCTGGGTCAGGGAAAGGGTTCGAAAGTGAAGCTTGACACCAGGTCCAGCGCCCGCTTCAGCAACGCACCGTCCGTGTCGTTCGAATACAGCGTGAACAGCATCGCGCGGCGGCCTTGCAGGCGCACGCCCTTGGTGACCAGAAGAAACTCGTCGGGCGCGGGGGCTTTGTCGGTCAGCCGCGCGTACAGGCTTTCATCGCGGCGCAGCCCGAAACGCTGCGGTGTGACCTGCCCTTCGACCGACTGCGGCAGCGCGGCAGCCGAGACTTGACGCACATGCGCTTCCAGGTCGCGGCGGTTCAGCGCCTCATTGCGCAACGCGGCGGTTTCCGCCACAGCCACTTCGAAGTCGAACAGGCCCGACGCAGGCGGCAAAAAGCGCACGAAGACGGTCAACGTGTCGGGGTCCAGGCGCTCTTGCAGCGTCCATTCGACAGGCACCAGCAGCGACACCTTGCCCAGCTTGGGGTGGACGAAACTGCGCAACTCTTCCAGCGCGTACGCCGGCTGCGGATGTGTTGCCCACAGGACCAGCCCTAGCGTGGCACCTGCCAGCCACCGCAACCCAGTAAGACGCGATGTCATAGGCCTGCAGTCTGAACCGGGCCCTCAACGCCGCGCGGCGCTGTCAGACCCAGGCGCCCAGTCGGCCGCAAGGCGCTCGGCCATCGTGACCAGGCTGCGATCACTGCCAGCCGGGCCCAGCAGCGAGATGCCCAAGGGCGCGCCATCGCGCGTGGCCAGGGGCATGGACAACTGCGGGAAGCCGCTCAAGCCGGCGATGCACAACATGCGGATGGCGCTGTTGCGGTAGGTCTCCAGTCCAGCCTCGTCGTCGCTGATGCGCGGCGCGACATCGGGCATGGTGGGCATCAGCAGCATGCCGTCGCTGCCCAGCAGCGCAGCCAGGTGGGCGCGGAACTGTCGGCGGAAGGCGCTGGCTTGCGCGAACTGCGTGTCCGTTACGGCGGCCGACCATTCAAAACGCTGCGCCACGCCGGCGCCCAGCGGCGGCTGGTAGCGCTGGATCAGCGGGCCATCGGTCTGCCAGGCCTCGAAACCCTGAATGCGGCGGAAGTGCCAGTACATGGCCTCGAAGCTGTCCAGCACCACGTCCGTCGGCGCAGCCAAGCCGAATGCAGCCTCGACGTGCGCACAGGGCGCGGCCAGGGCCTGCTGCACTTCGGGGGACAGCAGCGCCCACACCTCGGTGGGCCGGATCAAGCGCGGTTGAGTCGGCAAGGCACAGCGCGCGTCATCGGCACCCAAGAGCACATCGGCCACGCGCGCGAAAGTGGCGGCGTCGCGCGCGAACCAGCCGCAGGTGTCGAAGCTGGGCGCCAGGTCCAGCGCACCCTGCAGGCTGACGCGGCCGTGGGTCGGGCGCAGGCCGTACAGGCCGCAATGGCTGGCGGGTGCGCGCACGCTGCCGCCGGTGTCGGTACCCAAAGCGAAGCCGCAT
>Ga0105046_10019245_pt1 | contig 10360 bp, 7 predicted proteins | sample MAT03_FD_78385 | JGI IMG/M metagenome (GOLD analysis project Ga0105046, IMG submission 78385) | Freshwater microbial communities from Lake Fryxell liftoff mats and glacier meltwater in Antarctica - MAT-03 (megahit assembly) | ecosystem: Environmental > Aquatic > Freshwater > Ice > Liftoff... | reverse complement strand
TTAGCGATCGCAAGCTAATCGAAGCCAAAACCCTGGAGACTTTAGAACAAGAACGCGAGCTAACCCAACTCAAGGCTGATTTTGTCGCTATGGCATCCCATGAGTTTCGGACGCCGTTAACCACCATTCGGATGGCGGCTGAACTGCTAGAGAAGTATGACGATCAGCTAACAGCAGCAAAGCGTATACAGCATTTTGAGCGGATACACAGCGCGATCGACTCTATGCTGGGTCTTTTAAATGAAGTGTTGCTATTGGGTCAAGCAGACTCCGGCGGTTTGCACTACGAGCCAGTTTCCTTTGACTTAGCGGATTATTGCCAGGAAGTCGTCGAAACCTTACAACTAACTACTAATAGTAATCATAGTAATCATAGAATTATCTTTCACTCCTCACACAAACAGATTCAAGGCGAGATGGATCAGGCATTGGTTCATCACATTCTGACTAATTTACTCTCAAACGCGATCAAGTATTCTCCCGATCAGGGTTCTGTGTGGCTCAAGCTCAGTTGCCAACCCAATCAGATCAGTTTTCAGGTTAAAGACGAAGGCATTGGCATACCACCGCAAGACCAGCAACACCTATTTGAAACGTTTTACCGCGCCAAAAATGTTGGCAAAACTCAAGGGACAGGGCTGGGCTTAGCCATTGTCAAAAAGTGTGTAGAGTTACACCAGGGACAGATACATGTAGAAAGTGAATTAGGAATAGGTACGACCTTTAACGTTACGCTACCCAGATTCTCGCAGCAGACTCGGCCTGAACATTCCTCCCTTCATGACTCAGCCCCAGATTGATTTGAGGACGGGTGACTGAGACTGGGGCAAGATCTGCGTTATTGGGATTGAGCCGACAGACGGGCAAAAAAGTGTAAGATGGGCTGGAAATCCCTAAACCCAAGGTGTCTACCGTCAAAAACCGCTTGCGACCCTTGATCACTTTGCCAGCATCGAATCCAACTGGCTCACTGAGCATGGCCGCACTCTTGACGCTTTGGCTATCGATTATCGCTTCAGATGGACTGGGTTCACTTGATTGTCTAACTACTTGGGTCCACTTCAGTCAACCCCAACGCTTTCATGTTAGCCTCCCCTGGAATAACCTCCACGCGGTCAATTTCAATGCTGTTGATGCACACCTGGCCGTTGATGCACATCTGGCTGTTGATGCACATCTGAAAAGTGTGGTGCCAGAAGCAATGTATAGCTTCAGCCAGTCATCTTAGGACAAGGGGCTTAAGCCCCTTGTTGGCTGACGTGCTAACCTGCGTCCCAACGTTTGTGGCGACGGCTATAAATAAAAACAAGATTCTAAAGTCTGCGCCGCCCGCTGCGCGGGCGGCGCAGACTTTTAGGGTTTTATGCTTAATTACGCCCGCCTGGTTAGGACAAATTTGGCAATCTGCCCAATTGGTTCATCTGCCTCCACCCGACGGGTCAGCGGTGGTTTGCAGCCATGCTTCAATTCCCGTTGCTAAAGTATCTGCTAGTTTTTCTTGAGCCGCAACATCGGTGATCCACTCAAATTCTGTGGGGTTGATCATGAAGCCGAGTTCGATGAGAACCGCAGGGGTGACGGTCGGACGGGTGAGGGCAAGGTTATTCCAGAACACGCCATAGGAAGGGCGATCGAGGTTTTCTACCAGGTAATCGTGAAGAAACTGAGCGAGGCCGTAGGACTGGGATTGATACCAAAAGGTGCCAATGCCGCTGGTGTTAATCGCATCGCCATCGTCGGGTAAAGCGTTGAAATGTAGACTCAGCGCCAGATCAGGTTCTTGCTGGGTAACTAGGGCAGCGCGGGCATTGGGGTCGAGGTCGATGTCCTGTTCGCGAGTCATAATGACGGTGGCTCCCAGGGCGGTGAGGCGATCGCGCAATCGGTTTCCCACAACTAGCACTGCATCCTTTTCGGGATAGCCCGTCGGCCCTCGCGCTCCCAAGTCGTCAGCTCCTCCATGCCCCGGATCAATTAAAACTCGCACTCCGGCCAGCGTTTGATCCCTCGTTCTTACCAACAGGGGCGGATGCCGCAATGAAAGCACCAAGCTGGTGCCTTCGTATCGCAGTTTATATCCCCACTGCTGAGCAGATTTGAGGTTAAACCTGTATTCCACTTGGCCGGGGGTGAGTTGCTGCCAATCGAGCCGTTGAATCACGGTATCGGCGGGGACAAAGATAGTGTCGGTTTGGGCGGTGGTGTTGTAAAGCGTCAAGGTGAAGTGGCGATCGCCCTGCTGCAACGAGATGGGCACGGGCACCTGAAGCGGAAATACGACCTCAGTCCACCCGTCTACCTGGCGTGAGCGAATGCCGCGAATCAGCGTGCGGGGCGGCACCGTACTGGCGATCGCTGCTGTCTCACGGGTACGAATCCAGCCGCCATAGTCTAGCTGTAACCAGTCGCCCTCAATGCCCACCACACTGGCCTGAGTGCCTTGGGGCAGGGGCGTAAGGCGCGAATAGTCGGTGCTAGGCCCAGTACGGGCAGTACCGGGATCTGCCGTTACGGCTACAACACGAGGCGCATCTACCGAGAGCAGTTCTACCGTACCCAGTGCTTGCTGTTGGAGGGTTTGTCCGTTGAGCCGGAGCTGATAGGTGGGTTGCCCCAAGTTTGTACCCTGCGGCAAAGCAACGCTACGGATGACTCCCAAATTTGCAGAACCCGAATTTGCAGGATTAGATCGGCTCAGACCGGGATCAAAGGTGGTGCAACCCTGGTAACTTTGAGCCGTGGAGCCAAGGATGGGCTGATTGCGATCGGTCAAAACGGCAGAGTTGGGTGGTACCAGAGCCTGGTTAGGCTGGGGGGCAAGCGGAATGGTTTGTCCTGCCAACGTGACTGAGACAGTCGCATTAGGCGGGGCGATCGCCCCCAAACAAATGGGCTGATTGGGCAAGCGAGCGATGTTAACAGCGGGCACCAGCGAGTCAGCGACAAAGGCCACCCCAAGCGGCACAGACGGGGTCTCAGCCAGCCGAGTTACATTCAGCGTCAGCGTCTCGCTGCCGTGGCGCAGCGTGAAGACATTTTCGCCCAATTGCAGCGGAAAGCTGGGGGCAAAGTGTCCCGCAGGGCTGCGCTCAAGAGACTGCCCATTGACCGTAACGTTGCCACCGGGAGTGGCAGTGCCAATCAAAAAAATCTGAGCCGCAGTGGTTTCGTGACCATTGGGCGGGTACACCACATTCAACGGCTGTGCCTGGACATTAGTAGCCATGCCCATTGCCCCGATCAACAGGCCACTACCCAGACCAAAAACTTTCAGGTATGCGCTCATAATCCGTATGTCACCCTACCGCAAAATATCTCGCGTCAGGCGTACTTCCACAATCTGGTTCGGCTGAATTGTGGCAGGCTGGGGAGCTGTGATGTAGGTGGTAGCTGCACCCGTAGCCGCACCCGCCGCCAACCCCAGCAGCCCAATGCCCCCAGTCAACACGCCCAACACCGTCACGCCGATCGCCCCCAGAGCCGAGTTGCGAATCAAATTACGATTTGAGACTTGGCGATCGCCTCCCAGGGTGGTCGATTCCGCATCTAAGCGCACATTGCGATCGCCCAAGCTAATCGCCTGAGCAATAAACTGACTGCCATCACTAGTTGTTTCAAAGCGGCCAATCACCTGGCTCCCCGTGGGAAACACTACATTTCCCGCAAAATCGAGGACGGGTTGATCGAGCACCAACACTTCTTGCCAGGGCGTTTCGGGGGTGAGAGTCAGCGCAGTTGGACGGGGGTAGCGCAGATTCAGCCTCGTTCCAGACGGCAGCAGTAGATTGGGGTTGCTGGGAGCCACCGCAATAGTGGGCGATCGCCGCACGGGTACAGGCTGACTTGGCTCAACCGCAGAGGGAATGGCGGCAGTTTGCACCGGGGGAAACGCCGTCGGTTGACTGGGAACAGATTGACTGGGAGCAGGCTGAGCAGATGTAGAACCCAGCGGTGGCACTGTCACTATCGAAGCCGAACCCGTTTGGGGCAATGCAGGGGGTAATTGCCAATCGGATGCAACCGGGCTGGACGAAGGAGCAGTGGTTGGCGTTGTCTCTATCGGGATTTCCACACCACCTGGCTCCATCGGTGGCAATCCAGGGCTGGTGGAACTGGATGTATTGCCACTGGATGTATTGCCACTGAATGTACTGCCACTGGATGTACTGCCAATAGATGCTGGCTCCGTAGTCAGCAGCGAAGACGGCGATCGCCCTTGTAGGTCATCTGGGACAGTCGATCCGGTGGTCGATCCCGTAGGTGCAGGCACTGGTGGAGCGGCGATCGCAGTCTGACTGGGGGCAACTGGACTGGAGGGATTAGCCGCAATATCTCCAGAACCCGCTTCAAACAGAGGCCGCAATGCCCAACGGGCACTAGCATTACTGGTGGCTGTAAGCTGCTGCAACTGCACTTGCCCAGGAGCCAAAACGGCATCGGGCGACAGTTCCAATACAATACGGGTCAGACCGGGTTCAAACTGACTCACCCGAATTTGCCGCACCGCACCGCTGTAGGTTTCTTGTCCCGACACGGCTCCCATATCAATATTGGGGAGATCCATCACAATGCGCGTAGGTTGCGCTAGTAGAAAATATCGGGGAGTAGTACCAGGTGGAATCGTTACCTCTAGCTGCTGATTAACCGGGTCAAATTGCCACTGGGTCAGCGCTGCGGCCTGTGCAGGGGTAATCGCCGCCACGGTAGCGATCGCCCCTGCTCCCAATCTCAACACTACCCAGAGGGGGTTAGAGGCGATCGCTACCAGCCCCAAACTCAGCCAGAATTTCCCATGTCGATTGCGCTGTCGGTGTTTATTTTGCATCCACTCTATGACTAGGCTGGCCGCCTAGTTCCTCCCTTCTATCTAAAAACGCTGCGTATAGCGGCATAGGAGCCAGTTAGCCCCTTGGTCTAGCGTCAAGTTTAATTAAACTCTGCCAAAACAACAACACATTAGCCCTATTACAACGAAAGTTAATCTTTAGGAGCTGTTTTAGGACTAACTTTTTGGGCAGAGCACACAAAAAGTCAGCTTTTTAGGATTGCTAGATTTCGGAGCATAAATTTCGGGGCATAAATTATGGTTGCAACTCGACGACACGCATTTATAGCCATCGCCACGAAGGTTAGGACATGCCAGCGTCATTCCCGCGCAGGCGGGAATGACGCTGGCACCTGTCGAGCAGATGGATTCCCGCCTGCGCGGGAACGACAGGGAGGCGTCCTATTGATCATGGCTACGGCTATACATGAAAGCAGCAGCACCTAGCTATCCATGATGCTGACCACGTCGGTAATCCGCTGGAGGTTTGGATGTAATTTGTATCCTGTACCTTGCAATAAAACTACTACTACCCGTTCCCCCTGATCGGCTTGGCGATCGGCTTTGGGGGTGACTGTAATTGCGCCTTGTCCCGTAGCTGGGGTAATTAGCACTCCCTGGTTCGCTGGAGGCTCTAAGCTAAAGTCCTTAGGTTGAGCCGCTTTGCGGGCATCGAAGTTGACTTGATAGTTGACCACAACTGGAGCAGCCGGTCTAGGAGTGAGGGTTACGATAAATTTACCCTTATCGGGGCGACTGTTCAAAACCCCAAATACAGGTTCTTGCGCCAATGGGTCAACCGCCTGAAGTGTGGCAACGGGAAGAGGTGGCGGTAGGGGTTCGTCTGTAATAGTAACAGTCGCAGACTGCCCTGGGGTACCTGCTGGCGGTATGCGGTAGGTTGGGTCGGGCAATAATTCCACCACTACCGATTCTGGGGCCTCATTCCCTGCTACGTCAGCGCGTGCAACCACAGAAATTTGTGCAGCGCGGACGGCCTTGCTAATCACCACGGTGCCACTTGGGGGATTATAGTCTTGGCCAACGGTAGCATTGCGAATGTTGCCAGGAGCAATCACTTGGTATCGTACCGTGGTCGTCTCTTGCACAATGTTACCCTCTAGGGCAACGTTGAACAACGCTACGTGTTTAGGGGCGATCGCCTCCCCCGGTCGAGGTTCGATTGCACTTTGCACAGCAGTAATCTGGGCTAGGGGTGGGATGGGTGGCGGCGGCGGCAACGGCTCATCCGTAATAAAGACCCGCGCCGATCGCCCCTCTATGCCCAACACTGGGATTTGATAGGTTGGATCGGGTAATAGCTCCACTACAATCGCTTCGGGTGTAGCCGCTTCATCGCCCGGTGTATCTGCCTTAACCACTACCGGAATCATAGCGGTGCCATTAGCTTGATTGATAGTGACCGTGCCGCTGAGAAATTCATAGTCGATACCCGGTGTGGCATTAAACACGTCGGGGGGTGTAATTACCTGATAGCGAACTGTTGTCACACCTGGGAGCAGCTCGCCCTCTAGTGTGACCTGAAACAGGGCGATCGCTCGGCTGCCAGTCTCCCCTTCGGCAGACAGGGCTGTACGTGGCTCCGTTGCATCTCGTAGCCGCGTGATTTTGGCCAGCGGTGGCGTAAAGTTGGTAATAAAAACAGTATCTTGCACGCGATCGCCCAATTCATAGGCACAATCCTCAAAGGTGATTAGCCTTGCCACCACCTCTTCCTGCTGCTCATCTACACTGTCAGGGCCTAGAGGTAAAACCGTAATCAGCAGCGAGTTCTCACCTTCAGGAATAGTCACCTCCTGGGCGGCAGGGCGTAGCGTGTAGTCTACTTCCCGCCGCGCCGTACGCAGCGGCCCCACATCTTCGAGCATGTAGCGTACGGCCAGCCCTCCGGGCGGCGCAACAGCCCCCGCCATCAAACTAATTTTTAACTCTCCGGCCACGGCTGGTAGCGGCGGCATTGGCTCTTTGGCATGGGTTTGGGTGGCTTCTAGGCGCACTCGCGGCAGCGGCGGCTTGAGCGCTAGAGAGGTTTCTACATAAAATTTAGAGCCAAACGTATGCCGCTCTGCGGAAAAGAAAAAGAAGTCGTAGGTTTCGCCTACGTTGAGTTCAAGCGGTGTCTTAGGTGGAGCAGAATCAATCCCTAAATCTTCTTTGAGAAACAACAGCAGGCGGTTGCTGGGTTCAGTCGCCCGGTTTTTGGGGTTGCTTAATCGCAAATCTAGTTTGCCCACCATGGGAGGGTGAACACCGCCTAGATCAATCACAAGTAAATTGCCCCGACTTGGATGCCCCAAAAACACCCAAAGGTCATCATCGCCTTCAAAAGTAAATGCCTCATTGCCTTGATAGGTAAAGCTGGCAGAGGTTTCTAGGGTGAAATGGTAATTATGATCTTTCCGATCGGCAGAGCGACTGATGTAATCCTCTGGGCGAGTGAAATTGAACTGGTCAGGTGGATTAGGATTCTTATTTTTTTTATCTTTAAGACGCTGACCTACTGCCGTTAGGGTTGTTGTGAACTGACCGTTGCTATCAACCCTAAACAGCTCCTGCCGGATATTGCCAAACAAGGCATTGTCTATCGGGAAAAAGGGGTCATGACTGGCTTTGTAGATACCGCCGGGTTCCGGCTGACTATTGTCGAGGGTGAGTGTAACAGTCGTTTCTAAATTAATGCCATTGATGGTGCGAAACCATTGGTTAAAGCTGGCTTCACTATTAATTCCAGAACTTTTACGAGGGCGATCGCGATTAAACACGGGCTTATTGTCAGCACCCAAAACATGTTTAATCAATCCGGTTTCTGCAGGGCCACGCCGATTCTCAAAATCGGGATGATCAGCCTTAAAATCGCGGATTTTTGCCGTTAGCGTGATGGTTGCCATAGGTTACACCCCCAGAAAATGACTGAAATCAGGAATTAAATTAAATTGCTCCGTCTGCCGACTCATCAGAGGTGAACAACATCACCCAGGCATAGCTTGTAAACCAGGTATAGCTTGATCCGGCTTGATGTTCAGTAGATCTCCTGCGTGAATCGTTTAGACCGTCAGAGCTGTTTAGAAACATAGTGTAGATTTTTTGGCGCTAAGCCCACGAAAAATCTATATCTACAGTAACCTACAGCAATTTCTAGGTGAATTAGCCACAGGTATTTTTGTGAGAGTCGCGCTTCGTGTAAGTAGTTCGACCTAAATAAAAACAAGCTTCTAAAAGTCTGTGCCGCCCGCTGCGCGGGCGGCACAGACTTTTAGGATTTTATGTTTAATTACGCCCATCTACTTAGCTCTTACAAAATAATCGATTTTCTGGGGTTGAACTCGCTGTAAATTAGACGATTAGGGCAATCGTAAAGAAGTTAGGCAATTCTGCGAAACAGGGCGATCGCATTGCGTAGACTCAAAAGTATCGTTTACGCGAGTCGAAAATTTATGCCCCCAACTAACACACCGTTTAACCGATCCAATCCGGTTGCTGAAACAACAGGTCGTTACTTAGTTCTGCTCAAAACAGACGAAATTGCTGAAGGCATTCAAACCATGAATGCCGTTGCCGGAGTAGGCGATGTGGCTCATACCGCCGATTTTAACGATAGTGCCCCCGATGCCAGCCAGCTCGCTAGCGATACCCCCTTGCTATTTGACGAGCTAAGTGTGGCCGTTGTCACCATGAACCCAACCCAAGCACAGTCACTAAACGTGGCGAGTGTGAGCAATAGTTCGGTTATAGCGGTAGAGCCAGAGCGCGTAGTTTACGCCCTCAGCGACTCAAATTGGCAGCTAAATATGGATGGCTCGCCGCAGCCCATATCGCCCCAAGATCCAAACATGTCGCTTGACTCAACGCCGCTGAGCATCTCTCCAGAATACTTGCAGGGGTACCGAGATGCAGTGAATACCTTAGTCGATCGCCTGCTCGATACGAACAGCAGTGCCGATATTGAGGGCGACGACGGCGGTGGCACTGTGCTACCCAATGGCTCAGTGACCTGGGGGTTGCAAAAAACTAGGGTAGATACCTCTGTTTATAGTGGATTGGGCATCAAGATAGCAGTGTTGGATACGGGGTTTGACTTAACGCATCCCGACTTTTTTGGCCGCATCATTACCAGCCAATCCTTCATTGAGGGCGAGGACGTGCAGGACGGCAACGGGCATGGGACGCACTGCATCGGTACAGCGTGCGGTGCTCAGACTCCAAGCACACTGCCGCGCTATGGCATTGCCTACAATGCTGAAATCTACGCGGGTAAAGTGCTAAGCAACAAAGGCAGCGGCACAGATGGCGGTATTTTGGCAGGAATTAACTGGGCGATCGCCAATGGTTGTCAAGTGATTTCGATGTCTCTGGGAGCCTACGCGGCACCCGGCCAAGCCTTCTCTATGATCTACGAACAGGTAGGACGGCGATCGCTGCGACGGGGTAGTTTGATTGTTGCCGCTGCCGGAAATGACAGCATGCGGCGGTTTGGTGTCGTGGAACCCGTCAGCCATCCGGCAAATTGCCCGTCCATTATGGCCGTAGCCGCCCTCAGTTCTAATCTCAAAGTAGCGTCATTTTCTAATGGAGGAATCAACCGCAAAGGCGGCCAAGTGGATATTGCTGCTCCTGGGGTAGATGTCTATTCGAGTTGGCCAATGCCCACCCGCTACAACACCATCAGCGGCACCAGCATGGCAACTCCTCACGTCGCCGGACTGGCTGCGCTGCACTGCGAAGCCACGGGTGCCACGGGACGAGAACTCTGGGCGCAACTAATTCAAAACGCATGGCGGCTGTCGCTGACAGCCCGCGATGTCGGGAGCGGTTTGGCTCAGGCGATAGATCAGGCGATAGATTAGGAAAACGGGCAAACCACAGGTTCATTCACGAAACACTTGCATAGGGGCGCTGTGCGTAGCGTCCCTATGCAAGGGCTAGCCTGCATAAAAGCTGCACTATTCAAAGAGGTTATCAGAATGCCAAAGGTAGCTGTAACGATCGCGATCGCCGACGATTATCTCAGCCAGCTAGCAGAGGTAATCAGCCGTCTGCGCGCCGCTGGTTTAGAAGTGCAGCAGGTAATGGGCGAAATTGGTGTGGTGACAGGCACCTGCGATTCTAGCCAAATGGCAGGTTTATCTAAGGTGGCAGGGGTAGAGAGTGTGGAGGGCGATCGCACCATTCGCTTAGCACCGCCAGACTCACCAATTCAGTAAGTAGGTGAGCTTACTTAGGTAGGCTTAATTAAATATGAGATCCTAAAAAAACTGTCTACTCAGGATAAGAACCTGTGTCTATAGCGGTTCCTTTTAACATGAGGTACACGTTGGACAGACAGGGCAAGGGTTTCAGCTTGTTATTCGTACCGCACCAGATCGGTAACCGCTATATCTATTGGCAGAGAAACATCAAAGACTACCTCCGGTATAGTGTTCTCGGCATGTATTTATTCTGAACAAGTTAATCCATGCTTGTTATTGGTAGCGATCTATCCATTCTCTGCCGCGAACGGTACAGCAATCTTTTGAG